>Ga0213833_1001429_pt1 | contig 17088 bp, 24 predicted proteins | sample SWATP21_FD_160575 | JGI IMG/M metagenome (GOLD analysis project Ga0213833, IMG submission 160575) | Coastal seawater microbial communities from Marineland, Florida, United States - SWA TP2 #1 | ecosystem: Environmental > Aquatic > Marine > Coastal | place: USA: Florida | collected 2016-08-14
TGTGTGTGTGTGTGTGTGTGTGTGTGTGTGTGTGTGTGTGTGTGTGTCAACCGCTCCAGCTTGGTCGTACAGGCAACGCTGCCGACACAGAGCGATTGCGACAGTACCGTGTGCGCGCCGGAACCACTGCGGCCATCACTCTGGATGGCGTGCGCCGCACAGACCGCGCAAAGCACGCTTCCTTGCGCAGCTTCCTTGCGCGTACCGTTGGTAGTGACGACAGCGTGAACCCATTGCTCTCACCGCCCATCAAGGAGCACTCGATGGTCGCTGCCGATGCGTCTTCACCGGTGGCGGCGCCAGCTGCTCAGTCGGTGGACATGGAGGAGACAGGCACCGTGTCTCCACCACCACCACCGCCACCACCCCCCGCGGTGCCGGCCACCCCAGCAGATGGGTCGCCGCCGCCACCTGCGCCACCCGTTCCACCACCCCCGTCACCGTCACCGTCACCATCACCATCACCAGCTGGCATGGCACCAACTGACACGACAGGTGCCACTGTGACTCCCGCCGATGGTAGTGGTACGCTACGCCCGCAGTCGCTGCCTGACCGCCGACCCGTGATACACACACCCCATGGTGACGTCACCCCCGGCATCACTGAAGGTCTAAAGTCCCCAGTGGTAATTCCTAGTTCGAAGCCTGTGGTGGAGCGTGCCTCGGGTGCTCGACATATCACGGCATCGGAACTGCTCCTCTCAGATGTGCGTGGTCTCGATCAGGCGTTGTGGGCCTTGGGTTTCTCGGGCTGTCTTGACGTTGGTGTACTCGGTTGAGCGTTGCGTTTGTCTCATCATCATGTTGCTTGTGTGTCTTTCGTTGGCCCCATGTGGTGGCACGGCATGCATTGTCGTGTGTCTGCACTGTGTTACGCGTCTTGTGCCCTGCTTGTGGTCAGTCCCAAGCAAGCATCACAGTGGACTTCAGTGACCTCACTCCTGGAGCTCAGTGTGCCTTCACGTGCACCATCTACTGCCCGGTGCACTTCCACGCCCTGCGTCAGGTGTACTTGGACTCGGAGCGGTCATACGTTCAGTCATTGGCGTACGTTCATGATTGGGCGGCGACTGGTGGTGCCAGTGGTGCAACCTTCTTTCAGACCGAGGATGAGCGCTTTGTCATCAAGTCCCTCGGCCGGACGGAGTTCGTCATGTTCCTCAAATCTGCGCTGGCCTACTTTCGCCACATGCACGACGCCTTGTTGGAGGACTACTACTCCATGCTTGTGAAGATTCTGGGCGTGTACAAAGTGGTCGTGAACTCAGGATCCAAGAAAAACACCAAGTACTTGGTCGTCATGGAGAACTTGTTCCACGGGCGCCAGATCCCCAAGCATCTGATCTTTGACTTGAAGGGCAAAGAGCGACGAAACCGAAAGGCAACGACGGGCTCGCAAGTGCGCCTAGACACAGACCTGTTCGACTACACGCGGTGAGTTGATGGTTTCACACGCGCACCCACACACGCAACCTCCCTCGTACGGAACATGCTCCTCGGTTGGCCTGCTCGCTCTCACACAGCCGGCGCTTTCGCAGTGGTTATCCCTTGCCTTTGACAGAGCCAGCGAAGCGGTGGGTCAATTACTCCGTGTTGAACGACACTGCGTTTTTGTCGGAGATCAATGTCATGGACTACTCCATCCTTGTTGGCATCGATGAAGCCAAGGGCGAGATTGTGATTGGCATCATCGATTATGTGAGTCCTGATGCGGGTTCGTTGTGTGAAGAAAGCTTGGTTGTTCATGTGCGCGTGCCTACTCCAACACTTGATCAGATTCGTCGATACGACTTGGTGAAGGAAGTGGAGTTCCGTGTCAAGAACCTCACCCAACATGAACCAACGGTGGTGTCTCCAAATCGGTACTGTGACGCTGCACTTGGTTTCTCGGGCCACCCAAATGTCACACCGCGCCCGTGTCCATGTGTGCCTCGACCTCAGGTATCGCGATAGGCTGCGTGAAGCCATGGACAGGTACTTCATGACGATCCCTGGCAAGTTCACGCTCATTGAAGAGCAGAACGACGTGCATCCTAGTGGGCACGACATGCGAGACGCCTCGGTGGATGCGGCCCACGTAGAGATGAGCTAGATCTTTATGTCCTTCGTTAAAATGTCATGTCATATTCCGTCAGTTAAGGTGCACGCGAGTTGCCACGGGCTGCAGCACGACTTGATCCAGACGGAAGCAACAATGGTGCGTTCCTTGAGGACAGCGTGGCTGTTCTGGAAGTGGCATGACGCAACACGGAGTGTGTTTGCTATCCACAGGCGGCGGCCTCCCTTGCACCTGAGATCCTTGCAGTGTTGGTGCTTGATCAGCGTGAAGGCAAGCGTGTGTGTGCCAAGTACTTCTCGAAGAAGCTGTGCCCTACACTGGAAGCAGAGGTGCGTTTGGGTGTGCGTCGTTTCGCTCACTCGGTGGGCTATTGTGAACAGTGTGTTGAGACGTGCTGGGTTGTTTGTGTTGTCAACAGTCGAAGTTCGAGGTCACGTTGCACAAGAAGACCAAGTCGTCGGCCCGCACAGAAAGTGGGTTGTGCTGCTGCGGTGTACGCAGTGTCAGGGATCGCTCACCCGTTGCCTGCCTTCAGCAAACTTGTGCTTAGTTGATAGCGCGAGTATTGCGTACAAATCTTCTCCAATCGGCGATGTCATCTTTTATGTTGTTGGCAGCGACGAAGAGGTTGGTGGGCAGGGCACGCGTGGTGTGTTATGTTGTGGGATACTCAGAAGCTGTGTTCTGCTGAGTTTCCAGAATGAGCTGATCTTGGCTCACGTGTTGGAAGGCATGGTGAAGGCAATTAGTGCCCTTCTGAAGTACGGTGGTGTTGGCGTTGCGATGCGTGATGCAACTACTCGTGACTGATGTTCGCGCACCCAGATACAACGTCGAGAAGTTCGTGCTTGTGAAGCATATCGAGCTCCTGTTGCTTGTCGTTGATGAACTTGTTGACAACGGGTATGTTATGTGTCTGCGGGTTGATTTGGATTGTTCTGAGCCCCGGGGCATAATTCCGTGCACGCATGACAGAATGATTCTGGAGACGGACGCTACGGTCATTGAGAACCGTGTACGAATGAAGGTATGTCAAATGCGCTCGTTCTTGGTTGACTGGGAGGTGTCATACGATACCTCTGTTTGTACTGCCAACTTACACACATATGTGTGTGTGTGTGTGGCAGGGCGCTGTTCCCGAGTCCATGTCTTCCTACTCCGAGATGACGATCTCCACGGTATGGGTTGTGGTTCCTGAGTGGTGCGTGCACGGCCCTGATATGGTTTCTTTGGTCCCCTCTTGCAGGCCATTGCCTCTGCGCGTGAGCAACTGACAAGGTCCTTCTTGAAGTAGTCGCCAGCCACAGCTCAGTGCTCACGAGTGTGGCACACGAAGTTCCTATCGTCTGCGTGCTTCAACTAAGACATAAAATTATGGTCATCTTGCTTGCTGCTGAGCTCAGCCTGCCGCAGCAGCGACAGACAGCTCTGGGCGGAGTCGCTGCGAACCACTCCACCCAGCTGTGATTGAGCAAGGGCATAGCCATCGCAGACAATTTGATCATTGCATTGGAGCACCGTCCACCACGCAAGTGGTTGGGACACGGCCCCGGGCTGTGCCTTGACGTACCTGCAGCAACCACGGGCTCGGCATCCCCACCTCTGCTGTGTGGCAGTTGCAATGAAGATCGACTCGGGCCAGTTTCAGCAGGCGGCTGCACTCGCTTTGCGGACATCGCCTGTCAAGTGTGCGTTCCCAGATCGGTTGTGCTGTGGGTGGGTGTTGTGTCGGGACCCGTGGTGTTGACACTCTGCTGTTGGGTGTCGGCTGCCGCACCACAGCATGGCTGAGCAAACAGGGGCAGCACCGAAAGGGCTGGAAGAAACGCTTCTTTGCACGCGCTGGCAACCTCTTGTTTTACTACTCCACGGAAACGGAAGTCAAGTCCGTCATCGGTGTCATATTTCTCGAAGGCAGCACCACAAAATCCACCATGTCACGCGGCAAGCAAACGTGCTGCTTTCAGGTACAGTGTACATTGGCACATGCAGTCCCAGCGTTGTGTGCCTGGAAAATGTACCCCAGTCTGACATTGTGCTGGTGGTACAGATCAATGTGGCTGGTTCCCGTGTCATTGATCTGAGTGCCATGTGTTGCGGTTCGAGTGCGGACGTGATTCGTGACAAGTGGGTCGAAGACCTAAACTCTTCCGCTGCTCGTTCGGCGTTTTCGAACTCCGTGGATTCTGTGGCGGCGCTCAAGCACATGCAAAAGGTGTGATACAGTGTGGTGTCTTCTGTGTTGCCCTCGCGCCGCCGCCACCCGCTGCGATGGGCAACTGTGCGTTCGTCGACGCTTCGTGTGCTGATGTTGGGACACGTGTGCAGGAGGTGCTCGAGTTTCAGCGTGAACGTGCAGAGCTCCAAGACAACCTTGCACGCCTTGATGAACGGTTTGGGCTGAATCATCAACGCCTGAAAGAGCTCGAGGTGTGTGCTTGTGCTTGCTGCTGTGTTGTGATTGTTGTGGCATGTTGTGTGCACACGTGTGGGGTGCGTGTGTGTGTGCACCAACGCTGCCCCCTCTTACGCACACCTTTCGGTCCTACAGGCATTGGCTGCTGCGTACCGCGCGCAAATATGCAGCGCCGGGTTGATCCCTGTGACACCCGGTGATGACAACTGCTCCATGCGCACCCGCGCAGGCGCAGGGGCAGGCGCAGGCGCAGGCGCAGGCTCAGACGCCGAGTCCGCAGGCGCCGAGTCTACTGGCGGCGCGGGAACGTTGTCACGGACGCCCAACAGCCGCCGTGCGCGTCATGGTGATGCGTTCATGGGCGGTCGGCTCACGACACACAAACGTGCCACCAGCACGGACAGCGAAGATCCCGCCAGGTCCCGGCTGCTGTATCGTCAGTCGTCGGTCTCCCACACCGGGGCGTCGCTCGGCCGCAAGCTCGGATTTGGGGACGCGGCGATGGCCACACCCTCACCGAGCCGGCGCAAGCGTGGCGGGGTGTATGCGCAACAACACCACACCCGCATGCACACCGATGTGCCGGGGCATGGCACCGTGTGGGTGGGGTCGTGGAACATGGGCGCCGTCGATCCTTTCGAGGGATGTGAACCGGAGGTGTCCGCGCAGGTGAGCCTTATTTTTCTTTTTTCTCGTTTTTTTTGCGTGCATGCCCTGTGTTGTCTGTCCATTGTTGTTTTGTTTTCTTTGTTCTTCCCTCTCCTTTCTCCCTCTCCCTTGCTCTTCCTTCTTGTGTGTCCTCGTGGTGGTTGACCGTCTCGTGTGGGTGGCTTGTGATTTCACAGATGCTTGCTGCGTTCATGCCGCACGGCTATGACCTGTATGTCCTCGGTGTGCAAGAATGCGTGGGTGACAACACACTCAATGTGATTGAGGTACGAATCCCTCGCCCCCGCCCGCCCACACACTCATGGCACCTCATTGCTGGCCGCCATTTCGGACTTACGCTGGTGTGGCAGGACTACTTGCAAGCCCACGGTGTGCTTCGCATGTCTCTGCACTCTGGTAAGCTGGCAGTACCTCTCGGTTCACATGCAGACAAGTCAACTGGTCGACTCGACCGTGTCTTGGGCCGTGGTGACGGCTCTTTCATTAGCCCCAAGTTCACAGGCTTGGCTGTGTATGGTGGTGCGACGGCGCGACGTCGATATGGCCTCAAGGTCGTGCGTGCAGCTGTGCACTCTTTCGGCAAGACAGCAGTACGTGCAATGCGACTGGTGTTTGTCTTCCTTTTTTCTGTTGCCCACCCTTGTGTGACGTGTTTCATCGTGTGGTTGGTTGTGTGTGTGTCGTTGCGTTTGACGCTGCGAACTGACACGCCGTGGTGTTGTGTGTGCAACCCAAACCCTGCAACCAGGGCTCCAAGGGTGGTGTGGGATGTATCGTGCGCATGGGGCAGCGCAACTTGGGCTTTGTCAGCTGCCATTTGAGTGCAAATAACGTACGGTCCCCGTCGGCTTGCGACACAGAGTGTGTGGCCCTCTGACAGTCTTGACTTGTGATGTGGTGCGTGTTCATCAGCCGGAAACACGCCGCGCACAGTACAAAGAGCTTGTGGAGGCGCTGGGTCGCCAACTTGGAGATCGCTACTTTCAGCTTACGGAGCAGTTCCATCATGTGTTCTGGACGGGTGACTTGAACTACCGGATGGTTAGCTTGCGTGCCTCAGATGTGCTGGACATGCTCGAGCAAAGCAAGGTGCCGTGCCATCCTTGCATGTGGCGCCCTTTGCTGTTGGCATGCGACGCCCTAAACCCCCATTCTTGTGAACAGGTACCACAACTGTACAGCCAGTACGACGGCATGGTGATCGACCGCGAGAAGTACAATCTGTGGGTCGACTGGGAAGAGCCGCCCATGTTCCCCAACATGTACCCAACCTACAAAAAGTGCGTGTCCCGTACGGTGCGTCTTGCCTGCTCCCCACCACAACGTGCTCACGTGCGGTGCCGGCGTGTGTACTTGTGTGGTGTCCAGGTACGAAGTGCGACCCGGAGTGACTTGTCCCACTCCGTGGGAGGCGTACATTGCCACATCCAATGGAACTCCGACGGTGGATGAGGACGATGAGCTGGGCTGGGCTCGTCAAACCTACCGGATTGCGTACAAGGAGCCGTTTTACAAGGGTGGCAAGGTCAAAGCGCGGGTGCCTGGGTGGTGTGATCGAGTGGTCTGCCACTCCATGCCCGAGTGTCGAGACAGCGCGTATCCAGAGCCTGTTCAACTGGCGAGTGAAGATGGCAACGAGATCGTTGTCGTACGTGCCGCGATGTGCTTGTGCTTGTGCTGTGCAGGTGGTTGTACTTGAAGCACGTGCCTTGACGTGATGTCTTTCTTTGCTTCCTTCCGCATCGTCTCCTGTCTCCCCCTTTGCGCGATGCCGTGCTGTCTGGCTGCCGTGCTTGCGTGCAGGTTCCGCACTACCGCTCCATCAATGAAGGTGCAGGCATGGACGTCAGCGACCACTCTCCGGTTTGTGCGGTGTACAACATTGGGTTGTTCCGGCCGGGCCAGCCCATGGCAGACGACATCGACTACGCGGATGGTGCCACGCGCAGCGCCGCGTCCTTTTCGGGTGTGATGGAACTCACTCGGTTTCGCATGTCTGGTGGGACAACCGAGGTGGGTGGTTTTGCTTACATCCCGCTGGGTGCACACTGCCTGTTCACAGAGTGCTGTTTGTTGTGCCGTTGCTTTGCGCCCACCTCGCGATGCTGTAGTCCGCACGTGTGTTGTTTCCGTTGCCCTTCGAGGACCAGTACGACGACCTTGTCGAATCCAAGCGGGCTGACCCCCCCATTCCGGGGTCAGCGGACCTTGTGGCATCAATTCCATACACCACGACCCTGCCCCCCAAGCTGTACCATCTCGCTGTCAAGGTTGGTGTCATTGGAACAGGGTGGCAGTCGCCTAGCGATTGTTTGTGCGTGCGGTTTCACCGCCTTTGTTACCTGCTGCATATGTATGACAGGTCAAACGGGAGGATGGAGTGACAGGCCATGCTCGTTTGTGGTTGTCCCCACTGCTCGACGACGCCAATGTGGTCACCACAGCCGAAGGCAAGGCGTACCAGTTTGACGTGACCGTTCCTTTGATGTGCAATGGTGTGGTGGTGACTGTACGTTACGTTGCGCTGTCGTGCTGACGACGCTGTTTATGTGGTCACTCTGGCTCACCATGCTGGTGTGGTGGTGGCAGGAACCTGAGGATGACTCGCAAGGTGTCACTGTCGAGTTCTCAGTAACGTTGCCAGCCCCGGAGGACACGCCGTTGACCTCCACATCTGCATCCAATGACGCTCTTGTCGGCGCCACCGATGTCGGTCCGGCCTCTGCGACGGAGTCTGAATGCGCTGCGCCCACTCCCAGCAACGATGCCGGTTCATCCACCCCAGCGCCGCCAACCACCGCCTCTGGTGCCACCGCCGACGCCCAGACTGGTGCAGGTGCTGGCACCATTCCACCCAGCGGTGGCGTGGAGGACGCGGGTGAGGCAAGTGAAGACGAGTCTCAGCAGGTGGCCCCTGCCGTTGTCCCTGGTGACGAAGCAGACGAAGCAGGCGTTGCTGGCGATGATGCGGGGTCTTCGTAGTGGTGCTTCGCTTCGCATGCCAAACCTAACCCTCATGCGCCATCACCTTCTCGTTCATCGCATGTCGCCAGCGGCACCGCCCCACACGTGGCGTGTGGTGTGTTAGGTGTCAGCGATTGTGTGCTCTTTGTTCCTTTGATTGATTTTGCTTGGTGGTGGTGAAGCGACCACGACGTCGTGGGTCTTACGTTGAAGTTGCTTTCTTTTCTTTCGACGGGCTTGGAGATGGATCGAACCAAGCCACAAACGCATAACAAACCGCCTCAATGAATTCCCTTCCACACAAATAGATGACCAACTCGCTCATTGACGCAGTCACAACGAGCTACCTTCACACGCCGACGACAGTGCTGCAACCTTTTGCGTTGGCCGGGAGTAGAAGAACCGCGACACTACACAGTACCGGTAGGACGAGCAAAGCGGACGTCATAACCCGCGCCAGCAAAGGCCTGGGGATGGAACGTTTGCCACGCAGACACCAACGACTGCAAGTGGTTCGGATGCGTGGCTGCAAGTGCATCTGGGTGCTCAGCAAAGCACACAAACACGGTGCCAACGGCACTGTTGATTGTCGAAGACATGATGGCGCACATGCCAAACCCGACCTGGGACAAAAATCAAAGCAGGCGACCACGAAACGGTGAGGATGCAAAGGAGCAAGCACCAGCAGGGCCTGCAACCACCACATTGAAAGGAATGATGCAACATGTGCCAAGAATGTGTGAGACCTTCGGCTTGGTACTGCACTCACCAGGAAAGCCAAGAACGCCGCCGCAAACACGAAACCAGAGCTGTCATCCATGCCCGCTGCCCATGCAGCACCGACGGCGGACGTGACACAAGCCACCATGACACATCCAATAAGCAGAGCGCGCCCAATCAGATCATCGTTAATGATCATGGTCCAGCCACGATCCTGAAGAAGACCCGAGGGTGTGAAACGGGTACAAACCAAAAAGTCACATACAGCAGTGAGCGTGCAGCGCACAGCATGCAACGGTCCACACCAACCTTGAAGATACGCATGGCATCCTTCCCAGCTGTCTTGAAGTCCTTCCCATACAACGCCACCTCGATGAACGCCCAGTGGTTGAAGTACTCCATGAGACGCTCCACGCACCCCACAAAACAACCGGCACAAGAAAGAAGGATCTGTACACGAACAAAGCTGCCGTGAGCATACGACTGTGTCGTAGCAGCCGCCGTAGAAAAGAAGGCATGGTGCACAGTACTTACGCTGCCACGGCCACGGCGGTTGCGACGTGCTGCATTGATCATGGCGCGAATGGCGCTGAGGACTGCCACAATCAAGGAGCCCAAACAAATGGAACCGAAGGATGTGGTGCATGCCCGGCGGAAGGCACCCCAAACAGGGTCTTGTGGGGTGGCAACAAACCACCACGAACCAACAGCGCCTGCGGTCGTGCAGTGCACAATGTTCTTGATCACCTGCGAGAGTGAAGTGTTTGGAGGCACGACATGGTGGGATGAGGGGTCGGGACTCTTGGGTGCGGCGGCACCCACGACATTGGATCACGCACGAAAAGGCCCCAGAAGAAGGAAATCAACATGAGGAACTCGGAGAAGTAGCCATCATCGAGCGAGTTTGCCTCGACGCCAATGAACGCCAAACTCCACAGAATAACCCATACAAGTTGCATGAAGAGCGCGACGAACGCCGCGAAGAAGACGTTCGAGTACCGGCGGACAGCGTCACACGCGGCAACCAGGATTGCGGAAGCAAACCCAATGCGCTTGCGAACCAAGAACAGGTAGCTGACACATAGCACCACCGCGGGAGATCACAATGTACCTTGGTAAGTCAACACGCACGTGCCAACACCACCACAACGCCGCGACGTACTACACTGTGAGTCCGCCCAAGAGAAGGAACAGAATGGCAGCGCCCACAGAGACGAAGAACAGCGCAAGTGCCAAGCTGAACTCAACCACAATAGTGGTGTACAGTGTACATGTGATCAGGCTCTTTGCATGGCGTTGGAGAAAGTACACCCACCCAGAGGATGCAACGCCGCCCACGATGGCAACAACGACCAACAGACCCAGAATAGGATGAGCCAGCGACACATTACCAGCGAGAGCCGCCTCGTCCTCGTTGGAGGAGCTCAAAGCAGGCGCGCCTAGGGAGAACGCGAGAATGAATATCACAGCCACGTGCAACAAGAACGCCACCATGAATGCAACATCGCGGTAGGGTGGCGTGGTGGTGACCTGTTCCACCACAACATATCAACCAACAAACCGTGCCGTGAGCAGCAGAATCAAGTGCCCCAGCCACCACCACCACAGCGCTGCCACCCGAGCGACAAATATGTGTGATGAACGCGCCGCCGCACACGCACCTGTGGCGCCGTCATGGGTGGCGCAGCAGCAGCAGAAAACTGTGCCTGTTTCTGGGTCGGATGCATGGGTGACACATGTTGAGGGACTTGAGGAGGCTGCATTGGTGGCTGCTGCTGGTGTTGTTGATGTTGTTGCTGCTGTTGATGATGCTGGGGGAGGGGCTGACCATACGGATCGTACGGTGACACCACCGCCGCCTGGGGCACGGGCGGCGGCGCAACTGCAACGGCGCCGGGTCCGTACGGGTTGTGCGGGTCCATTGGGATGGTGGTCATCACCGCAGCACCGTCAGTGCCGCCACCACTTGCCATGGGTGCACTGTACATGCTGGCGGGGGCCGGAGCAGCCGCTGGGGGGGCGGGCACAGCGATGGCCTGAGGAAACGCATGGGGCGCGACTTCGCCGGCGGGAGGCTCTTGCTGGGAGCCTGGCGCAAGCAGACCACGCTGGTCTGACATGATTGGCGCGGCAGAACAAGACAGACAAGGAGGTCGATACAGCGGCGGTACGCTTCGCGAGGTGGGGGGGGCTCGGTTCACGAACCGAACGTGTAGTGTAATGCCACACAAGCAGTGTGCATGGAAGTCGTGCTTCACTCAGCTTGGCAACTCACATCGTGTGTTGATCTGGCGTGACTTTGTTGGAGATAGTGTCCCCCCTCTCGAGTCCGCTCAGGAACACCTCTGAGCGATGTGGCCCCTGTTCGTTGTCCGATTTTGGTATTGTAGGGGAAAAGTATCTAAGCGACAACGCTTCAGCGCTGCAGCAACAGTAGCGGCAGCAGAAACTTGTGGCTGTGTCTGCGGCTGATGCGTGGGTGGCACATGTTGAGGGTGTTGAGAGAACTGTAGGGGTGGCTGGTACTGGGCATGCACATTGTACACAGCTGCCCCCGGCGGAGATGCTCCACCACCAGTGGGGACCTCATGCGGACCATCTGGAGAAAGGAGGCCATGCTCGTCTGCCATGACCGCCGGGCAGGATAAGGCAGACAACAAGGCAGTCTGGACAAGTGGTTGCAAGTGGGTACTGAAGCGTGAAACGTGTCAAGGGATCTTCTCCCATGTGTGTTAATTTGGCGTGATTTCTACACCTCCCGCCGTGAGCGCTCGCAATGCCGCCTGGAGCTCTGCTTTCGTTGTTTCGAGCGACTCTACACGAGCCTCCTGTGGAATACACGGCATCCGCACAAGCGCGAGTGCACGTTACTCACTGACTTGTACTCGCATGCGGGACAAGCCTCAAGTCGATACCTGAAGACGGACTTTGCGTTGCCACTTGCCCTTGGTGGCCCTGGCGACCATGAGCTCGTCAGACAAATCTGCGAGGTGCTCTCGTACTTGACGCAGCGAACTCCCCTGGACCATGACGAAGGCTTTACGAGTGAGTATCACAAGGTCGCAGAGTCATCTCCCCACCACACAACGCACGTCCGTGGTCTGGCCGCCGCGCGAATGCACATCTCGCAACCTCTCTTCCAAAGCGCTTTTTTCCCTGCGCAGCTTTGTCACCTGTTGCCCAATAGACATTCCGCACTCAGAGCCGTCATGTTTGTGCGTGTAATGTGTATGCATAGCATGGAGCACACGCACCTCGTCCTGCACCTCAGGCAAAGACCGCTTAAACCGGGCCGGGGCACGTTGCAGAGTGGCTTTGTACTGGCGCAGGAGTTCAGCTGCCAACAGACGTGGTGCGTGAGATACGCCATCAACGACAGGAAGATGTATGGACTACCAACCGTCTCGCGCTTGTTGGGCTTGCCACTTCGAGGGCATGGCTGCGTGTCGCTGGGTCTTGGCTTTCTTCATGCGAGCAAGCTGAGCAGGTGCATGGTTAGTTTGCAAGCTGCCTCGAGAACCCTGTGCTGTGCACCACTCACGAGAAGCTGAAGTTCAAGCACTCGATCATCCAGCAAAAGAACGTCATGGCATCTGACGCACAGAGATTGATGTGTCATGTCATACCATTGGAAGGATTGCCCAGCCCACGAACAAAAGTCGTACGTTGAGTAGTCCATGGGTGGCATGGTGGGAGTAACAGGCCCAGCAAACTTTGAAACCGGTGCTGTGCTTGCGGCTGCCCGCATTTGACTCAAAGCCGGAAGAAGGGGAGCCAACTGCACGCACGGAACATCAACACGCAGAGCACATGTGCGACACACGACTTTTCCCATCCAGGTGTTCGTTCATACCTCTGCTTTGGCAGCATCATGTCGTCGCGTCGCCTTTTTCAAATCTCGTTGGTGTCGCTTTTGCTGCTGCTGGAGATCAGCGAGTACCTGAAGCCAAGGCAGCACAGTACAGCACAGAATCGTTCATTCACAGAAGCGTTTCAAGACTGAAACGCGGGTCGGCCCACCTTCTTGTACGCTTCCACTTCAAACTGGAGTTGTTCAACGTCCACTTCAAACTCCGATGTCTGCACAAGCATGTGGTCAGCAACACTTCCCGCTCACCCCCAAAGCCGGCGGATCAAACCTTGGACTCGAACTTGTTGGATGCGCGCTCAGGCCGTGGACGTCGCTTGCGACGTCCTCGGTCCTCGCCACCTGAAGCACCCGCAGCGCGCAAAACTCCGGGGGTGGATTCGCTGATCGCTTCTGCGCAGTCTTCGCCAACATCGTCCTCGTCAACACCCTCTTCGTCGACAGCACCCACGTTGCCATCATCATCATGGGGAAGCGAAAACGAGGCGTCGTCATCTTCCACATGAGGGGTCGTGATGGGAGATGTTGGAGGCGCCAACGCCGACGAATGTTGCGGTGCAGAGTCTGCAACCTCCTCCTCGCTCAGGTCCAGCGCCGGTGGTTCTGGATTGTCATCATCTTCTTTTCCGTTTCCATCGGCATACACATCCCTTCCCAAACCGATTCTCATTTCCTCATCACCATTGACTTCATCTTGGCTATCCCGGTCCTGCGCCGGCCGGGACTCCTCCTCAGTTGGCGATGGCAAGAAGGCTGCCTCCTTGCCTTCATTGTCGTTCTCAATGTCCACATCCTCGTCCCCGATCGGAGCAAACCAGGTCTGGAGGTGGGAGCAACAGCCATCAGCACAGCCAGCGTCGCCGGTTGCTCTGGCCCCGCACGTACAATTCCGTTGGCATCAGACACCATTATTTCACCATCCGAGGACGCTCCTACAGCAAATCTGAACAACAAAACAGTTGTTATGTTATGTGAGGACAACACAAACAAGAACAACTGCATCCGCAGCGTACGGCGTATCAAAGTCCAGGTCACCATCGTTTGAGTATTGTTGCGTGTCGTCTTCGTTAACAACCTGCACAGGGCATCATGTCAGCACAGCTCCGCACAGAAAAGAGATCAACGCGGACACGGCACGCACAAAAACAAGGTTCGCCAACCGATCCGCCACAACAATGGCTCCTGTTTGCGACACTGCCAGCCAACAAGGCTCAAGGAACGCAGCATCCGCTATCTGTATTGATGCACGGAAAAAAACCGCGCGACGTCAGACATCATTCAAGGCACCTCATGTTCTGCAAACAGACACGTACCACCCTAACACAAGTGTTGGCATCATCAAACACTTGGAGTCGATGATTTTGACTGTCCACAACCACAATATCGCCATTCGAGCATGGTGCCACGGCAGTGGGTTCGTTCAAACACCCTTTCGCCGTGCCGTGGCGACCAAACTTTCGCTTGAAGCGCCCCGTCCCACTGAACACCTGCCAAACCCAAGTAGGAAGAAGTCACGAAGAGCCAAGGGAAAGTATCCAGACACCAAGAATGTCCACACTCGCGTGAGTTCGAGCATCACCCTTGCGCGCGCGCACGCACCTGGACCCGATGGTTCATCGTGTCAGCAACAACCAGCTCTCCAGTTGGTGTGACACACAACCCTGCAGGCGAGTCAAAGGAACCCGCTGCAGTGCTTCTCTGGACATGCATGCGTGGACGTGGTCAGCACGTTGACGATGATCCGACCAGTACGGCGCAAGTTCAAGTTGAGGAAACGTACCGAGCCGCCCCACGTTTTGGCAAGCGTCGGTTGAACCAAGATGTCGCCATCGCAGTCAAACCGCATGACACAGTTACAAACTGCATCGGAAACAAACAAGCTGTCCATATCCACTGCGACGCCAGACACTGCGACAGCATCCCCGTCCGCATCCACACAACTCCACGTTCGTAAAATTTCACCGGACACCGTGCAAAGCTGCGAACAGCAGCGCGTGAGACGTTCACACAAACTCTCCACATCACTTACACACCAACGCACAGTCATGTTGCCCTTGGAATCGCCCCCCAAAAGCACCTCTTCCCCAGAACTGTCTTCACACACCACCACACATGTTGGTGCCGTGCTGGGCGTCCACTGCCACTCCTCCAGCGCTTCGCCAGCCATTACAAGCGAGGTGATGCGATTGCACTGCACTGTTCACATGCATCCGCGCTAGACGTGGAAGAGGGGGGTGGGAACAAACCCCAGTGGGAGTTGGCCCTCTCTGCAGACAGTCGAACCTCGCAGCAACAACTAGGTGTGTCACACGCAAAGCGGAAAGAAAACAAAACGAAAGCGACAAAAAAAACTCCCGCGCCGGGAATTGAACCCGGATCGCTCGCGTGACAGGCGAGAATTCTAGCCATTATACCACGCGGGATTGTTGAGGAACTTGGCCGGGAGTGGAAATATAAATCGTCTCTCAACCCACAAGCGTGCGGAACCCTTGTTTGTGCCTTGGACTGCAACATGACGTCGCTTCCCTGCACGGACAACTTATCCTTGATACTGCTTCAGACTATTGTTGTCATCGCGCTAGTGTGGTCGTACTTCAACTATTTCTGGGATGACACGAATGGCGGGCCTGAGCTCGTCACGCTAGACAGCGCTGGCACTCTGCGCGGCGCCAGCTAGCCTCTTGGTTCTGTGATGCTTTTGTTTCCTGCTCTAGGTTGTTTGTGGGGAATGTTGGTGTCCTCACTTGTTTACGTTTGCACCTAGATATGTTGTGGTTTGGGTGATGGGAGGGGGTTGAGTCGTGTCGTTCTTCAAACACCATGTGCATGCAAGCGAGTAAACGAACTGAACGTGACTGCTGCTGAACCGACTGGGGCGGCGCTCACATCAGGAGTGTTCTTTCACATGACATTGCGCAATGTATGATGTGGAACAGGTGCCACAGGGCATGGTGCGTGGCGAGGAGCTGCTCTCGGAGTGGTTGTTGGCACCTTACAAGCGTGAACAGCGACGAAGCAGGTCGGCGCACAGTTTTCTGTCACGTGTTCGACACGTTGTTGACTGGTCCCTCACCCCTACCGAAAACCCCACATGATGTGATGAGCACTTCACACAAGGAACAGGATATGTCAGGCGCGGAACTCCAACCAGCTATCAAGTGTAATGCCCGGAACACTAGCTCAGTACATGGTACACTGCAGGCTCAACCATCACCAAGACTTGCAACCCGGGCGTGTAACGTGGTCTGACAATCGCTTGCACGCTGGCTCAGCGTCCTCCAAAACACAGCGTAGTCACCCATGGTGTTGAAGTGAAATGAGTGCTGACACAAGATTGGAACGCTCTCGCCTCGCGAGGAGATGACATTGATTACTTGACCCACTAGGTCAGGTCCGGTGGTGCAACGGGGAGCTTCCCGGAATGTAGCGGTTGAGGCAGGAACCGGTAACAACGGAACGCCAATCAACAACAAGCAACGCAGTGGCTCCACACCTAAACATGCCCACGATGCGCACGGATACACTGTGAAAAGCGCAACTGCAGGGCAGGCAGACCTGCGACTGCCGCCGTTGTTCATGAATTCAACACGGTGATAGGAGCGTGCAGAAAGCGTGTCGAGGGACACCCTCGCCGCTGAAACCTGCACTTCATGTGATCCTGCTGCGTGTTTTGCCGTTTTTGGTTGCACGTAGGTGCTGCTAGTGTGGTGTCCGCACCTACAAATGTATTCCGTATGGTGGACAAGTGACGGGATTACCAGGGGCGCACCGCTCCACAGGCACAACTGGTTGCGGCGAGGTGCGAAGGTAGCGCAACAGCCGACAAAGCGGCTACGTGCAGTTGTGGGACGGGACATCATCCTGTGCAGCCTGTGGCTTTTGCGCACGCACCTACAGTAGGTGACCTGCTTCATGCGCCAGCTTGATTTGCCTCCTGCTGAGGCAAGGGGGGTGCACGGCGTCTTGCATTTCTGCTTCGTTTTGTCCAGGGTCTACAACTCCAGCGGCTATGACTCCAAGCTGCTTGGGCTGCTGCCACGCCCTTTGTTCGTTTACAAGTTGAAACATACTCAAGCTGCACATGTGCTGTGGACCACAGCCTTGATGCACGTGGATTCCGTCGTGGAAGCATCTTATGGTTTGCTTGTATGTTGATGTCAGGGCAAAAGCCGCGGCCCGCGCGGAGTCAGTTGTGCAGGTTGCGTTCGCCATGGGTTTCTCAATGATCAGGCGGCAGGCATGGACAGCGGCGCAGCGCTGAGCTGCTCTGGGCAGCCTGAACTGACACCAGAAGCTGTGCAAGCTTGTCAGTCGTAAGAGCCATCGCACTTCTAATTGTCGTAATGAGACGCTCTCTGAGAATGCGCACTTGGCTGTCGATGCGTCTTGCTG
>Ga0213833_1001432_pt1 | contig 17065 bp, 16 predicted proteins | sample SWATP21_FD_160575 | JGI IMG/M metagenome (GOLD analysis project Ga0213833, IMG submission 160575) | Coastal seawater microbial communities from Marineland, Florida, United States - SWA TP2 #1 | ecosystem: Environmental > Aquatic > Marine > Coastal | place: USA: Florida | collected 2016-08-14
GATGCAGATGCAGATGCAGATGCAGATGCAGATGCAGATGCAGATGCAGATGCAGATGCGTCCCAGTAGGCGTCACCGCGGCCATCCCTCCTCCTCCTCCCCCCCCTCCTCTGTGACCCGTCGGAATCGGCGCTGGTGCTCACCGTGCTGGTGCCACTGTCGGATGTCGCACCCCGACCGTTGTCGCTGGCACCGCCTCTCCAACACGCGCCACCTTCACCTTCACCTTCACCACCCCCTCCCCCTTGGTGGCGTTGTGGCAACACCGGAGGCGACCACCGTCCCGGGGGCACAGGTGCACGCGCCGGCCGCGCAGTGGGGGAGAGGGTGCGCCGGGTTGGTGTGTCGCCTGACCCGAACACCAACGCGCGGCGCACGCTGCTTGGAGGGGGTGATGGCGGCGGCAGTGGAGGGGACGCTGCTGCCGCTGCAACACCACCACCACCACTACCACCCAACACGCTTCGTGTGGAGTGGCGACCTGAGGCGACGCCACGTGCAGACCCGAACAACGGCCGGGTTGCTTCTTCGCCTCGTGGTGCCGGTGCAGCCTGTGTGGCGTCGTCGGCAACGGCTGCAGCAGAGGACGCCCAGAGATCAATGCCGATGGGGTCATCGTGGGTGTCGTCATCGCTGCTGCTGTCCGCACGCTGGGTCGAGTGGCCAACCGACGGAGCTGGTGTTGTGCCCGCTGGGGTGTTGCGTGGGCGCAGGGAGCGCATCGGTTGGGCAGGATCGTGGTTGATCTTGAAGTACACCATCTTGCTGTACTCTGCGTTGGTCTCACTGTACTTGCGTTTTGCATCCCTGTGTGATCCCATTTTGTGTTGGGTGTTTTTTCGGGGGTCAGCAACACCAAGTCAACACACACGTGTCGACACACGCCCACGCGCACGCGCCCAAGCACACACACAACACACATACACACCCACCCAAACACACACACACAGTCGGTCGCGGCGCGTGGCCACACCTTCGTTTTTTGGCCACCACAGCAGAGGCACACAGTGACTCCGAGGTGTGCTTGAGAAGTTGTTGGTTGTGGAGAGACCACACAGCAGCGTGGCCATCCTCTGTGACGAACGTGCATCATGGCCACACACCAAAAAACAACAGGGTTCACCACCACCTCTCAGATCGCATACCGCCATACCACACAGTTGCCGTTGAACCCGCCCCCCACAGCTGCCGACCCAGTGTCACGGCTACGTACGCGATGCAGCCAACACTTTCTTCCCCGTGAGCATGGCGACATACACAACAGGACCCGCCGGGTGGTGTGTCGGCGCGGGTCGCTTGTCTTCACGTTTCCGTCTGCGGGCCTTGCCGTCCATGGAGCTGGACCTGGCGCGGCGCCCAGCCGTCGACGGCAGCCCCTTGGCGCGACGCTTCTTGTGCGACACACTTGCCGAGGTCTTGAGGGCAGGGGACTTGGTGGGTGGTGTGGCAGCGGCAGCGGCAGCGGCGTCGGGTTGCACGACGACAACGGGCGCACCCGGCACAGAAAACACGACTTTCGAGAACGGACCACGCAGCCGGCGCTGGTACGCCCGCTGTGCAAACTGTTGCGCCACGCCACACGGCAAGACCACATGCAGCAAGGCACAGCAAGAATGGGGGTGACAACAGGTGAGGCGAGGCGAAGCGACAACAACCAGCCTAGCTTGCACACATGGCACACACACGCACAACCACACACAACGAACGAAACACATGACAAGGAACGGAACACGTGCGCATGTTCATCGCATCGCATCGCATCGCATCGTACCAGCGCCTTCCAACGGATGAATGCAGATGCTCCTGGCGGACGCCGGCCGGCGCCGTGCACAGATCGGTACAGTTTCTTCCAAATGGCATCAGCCCCCGCAAGGGTGCGAAACGCGGCACTCACAGCGCTCAAGGCTGCCAAGTCGTACCTCTGTGTGACGGACCACGAGACACGCATACATGCGTACATGCATGCATACATACATACACATACATGTACATACAACGCACATCCGTGTACAGCATAGCACAAGGAAAGGCGAGGTCACTCGTGTCAGAGCAAGCGGCACACATGCGACGTGGACACGCGCGTGGGGCAGAGCAGAGCAGCACGTGGGCCTACGCACATCCAGGCACTTCAGCACCATTTGCATCACATCATCTGGAATCTGCAACAAGCTTGCTGAAGGCACCACATCCCGTGCCCGGGGGGCAGTTTTGGGGGCGTGGTCCATTTGACTCGCGTTCACGTGAGGAGGCGTGCGTGTCAAGCAAGTGGCTTCCACACACAGCGTTGGCGGCGTGTGGGATGCGGCCGACCAGACGCGTTGGCGGCTGTGTTGGTGCACCACTGGTGTGTGCTCACGGCACTGAGCCGCCACCGCCAATCGAAAGGCAGTGCGCCCAGAAACAAAAAACGAAGCGTGCACGAAGCGTGTGCGTGTGTTGTTGTTGTTCTGTACGTGAAAGTGCAAACACTTTGAGCGCAAGGCAACGCCCTCGACGTGCTTGTGCTTTCACGAGTGCGTACTCGTTACCACCCAGCTGTGTTGGCGTGACTGGCGCAAGCAGTGGGGCGCCAGCACCAACGTAGCGACACGCACAACCGGGCTGGGGCTTTGGCGGAATTGGGGCCTGCTGTTTGCACATGCACAGCAGCAGTGAGAACTTTCGCGTGCCAATTTTGTTATTTTCACCCAAAAGTACGAACGACAGAGACTCGACTCGGGCCGAGAGGTTGTGTGCAAACAAACACGCCCAGTCGAAGCCTGTGGCGCAGCTAGAAGCTAGAAAAGGACCACCACCACCTTTTTTGAAACTCTACTTGAAGCCTTCGGTTTGTGAAGTGGCACGATCAGGGCTCGGGATGAGGAACTGCATCCATTCGTCCGGTGGTGCAGCGGGCCCATTCTCCGCTCCTCCGCCACCACCATGGCCACCACCCCGACCACCTCCTGTCCGGCGCATGCCGCCTGACTTCCTGCTGGCGCCAGTGGCACCACCACCACCACCACCACCGCCGCCGCCGCCGCCGCCGAAGGACTTCCCCAACAACGGCTGGCCGGTGGGCGAAAGCCACTGACCGAAGCCTGCACCGCCGGGGGACGGCGCCGTGCTCGGCGTGGCATTGGCGAGCGCCTCCAGCATGTCCAACTCGTCCAGCCCCAACGACCGCGGCGCGGGTTTCACGGGCGCATCGCTGTCCACGGACACACGCAGGCCGTGGCGATCCGGCGCGGCACCTGCGGCACCTGCGGCACCTGCGGCACCTGCAGAGGCAGCCCGCGTGTGCTGCGTGTGCGTGTGCGTGTGTGGGTGTGGGTGCGCCCCGAGTTCCGTCTTGGTGTCAGCCATGTCAGACAGGCCCGTGGCGCCGATGCCGGTCCGGGACAACCCGTGCGGGTCAAACGTGTCCAGCGACGCAGAGGTGAGCATCATGGGCACGTTGCTGGACCCGGTCATCGTCATCTGGCCGCTGGCACCGCCAGACGTGGACGGGCGGCGGTGTGGCTGGTGGTGCTGAGGCTGTGTGGGGTGGTGCAGCGCACGCGAGGGCGCCTGGCCGTCGCCAGCTGCCAGGTGGAAGGGCACAGCCAGTCGCGCCCCAGCGGTCTGCGGACGCAGTCCTCTCGTGTCGGGGGTGGCGCTCCCTGCGGTGCCGCCCGTGTCCGTCATGCCGCCCATGGTGACGTCCAAGCCGCTGTCGTGGATGTGCATGTCCACCATGCGCTGGGACACCTCGCCATCCGTTGTGGCACGCTCCACCGGGCCAGGCATGTCCAACCCTGCTCCATCGCCATGTCCACCACCATGTCCACCACCATGTCCACCACCATGTCCACCACCACGCCCACCACTGGCACTGGCACCGCCACCGGCACCGCCACTGGCACCGGCACTGGCACCGGCACTGGCACCCCAGGACCGCCCGCCACGCCCACCTGCACGGTCGCGGCGCTGGCGTGACACGTGGTGCCGCGCGTCCAACTCGAGGCCCGGTGACGCCCACGCGGTGGCGGGCGCCAGCGCCCCAGCCGGCGTCAGGTCGGGCTGGAAGCCGAGGTCGGCGTGGAGGTTGCCAAACGGCGACGCGTCGCCGAGTGTGGAGAGGAGCTTGCCGGGCGAGGCGGGCGAGGAGGCAAGGAACTGGGTCAGGGTGTGGGGCGACATTTGCGGGTCCGTCGTTCCGCCGGGGGACTGCGTCAGGCCCGTCAACATTTGGCCCGTGCCAAGAGAGATGGGCGTGTCCGTGGCCAACCCAGACAGCGGTGGCGTCGGCAGCGCCAAACCCGGCGTGCCGGCGTCACCACCTTCGAACTGCGCAAACAACCCGCCCAGCAGCGAATTGGCACCCGGCGGTGCGGAGGGCATGCCAGGTGACGAAAACATGGACGCAAACTCCACGTGCTGCTGCTCCTCCTGCCGCTGCTGCTCTGCTGCCGCCGCCGCCGCCGCCGCCGCATCCGCGGCCTTCTTTTTCTTGGTGCGCGCAGACGCCGCACGGCCTCGACCACCTCGACCCCGCCCCCGGCCTTTGCCACGTGCGTCTGCGGCACTGCCGGTGCTCTTGCGGCGCGTCGTCTTCTTCGCCTTCCTCGGCGTTTTGGCCTTGCTGCGGCCACGACCACGACCACGGCCACGGCCACGACCACGACCACGGCCACGACCACGACCACGGCCACGACCACGGCCACGACCACCACTGGCACTAGCAGCGACAGTGCCACTCATGCCCGTGCCCACTCCACTCAGGTCCAAGCGCATGCCGACGCCCATGCCAGGCACCGCGGGCGGCGGCGTGTACTTCGGAATCGCCGCGCCAGGGCTGAGGAATGTGTCCGGCGTGCCACTGCCAAAGGGCTGTCGCGTCGCCGACGACGGCGGCGTGAGGGAGGCGCCACCGGGCGTGGTGCGTGGGTCAAGGTGCGGCAGACTCTTGCGCCGCAGCGGCGTGCGCATCGCAGCAGCCGCAGCCGCTTCCGCGCGGCTGTTGGCGTGGGTCCGCGGTGTGTAGGCGCCGGAGGCTTGGTGGGTGCGCGGGGTGGCGGCGGCAGCGGTTGGGGGAGACCCGGCGGGCAGCGGGCCACGTGGCACGCCGTACATGCCTGGGCCAGCGTGCGGGGGCTGGTACCCTGAGCGGGGCGTGTTGAGTGGGTTCGCAAGCAGGGTCTGGTGAAGGGGTGCGGGGTGCGGGGTGCGGGGTGCGGGGTGCGGGGTGCGGGAACAGAGGCAACCACCACCAAACACAACATACACTCGGGGGGTGAGGGTCACGCAGAAAGCACACAGAGGCACGCACAACAGCACAAACATCCGCACGAACACCAGCAGCATGGTACAACGTGGGCACGCGATGAGCACCAACCACCACATCAAACAAGAGGAGCGCAGACACAACACACGCGGCAACAGCCTGCCACACACAGCAAAAAACAAAAACAAAAACACGTACCGCGGGGTTGCGAGAAGGTGGCAAGGCCGGGATGGAGCCGGGTGGAGGCGAGCCGTGTGTGGCGGGCATGGAAAAGGACGGCACAGAAGTGCCCGCTGTGTATGCACCCGTGGTGGTGTAGCGCACTGTGCTGGGGGTTGCCGTGGACGTGGCGTAGGATGCGTACCCCACACTGGCACCAGGATGCGCACCACTGGAAAGAAACGAACAAGAACAGCAACAACAAGATGCAACAACAAGAAGCAACAACAACAACAACAACACAAAAAAAGGTGCACACAGAACACACACACGCACCCAGGGTGAACTACCACCAGCTGCCTTGCTCGCCTTCGCACGCAGGACGTGTCTCCCTCAGACCAGCACAACAGCGAACGTACTAGGGTGCAACGGGTCGTGGCATGCCGACTTGGCCGCCGGCAGCGTGGTGAGCCATGGCAGCACGGGTTTGCTGTTGCTGCTGCTGCACACGCAGCGCCTCTGCTTGTTGGGCTTTTCGTGCCTGGCGAGCGGCGTGCGCTTTCATCCACTTTCGCCGTGCCGACGAGTTGTAGCGGTTCTTCACAGCGTTCTCGGTCCTGCCCGGCAACAGCTTGGCAATTTCACACCACTTGTTGCCGATGCGTTGTTGCGTCTCAAAAATGACATCGTCCTCATCCGGACGCCACGGCCCTGAACCCACAATCCACCACAGGACAAGCAAGCACGGTCGAGCGCAGGCCATCCGACCACACACACACATACACATCCACATACACACATCCACATACACACGCACGCTCAAACAAAGGTCAGCAAGCATGAACGACCTTCACCCCAACAAAGCACGCACCCTTCACAATCGTGGGATCAAGGTGGTTGAACCAGCGCTCACGGCACTGCTTGCCAATGCGCCCTGGTAGCTTGGACGCAATGACACTCCACTTGATTTTCCCCACGCCATGCTTCATCACCATTTCAAACACCACCGCGTCCTCACTCTTGGTCCACGGGCCTTTCACAAGCCCAGGCTGTGGGACAACAAACAGCCCACAACAACACCAACAACACCAACAAACGGTCACGCCCCGTGCCCAACATGCATGGCACCCCGCCCACCACCCCGCCTCCCACCTTGAGCACTTTGTTCCACCGATGCAGACACTGTACATCCGTGCGGTTGTGCCCCAGCGCCTTGGCAATCTTCTTCCAGCCCTTGGCAGAAAACTTGCCGACCGCCTCCCGCAGTCGATCGTCTTCCTCCTTGGACCACTTGCCTGGGCTCGCCTTGGTGATGGGCCGCCACGACCGGTCCACGACAGACGCCTTGTTGTTGTTGTTGCTGCTGCTGCTGCTGCTGCTCTTGTTGGCGCCGGCCGTCGTCGAGCCCGCCACCCGCCGTTGCTGCGTCACCGTGGGCGGCGGTCGCGACGGCGGCCCCGCGCGACCCGCGGCCGGACGCATCTGCAGCGTCGACCCGGCGGCCCGTGCCCGTGCCGTCGCCGCGGCGGCTGTCGACATCCCGTACTCATACTTCATGGTGGCGCCGCCGCGCTGCTGCTGCTGCTGCTGCGGTTGCGGCTGCTGCGGCTGGTGGTGGTGGTGGTGCTGCTGCTGGTGATGGTGGTGGTGATGATGGTGGTTAGGGTTCGCCGCCGCCCCGGCCGCCGCCTTGGTGGCGGAGGTGGCGATGGGGGAGCCCGACGTAGGGAACGCGTTGCCAGCGGCTCGGCCAGCCATGCTGACGGTGGTGGCCACGGGGGACACCGTCGTGGCCGCCGCCGCCGCCGCCGCCGCCGCAGGGGAGGTGCCGGGTGGGGCACGGGGAGGGGCACCCTGAGGAGGCGGCGCGTACGCAAAGTGGGTGACGACGGGGCGTGCGTTTGGGACGACGGTGTGGTAGGCCACGGCCTGCGTCACGCTGGCGACGGGGGCGGCGGCACTGAGGGCAGGTGTCAGGGCGGGCGGTGGTGCGGTGGTGGTGGGAACGGTGGTGGAGGTGCCCGGGGCAGCCGCAGCAGCAGCAGTAGTAGGAGCGCTGCCGCTGCCGCTGACGCGTGCCGCACCCGGGTGGCTGTAGCCCCGCATGCCGGTTCCCGTGTGTTGCTGCGGCGGTGCCACACTCCTCATCGCCACGCCTGATGAGGTAAACGAGACGGGGGTGGCATGGCCTCGAGACACGCCGATGAGGTGCTGCGGGGGCGACGAGGTTGCAGACGAAGCAGACACAACCGGTGTGCCCGCGGCGGCGGTGGCTGCAGCGCGGGGTGCCTGGGACGCAAACACAATCGGGCTGGGGGCAGTGGCACGGTTGGCGCCCGAGGATCCTGTCTGTGGCTGTGGCTGTGGCTGTGGCTGTGGCTGTGGCTGTGGCTGTGGTGGCGCACCGGCAGGCAGTGGCGTTGCTGCCACAGCGTGGGGCCCGCCGGCAAGAGAGCCCGCGGGGGGAGCCGATCGCACGGGAGAAAACCCGTTGCCGGAGCTGGAAGCGGCGGCGGTGGTGGTGGTGGTGGTGCCCGCTGTGTGGTGTGTGAACGAGGTGGAGGCAGAGGCAGCGCCGCCGGTGGTGGGTGGTTGCGCCGCAAATGGATTTGTCTGGCCGGGTGGGGAGACGCCTGGGACATGCCAGCCGGGCTGTGCAGTCGGAGGCCTGCAGGCAGGAGGAACAGCAGGAGAGGAGAGGAGACGAGGCAAGGCAACACACACACACACACACACACACACATTGTGGGAAACCATGAGAGGTGGGGAGGAATGAGGACAGGGGGAACATTGGCGACAGCAGTGACGCTGACAATGAAAAGCAAAGTGAAAGGGGTGGGCGGCGCAAGACGTACTGGCTGGATGGCGCGGCGGAAGACCCACCAAGCGCCTGGACAAACGAGTGTTGCCACACAGAGCGAACCTTTGGCGCACCACGCGTCCCGGGTGCCGTGGTGTCAAGCCCAGAGGATGAACTGTTGGGGGTGCGTTTGGTGTTGGCCTTCTTTAGCGGACCCAGGTTGGGGCTCTTGTGCTGGTGAATCAACACCGTCGAAGGAGACTTGTGTGCAGGGGACGGATGTGATCGCCGTTTACTTGCACTTGCGCTGGTGGCACAAGAAACAAAGAAAGAAAGAAAAACATGAAACACACGCGTTTAGTCAACAAGACAGGACACAGAGAAGAGGAGAGGAAGGGTGAGGACACACAAGGGAGGGAAGGGAGGGTCGCGATACACGTTTGCCCACACGCATCGCACACCCACACGACACACACCGTGAGTTGTCCGGCGCAGGGACGTGGAACGTGCCACTGCTGGCGGGTGGTGGTGCCATTGACGCCACAGGCACAGCAGACGTTCGCGTCGCCACTGCACCAGAAGACATGGCACTGGCACTGGCACTGGCATTGGACCGGGGCGCGCGGCGCTTGGCCCGCACACGGGCACGAGGGGGGTGGTGGGGTTGTGGTTGAGACATGGAGGGGCGCGCGCACAGCAATGTCCCGTCCGTCACGCGCGTGGGCGCCACTTGTCACTACACCCCACTCGACTTGGACGCTACGTTCCTACAACTCCAACCGCAGCCGTCTGCTGGGCTTTCCCATGCGGCCCGAGGCACGGCAAGCGAAGGTCAAGGGCAAGGGAGGGGAGGGGGCGGAGCGCGGACCAGGCAACACAACGCCCAGATAATCGTCGCAGACAAGCGCTGGGTGCGACGTCTTGTTGTTATTGCCGTCCGACGCAGCAAGGAACTCCTGCCAAAAGTGGCTTTCGCAGGTTCTGTGCGCAAGCAGCAGTCTGCGAAGCGCAAGCGGAGTCCGGGAGGCGTGTGTTCCGCCAACGCACCGGAGGCTGCACGGTACGGTCTGTTCCGCTGTGTGCCAGTGCTTGCAACACACACCAGCTCGCCTGGAGTTCACGACAGGCAAGCGACGCGGTTGATTGCCTTTTGATCGAAAACACGGACTTCCAGAGTTGGCTCTCTCGCTCGGCTAGATTCGCCTCACGGCGAAGGGAAGTCACACCAACATGTGTGTATTCGTCATCGCACAAGAAAAATAGCCTTTTTTTGGCGGGCTGTCAGAGCACTTTGACGAGAAAGCTCTGGGTACCAAACCCATTCTTGTTTGAGTTACGACTTTTGATAATGTTTGTGGAACCAAGCGTTTGTTGTGGATCGACGGCAAGGCACGTGTGCGACAGGTGACGGACGCTGTTGTGGGGGCTCCAGACACACAACCCCGCGCCCCACCAAGTGCTGAGTAGCACACAGGTTTTGCGCAGCAGCCTGTTGTTGCGCGTGCGGAGACTCGACGACACCTTGCAATGAGCTCTCCAAAGAAAGGCGATGCGGTGAAGGCGCCCGCTACGGCCACCGCCGGCGCAGCTGGCGATGCTGGACTGGTGCAGGTGGCTCCACTGACGAAGTACAAGCTGGTGTTTCTGGGGGACCAAAGCGTAGGAAAGACGTCCATCATCACAAGGTTCATGTACGATACGTTTGACACACGGTATCAGGCCACCATCGGAATAGACTTTCTCTCCAAGACGATGTATCTCGAGGACCGCACAGTGCGGTTGCAACTGTGGGACACTGCTGGACAAGAGTACGCCACAGTGTTGCGATTGAGTGCTTGGTTGTTGTGGTGCTACTGTTGTTCCTGTGAGCATCGTGTGAGGGGGGCGTGAAGGGGTGGTGCTCTCGCGACGCGTGGTGGTGGTCGTTCTCTGACACCTTTCCCGTCTCGGCTTCCGTTTGCTTGCGTTGTTCCCTGCAGGCGCTTCCGAAGCCTCATTCCGAGCTACATTCGAGATTCCTCTGTTGCTGTCGTTACATATGATGTCACAAGTACGTGCGCAGGCCTGTGGTGCCCACGGGAGCCGGGTCCCCCCTCAACGGGTTGTTGCCGTGTCGTTCTCCATCACAGACCGTGCGTCTTTTATGAACACATCCAATTGGATCGAGGACGTGCGCAGCGAACGGGGACCCGATGTTGTCGTCATGTTGGTCGGCAACAAAACAGACCTGTCGGACCGCCGGCAGGTGTCGGTTGAGGAGGGAGAGGAGCTCGCCAAGAAGGAGAAGGTGATGTTCATTGAAACCAGTGCCAAAGCCGGGTACAACATCAAGGCACTGTTCCGGAAGCTTGCTACCGCACTACCGGGAATGGACGCCGCGCCACTTGCCACAGATTCTAACCGTACGTTGATTCATGTCGGGGGTGGTGGGGGTTTCTCTGTTTTCCATTGGCCTTCGCGCCCCTCACGCCATGTTCTGTGCGTGCAATGTGCCGACGCGCAGTGATTAACATTCGCCTGTCGGCTTCGGCACCGCCTGGAGAAGGGGCAGCTGCAAACCCTGCTGATGGTTGTCAATGTTGAGTCCGTTTTATGTTGTTGTCGTCCGTGTTGCGCGCGTTGGGTGCGTGCACCACCAGGGCAATGTTGGCGGGGGTTGATCCATAATACCCGCACGCCGTTGTGGCAAACGTGTTGTTGTTTTTTTCACTCACCACACACACACACACACACACTCGCGTCTCAAAAAGTGGTCACATGGTGCTCTTTCGACACACACAACGAAAAAAATCTGCAAAGGAAATGGCAAACCTGCTCTCTCGCTCTCGCTCTCGCTCTCTTTCTCTCTCATTCTTCTCTTCTCTCTGCAACTACCGTGGCCGCTGCACCCAGACGCCGTTTTGCAGCACCAGGTTGCCATGCCGAGCATACGGATCCACAACTCCGGTGTCTGGCCGCGCACGGGCTTGCTGTTGTTGCAACAGCTGTCGTGTGCGACTGGCAACGTCGCTGCTGCGCCCACTCACATCCATGCGGCCGACGGCACTGGTGGTGGAGGGTGCGGGCGACGGGTGGGGTGGCTGCGTGGACCGTGGGACGGGGCGTGGAACAGCTTGGTGTGCCACAGGGAGTGGAGCACGTTCCGCACGTTCCGCACGTTCCACACGTTCCGCACGTTCCACGCGTTCCACGCGTTCGGTGTGTCCGTGTGTGTGATCCACAACGGCGGGGGTGACCATGCGTTCATGCACCGCCGAGTCGTAGGTGGGGGGATGGACGGACGACGGCGCCACGGCAAACTCCTGCGACACGGCACGGTTGTACGACGGTGGTCGGGATGGCGGTGGTCCGGCATCAGCGTCGTCGGATGTGGCACGGACAGCCCCACCTGCAGGCCTGCTCTTGGCGACGGCGACGGCGACGGCACCGTCACTGCGGTGGGTACGTGTTTCAAGGCCATCGGATCGCCACAGTACACGTGAGCGTGACGCAGGCAGCGAGGCATGGACACCAGCACCTGCGTCCAGGTCAGCACCGGCGCCAGAAACAGCAAAAGCACGGCGGCTGTCCGGCACAAGAGGGTCCTCATCAGACAGACGAGAGGCCTCGACCGACGCGAGCACCACAGAGGACGGGCGGCGGGTGTGCCCTGCCTGCGCATCACTAGCGGCGTCCGCGGCGGCAGCAGCGTCCGCGGTGTTGCTCGCACGCGTCAGGGTCACCGACAGGTACGGCGTAGATCGCGGGGCCGACGCAGTCGCGGCGCGCTCGTGGTGACGGGTGTGGAACCGGGCGTCGAGTGTGCGTCGCGTGGCAGACGCACGCACAGTCGCCGCGGGAAGCTGGGCGCTGACAGCCTGTCTCGCATGTCCTACGGCACCACCCGGACGGCGCACCATGTCCATCATATCATCGGTGGCGCTCACCAAGGCTACGCTTGAGGAGGAGGAGGAGGAGGAGGAGGCCGGGGCATCGGGACCACGGACACCGGAGGTGGTGGTGGTGGTGGCAGCGCCGGCCTGGGCCACATGGGCCCCACGCTTGTCAATCATGGCGGCGAGGTTGGGGGCGACGGCTTTCACGCGTTGCTGCAGGTACTCTAGCAGCTTCACGCGGTACTCTGACATGGTGATCACCCGGTCACACAGCTTGGTGATGCTCTCCACATCCACCTCGGCGATGTCAACGCCAGTGGAGGTCATTGCCGCGTCCTTCAACGCGGACTCGACATCGGCCGGGAGGATGGCAGACAAGTCTGTGGCGCCGGCGTTGTGGCGTGTGCCCAGCTTCATGACCACCTGCGCGTACTGGAGGTTGTCGTTGATCAGCGTGGCCATCTCGGGGAAGTGCGAGCCGTACCACTCCTTGGCACGCAGGGCGTACGCCTTGATGTCCCTGTCAAGCTGGTTCAAGAGCGCAGTGGACTGCACGATCATCGGATCGGAAGGAGGCGCACCCCCAGTCGCGGTGGGGAGCTGGGGGAGCTGGGGGAGCTCGGAGCGGTGGGAAGTGACCGCACGTGCAAGCCCCGCGTCTTGTGCCGTGGCAGCAACAGGAGCGTCCGGACGGCGCACCAGTTCCATCATGTCAGTGTTGGTGGTGGCACCGTTGCCACGAGACACACTGCTGCTGTGGCTGCTGCCGTTGCTGCCGTTGCTGCCGTTGCTGCCGTTGCTGCAACTGCGACCGCCGTGCTGTGTTCCTGACACCGGCACCCCACCGTCGACGTCGCGTGGCGCATCATCGTAGTCACCCGAGTGGTCCACGCGGGAGGGTGGCAACAAGGCCCTGCTGGAAGCCGCCCAGTCTGGTTCTTCTTGCGCCCCTGCGCCCTCGCCACGCCCGCGCCCGCGCCCGCGCCCAGGTGCAGCACGCCCGGCCACCGCACCGGCGGCAGCCAAAATGGAGGCGCTGTCGGCGTGGATGGCACGCAGTGCCGCCAACGCCGCCTGTGGCGAGGAGTGTTGCACGGCGCCGCTGCTCTGCGTCTGCGTGGTACCGTCCGGCGCCGCCGTCGCCGCCGTCGCCGCCGTCACCGTGTCAGCATGTCTCGTGTCATTGGCCGCCAAATGGGAGGCGCCCAGGCCAGAGGCGGCAGCCGCCGCGGCAGAGAGACTCGTCACGCCACTGCCGAGGGTGCCGAGGGTGCCGAGTGTGGTGTTGGGGGCGCCCGACCCGCCAGACTTGCGAAACAGCTGCAGGGCTTGCAGGTTCATGGCCGACACGCCACGCAGGAACATCGTCTTGACGTCCTCTTGCAGGGAGGCTTGCAGGCGCCCCGCCTTCTCCAGCGCAGCATCACGCTCGTCAATCTCCTGCTTCAGCTCCGCCACGCGGTGGCGCGCACCGGCAATCAGTTCCGCGCTGGTTTCGTCCAGCTTGTTGGCCCAGAACTCATTCACGGCGGCCAGCTGCTGCTTGGCGGTGCGCCGCGCCCAGCGCCGGAACACCTTGTGGAGCAGGGTGCGCACGTACAAGCGCCGTGCACGCACCGGCAAATGGCGCCGCGCCTTGCGCTGTGCCGTCCACAGCCGCCACGCCGCCACGACCCGGGCGGCGGAAAACGGGCTTCGGTGCCACGCCCACGCACGGTCGCGGCGCACGGGGTACAGCGCCACGGCGCCGTGCAACACATCCGCGAGCCGCGCCGCCTCATCCTCCGCGGCCGCAAGGCGACGGCGCAGCGCCTCGATGTCTTCTTGCTTGGCCACCATGGCGGCTGCATGGGCGGCGCGCGCCTCCTGCGCCGCTGCCAGCCGGGCCTCCGCCATGTGTGCCTTCATGGCGGAGAAGCGTGACACCGCGGCGGCACTCACTGCCGCGAGGAGGGGCTGCAGTTCGGTGCGAAGGCCCTCCACGTCTGCGTCCAGCACGCTGGCGGTGGCAGTGGCAGTGGCGGCAGTCGCGGAAGCAGGGGTCGCAGAACGGGGGTTTGCGCGTGCATTGTCGCGGGGTTCGGATGCTGCAGGCACAGGGGCGCCAACGGTGCCGTCGTTCGCGGTGCTACTCGCTGCTGCTGCTGCTGCTGCTGCTGCTGCTGCGTGGTGCGGCGCCGCATGGACGACGCGAGAGGCAGGCCCGGTGGTCGCGGGTCCACGTGAGGTGGCTGTCGTGTCGCTGGCGTGGAGCACGTGGGTGGGGTGCAGCTCTTGCTGTTGCAGGTGCAGGAGTCGCTCGAGCGACCGCTGGTGGTCCAGAGCCGAGGCGGACGAGAGGGACTGCGCCTGCGGATGCGGCTGTGATGCGCGCGGGGCCTCGGTGGCAGAGCCGTGGGCGCCGGCCGGGGTGTGCTGGACATCCAACGCCGTGGTGGATGGCGATGTTTGTGTTTGTGGTTGTGGTTGTGGTTGTGGTTGCCGTGCGGGCGGGGACGCCCCGTACTGCCCGTCACGATCACGGCTCTGTTGCGCCACCGCGCTGTGTCGGATGCGCGAGCTGTACCGCAGGTCCCCTGGAGACATCATGTCCATGCTGTGCAGCAACGCTGCGTATTCTGTGGAGCGCAATCAACCCGTGAACAGTGAACAGTGAACAGTGAGCAGTGAGCAGTGAACAGTGAACAGTGAACAGTGAAACGCGGCACGCACGCCGGGCAGAGGGCGTGGAGGTGAGAGGGTGTTGTAGGTGTGGAACGACGCATGGCGGGCGGGGATCAACACAAAGCAAGCCAACCCAAGAGACCAGACAACAGCGCGTCACGTACCGTCCGCAGTCGGACTTTGTGCCACTGCACTGTGCGGTGGCGTGCGCCGCGCAGGGGTGTAACGCGACATTGCTGCCGCGGTACGACGATGCTTGCCTTTTCTGTCGGCAGGGTACTGGTTGCGCGAGTCGGGCGCCAACCACGAGTGTGAACCCCGCGAAACTTCAAACGAGAAATAGCCATGTTTGACAATCGAATGTCACACTGTCACACTTGTCATGCACCACTGCACGCTGCTGCGGTCTACGCAGAGGCACACCACGCTCACAACATTACATAGCCACTCACTCCACTTGCAGGAATTCGACGCGAAGGAAGTTGGTAGCAGCTGGGTGTGGTTGACATAACAAGCTACACGACTCGGTGGTCCACAAAGCACCAACACAAATCCAACATGGCAAACGAGAAACAAAACGAAATCCATACAACATCCCGCACGTGCTACGAGACCGTGCCAGTCGCGTGGGTGACGCGCTTGCGCTTGGGACGAGCCCATTCGGGGACAGCGCGTCCGGTCTTCTGACACCGCTGCCGCTCCATGGCCCGAATCTTGTCCGCACGCTGCTGCACAGCCCTCGCGCCACGGCCTGGCACAACGATGTTCCTGGACGGCGTGCCGCTCACCAGTTGCACCCGCACCCGTTCATGCTCTTCTGGCGACCAACGACTTGCAGGGACTGACCGCCGCTGCCCCTTTCGTGCCCACTCCGGCACCGCTGTTCCCGCCGCCGCATGGCGCTTGCGCAACTCGGCTCGGAGCGCCATCGCCTTCTGCTCCACCGCCCGCGCCGCCCTGGTGCCAACCACCAGGTCCTTGGTCGCAACCCCTGCCTCTAGTTGGCTCCGAAGCACCGCCACTTCCGCCTCGGTCCACTTCCTCGCCGCGCGTGCAGCAGCGGTGCGTTGCTTGCGACTCTGTGCCCACGCCGGGATCTCCTCGCCCGCCGCCTCACACCGCTGGCGCTCCGCCCCCTTCACTCGCAGGATCTTGTTCCCCAACGCCCGCACGGTGTGGCTGCCGACGGTGATGTCAGGCAACGTCCTCCCCGCCCGTAGTTGCCGCAGCAGCGACGCCTCCTCCGCTGGCGTCCATCGCACTCCTTGACCACACCGCCCCCCGGACACGGCACCACCGACTGGTCCACCGGCGCCGTCCTGCTGCTCCTGCTCCTGCTGCTGCTCCTGCTCCTCATTGCCACCCACCACAGCGAACTGGGCCCACTGCGGCGCTGCGTCCGGTGCCGCATCACGCCGCGCACGGATGCGCAGCTTGCTTGCCTGCGCGCGGATGGCAGCGGGGGTGCGTCCAGCGATGACCAGGGAGGACAGGGGTGCCCGCTTCTCCAGATGGGCGATGATCATGCCGTTCTCTTCCGTCTTCCACCCGCACGAAGACGATGTGACTGCCTCACGGCCAAGCCCGTCGACAACCTCCTCCTCAGTGCTGACTGCATTGGATTGTGTCGTGAGGCGACGAAGCAGTGGTTGTCCTTTGCGCAGCCGTGCCAAGTTGGCACGGGCCCGCCGCCGCGCGTTCTTCCCCAGCCCTATACGTGAGCCATCCGTCACACCTGTTGCGCGGTTGCCAGTCAACAGCTCCGTGAGGTCAGGCTGCGGAACGATGCTGGCAAAGGCAGCAGCTGTGTCGCGTGTGCTGCTGTCCAGGTCTGGGTGATGCATCACATCGTTGAGCGCCCGCAACAACCGCACGGCGACACGGTGCACCTTTGTGTCCGCTTCCATACTGCGCCGTTACATGCACATACCACGCCGCTACTTGTACATACAACGCCGCTGCTTGTACATGCAGCGCCGCAACGCACACGCCTCCACGACGCGCGGCGCACAAGCAAAGCAGAAAGAAGAAAAACGAAAAGTTACCAAAAAAAGAAAAGTTACCAGAAAAAAAGGTGGGCACCGCGGCGCAGACTCTGCGCTCTCCTGCGACGGAGCGTAACGATGCATTTCCACTCTTTCTTCCATTCTCCCGTGGCGTGGGCACCAAACGAATGTCAACGCGCAAAAAGAAAGGAAAGGGTCGCCGTTAACCACGATTCCCGAGTGGTCCCCCACCTCAGTACTAAGCGATCTCGCAGCAGCTTGACTTCGGAGTTCGGATGAGATCCGGTAGACTCTGCTGGATATGAACGGCGACACG
>Ga0213833_1001434_pt1 | contig 17064 bp, 11 predicted proteins | sample SWATP21_FD_160575 | JGI IMG/M metagenome (GOLD analysis project Ga0213833, IMG submission 160575) | Coastal seawater microbial communities from Marineland, Florida, United States - SWA TP2 #1 | ecosystem: Environmental > Aquatic > Marine > Coastal | place: USA: Florida | collected 2016-08-14
AGGTTGGTGAAGAGATCGAGATTGTTGGTATCAAGGACACCACCACTACTACCTGTACTGGTGTAGAGATGTTCCGCAAGCTGCTCGACGAAGGTCGTGCGGGTGAGAACGTTGGTGTACTGCTGCGTGGTACCAAGCGTGATGAAGTTGAGCGTGGTCAGGTACTGGCCAAGCCAGGTTCTATTACGCCACACACCAAGTTCGAAGCTGAGGTGTATATCCTGAGCAAAGATGAAGGTGGTCGTCACACGCCATTCTTCAAAGGCTACCGTCCACAGTTCTACTTCCGAACTACTGACGTGACTGGAAATGTAGAACTTCCAGAAGGCGTAGAGATGGTAATGCCAGGCGACAACATTAAAATGACTGTTGAGTTGATTGCTCCGATTGCGATGGATGAAGGTCTTCGCTTCGCTATCCGCGAAGGCGGTCGAACAGTAGGCGCCGGCGTCGTAGCTAAGATTATTGAATAAGTAGATATTGTTTTACACCGAAGCCGAAATCCCCTTTCAGGGGGTTTCGGCTTAGTCGTCTCTATGAAATAGAGACGACGCCTGAGGACGCAGCGGCTGCGGAGACGTGGCACTGCGTTGCGGAAAGTTTCTGATCCGGTCACTTACTTCAGTAAGCTCCCGGCCCAGAAAAATTCCGCGCCTTGTTCCACGCCTCCTCGCGCGCTGCTCGAGATTGGCCCCTTCGATGGGATTGGGTGGGATAGGGATAGGGAAAGGGAAAGGGAAAGGATAGTTTTGAAATTCGGCACTGGCCTGGAAAGATTCGAGAGTGAATTTTCCTTGGTCAGAGTAGTGAGCGAGAAGGTCCGAGACAAGGCGGAGCAGATTTTTGGCTGAGGAGTTTACAGACCGTAAATGACTCAGCCAAAAATCTGATCCAACGCAGTATCGGGCCTTCGCAGCCACTACGAACTAAGTGCAATAGGCCAGTAGCTCAATTGGCAGAGCAGCGGTCTCCAAAACCGCAGGTTGGGGGTTCGATTCCCTCCTGGCCTGCCATACAGGCAGGAGCGATTGGAACATCGGCCATTTGATTGGCGATTAATCGATACAGAATTTATGGCAGAGAAAACTGAAAACGAAAATACAAGCTTGGATCTGATTAAGTGGATCATCGTGGTCGCTATTGTTGCCGCGGGCGTATACGCCAATTCCTATTATTCAGCCGAGTCCCTGTTGATCCGTACCATCGGCCTGTTAGTGGCTGCTGGTATTGCAGGCTGGATTGCAGCGCAGACGGCCAGAGGCAGAGCCTTTGTGAACCTGTGTCTGGATGCCAGGGTAGAAATCAGAAAGGTCGTTTGGCCATCGCGGCAGGAAACGACACAGACCACTATTGTGGTGTTGATCGTAATCTTCATCGTGGCATTAGTATTGATGTTTCTCGATTGGGGATTAAACGGAATTGTGTCGTCCATCATCGGCTAGAGGATTGAAATGGCTAAGCGCTGGTATGTAGTCCACGCCTATTCGGGCTACGAGAAAAAAGTAATGCACGCATTGAAGGAGCGGATCGCTCTTTCCGGCATGGACGACTATTTTGACGAAGTCCTGGTGCCAACCGAGGAAGTGTTGGAGATGCGCGCTGGCCAGAAGCGCAAGAGCGAGCGCAAGTTCTTCCCGGGCTATGTCCTCGTGCACATGGAACTGAACGACGATACCTGGCACCTGGTAAAAAACACGCCAAGAGTCATGGGTTTCATCGGTGGCACGGCAGAAAAGCCAGCACCGATTACGGATAAAGAGGCGAACAAGATTCTCCAGCGCATGGAGGATAGTGAAGAGACGCCAACGCACAAGACGATTTACGAGCCAGGCGAAATGGTTCGTGTTATCGACGGGCCCTTCAATGACTTCACCGGTACAGTGGAAGAGGTCAATTACGAGAAGAGTAGGCTTCGCGTCGCTGTATTGATTTTTGGCCGATCTACTCCCGTAGAGTTGGAGTTCGGTCAGGTAGAGAAAAGCTAGGTAGCCTAAACAAGGGTGAAATCCGAAGGGATTTCGCCATTGCAGGCTACGCGGGACAGAACTAAAACGCACCAGCCAGCCCAGCGGCTAGCACGAGAGAAACGCGTTTTTGCTCTGTCCCCCAGTTAAAATTTGGCAGGATCCAGTAAGGTCCGCGACGGCGGGCTACGCGGGACAGAACTAAAACGCACCAGCCAGCCCAGCGGCTAGCACTAGAGAAATACGTTTTTGCTCTGTCCCCAAAAAGAATTCGGCGAGATCTGGATAAGCTGGATCGAGCCAGGTAATTAAGAATTAGGAACTTTGTCGAAAAGCAAAGCTCCAAATACGGGTGCTACCAAGACCAGCCAGTCTTGGAACAGCACATAAAGTCGAATTTCTTTCTATATAGAAAGAAATACGCCGGGGAGTCCGAACAGCCGCCAGGCATAGTAGGGCGCCAGAACCCAAGGAGTAAAACATGGCTAAGAAAGTACTGGCTTATATCAAGCTACAGGTTGGCGCTGGTCAGGCCAACCCGAGTCCACCTGTTGGTCCAGCTCTGGGTCAGCATGGTGTGAACATCATGGAATTCTGTAAGGCATTCAATGCGCAAACACAAAGCGTTGAGAATGGCTTGCCCATTCCGGTGGTCATCACGGTTTACGCTGACCGCAGCTTCACTTTTATTACCAAGACTCCACCTGCTGCTGTGCTGCTGAAAAAGGCTGCCGGCGTGAAGAAAGGTAGTGGACGTCCCAACACTGAAAAAGTCGGCAAGGTTACTCGCGCTCAGTTGGAAGAAATTGCCAACGTTAAGATGCCGGATCTGACGGCTGCCGACATGGATGCTGCTGTACGTACCCTGGCGGGTAGCGCACGCAGTGCCGGTCTCGAAGTAGAGGGAGTGGAATAAGATGGCCAAGTTAAGCAAGAAGCGTAAATTGATGCAGGAAAAACTCGAGGCCGGAAAATCTTATCCGGTTGAAGAGGCAATCACGCTGATCACCGAATTTGCTTCTCCCAAATTCAAAGAATCCATCGACGTTTCAGTTCGTTTAGGTGTGGATCCACGTAAATCTGACCAGGTTGTACGTGGCTCGACTACTCTGCCAAACGGTACTGGTAAAGACGTTCGCGTAGCTGTTTTCGCCCAGGGCGAGAATGCTGACAAGGCAAAGGCTGCGGGCGCTGATATCGTGGGTTTTGATGATCTGGCCGAATCTATCCAGGGCGGCAATATGGACTTCGACGTGGTTATCGCTACGCCTGACGCAATGCGCGTTGTAGGTAAGCTTGGCACGGTTCTCGGTCCACGTGGCCTGATGCCAAATCCGAAAGTGGGTACCGTGACTCCCGATGTGGAAACAGCGGTCAAGAATGCCAAGGCTGGTCAAGTGCGTTATCGCACAGACAAGAACGGCATCATCCACGGTGGAATTGGCAAGATCGGTTTTGAAGGCGACGCCATCAAGGCGAATCTGGAAGCTCTGTTGGCTGACCTGAAGAAGGCCAAGCCATCTTCGTCGAAAGGCATCTATTTCAGAAAAATTGTGCTTTCTTCGACCATGGGCCCAGGTCTGCAGATCGATCCGTCTACCCTGAGCATCTAAGAAAACTAATTACAGAGGGCCTGCAATAGCGGTCCCTCTACAGCCTTTGTACGGGCTGCCGGTGACTCTTATGTTATCGGCAAAACCGTCAAAGACCGTAGGTGACTCTCGAATCTCTGCAAGAGTAATTCGGCTGTCTTAATGTCCTACGCAGATGGTGAGACCCGATCCGGATTTCGTTGTTCCGGATTCTTATCACCGAATAAATAGCTCGGTTTCCCGGGCTGGAACTGACTGGAAACAGTCACAACAAAGGAGTATTAGCAGTGCCAATTCGATTGGAAGACAAGAAACAAATTGTTTCTGAAGTCAATCAGGCTGCTAGTAGTGCGTTGTCCGCAGTGCTCGCCGATTATCGCGGCGTTACTGTGGAGGACATGACTGCGCTTCGCAAGACTGCGCGCGAGAATAAGGTTTATCTGCGAGTTGTTCGCAACACGCTGCTGAAAAAAGCAGTTGCAGATACTGATTTCGAGTGCATTCAGGAAGTGCTTGTTGGTCCTACGATCCTCGCGTTTTCACAGGAAGATCCAGGAGCCGCAGCTCGCGTGCTTAAGGATTTCGCCAAGGAAAACGACGATTTCGAAATCAAAGCACTGTCCGTAGGTGGAGAGCTCTTGGATGCCAAGGACATCGACAGATTGGCCAAGTTGCCAACTCACGATGAGGCCCTGGCCCTGTTGATGAGTGTCATGTTGGCGCCTGTCACCAAGCTTGCTCGTACACTGAACGAAGTGCCTTCGAAAGCAACCCGAGCGGTTGCGGCGGTTCGTGACCAGAAGCAGGAAGCAGCCTAATTCCTTTGAGACACTTAATTTATATTTAGTTAGGAGATAAGAGTCATGGCTCTATCAACAGAAGAAGTATTGAATGCAATTGCTGACATGTCAGTCATGGACGTAGTCCAGCTGGTTGAAGCAATGGAAGAAAAATTCGGCGTTTCTGCCGCTGCTGCTGTAGCCGCTGCTCCAGCTGCTGCTGCTGCTGGCGATGCCGCTGCTGCTGAAGAGAAGGACGAGTTCGACATCGTTCTTGCTTCTGCAGGCGACAAGAAAGTGAACGTTATTAAAGCAGTTCGTGGCATCACCGGTCTTGGCCTGAAAGAAGCCAAGGAAATGGTAGATGGCGCACCTTCTACTCTGAAGGAAGCTGCTCCTAAGGCAGAAGCGGAAGAAGCGAAGAAAGCTCTGGAAGAAGCTGGCGCTACCGTTGAGCTTAAGTAAAAGCGAAAGCGTTCAGGTTCGCACCGAGTGCATGGAAATGCGCTCGGTGCTTGCCTGTGTTTTGAAAAAGCAGATTGTTATTTGATCTGCAGGGACAAAATCCCGATTCAGGACTCGCAGAACACTCTGCCAGCAGTAAATCACAGTACACAACGCTAGGAACACAAAATGGCCTATTCGTATACAGAGAAAAAGCGTATTCGTAAGAATTTCGGCAAGCTGCCGAGCGCAATGGACATCCCGTACCTGTTGTCCATTCAAGTAGATTCTTACAAACAATTTACTCAGGCTGGTATTGCCGCCGAGGATCGCCTCGAGCAGGGCTTACACGCTGCGTTCAAATCTGTATTCCCAATCGTTAGTTATTCCGGAAAGGCAGTACTGGAATACGTGAGCTACGATCTGGGTAAACCCGCGTTTGACGTCAAGGAATGTCAGTTGCGCGGTACTACTTATTCCGTTTCCTTACGCGTTAAGGTCCGGTTGATTCTTTATGATAAGGAATCAACAACTCAGACCATCAAGGACATCAAAGAGCAGGAAGTGTACATGGGCGAGATTCCGTTGATGACGGACTCCGGTACCTTCGTGATCAATGGTACTGAACGCGTTGTTGTGTCTCAGCTGCACAGATCCCCTGGTGTGTTCTTCGACCACGATCGTGGTAAGACTCACAGCTCGGGTAAATTGCTCTACTCTGCACGTGTGATTCCTTATCGTGGTTCATGGCTGGACTTCGAGTTCGATCCAAAGGACATGGTCTACGTGCGGATCGACCGTCGTCGTAAATTGCCTGCGACTGTATTGTTACGCGCTCTGGGTTACAGCTCCCAGGAAATTCTGGAAATGTTCTATGAGAAGAACGACTACACGATTTCCGAGGGCAAAGAAGGTGCCGAGTTCAATCTGAAACTGGTTCCATCGCGCCTGCGTGGTGATGTGCTGACATTTCCTGTAAATGACAAGAAAGGCAAAGTGATCGTAGAAGAAGGCCGTCGTATCACTTCGCGTCATATTCGTCAGATGGAAACCGCCAAGCTCACTGAGCTGTTGGTATCCCGGGACTTCCTGGTCGGCGCCGCATTGGCCGCAGATATCATCAACGAAGAGACTGGCGAAATTCAGTTTGCTTGTAACACCGAAGTGACTGAAGAGCTTATGGATCAGATGGTTGAGCAGGGCGTTACAGCCTTCCAGACCATCTACACCAACGATCTCGACTGTGGACCATTCGTTTCCGACACACTACGTATCGACACCACAACTTCCAAGCTGGAAGCCATGGTTGAGATCTATCGCATGATGCGTCCGGGTGAGCCACCAACAAAAGAATCAGCCGAGAATTTGTTCACTAACTTGTTCTTCTCGCCTGAACGTTATGACCTCTCTGCTGTAGGTCGCATGAAGTTCAACCGCCGCCTGGGTAGACCGGAGTCTGAAGGCAATCCGGTACTGGACACAGACGACATAGTCGATGTCCTGAAGACGCTGGTTGGCATTCGTAACGGTTTCGGTTCAGTGGATGATATCGATCACCTCGGTAACCGCCGTATCCGTTCTGTTGGTGAAATGGCCGAGAACCAGTTCCGCGTAGGTCTGGTCCGTGTTGAACGCGCCGTGAAGGAGCGTCTGAGCATGGCTGACTCCGAAGGTCTGATGCCTCAGGACATGATCAACGCCAAGCCAGTCGCCGCGGCAATCAAAGAATTTTTCGGCAGTAGCCAGTTGTCCCAGTTTATGGATCAGAACAACCCGCTGTCCGAGGTGACGCACAAGCGTCGTGTTTCGGCTCTTGGGCCAGGTGGTCTGACTCGTGAGCGTGCTGGTTTCGAAGTGCGCGACGTTCACCCGACTCACTACGGTCGAGTTTGTCCGATTGAGACGCCTGAGGGACCAAATATTGGTCTGATTAACTCGCTGGCAACATACGCTCGCACCAATAACTACGGTTTCCTGGAGAGCCCCTATCGCAAGGTAGTGAATAACAAGGTTACCGATGAGATCGATTACTTATCGGCCATCGATGAGAGTGATTTTGTTATTGCCCAGGCGAGTGCGCCGCTGGATAAGAAAGGCGGCTTTGTCGATCAGCTCGTCACTGTGCGCTATAAGGGTGAAACCACTCTCAAGCCTCGTGAAGAAGTGGATTATATGGACGTCGCGCCACAGCAAATGGTGTCTGTTGCTGCTGCGTTGATTCCCTTCCTCGAGCACGATGATGCGAACCGTGCACTCATGGGTTCCAACATGCAACGTCAGGCGGTGCCGACGTTGAAGACTGAGAAGCCTCTGGTGGGTACTGGCATGGAGCGCAATGTCGCGTCTGATTCAGGCGTGTGTGTTGTCGCTTTCCGCGGTGGTGTTATCGAGAGTGTTGATGCGGGCCGAATCATTGTCCGCGTTAACGACGAAGAAACAGATGCTGGTGAGGCGGGTGTAGATATCTACAACCTCACCAAATATACCCGTTCCAATCAGAACACTTGCATCAGCCAGAAGCCTTTGGTGAAAGGTGGTGACGTGGTTAGCCGCGGCGATATTCTTGCCGACGGACCTTCTGTGGATATGGGTGAGTTGGCTCTGGGTCAGAACATGCGTATCGCGTTCATGCCCTGGAACGGTTACAACTTCGAAGACTCAATTCTGATTTCAGAACGAGTGGTGAAGGAAGATCGCTTCACCTCCATCCACATTCAGGAACTGACCTGTGTGGCGCGAGACACCAAGCTGGGATCGGAAGAAATCACTGCCGATATTCCAAACGTTGGTGAGGGTGCGCTGAGCAAACTGGATGAGTCCGGAATTGTCTACATCGGTGCCGAAGTGAATGCTGGCGATATCCTGGTAGGCAAGGTCACCCCTAAAGGCGAGACTCAGCTGACTCCGGAAGAAAAACTGCTGCGCGCCATCTTCGGTGAGAAAGCTTCCGATGTGAAAGACACTTCACTACGCGTACCGACCAGTGTCAAAGGCACGGTCATCGACGTGCAAGTGTTTACACGTGATGGTCTGGAAAAAGACCAGCGCGCGATCGAAATCGAAGAGATGCAACTCGCTCAGGTTCGCAAGGATATCGAAGACGAGTACCGCATTGTCGAGGAAGCTACTTTCGAACGTCTGCAAAAGGCATTGGTAGGCAAGGTTGCCGCCGGTGGTCCGAAAATCAAGAAAGGCGCGAAGGTAACCAACGACTATCTTGAAGCTCTGCCGCGTGAAGAGTGGTTCAAACTGCGCATGTCCAATGAGGCCATGAATGAGCAGCTGGAACGTGCCGAAGCGCAACTCAAAGAGCGTCGTGTAGATCTCGACGAACGTTTTGAAGACAAGAAGAACAAGCTGACTCAGGGCGATGACCTGGCGCCAGGCGTTCTTAAGATTGTCAAAGTCTATCTCGCCATCAAGCGTACGATTCAGCCTGGTGACAAGATGGCCGGTCGTCACGGTAACAAGGGTGTTATTTCCGTAGTAATGCCAGAAGAAGATATGCCTTACGATGAGAATGGCGATCCTGTGGACATCGTTCTCAACCCACTGGGTGTGCCTTCTCGTATGAACGTGGGTCAGATTCTGGAAACCCACCTTGGTGCCGCAGCCAAAGGTCTTGGTCGCAAGATCGGCAAGCTGCTCGCGGCACAGGCGAAAGCCTCTGAAGTGCGCAAGTTGGTTACCGATGTGTACAACAAGATTGGCGAGCGTACAGAAGACATCAAGAGCCTGACCGATGAGGAAGTGCTCGAGCTGGCTGGCAATCTGCGCGGTGGCGTGCCCATGGCAACACCGGTGTTTGATGGTGCGGCTGAAGAAGAAATCAAATCGATGCTGGAGTTGGCTGACATCCATGAGAGTGGACAGATCAGACTCTCCGATGGCCGTACGGGTGAGATGTTCGATCGCCCGGTAACGGTTGGCATCATGTATATGCTGAAACTGAATCACCTGGTGGACGACAAGATGCACGCGCGTTCAACAGGTTCTTACAGCCTGGTTACGCAGCAGCCGCTGGGTGGTAAGGCGCAGTTCGGTGGTCAGCGATTTGGTGAGATGGAAGTGTGGGCGCTGGAAGCATACGGCGCGGCGTACACACTGCAGGAAATGCTTACGGTTAAGTCGGACGACGTTGCAGGCCGCACCAAGATGTATAAGAACATCGTGGATGGCGACCATCGCATGGAACCGGCAATGCCGGAATCGTTCAACGTACTGGTGAAAGAGATTCGTTCACTGGGTATCGATATGGAACTGGATGTCAGTAACGAGTAAGCCAGTTTCTGGATGAGCGAAACCGTATAACCGACAAAAGTATTCACTGATTAATAGACCCGATCACTCAATCCTCGAATTGAATGATAGGGGGAGGAAACAGAATGAAAGACCTATTAGGGTTGTTGAAATCTCAGTCACAGTCAGACGAGTTTGATTCCATTCGCATTGGTTTGGCATCACCGGAAATGATCCGTGCGTGGTCATTCGGTGAGGTCAAGAAGCCAGAGACAATTAACTATCGTACCTTCAAGCCGGAGCGTGACGGCTTGTTCTGCGCCAAGATATTTGGCCCGGTGAAGGACTACGAGTGTCTGTGTGGCAAGTACAAGCGTCTCAAGCATCGCGGTGTTATCTGTGAGAAGTGTGGTGTGGAAGTTGCGCTGTCCAAAGTCCGTCGTGATCGTATGGGTCACATCGAATTGGCCAGCCCGGTTGCACACATCTGGTTCCTGAAGTCTTTGCCTTCTCGAATCGGCTTGTTGCTGGACATGACCCTGCGTGACATCGAGCGCATTCTCTATTTCGAGTCCTTCGTTGTCACTGATCCAGGTATGACTACTCTGGAGAAAGGGCAGTTACTGACTGATGAGCAGTACTACGAGGCCATGGAAGAATGGTCTGATGAGTTCGAAGCCAAGATGGGTGCCGAAGCAGTTCAAGCCCTGATGAAAGATCTTGATGTCTCTGCCGAGGTCGCGCGCCTGCGTGAAGAGATTCCGCAAACGAATTCAGAAACGAAACTGAAAAAACTGTCCAAGCGATTGAAGCTGCTGGAAGCATTCGTCGATTCAGGCAATATGCCCGAGTGGATGATCATGAACGTGCTGCCAGTGCTGCCACCTGACCTGCGACCGCTGGTTCCTCTGGACGGTGGCCGTTTTGCGACTTCCGATCTCAACGATCTGTATCGCCGCGTAATTAACCGTAACAACCGTCTTAAGCGTCTTCTGGATCTCAATGCGCCAGACATCATCGTGCGCAACGAGAAGCGTATGCTGCAGGAAGCGGTGGATGCGTTGCTGGACAACGGTCGTCGCGGTAGAGCAATTACTGGTTCCAACAAGCGTCCTCTGAAATCCCTGGCCGACATGATCAAGGGTAAGCAGGGTCGTTTCCGTCAGAACTTGCTCGGTAAGCGTGTGGACTACTCTGGTCGTTCCGTGATCGTGGTTGGCCCTACTCTGAAACTGCATCAATGTGGTCTGCCCAAGAAGATGGCGCTGGAGCTGTTCAAGCCATTCATCTTTGGCAAGCTTGAGCGTCGTGGTCTGGCGACTACCATCAAGGCTGCCAAGAAGATGGTGGAGCGCGAAACAGCAGAAGTCTGGGATATTCTCGCCGAAGTGATTCGCGAGCATCCGGTACTTCTCAACCGTGCCCCGACTCTTCACCGATTGGGTATTCAGGCATTCGAGCCTGTGTTGATTGAAGGTAAAGCGATTCAACTGCACCCTCTGGTGTGTGCGGCCTATAACGCTGACTTCGATGGTGACCAGATGGCGGTACACGTGCCTCTTACTCTGGAAGCACAGCTTGAAGCACGTACCCTAATGATGTCGACCAACAACATCCTGGCACCTGCGAACGGCGAGCCGATCATCGTACCTTCCCAGGACGTTGTTTTGGGTCTGTATTACATGACGCGTGAGCGTGTTAATGCCAAGGGTGAAGGCATGGTCTTCTCCGATGCGAAAGAAGTACAGCGTGCCTATGAGTCAGGCAACGCTGAGCTACACGCGCGAATCAAAGTACGCATGACTGAAGTCGTACTCAATGATGAAGGCGAAAAAGAATCCAATACCGCAATTGTCGATACGACTGTTGGCCGCGTATTGCTATTCAACATCGTACCGGAAGGTCTGCCTTTCGCGATGGTTAATCAGAAGATGTCGAAGAAGCCTATCTCGGCAATTCTGAACGCCTGTTACCGTAACGTTGGTCTGAAAGAAACAGTGATCTTTGCTGACCAGCTAATGTACACAGGTTACAAGTACTCGACTCGCTCCGGTTCTTCAATCGGTGTGAACGATTTTGAGATTCCCGATGAGAAGGCCGAGATTATCGATCAGGCCAATGCTGAAGTGGCAGAGATCGAATCCCAGTTTGCTTCCGGTCTGGTAACCCAGGGTGAGAAGTACAACAAGGTGATCGACATCTGGTCACGCGCCAACGACATCGTGGCTAAATCAATGATGGAAGGAATCTCAACTGAGACGATTCTTAATAAAGATGGCGAAGAGGAAACTCAGGAGTCCTTTAACTCGGTATACGTCTATGCCGACTCAGGCGCTCGAGGCTCCCCCGCACAGATTCGTCAGCTCGCAGGTATGCGTGGTCTGATGGCACGTCCGGACGGCTCGATCATTGAGACGCCAATTACGGCGAACTTCCGTGAGGGTCTGAACGTATCGCAATACTTCACCTCTACTCACGGTGCGCGTAAAGGTTTGGCGGATACTGCACTCAAGACGGCTAACTCGGGATACCTGACCCGTCGTCTGGTAGATATTTCTCAGGATCTGGTTATTACAGAACACGATTGTGGCACAGAGACCGGCCTGACTATGGCGCCGATTATTGAAGGTGGCGACATCATCGCGCCGCTGGGTGATCGTGTACTGGGTCGTGTACTGAACGCTGATGTTATCGACGAAGATTCAGGCGATGTCATCGTTGAAGCGGGCACCATGATCGACGAGAAACTGGTCGAGAAGCTGGAAACCAGCGGTGTGGACCAGGTCTTCGTACGCTCGCCAATTACCTGTGAAACTCGTTTCGGTATTTGCAGCATGTGTTATGGCCGTGACTTGGCTCGTGGTCACATTGCCAATGTTGGTGAGGCAGTCGGTGTTATCGCTGCTCAGTCGATCGGTGAGCCGGGTACTCAGTTGACCATGCGTACCTTCCACATTGGTGGTGCGGCATCGCGAGCGACTGCTGCTGACAGCGTGACCGTTAAGAACACCGGTACCATTCATCTCAACAATATGAAGACTGTTGAGAACACCAAGAACGAACTCGTTGTTGTATCTCGTTCTGGTCAATTGATCGTACACGACACCAATGGTCGTGAGCGTGAGCTGTACAAGCTACCTTACGGTGCGACTATTACCGTTGGTACCAAGAAGGAAGTCGAAGCTGGCCAAATGGTTGCTACCTGGGACCCGCACACTCACCCGATTGTTTCGGAAGTGGCAGGTAAGGTTGCGTTCGAGGCCATGGAAGAAGGCATTACCGTACGCGAACAAACTGATGAGATCACAGGTCTTACCACCTGGTCTGTTATCGATCCGGCGGAGCGTTCTTCTTCTGCGAAAGAGCTGCGCCCTGCTGTTCGTGTCATCGATAAGAATGGTGAGGATGTCTGTCTTCCTGGTACGACCGTTCCGGCACACTACTTTCTGCCTGCTGGCGCAATTATCAGTCTGAAAGATGGCGCTGATTTGAATATTGGTGACGTTGTTGCCCGTATTCCTCAGGAAGGTTCGAAGACTCGTGACATCACCGGTGGTCTGCCGCGTGTTGCCGACCTGTTCGAAGCACGTAAGCCGAAAGAGCCTGCTATCCTCGCAGAAATCTCCGGTACGGTTAGCTTCGGTAAGGAAACCAAAGGCAAGCGTCGTCTGGTCATCACGCCGAAAGATGGTGTGAATCCAATCGATGGTTCTGATCACTACGAAACTCTGATTCCGAAGTGGCGCACCATGACTGTGTTTGAAGGTGAGCACATTGAGAAGGGTGAGGTTGTTTCAGAGGGTCCACCTGCACCGCACGATATCTTGCGCTTGAAGGGTGTCGAGGCACTTGCCCAGTACATCGTCAACGAAGTACAGGATGTTTACCGCTTGCAGGGTGTACGTATTAACGACAAGCACATTGAGGTGATTGTGCGTCAAATGCTGCGCAAGATTGAGATTACTCATTCTGGTGATTCCACCCTGATCAAGGGTGAGCAGATGACTTACACCGAGATTCTGGAAACCAATGAGAAGCTTCTGGCGGAAGACAAGCAGCCTGCGCGTTTTGACCGCATGTTGCTGGGTATCACCAAAGCCTCTCTGGCGACAGAATCGTTCATCTCTGCGGCTTCGTTCCAGGAAACAACGCGCGTACTCACCGAAGCTGCGGTGACTGGCAAGCGTGACTTCCTGCGCGGCCTGAAAGAGAACGTGGTTGTTGGTCGTCTGATTCCAGCCGGTACCGGTTTGGCCTATCACGAAGCACGCAAGCGTGCCGCGGCAGAAGAGCTTGATGTAGAAGGCGTGAGTGCCAGCGATGTGGAAGCAGCGCTGACCGAAGCCTTGAGTGAAGAGACGGAAAACCAGGCAGAAGCCTAGTCTTCCGGCTGCGATTGAACGCAGCCAACCGGGATTTTGAGGCCCCCGGGCCTCGAATCCCCGCTAAAACAGGGTGATTGACTACCTGTCAGGGAATGTCCGGCGGTTGACTCCGGGCATCGGGATCATTAGAATTCCGCCTCCTTTGGTAGTCTGTCGCCAGGTATCGCTTTGGCTGACGTCCGGGAAACCCCGGAAATCGGGCCTTTGAGGTCGATTAGCCAAGTATTTGCAAGATTGTAGAAACAGAGTATTGATGAAAACTGTCCAGCCTGGCGCTGGGACAAAATTACAGGAATAAAATTTACTAATGGCTACTATTAACCAGTTAGTTCGCAAGCCTCGCAAGAGCAAGGTGTCCAAGAGTGACGTACCCGCTCTGCAACGTTCCCCGCAGAAGCGTGGCGTATGCACGAGGGTTTACACGACTACTCCTAAAAAGCCGAATTCTGCACTGCGTAAAGTTTGCCGTGTCCGCCTGGTCAATGGCTACGAAGTGAGCTCCTACATCGGTGGTGAAGGTCACAACCTGCAGGAACACTCCGTTGTTCTTATTCGCGGTGGTCGTGTTAAAGACTTGCCTGGTGTGCGCTATCACACCGTACGTGGCAGCCTGGATACTTCAGGTGTAGCGGATCGCCGACAGGGACGTTCCAAGTACGGCGCCAAGCGTCCCAAGTCTTAATACTCTTGTAGGTCTTAATACAATTGTAGAAAGACGCGTAGAATTTCAGAGCTAAACACAAGCGTACGGATGCGCGCTGCGGCACGGCTCTCTAAACAGGTGCAGCAGTTTGAGTAAGGCCAGATCCTGTCCCACGGACAGGCAATTCTGGATTCACCTGAATTAACATAGAGGTCTATCATGCCTAGAAGAAGAGAAGTGGCGAAGCGTGAAGTTTTGCCTGATCCCAAGTTCGGAAGTAAAGTCCTGGCAAAATTCATGAACCACGTGATGGTTGACGGTAAGAAGTCTGTCGCCGAGCGTATTGTTTATGGTGCCCTGGATGTCGTCGCTGAAAAAGCAGGCGGCGATCCCCTCGAAACCTTTGAAAAAGCCCTTGAAGCAATTGCCCCAATGGTTGAGGTGAAGTCTCGCCGTGTGGGTGGTGCTACTTATCAGGTCCCCGTTGAAGTTCGCGCCGAGCGTCGTAATGCACTGGCCATGCGTTGGTTGGTAGAGCATTCCCGTGCTCGTGGTGAAAAGTCCATGGCTCTGCGTTTAGCCGGTGAAATCACCGATGCTGCAGAAGGTCGTGGTAGTGCTGTGCGTAAACGTGAAGACGTGCACCGTATGGCCGAAGCGAACCGCGCATTCTCCCACTACCGTTTCTAAACGATTTATTCGCTGGATTGCTTGTTTAATCCGAGGGTATTGAAGTGGCCAGAAAGCACCCCCTTAGCCGTTATCGCAACATTGGTATCGCTGCCCACGTAGATGCGGGCAAGACAACTACCACTGAGCGCGTGCTGTTCTACACCGGTATTTCACACAAGATCGGTGAAGTACATGACGGCGCGGCGGTTATGGACTGGATGGAGCAGGAGCAGGAGCGTGGTATCACTATTACTTCTGCTGCTACCACCTGTTTCTGGAGCGGGATGGACCAGCAATACCAGGAACACCGCATCAATATCATCGACACGCCGGGTCACGTTGACTTCACCATTGAAGTTGAGCGTTCACTGCGTGTACTTGATGGAGCAGTCGTTGTTCTTTGCGCCTCATCCGGTGTGCAGCCACAGACTGAAACCGTATGGCGTCAGGCGAATCGCTACGAAGTGCCGCGCATGGTGTTCGTCAACAAGATGGACCGTGCCGGTGCTGACTTTCTGAAAGTCGTCGAGCAAATGAAAGATCGTCTCGGTGCTGCCGCAGTCCCATTGCAAATTCCAATCGGTGCCGAAGACGAATTCAAAGGTGTCATCGACCTGGTCAAGATGAAGTCGATCATCTGGAACGAAGCAGATCAGGGTACAACATTCGAATATCAGGAAATTCCTGAAGACTTGCAGGCTGTCTGCGAAGAATGGCGCGAGCACCTGTTGGAAGCTGCTGCCGAAGCCAATGAAGAAGTCATGGAAAAGTACCTCGGCGGTGAGGCGCTGACCGAAGAAGAAATCATGAAGTCTATTCGTGAGCGCACACTGGCCAACGAGATAATTCCGGTGCTCTGCGGTTCCGCGTTCAAGAATAAAGGCGTGCAGGCAGTTCTCGATGCTGTCATTGATTACATGCCAGCGCCTACTGAAGTAAAAGCGATCGAAGGCTTGCTGGAAGACGGCAGCGCGACAACCTGTGCTGCTGACGACGATGCACCTTTTGCTTCCCTCGCCTTCAAGATTGCAACCGATCCCTATGTTGGCACGCTAACATTCTTCCGGGTTTACTCCGGTAAACTCAATTCCGGTGACACTGTCTATAACCCGCTCAAGCACAAGAAAGAGCGAGTTGGTCGTATGGTGCAAATGCACTCCAATTCCCGTGAAGAGATCAAGGAAGTCCTTGCAGGCGATATCGCTGCAGCGATCGGTCTGAAAGATGTCACCACCGGTGAGACTTTGTGTGATCCGGACAATATAGTCACCCTCGAGAAAATGGATTTCCCTGATCCGGTTATCTCTGTCGCTGTTGAACCGAAATCAGTGGCTGATCAAGAGAAGATGAGTATTGCGCTGGGCAAACTCGCCCAGGAAGATCCGTCTTTCCGTGTTGAGTCAGACGAAGAGTCAGGCCAAACCATTATTTCTGGTATGGGTGAGCTGCACCTCGATGTACTGGTCGACCGTATGCGTCGCGAGTTCTCGGTTGAAGCGAACATCGGAAAGCCGCAGGTAGCCTATCGAGAAACCATACGTAAAGCCGTCGAGATCGAAGGCAAGCACGTCAAACAATCCGGTGGTCGCGGTCAGTACGGTCATGTTTGGTTGCGGCTTGAACCCCTCGACCCAGATTCCGAATACGAATTCGTGAATGAGATTGTTGGTGGTGTGGTGCCGAGAGAGTACATTCCTGCCGTTGACAAAGGCGTGCAAGAACAAATGAAGAATGGCTGTCTTGCTGGCTACCCGTTACTCGCTATGAAAGTCACTCTGTACGATGGTTCATTCCACGACGTGGACTCTAGTGAAATGGCATTCAAGATTGCTGGTTCCATGGCGCTCAAGCAGGGTGCGTTGCAGGCTGATCCTGCGCTACTCGAGCCAATGATGAAAGTGGAAGTAGTAACCCCTGAAGATTACATGGGCGATGTGATGGGCGACCTCAATCGTCGTCGTGGTCTGGTTCAGGGCATGGAAGACAACTCCAGCGGCAAGGTGATTGACGCAGAAGTTCCACTGTCAGAGATGTTCGGTTACGCAACTGATTTGCGTTCCATGTCTCAAGGGCGGGCGACTTATACCATGGAGTTCCTGAAGTACGCGGAAGTCCCAAGCAATATCGCTGAAAGCATTATCGATAAATCTTAAATTTTAATCATCTGATGAAGGCGCGAGCCTTTAACAAGGCAGCACTGCCTTAAGAGAGGTAAAAAGTGGCTAAGGAAAAATTTGAAAGAAGTAAGGTACACGTTAACGTAGGTACGATTGGACACGTTGACCATGGTAAGACGACACTGACTGCGGCCCTGACCAAGGTTTGTGCGGAAGCCTACGGTGGTGA
>Ga0213833_1001435_pt1 | contig 17062 bp, 17 predicted proteins | sample SWATP21_FD_160575 | JGI IMG/M metagenome (GOLD analysis project Ga0213833, IMG submission 160575) | Coastal seawater microbial communities from Marineland, Florida, United States - SWA TP2 #1 | ecosystem: Environmental > Aquatic > Marine > Coastal | place: USA: Florida | collected 2016-08-14
CCGTTGTGGCACTTGACGCCAACACACAGGTCACAGGGGTTGCACGGCCGTCGCTCGGTCAGGGCGGGGCAGGGAGCACCGTCCGGGGACGGCGGCGTGGTTACGATGCGGGTGCGCTGGCTCCATCCCAGGCTGCAGCGCTTGGTGCACACCGACCACGGCGACCAGTCGCCCACGAGGCAGTCGATGCGGGTGGACGCCACGCGCACGGTGACGCCTTGCACCAGTGTGGCGACGCCGGAGCGCAGGAAGAAGCCGGGGATGGTGACGGAGATGGCTTCGTGGCCCACGGGGGAGTAGGCGGGTAGTGGAGGGAGCGTGATGGTGACGCGCTGCATGCTGTCATCAAACTCCACGCAGGTGGGCGTGGACGCGTTCAACAGCACCGGCTTTGCCATGCGGTTCCAGCCCTCGCGTGACGACTTGTCCGCCACAAAGCCCGCCAGGAGCTCGTTGGCCCGCACCACCGTGCCATTCAGAGTGGGCACCACGAATGTGTCACAGGACAGCTCCAACACCAGCACGAGGCCACCAACGGCAATGTCATGGGCTGGGATTGTGGCGGCCACCAACGACCCGACAGCCTTGATGGGGAACTCGGTGAGCGACCGCACAGACAAGGCGGAGGTGAAGCCCGGCCCAATGGCAGCGACGCCGATCAGGATGGAGGCCACCGATGCGTCGTAGCCGTTCGAGGCGTCCCACAGCATTAGGGCGGTGGCGTCCGGGTGTGTGGATGCCGTCGTCCAGTGGGCTTGTGTCGGCGACGTCGGTGGTGCACCACTGGCTTCACTGTACGCGGCCACGTACAACTGTGCCATCAGCTCGCCAGCTTCGTCTTCAGGCAGGTTGGCGGCACACATGCCGACGTCGGCCGTGCACACATCTTCGCACTGCCCCTTGACCTTGCTCATGGTTCGAATAATCCGCGGCGAGCACAGTTTGTCCCGCAAACACTGCTGGGCCGCAGCGAAGCAGCCGCACACGGACAAGTCCGTCGTCGTCGCGTTGACAGAGGTGCCGTTGCGCTGTGCCAACTGCGTGGCTGCATCGATGTCAGACCTGCAGACGCGCAGCTCGTTCAAACACGACCCAACCTCGTCAGCGTCCGAAGGGCCACATTCACTGGTGGGCGTCAGGCTGTCAGGAGCGGGTTGCAGGGTGCCGTCAAAGCAGTTGGGATTGGCGGTGGAGCCAACGTTCATGCAATAGGTGGAGCTGAACCCCCAAAACTCCTGCACACGTGTCACAACACAAAATACAAGCACAAGCCGCGACACAGGGCACCGGTTGGGATCAACCTCAACACCTCGGACACAGCCGCCAAACACGGTGAGGCACAGCACGTACAACTTGAGGCGTTCCGTCTTCGTTGGTGTACAGAATGGTGCCAAAGAACAGCTCTCCCCACATGTGCGCAATGACGTTGCTACCAGGCTGCAACGTGTTCACTGGCTGCGTGGCATCCAACGTCAAGCACACGCCACGCTCGGAGCCAGTGAAGCGGTGGTACTGGTAGTACATCAAACTCCCCGAATCCACCACATCAGTGCGCTGTTCGCCACTCCGCACTTGACGAATGTCTGTGTACGTGAGCGTGAAGTGGGCCTGTGCACACGGCTCGGTGCCACATGCTTCAATCGCCACAGGGCGATCGCCGGGGCAGCTGTCAAACATGCCGGAAGAGCAGTACACCTGCCGGTACCAAAACCCACCCCCACACCGAGCAGTGCACGTGCTCCACGGCGTTTTCTCCCAGTACGGGACGTCGGGACACGGCCACTTGTTACAGTCTTGTTGCGGGGCGGGGCGGGCGTCGGTACACAGCCCTTCGGGCACCAGGGCACCCTTTCCATCGCCGTTGCGGCACACCACCTCACGCGTTTGTGTCCCGCCGTCGCACTGCGCCGTGCACGTGGACCACGGGCTGGTGACCCACTCGCAGTACCCGTTGTCACAGAACGTGGATGTGTCGGGGCGGCTTTGTGGCGGGCAGAGTGACACGTCGACAAACGCACCGGCCTGGTTTTGGCAATGCAGCACCCGGGAGGCGACGCCGACCCCGCACTGGGTGGAACAGCTGCCCCAGGGCGACGGCACCCACGTGTAGTACTCACATGACTCCGGCCCGACGTTCAGCCACGTCAACGACACACGCACGGTCGCCTGGGACGCGTCATGGTTGTGGGACAGGACGGAGACAAAATACGGCACCGCCTCGTAGTCGCAGTTATGCAGCGGGATGGATGAGGAGGAGGTGACAACGCGGCTGTCGTAGCTGGTGGCGTTGGGCACCGCCCCTTGACGCACAGCCACCACCAACGCGCTGTCTTCGTGGTTCGCAGAGGCCAAGATCAAGTGTGCGGTGGTGCGCGCGGGGACGAGGACGCGGAACACCTGTGGCACCGCCGGAGGGGCAGCAAAAGAGGCACATATCTCGTGTGCGTTGTTGGCACACCACACCGCCGTGGCGTTCCAGTCGAACGGCGAGTACGTCGACACGGACAAGGGACGGGTAGACACAGCAGCGGTGGCCAGAGCCCCGGTGGGGGCGTCAAGTAATTCACGGTGATGCATGGCGGGACTGCCCGGTGCAGTAGCACCAGCAACACCAACAGCACCAACAGCACCAGCAGCACCCGCAGCACCAGCAGCCACTGAGGCGTGCGTTCCGCACATGGTGGTGCTGGCCAACGCGTTCACCTCCTCCACCGAAGTGGCCGAGGTACACACGTGTGGAGCAGCCCACGTTCGCCGATGCTGCAGCACGGTGGCGGCGCCTTGCGCAGGTTGCCCACGAGACTGCAGCGCCCCCTCCGTTTCAATCCCAGTCTCGGTTTCACTGTCACTTCCAGTCGCACCCACTGCACCCGCCACACCTGGCTGCGTCAATGTGTCCGCCACTCGTCGCGACCCCAGTCGCCGGGAGGGAGAGGGAGGTTGGAGGGGCCCTTGGTTGTCCCCACCGTTATCGTTCGTGGGGGAGGTAGCGGCATGCTCTGACTGCGTGGTGCCGTGGTACTCGCCTTGCACAGTGAGCACCACTTGGCGCGAAAAGCCGGATCCGATGCGGTAGGGTTGCAGGTAGTACGCTGGCGGCGCACCTGGGGAGATGACGGCTGATGAAAACGCCGCGTAGCCGAGTCGGGGCATGGGCGAGTAGTCCAAACCAGTGCCACCGAACAGTTGGACGCCCGCAGGGGAGGCAGCGTCCACAGAAATTCCCATGGAGCACGACAACCCTGCCTCATCGTCCGCACCGTTGGGCCCGGCGCCGTAGAACGTCATGTGCTGCAATGGCGACACGAAACCGCTTGTGGGTTTTCCTTGGCCCAGCTTGCTTCCTGCAACCGCCCCCACTCGAAAGCGGTTGCGGTTGTCGAAGCCAACGACCTGGAACGAGACAACCACCATCGCCACCCTTGCGCAGTGAGCACAGTCTCGGTTCCTTTGCGAGGGCGTGGGCACGCCACAACCTTCCACCAACCGCACGCACGTACCACGACAAAGATCCCACCACCCCAGTACAGCTGCTCAATCTTCTGGAGCACCACTATCTCCTTTGGAGCAATCGCAATAGAGTAGTCGAGGCACGGGTAGTTGCAATCGAGATCCTCAGACACACGGAACGGGTCAAACCCCACAAACACATCCGTGTCGCCGGTGATCGTGAGCAGCTCCGTCTTCGCAGCCCCGGCACTTGCTGCGAAGGGCAGCCAGAAGAAGGCCTGTCCGCCCTTCGGAAGAACGCCCTCCGTAGATGCGCCTGACTCCAAACTCAGCACGTCCGTCACCGTCACGACGATGCCAACACCGGTTTGCCACTCCGCACACGACGCGCACTTCACGGCAAGGTTGTAGCCGCCCATAAAGAAGTCTCCCCCGACGAGCATGATCTCCTCGTCGGCACCAAACGAACCCGCGTCGGCCACCCAAGGGGCATCGACAGCCTTTGGCCACGTCTGCGCCACAGCGGGCTTGCCGACCAAGTCTGCGCGCGCCATGGCGACAACGACGTCCTCCGCGTAGTCGTTGTTTGGTGCGGGGCTGACATGCACGACAATGCCGACAGCGGTCGGCGCTGGGTAGTACCGTACAAAGGCTGGGGTGGTTCCGTCCACTGCCACGGTCTTGCTGGCGGATGAAGTCGGCACGAAGTATGCAGTCGCAACCAGCTCGTACGTGCAGTCGGTGTCGCCCGCACAGTGCGTCGTGACAGCGATGGTCGCACCGGCACGGAACCCGGGGTCGGTTTCCGTGAAGTACCCTGTTTCCTCGTACGGCACATTGAAGTCGGAGTAGACACTGGAGGTGGCGTTCGCACCCGACCACATGGAGTCCGTTAGGTGTGACGCCATGGAAGCATCGCCCGCCATCGCGATGAACAATATGTCGACCGCCTGCGCACCGGTTGGAATGGTGAACACCAGCGCATCCACCCCACCGGCCTCGAGATCGACGCGAATCAACCCCCCAGACTCGAGCTGAATGGCGCCGTTGACGGTGGCATTGCACGGCCTGTCGGCATTGCAGTACTGTTGCACGGCAGGTTTCGGCCCCGCGGAGGCGCTGGATTCACAAGCTGACAGTGGCACGCTGGCATTTGCGTCAGAGAGGCATCGAAGCGACCTCGACTGGAAGGCTTTTCCGCACACTGTGGAGCACGCTGACCACGCACTGGGCACCCAATGGCAGCCGCCTGCACCACATACGTCGTCGGATAGCGTACGAGAGGCTCGCAGAAGGCGCCGCCGTGAACTCAGGAAAGACTGTGCGCGATAGTTGTAGCTGGGTGGCAGTTGCACAAACACGTTGGTTAGGGACAGCGTCCAAACAGGAAGGCAGGCAGGCAGACAGGCGGGCAGGCAGGCAGGTTAGAACCAGCAACAGAAGAAACAAGGCAGCCACTGTGTGTGCGCGCAGACGTACATGCAGCCCGCGAAACCCGGGGACCACACTTTGCTTTTCCTCACGACGGTGTAGGGACCAAACTGCTTCTCGGAGGACAACGACACCAGGAGCTTCAGGTCGCCGACTGAAATCGTGGCGCGCACGCCACGGTAGACTTGCACGTGGACGGCATAGTCAACTCCACAGGCAGAAGAAGTTGAGGCCTGGCCGGCCACAGAAAGGTAGGGCTGAAGGGTGAAAGTCACGGCACCGGAGGCAAGTCCCAGAAAGGCACTCAGCGAAAGCTTGAGATCCAACAGCAGCGACACTTCCGCGTCCGCAGAGCCCGCGATGTTGAAGGACGGGTACTGTGTCATCGCCACAGAAGCGCTGCTGTCATAAATGGATCGTAGCTGGCCGTTGTAGTACTGGTAGCCCAACGTGACACTGCCCGTCGCCCGGCCAGCAGGCGACTTCACCACCGCGTTGTACCTTGCCTGCGCCGTGGCTCTCCCACGCGCACGACCGGCGATGCTCAGTGTCAAGGACGCGACGGGTGTGGGAATGGGGAACGCACCGAACGAGTGGAAGCCCCACAAGTCCTTTGTTGCTTCGTAGGAGTACGATCCCTGGGACTGGTACGCCAGCTGGACGGCGAGGTCAAGACGAATAGTGGCGGTGACCTTGAGCGTGTACAGTTTCGGCCACCAACCGGAGTTTCCGCTGGCTTCAAAGTCAAAATCCACTCCGAGGTACGCGTAGCAGTCCTTGCAGTACATGCCACGGTAGTTGGAAATCGGCAGCATCGCTGAGTTGGCCGACCCGCCTGTGTCGGTGTTCCACCTGAACAGTGTCACGGTTCGACTCCAGCTCTTGTCCCACCGTGCAAGGCGACGAGCGATCGGATGGGACGGGATGGTGGAGTTGCTGCGCCAAGCCGCGAGCTGGTGGATGACGGCGCCTTCCTCAGAGCCAGCCTTCCGCCAAAACTTGAGATGGAACTCTTCGAAGCACTCTCGGAACGGGCGAGGTGCCACGCGCAAGCCGACAACGACCGCAGACCTGCCGTCGCTGGTTGCCACCACGTGATCTACAAACTCAATGTCACGTACTCGCAGGTAAAACGCGTGGTGTGGCAAGTCATGGGCCTTGGTGGTTGTTCGAGCGGTCGCGATGGGCGCCGTGTGGCATCCCCATTGGGGACCGCCGTGCAGAAGCGTTTCTCCGGGGACCCACCCGCGCATGGCATCGCGTTCACTCAACGTGACTTCGACACGGCCAAGCCCCCCTTGAACCATCGATGTTTGGTCGAAACACGCGATATGCAACACACGTGGGTCATTGTCGACATTGACGACACCCGTAGCGGCTCGAAGATCGTACGACAGGTGCATGGTACCACCCAGAACGTCGCGTGCCTGCTTGTGGTACACATGCCGCGTTGGATCGGCGGGAACGGAGACTGAGGGTAGCTGTACGACAGAAGCACACAAGCAAAAGCACACAGTGACACAGACACACAACATACATACACACACAGGATGAGCAAGGGTCACATCATGGTCCATATGGAGGACCGGCTGCGCTATCATCACGAGTTGCAACAACGGACCACAAAGCCGGACGCCGAGAAGAAGTCCATCCCTTCCGACGGGGAGGGCCTGGTTGGAAGCTCAAAGAGAGTGCGACCCTTCTTGTGGCGCCACTGCTCCTGGCCGTTCAACGTTGCTGTCGCTGGGTCTTCTCTCGTTCGTCGCTGCACCGCTGGTGCATGCACGCCGCCACTGGGAAAGAGCGCGTGGCCGAGTTCCACACCATGCAAGGGGCTCTCCTCACGCCCCGCGAGTGGTGACGGTTCTACCGCCCCAACGGTTGTTTTGGAGGCCATGATTGCACACTTTTCCTGCATGCGGCGGCGCTGGTCTGGTGGAGGCGGCACAGGCGTCGCAGAGATGACATCTCCAAGGGCGTTCGCGCACACTCCCCCGCCGGCTGGGTCGCATACAGGATGCGACAGCGGGCAGCAGGCTCCATCCCCGCAGCACGTGGCATGTGGCAACGCACACACACCAAGCAATGGGAGATCCGGTGTGTTCAGGGATTGGGAGGTGGGACACCAGGTGGCTCCGGGGATCGCGGGCTGCTCGCGGCACACTGCGGGAAAACGATGCGCCGCTGCCGCTGGTGGCGGACCCACTGCGCCACACCCACTCACGCTACATGCAACTATGCACACTATGACGGCTAGTCCCGTCCTTGCCCGCCACATAGTCTCCGAGGGTGCAGGGAGCTGGGCTGGGCTAGCTGGGCTAGCTGGGCTGGGCTGGGGGGACAAATCCCGCATCCAATCAACAATATTTTCAATTATCATAACAATAACGAAAATGACATGTCATGCACGCTCGTCGCACCTCCTGTTGCTTCTTGGGTGCCTGCCTCTTGTTCTGGCTGCAGCCTCTCCACTTGCCATCCGGACGTGGGTGCGACGCATCTGCGAGGCACCAAAGCCCACGTTGTAATCGAGGACGGGGGGCAGGCGGAGTATCCGTCACAACCGTCGGGCGTAGCGAGCACGCGTGTTGTGTTCGACCGTGTGTGCTCCTTGAGTCTGCACCCCTGTGCGCCGCTGCCGCTGCACACGCCCTTGCGTGCACACCTGCACCTTGGCCATGGTTTGCTCGGCTGTATACATTCTTGACCTGAAGGGGAAGATTTTGATCTCCAGGAACTACCGCGGCGACATCCCCAAGAGTGCCGCAGAAAGGTGCGGACACGAGCACCACAACCCACACCGGTGCCTTCCGGTGTATTCACCCGAACTGTGTCCCATGCAGGTTCTCGCTCAAGATCCAGGAGACAGATGGAGATGATTTGAAACCTATCTACACAGAAGAGGGCGTGACGTACATGTACATCAAGGTGGGGGCAGGTGTCACGATCGGGGACTGGTGTCATGTCCTTCCTGGTGTGGTGTTGCTCCAGCCGTCATTTCGTGTGTCTTGTCTTCAGCACAACAACGTGTACCTTTTGGCTGTGACGAACAAGAATTCGAATGTGTGCCTAGTCCTTGTGTTCCTGTACAAGCTCGTTCGGGTACGCCGCGGACAGTGGCGTGGTACTGGTTGTTGGCTTTTGATCGTGACATTGGGTGACCCTTCCCGCAGGTTTTCCGCGAGTACTTTGGTACCTTGGAGGAAGAGAGTATCCGTGACAACTTTGTTGTCATCTATGAGCTCTTTGATGAGGTAATGGACTTCGGGTGGCCTCAGGTCACCGAGACGAAGATCCTGAAGAAGTTCATCATGCAAGTTGGGAACAAGCTCGAGACCCAGCCCACTATGCCACCCCAGGCCGTGCGTGCGCGCACTTTTCAGTCCAAACCTTCTCTTCTGTAGTGTCCGCGTGTTGATCTTGTATCTGTTTGTGTGTCCGTCTGGTGTTGCAGCTGACCAACCGAGTGGGATGGCGCCCGGAAGGCATCAAGCACAAGAAGAACGAGATTTTCTTGGACGTGGTGGAGCGCCTTAATTTGTTGGTATCTGCATCAGGGTCTGTGCTTCACTCTGAAATTGTTGGCGCTATCAAAATGAAGTCCTTCTTGTCCGGTACGCTTGCTTCGTGCGCAATCTGTGTGTCGGTGCGTGTGGTCACCAGCCGTGGGTCCTGCCCAACAGGTATGCCTGAGCTGAAGCTGGGGTTGAACGACAAGGTTCTGTTCCAAGCAACAGGCCGACGTACGTGGGTGCCGTCGTTCCATACATTTGCTGGTTGTTGTGGTTTGACGTGATGTCTCCTCTCCAGGCAAGGGCAAAGCAGTGGAGATGGAAGACATCAAGTTTCATCAGTGCGTGCGCCTTGCGCGGTTCGAGAATGACCGAACAATCAGTTTCATCCCACCAGATGGCGAATTCACTCTCATGACTTACCGACTCAACACACACGTATGCGCAGCAATGTTTGATGGTTTGTATCTTGGTCTCACTTCTTTGTCGTGACTTCTGGTTGTGTAGGTGAAGCCCCTTATCTGGGTCGAATCGGTCGTGGAACCACACAAGAACAGCCGCATCGAGTACCTGGTGAAGGTGTGTTGTTAGTTTGTGTGTTGTGTTGTGGATGCGTGGGAGTTGCACATGCCTCATTGTTTGTATCCACCGTTTCTGTGGCACGTCAGGCCAAGTCCCAATTCAAGAGTCGCTCCATCGCGAATAATGTGAAGATTATCATCCCAGTCCCACCAGATGTGGACTCCCCCGCATTCAAGGTGTGCACACTGTCAGCTGTGGTGGTTTTACTTCTTGTGTGTGTATGCCTTTGTTGAGCGCCAGCTTGCTGGGCGTCATACTCACGTCTGGTTGCATGTTTTCGTTGTTGTTGCTTTTGCCGCAGGCAAGCATCGGGACCGTCACATATGTGCCTGAACGGGACGCCATTGTTTGGTCAATCAAGCAGTTTTATGGTGCGCGTGAGTACCGCATGCGTGCCCATTTTGGGCTCCCCAGCGTGGCCAGCGAAGAGGACGACAAAGACAGCTGGAAGAAGCCCATCGGGGTGCGTTTTGAGATCCCGTATTTCACGGTGAGCGGCATTCAGGTTCGCTACCTCAAAATCATCGAGAAGAGTGGATACCTGGCCTTGCCTTGGGTTCGGTACATCACGCAAGCTGGTGAGTACCAGTTGCGCATGACCTAAGACGGCAGCTGTGCGGTGGAGCGTTCGTGGAGCGGCAACATCGAGCGAGTACCCAACAACACCATTCAAAATGAATTGACTGTTGTACACAAGTGGCATGGGGCCGGACAACAACACCAAGCCGCACTACTGCTACAACAACCAAGCAATCACGACAGTTTCCGATGATGGAACGTAGAACAATAATAAATGAAGAAGACAAACAAAAGGGACGGTGCTCCTCATTCCATGTCGACATCCGCGTCCAACGTGGTGTCGGCGTGAGGGCCGTTCTGGGCTTTGGAGCTCGGGGCAGGAGATGCTGCGGCACGGCTCTGGCAACGAATATGTTCCGTGACTGTCGTGGGGGACGTTGCACGGCACATATCCGGGTAGTACGCGGTAAGCAAATCGTGCATGTACTTTGCGCAGGGCAAGGCGTCAGCAACCTGAGCATAGGCAACATTGACACGATGAGGACACGACCACCTCGAAGACGGCGCACAAGCACCTATTACGACAACGGGACGCACCGATAACCCCACATTGGCAGCTTCCAGCGCGGCACTAAAGCCAGCGCACGTGATGCTCAACGAGTTCAGCGAGCACAGCACAGACGCCACAGCGACGACGGAGGGGCGGAACACGAGCGTTTCATAGTGGGCCATCGCAATGTCTGCCACAAGAAGAGCGTGTCGTCGAACACGGCTCTCATGCTCCTCAGGAAGCATTGTGGTGAGAAACGAGACGAACGTTTGGGACTCGCATGGGTTCAGGATGAACGCCAGTGTCGAACAGACTTGCACCTCCACTGACTTCACGTGGGGGATCGACACGGTGTTTCCAAACATCTCCGCGATGCTGGCAATGCGAATGGGACGCTTTGCACAAATCTTGGAGGCAGCAAGGCAGCACGCAATCGCGAGCGTTTGCATGCAGTTTTGGTCGACAGTCACGCGCGAGAAGAACCGGTCCATGAAGTTGACAGCCAATGAATAGGTGTCAGAGCCATACCCTTGATCGCACATGAACTGAAGCAACACAGGCAGCAAGACCACCCACTGTGAGTGTTTTGCGCACAATCAACACCGACAGCGCACAAGCTGAATAACATACCTCAATCACCCACTCAACCAATGACTGGCGCCAATCTCGCGTCATGCCACTGTGCCCATGCTGAATATCTTGAATGTACGTGCTTGATGGCACGTGGTTTCGCTCCGAGCGAAGAAGAACCTCCACCTGCCGTTTGCATCGCAGCAACTTCTTGGGAACGGCGACAGCGGGGGCGACCAGGGCCGGGGAGGCACGTGGGTCGCCAGCAGCATCGAAGCTGATGGACACATCATCGACAGAAGCGGTGGCTGGCAGAGCGTGGCCAGAATGAGCACCACATCCACCCGCTTTCGTTGGCACCGTCGTCGCTGCTCGTGACAATACTTCCATCTCGACAGACAGCCCGCTGAGGCAGAGACGCTGCAAGGGGGCGGCGCCTGGACAAATAGGGGCAGAGGCAGGTGTGGTCGCGGGAGTATCCAAGCAGTGTTGTGGAGCTTGGAACTTGATACGAGCCCAAAAAGCCCACAGCGATCCACACAAGCTCGACGTCGGGTATGTAATACACCCGTTTCCTTCACACGCCGGCTCCGTACGTGTGAGGGACCTGAGGTCGCGCTGACTTCGAAGTTGCGGGGATACACGTCCCGTGTTGCCGCGACCAAGGAAATGCCTTCCAGAGCCCCACTGACGCACTCGATCTTTTCGAAGAGGCACTGTCAAAACTACCACCAAAATATGTGAACGCGTGGTAAACGTCAATATGTTTATTTATCAGTGAAGACACGTCACTGGTTGCAGTCAGTGTTCAAAACGCTCCGACTGCTCGCCTGCTGCCCAAGTTCGCATCCCTCTCACGGAATCACAGGAAGAAAGGCATGTGTAAACCCATTGGATGGCGTGACAGTGCACCCATGCTCGCAAATAATGATATTTTACCGCTTTAACTTGCACCCACCTGCTTTCTGCCGTTGGAACAAGCTGCAGCACGGAGTCTAAGTGGCTGAGATTTTGAGATGTTGCATCCATATGCATAGCTACTCACTCGATGTGTGCCAGCCAGTAAAACTCTCTAGGGCTGGACCGAGTTTTCCAGTACCACAACATAGAAGGCTAGAGCTGAAGGCGCACTCTGTGGCCAGCGCTTTGCCAGAGCTGCAGCACTTGGTTCTTGCGCGCCTCGCAGCCACACGCGCGCAGGCAGGTGCCAGTCAACCTGAAAGCAACCACGCTGGACATGTCGCTCCCCTCAGGTGGTTTCCATGCAACTTGTTTGGACGTCTCGTGGAAGAAGTATGCCGCGTGGGGGTAGGGGCCAGACGGCTCCGGAGGGAACTCCTTCCAGCCTGCGGGCAGAGCCGGGGGCTCGATTTTCATGCCCTGGCACTTGTCACAAATGACCAGAGCCGTGTGTTGCCAATTCTTGTCCCCAGGCGGATCAAAGCACTTCAACGGAGTCATCTTAGCCTCCACCTTGGCAAACGTCTCGCGCTCAGCGCGTCCCCCGCCACACCCGGCTTCGTCGCGGGCTCTCCGGAGTCTCGGCCTGTACCCGCCCCGGCCCCGGTCTTCAAACATCGCCATGTGTGAACCAGCCGAGAGGATCACCTCTGGATTACTACTGGGGCAGCTCGTGGCACGGTTTCGCCTTGCTTCGCGGTGTGTCAACATGCGTGTCCGGCTTGCGCTCGTGACTTTGGCTTCTTGCACGCGTGTGCGAAGCCGTTTGAGATTGGAGCGGAGGCTTGCTCGGAGTTGGTGTGTAGCGCGTTCTCGTTGCTTGAAATGCCGTGATAAGGAGGCTTGAACCTCTGCTATGTGCTTGAAGTCCATGCTGAAAGTGGGAGTTGCGGCAGCACAACGCTCATGCCGAAACGCTCGTTCGTTTGTAAGATGAGTACGGCTTTGGCAAAACTCGCAAACGCGCAGCGCTCACAGCCGCTGTGTGCACCTGTCAGGCATCATCCACAGTTTGCACGATGTTTTCCCGTGTTGCGCAGCCAATAACTCGTTCTTTGGTGCGCAACCAAGCAGTTGCAGCAGTTTGTGGCTCGCACGGCCGAGCAGTGCCCTTAGCGCTTGCATCACGATGCTTCAGTGAGGACATCACCACACGTGCGTGTTTGGGTGCTCGGTCATTCTGTGAGTATGCTGACCGTATGTCACACCCTCAGGCACACTGAACTTGAGCGACGACCAGCTTGCTTACCTTGATGCTGCAGAGAATTTTAGTGCCAGTGAGTTCGCTCCGTACGCGGCTGAGTGGGATGCCAACAAAGTGTTTCCGGAAGCCGCATTGCGGAGCGCTGCAGAGTTGGGCTTTGGAGGTAGGCAAGACAGTTTCGTTGGTCACGCAGTGTCGCATGATTCGGTGGTAAACTGTGCCACCGCGTGATTTGGGCAGGTGTTTTTGTGAAAGAAGACGTGGGCGGCTCGAACCTCTCGCGCCTGGATGGGAGCATCATCTTTGAGGCTTTGGCATCAGGCTGCACAAGTACGACAGCATACTTGACGATTCACAACATGTGCTGCTGGATTGTCGATACGTTTGGGACAGAAGAGCAACGCACGCGTTGGTTGCCACAACTAGTAACGATGGAGGTGGGTTTGGTCGTGCTTCCCGTGTGTTCATGCCGCTCATGTCAAGTGGTGGTTCCCAGCATTTCGCCTCGTACTGCCTCACTGAGCCGGGTGCAGGAAGTGACGCATCATCTCTTGGCACCCGTGCTATTCGCGACGGAGACGAGTTTGTACTGAACGGATCAAAGGCCTTTATCAGTGGTGGGGGTCGATCGGATGTGTACATCATCATGGCTCGAACTGGCGGAGAAGGTAAACGAGACACGCACCTCGATGTGACAGCGCACTGACGGACCACTGCCACAGGTCCCAAGGGCATTAGCTGCTTCTTTGTGGAGAATGGTACGCCTGGTTTAAGTTTCGGGGCTCAAGAAAGCAAGGTGGGCGCCGCCGTACCGCCGTGCTCGCCGTGTCCCGCGCTCATGTGCAGTGCCACAGCTGGGCTGGAATTCACAACCAACCGCGGCCGTGATTCTGGAGGATTGCCGCATTCCTGCGAGCAACATGATCGGGACAGAGGGCCAAGGATTCACAATCGCCATGCAGGGGCTGGATGGTGGTCGTTTGAGCATTGGTACGTCCCGCCACAGTGCCGCGGAAGCGCCCTGCTGCCATGTCACGCACACTGTTGCTGCTTCAGCCACCTGCAGTGTGGGTGCTGCGCAAGCATCGTTTGAACTGGCCCGCGATCATATCAAAGTGCGCAAGCAGTTCGGGCAACCACTTGCTGTAAACCAGGTGCGTTTGGGACCGCACGCGCGATACCGCACCACATGCATGTTCGTTCCTGATTCCTCCTGTGACACCTGGCAGCACCTGCAATTCAAGCTTGCCGACATGGCCACTGATGTGCAAGCCGCCCGAACCTTGGTGCGCCAAGCAGCACAGTTACTTGACTCGAAGCACCCACAAGCACGGTCGTTCTGCGCCATGGCGAAACGCGTGGCCACCGACAACGGCTTCCAAGTCTGCAACGACGCATTGCAAATGCACGGCGGTTACGGATACCTCAAGGACTACCCCGTGGAGCGGTACGTCAGAGATGTACGAGTTCATCAGATTCTCGAAGGAACGAATGAGATCATGCGCTTGATCATGGCACGTGAGTTGTTGCGAGACTAGGGCGGCTTGTTATTGTCACACGTTGCGGCCTCGCAAGAACAAGCAAAATCAGCCAAAAAAACTCAAACGACGAGAGCAAACTAACAAAATCCGTTCCTGGAGCGCTCTACTCCTCCTTGACAGCACCGCCAACCCAACGGTTGATGGCCTCCATGCCCACAATGGAAGTGTGGCCAACGTCGGCGCGGGACTTGGTGAACAGGGCGCGGTGAGCGGTCCAGTTCTTGCCCTCAGAGAAGTTGGTGCGCCACATGGAGCCACGGTCAGCCTTGTTCCACTGGGTGTCAGGGGACACAGTCAAGTAGCGACCAACGTTGAACGCCAACCACGCCACGCCGACGCCCATGCACCCGATGACCGGCCACACCTGCAAGTGGACACAATGTGAGCACAACCAGCTGAACATTCAGCTGCGCCAAGAAACACGTACCGCTGGCTGGCTGGTCACCCACACACGCGCGGCATTGCTGGAAGCTGCGACACGAGCGGCCATTATGTTCAAAAAAGGAAGCGGGGGGCGGGGGGGTGGGGGGAAGGGAAGGAGGGTTGGTGTGGCTTGGGTGGCGGATACAGTTGTGAGCCACTTGTCACAGCAAAGCAACCACAAAACGCACCGCTTGTCACAAAGTACGCATAAAATTCACCGCAACGCGAGCACCAAGCGCCACGTCAAGTTGCACATCTTCCAGTTTTGCGAAAAATTTCACGGAGTTTTTTACGTGTCTTCCAGTCAAACTTTGGTTCGTAGCTCAGCAGCCGCGCTGCAGTCTGCAACAAGTCAAATCGGGTGACGGGACCTTGTTGGCGTCTACTTACGTTTGGTCGTCCCACGAAAGTGCTTGGGCGACAGGTCAACAAGCCTTGATCACGTTCATGTGGTTTCTCACTTTTTGCGTAGGTGCTTGTGGATGTCCTGGTTTATCGCGACAAGTGACGCCACGCGATGCTGATATCCTGCAGAGAACAATCAGCGACCTCTGCAGTGTATTGTTGTGGTCTCGCGGGTTTGACGCAAAACAACGCCGCATGTGTGTCCTCGGCCAACTCACGGTTCCAAACAAGTGCACTTCCCACGAAGAGAAAAACAAACAAAGGAACGCAACTGCTACTTCTTGGCGCTCTGGACAAAAGGGGACTTGAGCACGATCGCAGTCCCGTGCTTGATGCTCAGCCTTGCTGCTTCATACAAAGCGAGCCAGACCTGGCGCTCGATGGCAAACGGAGGGGGTGGTTTGGACGCTTCTTGGATACCAGACGTAGGCAAGAGAGTCGCTTCATTGTGAATCTCCGTCAATGTCTGCCAGTACGCCCACGAGTGAAACAAGCAAGAAACAATCACCACCAACAACAACAGCCACAACAACAACAATGAGCCCACGAACACACACATACACACGGCTGCTCACGCACAGATGAGCTCACATCAAAGCCACCGCCACGCCTAACTTTTCCAGCGAGGGGTCTTAATCTAGGAAGCGAACAACGGCAGATCAGTGGCGCCCACACACCGAATCCAATGAACCAGCTACACCTCCTCACGCACGCGATTCCAAGCTTGGGGCTCATATCTATTAGCTCGCGCAGCAGAACCTGGCTTGACCCAACCCAACCACCAGGTATTGTTTCCTAGCGCCACGGCACACAGTCCAAAGTCAGTTGGGGCACGTGGACGGACGTCAGCACAGCACGAACGTACAGAGCTGTCGAACAAAGGCCCTTTCTCCATATCCACAGGAACGAAGTAACCTTCAGTTGCATGTGAAAGCAGATGTGCTCGCGCGCCAACGCCTTCCAACACTTCGTCTGCGGTAGCCAGGCACATGTGCATCAGGTGTGGCGTCCCTACACTGAGCCATCGCATGAGAAACCTACCAACAACAGGGTCATCCAAGGGATATGCGTCTTGGGCACCGAGAGAAGTGTCTGTACCGCCAAAGGAACCCGCTTCAAGTGATGCGACCCACTCGACGGGAGCCCAAGATGCAGAGTGCAAACAGTGGGCTTGAAAACGCTGTAAATCTACAACGCATGACATCTTCATCAAACACAACTTGACCACAAGCAGCACGAACAAGGAAGTCTCTGACGTACAAGCAAGCCAGTCACAAGGAAAAGTGGACGCGCTGGTGCGAGATTTCGCGACACCGCTTTCCTTCGGCTCCGCGTACGGACTCTTGCCGGCCGCGCGGAGTATCTGCACCAACAAGTGCATGCACAGCACGTGTTCACGTTAGGAAGGTTACAAGCAAATGCAATACATGTGCCAGATGGCCGCCACGAACAGCGCAAATACGGGCATGGTGCCGTGGAAAAGCGGTGCGTGCTGTGTCAAGGCACGGCCAATACATCGGTCAGGAACATCCTGTCAGCACCAGACACATCTCCAGCCATTCACCCACGCCAGGCACGTACCAGGGTCTTGGCGTGGTAAATTGGAGCACAGTATGATTGCTAGTTGCGGGGGTGGGGCAACTACTGAGGGCGCTTGGCGGCCACTGGCTCGCAGCGCCGCTGTGTGCGCGGAGCCACAACCGGTACCACCACCTGCACCTGCTCCGGCCCCTGCTCCCGTCCCGGATCCTGCTTTTTCTACACAGGCTGTGGGCTGCCCTGTGCTGAACGCGGCGCCGTCCGCGGCACCAGCGCTGTCGTTGGCCGCCATGGCGGTGAATGTTTTGCCTTGGGTGACCGTGTTGGCAAACACGTCGGTGCCGGGGTGCTTTAAAAGCGCCCGGCATGCCTACGC
>Ga0213833_1001436_pt1 | contig 17059 bp, 28 predicted proteins | sample SWATP21_FD_160575 | JGI IMG/M metagenome (GOLD analysis project Ga0213833, IMG submission 160575) | Coastal seawater microbial communities from Marineland, Florida, United States - SWA TP2 #1 | ecosystem: Environmental > Aquatic > Marine > Coastal | place: USA: Florida | collected 2016-08-14
GTGTGTGCCACGTTCCGGTTCCGGGCGGCTGCAGGCGGCAGCGGAAGGCGGCAAGGGCGAGAGCGAGGGCAAGGGTGAAGAGGAAGGCAAGGCCGAGGACTCGAACGCCACCGCCGCCTCAGACTCCAAAGACGACGCCGCCGCCGCCGCCGCCGCCGAGGGCGACGAAGGCGGCGAAGAAGGCGATGCGGCGGAGGAAACCGAAGCGGCAGCGGCGGGCGCAGGGGGAAGGGGAGGAGGAGCGGAGGACGACAACCCGATTGTGCGCGTGTCCCACGCCCAGCTCTGCGCCGCGTTGGACAAGCTGGAGGCGGAGATCCGCGCGGCGCGCTCCGTGCGGGTGGCCATGCTGGGCGGCCCGGGCGTGGGCAAGAAGACGATGGCCCGTGCCCTGGCGGGGGCCCTGGGGGGGGTGCCGGTCGTCGACTTTGGCGCCCTGCTGCGCCATGGCCAGGACCGTGCGGAGGCCGAGGCCGCGGCGGCGGAGGACAATGACGAGGAGCCGGTGGACAAGGCTGGGGTGGTGGTGCGCGTCGTGGCGGCGCGCCTGCGGGAGCCGGACTGCGACCGGGGGTGGGTGCTGCACAGTGTGCCGGCCGACGACGTGCCGGCCGTGGCCGCCGTGTTTGCCGCGCTGGCGGACGCGGCCCTGGCGTCCACGCCGCTGGTCCTCACCTGCCCCGACCGCGTCGCGCGGGAGCGCGTGTTTGGCTCCAGCTCGCCGAGCAGCGACGACGAGGCGGCGTTTGTGCAGAAGGCGGTGGCGTGGCGTCGGAACAAGGACGCGGTGGCGGGGGCGCTGTGTGCCCAGGCAGCGTCGGTGTCTGCGGAGGGGGATGTGGCGGCGGTGCTGCAAGCGGCTCAGACCGAGCTGTCCGACGCTGGTTTGATGCCGGTGCCGTACGTGGCGGGATGTGAAGAAGGGCGGCGGGATGTTGTGTGTGACGTCGTGTGGCCGTGCGGCCGTGTGCCCGTGTGGCCGTGTGGCCGTGTTCTGTTCCTCGTCCCGTTGTCTCCTCTGCTCACGCCGACGTGCGGCCGGGTTGTGTGTGCATGCAATGCTATGTGTGCTCGCACAGGTTTGCCCAAGACGAAGAGAACCTCAAGCCGCTGCCTCAGGACATGTCGGCACCCACCTCCCCCACGTCAAACGCGTTTGCTGTGACCTTGTTCTGCTTGGATGAACTTTTCGAGTCGCGAGCGAATGACTTCTTGGACCACGGTACGTGCTTCTTCAACAGCCACCGCTGCCCTGCCCACTCACATGCCCCGCCCCCCCCCCCCCCCCTCCCCCCCCCCCCCCCCATTGGTGCCTTGCCCATTGTCGCTATTGCTGCTGTGCTGCTTCATGTATCCCTGTCCTGACTTGTCCTGGCGTGTCCTGACCTGACCTGACCTCCAGCATTCGCTGCCTTCCCGGACCGCGAGTACTGCGTGCTGACGCTACCACACTCGTCCCCTGAAACGGCGCTGCTGTCCCAGTTCTGGCAGGTTCCTGCGCGCCCCGAGTCGACGTTCAGCCACACCCTGTACCTTCTGCACCGCGCATCGCTCCCGTCGCACGGCAGCATCACTGTGCGCCGTGCCACGGTGAGCGACCACTTGTCCATCAAGGCCGTGGTGCAGGGACTCGCGGTGGCGGACGAGTTGTTGGCGTGTGTCGGCCGCGAAGGCGGCGATGGCGAGTCCAAGTCGTCGGCCGCGCTGCCCACCGCGTTTGTGGCTGAGTGCCAGAACCAGGTCATCGCTGTGTGCACCATGGCGCAGGCTGGATTGAGCGCGGCAGACGTCGCGTCCATTCGGCATGGCTACGATGTGGAGCGGTTCTTGGCCATGGACGAGTACTCCACGAAGAATCTGGTGCGTGCCTTGGGGGGTTTGGTAGGGCGTTCCCCCAAGGGTTGAGGTGTGCCCTCCACGAGACTGATGTTGGGTGGTGGTGGCCTTGTTGTGTTTTCTTTTTGTTGCGGTGGCAGGGCGTACTTCACAGCATCGTCGTGAACCCGGTGTTCAGTAACGCCGCAAACTTCATCCTGCGGCGATGCATGCGCATGTACGTTTGGAGTGCTTCACGTGCCCATGCACCACGACACCTTGTTTTTTCTTTTTCTTTCTTTCATTCTTCTCTCTCTTTTCTCGCACGCCCCCCTTCTTCTCACGGTCTGCCTTGCCCGCATCCTGTGGTGTGACCTTCTTTTGGTGTATGTACGTGCGTGTTGTTGTTGTTGTTGTTGTTGTTTGTTTGTTTGGTTGGTTGGTTGGTACTATTGTGCGTGGCACCCTCCTTTTTGGAACCGGCAGGTGCAAGGCAAGCGTGCTGTTTTTCCGACACTGGGTCGGCGAAACCGTCCTTCCTTCCTTTGTCCCATCGCTCTTCGTCCAAGTGCGTCCCCGCCGCAGCACCGAGACACCCTCGGTCGCAGTCCCAGGCACCGCGGCGTACGCAGCGGGTGCCACCCCGGCTGCCCTCACAGCTGAAGAGCGATACGCGCTGTTCTTCCTCTCGCGCCGCCTCACGTCTGAGCCCAAGATCGTTGTCAACGCCCGCGTTGTGGTCGTGGGAGCCTCCGACACCTCGCTGTCGCTGCTGGAAACGCTGCTCATGCGACCCTACCTGCACTTCACCAGCATCGTTGTTGTGGCTCCTGAAGGGTTGAATGACGATGGCGAGGGCGAAGCCCCTGTGTTTGACCACGAGGTCGCCTCATGGACGTTGGGCAGTCTGTACAGCGCGGCTGACGTCCGCCGTCTTGCGTTTTCGGTGCGTGCGCGAGTTCCGTGTTCCTTTCAGTTTCTCGTAGCGCCGAAACCGTTGTGTGGTGTTGGTGTGTGGTGCTTCGTTCCGTGGCTCATGATGGTTGGCGGTTGTCATGCAGGCCCGTGTCCGTGTCGTGCGCGCAAAGGTTGTCGACATCGATCGTGAGGCCTGCGCGGTCATCGTGAGTGGTGACAAGGCCATCCACTATGACCGCTTGGTAATCGCCACGGGTTTGCAGGATCAAACCGCGGCCAAGGTTGTGGTTGATCTGGACCACGCTGGGGTGCTGGGTCGCTCCCTCTTCTCCGTGTCGCAACGTGACTGTCAGCACAATTTGGACTGCGCCGTGGCCGATTTCGTGCAGGAGCTGGGAGCATCTGGTGGTGCGTGCGTGCGTGCGTGCGTGCGTGCGTGCGTGCGTGCGTGGGTGTTTGGTTCGCCGTTGCGACGTCGTCGCATAAATCAATTGAGCTGGGGAGGCGAGCGGAGTGGCCTGATGTAGTGTGCGGCCTGTGCGCATGTGGTTGAGTCACTTGCAGATGTTGAGGGTCAAGCAGGCTCGGTGTTGGTATATGGCCAGTCGCTCGACGCGCTGTGCGCCATCCAAGCGCTTCTGACGCGCGGAGTCCCAGCCTCTTGCATCCGCCACATGGTGGGGCCAACCGCGCGCCGAGGCTTGGGTACGTGTCTTCTGTGCCACCACACAACAACACAACGCACAACACACATGCACACCACATATGCACACCACACATGCACACCTTCTGTGTGTGTGTGTCCTTGACGAAATGTGTGGCTCCTCCTCTTGTCTGTGTGGGGACAGTCAACCACGACGTTGCCACGTTTGTCGACAACGCCGTGATTGATCTTGGCATCGACACGCTGTACGACGCAACGCTCGTTGAGGTGGGCCCTGCGGTGGATGGATCCGGCCTCCACGTTGTAATCGAGATGAGCGGAGAAGGTGCTCCTGCTCGCAAGCAGCTTGCGGCGTCTCTTGTGCTGTGTGCCGAGCGGTGCGTACTGTGTGTACCTTGTCATGTGCGCCCAACACCACCGACCTCACCCAACGCCTGTACTCTCAACCTCCCCCCGAACAGCAAAGACGTGGATGCTGTCATGTTCCGTGCCATCAACGGCTGCGGCTTGGTGTACGACGGTCGCCTGGTTGTGAACCACCGCTTCCGCACCACGCAGCACGAGATCTTGGGCGCCGGTCCGCTGGTGAAGTTCTCGCGCCGGTACCGCTCCAAGCACCTCCTGCAGGACTTCAACTCCCGGGAAGTGGGCGCTGCGGTTGCCACATCGCTGTTGCAGGAGCTGGATCCCCTTGCCGTGCCGTTGACGGACACCATCCCCGAGGAGTACGCGACGGGTCCTGGCGCACTGCCGCGGTTTGGGCTGCCGTTGATCACCAAGGGACAGTTCCCGGGTGGCCTGCACTACGTTGACATCAAGGTATGATGGGTGGGTGTGTGGTGTGTGGTGTGTGGGGGGCATGTGGCGTGCTTGTGTTTTAGTTCGTGGTGGGATTGCGATTGTTTGTGTTGTTTGTTTGTGGTGGTTGTAGTGGTGGTGGTGGGTGGCGGCGAAACCGTGTGTGCATGCCGTTGGTGTGCGAACAAGTGTTGGAGGCATGTTGGAGGAAGAACGTGTGCTAACAAGTGTTGTTTTGCGTGTTGGGATTTGTGCTGTTTTTTGCTCGTGCTGCAGTTGCCGGAGGTGGAAATGGGCTCAAAAGAAGACGAAGCCGGGCGCGAGTTGGCAACACGTGGAGGGACGGACGAAACGCCGAACTACTGGTGCGTGTGTGGTGCTGCATCTGTGCCACTCTTCTCGTGTGCCACTGACACGACGTTTGCGTTTTGTTTTTTCCTTTCTTTTGTTCCTTGTTTTCCCTTTTCGTTGCCACACGGGGCACCCCTTCCACCAACACAGCAACGTTCAAATCGACCGATTTGGCCGCCTGGCGCGCCTCACCTGTGTGGGTGGCGCCGTGGAGGTGGGCAACCTCACATGCCTCGTGGGACGCCATGCCTCGTTGATGAGCGGGTTGGTATCGCACTACGAGAACGGCCACATTGCCGACTTGATCAACTTCTTCAGAGGGGACTGGGCCGCTGCATTGTACGTGAATGGAGGGTGGTGTGTGTGTGTGTGTGTGTGTGCGTGTGGAAAAGCCATGAGGCCTGGCGTCTCACCGTTTTTTTGCATGGGTTTTTGCGCGCACAACCAGGTACCACGATCGATTTGAGAATACATGCTTGGAGCTGCGAGACATGCTGCTTGACGACGCGGCTGTGCGCAACATCATCGCCAAGGTGTCCGAGGCTGTTCAGGTGCGTCACGAGTGCAGAGGACGCGCGTGTGTCTTGTCGTGATGCTCACTGGGCGTGTGTTTGAACGGTGGTGTTGATGTTTCTCTCCTGCTCTTGTCGCGACGGTTGTGTTCCGTTTTCTTCAGACCGGAAAAACGGATAGCCAGCTGCGGGCGATCCGTGAGCAACTCATTGGTCCACAGGGAAGTGCGTTGCAGCCCAGCACTCGTCGCACCATCGAAACCCACTTGCTAGAGTTCCTTCGCGCAAATCGGAAGCTGCTGCCCATGTACTTCCTGCCTGGTGTGGATGGGGGTCGCTGAGTGGCTTGACACCCCAGTGCCGGTGGAGCGTGGAGGAAGCGCGTGCACGCTTCGACCATGTGGGGCTGTCCTCGAGGTGTCGGGGAGCGGTTGATGAGGAACTGAAGTGTGTGCGTTTCGTTTGTAGGAGTCAGGTAGAACAAGTGGGCCTGCTTGCGAATGGCAATAGGCTGGCCACCTGTAGATGGTGTGACAGCACCTTGCACCAAGAACGTTTTCGTGTCTTTTGTGGTGCTGTGGTTGTTTTTTGGAGACATGCAAAGAAAGCGGCACTATGTGCCTCCATTCAAACCAAACACCTCCGGTGCATTGCGTGAGGCGGCTGCCGGCAACGTTGGTTTTGTTTTGTTTTGTAATCGCGATGTCCCATCTATCCCATCTATGCACGCGGGCTGCGAGGAGACTTCGGCCTGGAAGCACGCTGCCCCACGATACCTGCAAAAGCAAACACACATGTGTGTCATGAGCATGTCGAAACTGTCAACACGTGCCACACACAGGGCGCCGACCTTCAACAAAGGTTTCAATTTCTTCGTTGCAGTACTTCCAGATGGTGTACCCACACTCGTCCTACACGCGAACAAGCACAGCACAAGCAACAAAAACAAACAAAAAGCCACGGGGAGGGGTGACTGTCCAATCCAATACATCGTTGTACCTTGCCACCGCTACCCACCTCGATGTCAATGTCTGTACCAGCTTCGAGCAGAGCACGAATGCAAGCATGGTGGCTGTGCATGCAGGCAAGATACAGGGCAGTCCATCCGGCTGAGATGTGACGAAGGGAACACGTGTGAGACCGACCAACTCGCGTGCCGGAGCAAGACAACGCTGACACAGTAGCAGACTGTACCATTATCCACTGTATTTACTTTTGCTTTCGCCGCGATCAAGGTTTGAACGGCGCTTGCATGGCCCGTTGAGGCAGCGCTGCACAGTGCAAACGTAGTGGATGAACAACAAAGCCACACGCAAACAACAACAATCCCACGAGCATGACCTCCCCACACACACACACACACAACGAAACTATACCCTGAGTATCACCCATACGTACATATGAAGAGCAGTGCGACCATTGGCAGACGTTGCTGCCACGTTTGCACCGCTCTTGATCAAGTGTTGCATTGTTTCCACGTGACCATTGGAAGCGGCGTTGAACAGCGGGGTCCTGAGATCGAGCACGCACAGCGTGTCATTGGATGCCACGCTGTTCCACACGGATGCGATCCACACCACGTCTATCCCGTCATAGCACGTACCACCCATGGTTGTCAGGCGCATCGATGTCAAGCTCCATTCCGAGCAGAAGCTGTAGCTCTTTGATTACCTCCACCCGACCGTACTCAGCAGCATGGTGCACGCAGGACCAACCAACGCCATCGCCAGCATTCGCATTGCAACCCCGGGAAACATACGAGCGCACTTCTCTGTGCAACAAGAAATCAAACGCCACCGCCAAGCACGTTGCGTGACGAACGCAATCGTCCAACACAACGCAACACAACGCAGCAACGCACTCAACATGCCCTCTTCCCGCAGCTTTCAGCATCTTACTGCATCAACAACATCGCCAGAAGCGTCAAGCACCAACACCAACCACTGGATTCGCATGTCTTGCATGTCTACGTACGTGCCATACAGGTTTTGAGGAAGCACTACCTTGCGATACAAAATGAGGAACTCGTCCAAGGAAATGGTACCACTGCGCAACAGTCCCACTGCGTGAGGGCCGCGTAAACACACCCGGAGAGTGCACCCCAACCTACCTCACATCTACATCTGTCTCTTTCCAATACTTCCACACGAGGTCGTCGAACATGTCTGGTGTCAATCGCAGGTTCAGACTCTTGAAAATGGTCGCCAGCTCGGCCTTGTCAATGTCGTTGCTCCCATCAGTGTCTGCCTTTTCATAGCACGCCCGGGCCTTTTGAACTTGTGCCACTGAAACAAACGCGATGCAATACAACATGTAAGAGAGCCACATGCTCCGGTCCGCCCGAGCATGTGTGAATATCCCACACCGCTCGACAAGCCCAAGCGAACGTACAAGTCAAAGGTGCATCCTCCTTGGACTCTGCGATCGCGATTCGAGGGAGCGGTGCGGCAGGTGCAGCGGCTACTTCCGCCACACCTTCTCCAGTTTCCTCATCAGCCATGCTGGCCACTGCAACGCTGGCCACCTCTTCTCGGTGAGGTGATAACAAATCACCGAGGATGTGTAACAGCCAGATGACACAAGCAGTGCAGTTGAGCAAAACCTCATTTATGCCCTGATTGCAAACCCCAGCAACAGTGTGCATTCTCGTGCTCCTTGCCTGTGGAGTGCTTTCCACATCCATCTTTCGTGCTGATACAGCAGCCATGTTCGGAAAGACTGGCTACCGAACAGGAGGAACACGTGGTGGCCGTGATCGTGCGTTCTCTAGCAAGCGCTGGTGGGTCTGTTTGTTGTGTGGAGGTGCTGACTGGGCCAGCGCCTGTGGGGTCTGCCACCCTGTCGGTCGTTCTTGCGTGCAGAGTTCAAGTGGGATGATGTGAAGAATGATAACTACCGCGAGAACTACCTTGGTCACTCTTTGCATGCGGCTGTGGGGCGGTGGCAAAAGGGTGAGTCGGAACTGTGGGCGCCTCTCTTCTCGGCCTGCCAGTGGTGCCGTGAAATGACCTGTGGGTGTGTGACCCCACGCTCGTTCGAACAGGCAAAGATCTGACATGGTGGAACAAGAAAAAACAAATGAGCAAGGAGGATAGAAAGGAAGAGATGCGGCGTGTGCGAGAAGCAGAAGAGGACATGATGCGTGCTGCAATGTCCGTGTTCGTCTTGCCTCACTGTCCCCTTCGCCGCTCTCATTTGCTTGCTTGCTGGCTCATGCGACAGGGGTTTGCCACCAAAGCATGACCGCCCCACGCCAAAACTCAGCAAGGAAGACATGCAGATGGCGTTGAAGAGGGGAGGTACTGAGCGTGACGACTATGATGCCGGTGAACGAGTGGAGGGCATTGGGCTCGCTCCGTAAGTGTGTGTGCGCGTTTGTTTCCGACGACACCACGTGCTGCTGCGCCACTGTGAGGAAACGGTTGCTGACATTGTCACTCTGGCTGTGCAGGATCAAGTCCGTTGGCCCCAAGTCTGACGGCATCAGTCATCGAGTGCTCACGCAGGCACTGGAGGGCAGCAAGGAAGAGGAGGGCAACAGGCTCCGTGGGGACAAACACGCTCTAGCCGGTGAAGACGCGCGTGATTTTGACGACGGAGCGGGTTCTCGAGCGAGTGATTCCCCTTCCAAGGCACACAAAAAGGACAAACACAAGAAAAAGAAGAAGAAGAAGAAGAAGAAACACAAGCACAAGCACAAGCACAAGAAAAAGGAGCACAAGAAGCACGCCAGTGCAACTGACTCGCGTAGTGATTCCGAAATTGTCGTGCCTGGACAGCGCAGCTTCGAGCGCGCACCCTCTTCATACCACCACCGCAGCGAGGCTCCACGTGCCACTCGTTCACGCGCGTCCCTATCTCCATCTCCATCCCCATCTCGGCCGGCATCACCTCCCCCTTCGCCTTCGCCAACTGCTCGCCGACGTCGCCATGACAGTCCCAGCCCAAACCGCGGACCCAGACGCAGCCGTAGTCCCAGACGACGACGCCATGACAGTCGCAGCCGCAGTCGCAGCCGTGGTCGGGGTCGGGGTCGGGGTCGGAGCCGCGGGGGTGGTCGCGATCGTGACAGTCCGGGCGGGCGTGAGCGACAGCATGGTGACAGACGCCGATACAGCCGCAGTCGATCGCCTCATCGTCATCGACGGTAGCGCACGACTGCACATGTTGCCCCCGGGTTGCGTTGGGTACAATTTGTCTGTTTTATTTTTCCAAGCAAAAGAAGCTCAAGCAACACAGATCAACATCTTTCAACATACACGCGCGCTGCTTCTACAGTTCCTCCGCATCAAGCTCAGCCCAGAAATCAGCTTCATCGTCATCATCTACGTCTGAACCCGCATTCGGTGTGGCCTGTTCGCCGTGCATCATGACTCGGAGAACCGCGTCGAGAATGTTGATTGCAACATCAGCAGCAGCGTGGCCTTGGTGGCTGTACTCCAGCACCACACCCTGCCCCTCTTCAAACTCCGACTTGTCATGGCGAGGATACAACTTGAGAAAAGGGTAGTACACCACGCGCTGTTGTTGGCACAACTGAGCGTCACGCTGGCAGTCAACCACACCCACACGGAGGCGGCCTTCAAATCGGGCGGCCAAGCGACGAAGCACCGGCTTCACTGCTTGGCAGGGGCCACCTGTACACAGCATGCATCAAGCAAACGCGTTTATCCAAAGCCGTGGACCACAGCAACGTCACGAGCAGTCCACCGTACACCAAGGTGTGGAAAAGAGCATGAGCCACAGGTCGTTTGAGGGTAGCACCGTTTCGGCAAACTCCTGGGTTGTGACACCCACTGTGATGGGGGTTACTACCCCTTTCACGAACTCCACAATGCTCTCTGCTGTGTGTTCCATGCTATTGAACGCCTCTGGTGGCTGGTTCGGATTTCCGGCGGGGTACCTGTGGCACAAACGCAACGATGACCCAAGCCAACACCACACAACTTCCGGCAACGACTCACAAGAAAATGGAAGGGTACGCGTTGATATGAGTTCTCTGGCACAACAATTGTTGTCGTTCGCAATTCACGGCACCCACAGACACAACCCCGTCCAGTAGCAAGGCAGCCTTGCGCCAGGCAGTAGCCATGTGTTGGCAATGCACGCACCAAGGCGCGTAAAACTCAACAAGCATCGCTGTGGAACACGAGACAATAGACAGCAAGGTGAAGCAAGGGGACCAGACCAACAAATTCTTGTATTGGTGCACGCACGCTTGGGACGGGGTTGCGTGAAATTGCGCTCTGACACTGGCAGGACGTTGGTTGTGGATCCGTAGAAGTCACCATTGCGCTGTGCTGTTCCACCTGCCACGCCACCACGAGGACAGAGTGAGGGCGAGTGCTCGTGCTTGCAAAACAAAACAAGATGACACCTCGCCAATGGCCGTGCGCACTTCGAACAAACTGATCTCGTGTGTGAAACTCTTGCTGCCCGAACTCGTCGTCTGATCACATGAGCAGCACCACAGGTTTCACACAGTCAGCCCGGAGCGCGTCCCGGCAGGCAGCACGGCACCGCGACATCATATCTCACAGATGCGTCGTTTGTCTTCATCGCCAAGAATCTCGTATGCTATGAAAAGTCACAGACATAAATCAAGCTTGAAAGAACAAACAGGGGGACAGCAACGGGGCAACGCTACCTGAGGCGCCTTGGTTGAACTTGACACGAGCATCGTCGTCCCCAGGATTTTTGTCGGGATGGTACCGCAGCGACTGTCCAATGACCGCGCGCGCATATGCCCACATGTATCCACACGTGTTCATGCATGCCCACGGCCTTGCAGGTCAGGTCAACGGCATTGCCTACGCACCAGTTTGCGAAACGCCCTCCGAATCTGAGCGTTCGTGGCATCAGGACTCACACCGAGCGCCTCGTACGGATCAAAGTCGAGAGTGGGCGTTGGCTCACAGCACACAACAACGACACAAGCAACTAAACACAAGAATTGCATCCACAACCCATTCCGCCTCCGATGTGGTGGAGACATGGCGACGCCACAGCTGTTGTGCGTGATGTGCTGAAAGAAGTCGTCACCACAAGAAGGCGATTTTGTGCTTTTTGTTGTTTTGATTGTTTGTGTTGTGTTGTCTGACTCTACACAACGCTCATCGCAGCGTCCAGGAACGTCGCGAAGTCTCCCAACGAGCCCAGACCAGACGCGGCGTCCCACCTGCACAACAACACAACCACACACATGAACATCATGCAGCCAACAACGCCACAGCGAAACGTACCCAGCACTGGCCAGGTATCCAGCCGTGGTCGGGCAGCACATGAATGCGCCGCAGTAGTTGCCTGCAAACGACATGGGTTACACTGACAACTCAACTCACAACACTACGACGAACAGCCACCCGGAAACATACTCCCAATCTCCACGTCGTAGAACGCGCTTGGGGCTTCAGTGTGAATCTTGTAACTGTTGTGTACAGGCAGGCACATGGGAGTCAGAAGCGCAACGAAGCACCACAGCGTTCACCTCACACGAGCGGGCGTACAGGAGGGGGTTGACGAATCCCAAAGGCGCTTTGCCGGCAGCAAGCCGCTCTGCGTTGACCAACGACAAGATACCAGCCCACACCGGTGTGCTGCACAAGAGAAACAGAGTTATGGACACGAGCAAAACTGCGCAACAGCACAAAACAGCTCTCACCTAGAACTCGTTCCATCACCAAGAGGGACGGTGTACCCGTGCAACGTAATCGCGTAATTGCGGCCCACAGCTGTGATACACGTCGAATTAGCACGACAATCACACACTAACACATCACCACAGCGCTTTCCCCGAACTACCTGTGACATCAGGATAACTGCAATCACACATCAACAAAACATCCAACAAACTCGACGCGTAAGCCAGCTGCAAAGACGGCACGAACATCAATCGTCCTTACCCGCGGCCCGTGGTGTTGTATGTCCCAGCAGTAGGCATGGTCACGGACTTCACATACTTGCTCACGACATCAGCTTGGTATGAGGGACGTTGGCAAGCCTCCAAGTTCGAGAAACCACCGCCTGGTGTACGGATGGGGCAAACACAGCACATCCAGAGAAGAGACAGCTAACATGGTCAAGCAACAAGCGGCAGCAGAAATCGACGTGTCCAAAGAAAAATCAACCACGACACGAACCAGAGGTGTAGATTCCCCCCGTCGTCAGAGAGATCACGGCTTCGCCAACTGGGACGCTGGCCGATCGTGGTGCGGCATCTGTATTGGGGATGCTGGCTCCGACCGAGAGGGCATACGGCGAAGAGGCGGGGAAGACAGGTGCAATCTCGCAAGAGTTCGTGCCATGACCGTCGTCGGTCGCGCCCGCATCTTGCGAACAAACAACGACAGTCACACCACTAACAAGGGCCACAAGACATCACCAAGCAAAACAAGCAAAACCAAATCATTCATCAACGTCAACACTGAAATTGAGGCCTTTCAAAGACAGTGCCGTGTGCAGCTCACCGCGCGCAAAGCTTCAGGAGCTCGTAGTTGGTGCGCGAGGCGTAGCCCATGTTGCCAAACACAGGCACCAGAAACTCTTCCGGAAGACCTGCACACCATGCATGAGAAAACATGCCAACAAACAACGGGCGAGACCCACTCTGTGGCCATACCGTAGCTGATGCTCAACACCAAAGCAGGAGAAGCCTCATCGTTCATGTTGGCCAACAGCTGCAGAACCCAACCGTGCTTCAGACTGGTGCTGGAGTTACTTTTCACATGGTAGAACTTGCTTGCAACAGATGGTGACACAGCCGACAGCAACTCGATGTCCATCGTGCTCTCCAAGCCAGCCAGATCGGTGTTCTCGCCAACAAAAGTGGGGGCATGCACAGGCAGCCCGAATCTGGTGAAAGCACGCCCGTTACAAACAACGACTCCACCCAACCGCCACGAAGCCGCTGCCTGCACGTACTCCTTTTGATACAACGCCAAATCGGAGGGAAGAAGACTCTCGCCAGGCCCAAACTCGCCCACTGCCTGCGACGCACCCTTGGCATTGAAACCGGTACGCACGGTGGTGTTCGGAAGCCCGTAGAACCTGGCGATTTCTTGGGGAGTCATCGTTGGAGTTGCAACAACGCCACGGAAGCCAGTTGGCAGGTCGTGGAATGCCAGTGTGGCAGGGCCACTGTGGATGCCACTCGCCGAAACAGCTTGAATGAAAACCTTGTAAAACTTGTAGGGCTCCAACATCGTCACGTTGACAACCACGGTTGAAGTTTTGCCAGGGGGCACCACTGGAGTGACAAGCCGATGCGTGTGCGTTCCCTCTTCATCAATCACCGTCACGTTGAACCTGCCACAACGCAAGAGTCACACCTTGCACAACCGCCAAACGCCACACAATATCGTTTGAACAAGAGTATGCGCACGCACTGCGTAACAGGCAGGCTCGAGTTTGCACACAACGGGAAGTGAGTGAAGTTGTTGCCGGGGCACGGCTGGTGAACCACAGCGAACACGTTCTGCCAGTGCACCATGGAGAAGGTGAGCAACAGTAGCGACAAGCCAAGGCACATTGCCACACAAAACAGAATACATGCAGCCATAACTCACCGTGGAAGTCAACGCGGCAATCGAAATCACGGGCTCCATGGGGTACATCTCGTTGTCCGTGCTGGGAGGCGACACAACACCATCCGACTCCCCACGCAGGCTACGAGCAACCGAAGCCATACGATCGGCAAGAGAACCATGACGAGACGGTGGGAAGTCTGCCACACCCAACACAATCTCGACATGGGACGACAGCGCGGCGGGGATTGACACCATGTCGGTACTGCGCACAGCAGGTCCGTGCGGCGACCGGAACCAACGCATGTTGGACAGCCCGAACGAGTCCTGGATCGCATCCACGGTCAACAATGCCGTGACGCAGTCCCCAGTCTTGCAGAACGACACGCTGCTAGCTCCCACAGATGCAAGCCACGCCTCCACAGCGGCGTGCGTGTCGTCTGATGCGGCGGTGAGCTGCGTGACCTCAGAACGCGTCAGGTACTGGCCATACGTCTCCGATGCGGGATCAGACACGCTTTCACAGGTGCTTGTAAGCACCTGCATGCGCTTGTCGCTGACCTTCAGCCCCAGGAAGACCGGAACACGGAGGTGTGCCTGGGCAACTGGTGAGCCGGGCATCAACTCCCATCCGGTCGCAAGGTAGCGCGTGTCGAGGTCAAACGCGGCAGCGGTCGCGCATGGCACAAAGGCAGCGCATACAAGGGCCACAATGAGGAAAGTTGAGCCACTTGGTGAGCTTCGAGTCGCCATTGTCAACGAGGGAACAGCGGTTCACAGATTGCCACCCTTCGGCTTTCCGGGATTGGTCGTCGCGCATGCGTGGTGAAGTTGCCGCAGAAGGTGCATGTGGGGTTGTTGTGGACAAGTTCCCACGCAGTCAAGCCACATCTGGTCTGCAAGGCGGCGCAGAGGCCGACATCCATCGGCAGTGCTCCTCAACGGCGGAAACGTGCACCTTGTCGCAGACAGAACTGATTCCATGTTCTTCCAAAGTTTGTTCTTTCACTTGCCAAACTGCAAAACAGCACATTCACGTTTTGTACCAACAAGTCTCATCCACCATGGCACGAATCCGAAAACGTTCGTTCCTTGCTGCGCGACTGCGACGGAAAGCGTCCTTCCAGACCAATCGACGGTCCAAGGTTGGGCGGGGCGCAGACGATGCCACTGCGCCGGGACTGGACGACACGGCCCGACCACGGGACAACAGTCGCGCCGTCACCCCCCGCCTTGCATTGCGACGAGTGAGTGCGGCCGTCATGTCCGGAGCGGAAAGGACCCACTCGGAAACTTCCCTCCCAAGCAACGGAGAGCGTGAGAGTGCCACTCTTGCAACGGAAACGACAACTCCAGGTTCGCGTTGTGCGTGGCTCAAAGTGTGCTCACATCTCACACACCCACAACCAGAAACTGATGCTCACCCGCCGAAGAAACCTCGCAAGGATCGTGCACCATCCCGCATTCTCTCCAAGAAAGACGTTGACACTGATTTGGGTACGCTGCATAAGGTGGTTTGCTGTCGGCTGTCGCTCACATGTGTCCATAGAAAACCCAAAACTGCCTCAAAGCAAACCTGCTTCTCCCAAGCCTGTTAAAACGCTCACAAAACGCAAAACGGCAACTGGTGCGACTGCCTTCGCAGCTGTTGTTCTTTGTTGCGTCGCCAACGCGTTGTTGTGAACAAAACGCCATCAGCATTGAAGCAACGCCGACGGTCCGCGCGTTCGCGTGCAGCTCCGCTCACGACCACCCGCACCGAAGAAGAAAGCGACCAAGAAGCAGGTGAGTGCCAACATACACTTTCACAACGTGCTGGTTCACATAAGTGGGGAGTGCAGTTGGCTCTCCAGCAAGTTATACTCCCTCCAAGTCGCAACACCAGGCGCAACTCGCTGATCCCAAGCCTCCACGTCAGTACGGTTGCAACATGTGGAAACTCCATGTGTGACACGAGCGCGCGCATGTCACATCAGGACGCCGGCTCCCTTCAAAGCTGCGACGGTCGACGAGGCGCCAAAGCAATCGACGTGAAGGTAGCTACATTGTGTCGGTGTCTGGGCGAGCTCATCCCGTGCAGTCACGGTGAGGCGCCTGTGATGTGTAGGCAGCGCAAGCGACAACAGTCATGACACCGAGAGCCGGGCCAGTGAAGGTAGCGACGACATGCACTTCAGCGTCGACCGCAAACCCACACCCCAAATGCTGGCCACCACAGACGATGTAGCAGACGAGGAAAAGAAAGGTGCGAGTTGTTTTCGCGAGCATGCTTGCCTTCGTTTTCCTGAAACAACTCTGCGCAGTGACCACCCCGGAACGTGAGCTGACGCCGAGAACGGCGCGGACGTGTCCTGCCAAGTCAGGCAGGCGCTACGGCGGCCAACACCTTCGCAACACTTCCCACCGCCCACGAAGTGCTGAGGTTTCTCGCAAGAGAAAGCTGAAAGCGTTACAGCACGTGAAAAGGGCCAGTGTCAGTGTCGAGCGAACGAAGAAGCCGCGCGTGCCGTCAAGTCCGTCTCCACCTGTGTCCCCCCATGCACGCAGCCCCGTGCTGCTCAGTGACGACAAAGACAAAGCAGAGCGCATCAACGACGATAGCATCGTCGAGCCTCTGCGCCAAGTACCTCCAAGCCCCCAGCAGGGCCCGGGCCCTCAAGCTCTGATGAGTCGTGGTACGAAGCCCCTCCCCGCAGTCACTGTTGCCTTCGCGCGCAATAACACTGGCGATGGTTTAGCCTTCTCCACCGCGCCACGTTCACGGCTTGAGCAACCAACCCCGGCTCAAGCAACCATCCCGGCCACTCCTGGTCCCGTGGCACTCCAGCTGAAGCATCTGAGTGACGTGATACGGTCAACGCCGCACTCCAAGCAAACGATGGTTCACAGTCAGCCCACCCCTGCTCCTGCTCCCGCTGTTGCTGGCACTGCTGTCACAGTCGCACCGGGGATCAACGCTGAAGTCAAAACTGCGTGCCGTGCTCTGTCGGCTGCGCTTGAGGGGTTTCACTCACTTCGTGACAGTTCAATCCTCAAGGCGATTCATGGTGCATCGGAGAAGCTCATCAGCACCCATACTCACCACCTGGAGGAGGAGCAACGGGCGGAGATCAAGCAGCAAGACACACTGAGCCAGAAGCTCTCACAAGACGCTCAAGCCTTGTGTTCCTCCCTTCGTTCAAGAACTGTTGACACAGGCAACGAGGAACTTGAAGCTTTGGATGCCACCGTGTCCAAGCATGCGGAGCAGCTGTACGCGTTGACTTCTTGTGATGCTGCAGATGTGTTGGAAGGTCGATTCGACGGTTGGAACGACAAGGCGCAGTCACTGTATGCCAAGCACAGGGACCATGTTCGACGTCGCCTGAAGTCGAAGCGATCCGCTGAGTCACTCGGTGGAGCAGAGGTGATTGCAACCTTGCGTCGTATGTCCAGCATTCGCCTGGATGATGAGGAAGAGTCTGGAAGTGAATGAAGTG
>Ga0213833_1001437_pt1 | contig 17045 bp, 18 predicted proteins | sample SWATP21_FD_160575 | JGI IMG/M metagenome (GOLD analysis project Ga0213833, IMG submission 160575) | Coastal seawater microbial communities from Marineland, Florida, United States - SWA TP2 #1 | ecosystem: Environmental > Aquatic > Marine > Coastal | place: USA: Florida | collected 2016-08-14
CCGCGGAGCAGTGAGCAAGTGCGTGCAAGGACAGCTGAATTCACATGTTCGAGGTGTTTATGTTTCTTCTGCCTCACATGTTGTGTTTGTGTGTGTGTGTGTGTGTGTGCTTTCATGTGTTCAGTGTCGTGCGCATCTACCGGGCCACTGCGTATTGACGGAACCAGCGGCGTACACCATCGTCGTGAGGCGGTGCGTCTCGCCTGAGTTTTCAGGAGCGCATGAAGAAAGAGTGGGGCGTCATCAGTCGCTGTGCTGATGTGTGTAGGTGGATGTGTGTTAGAATAACCTCGATTAGGACACGCGACACCACACGCACGCACACAAACACGAACATGAACACACACGCCCAGACACACAACGGGGTCTCCATCCTCACACACCGCTCTCCACGCGTTCGTCTGAGTGGAGCGGCAAGCTGGACTGCGACGGCGCATACGGCACATCACGGTGGGCAAACGTCGAGCGCCGGAGCTTGGCGAGATTGGCCGGCGTCATGGGCGTGACCGCGGCCGTGTGACTGCCCCCACCACGACCACTACCAGGGGTACGCTGTGCCGTGCCAAACGCGTGTGGGGTGTGTGCGGCGGGTGAGGAAGCGGTGGATGCGGCGGCCACACGCATGATTTCTGCCCCTGCGCCGGTGGTGGTGCTCGGGGCATGCGAAGCGACTACCGGCTCCGTGCCAGAGCCAGTGCCAGTGCCAGTCGACGGGTAGCCACGTTCCGCATCTTCCTCCCGGCGTCGAGCAGCGGCAGCACCCAAGGACAGCGCAGGGTAAATGGCACGCGCTCCCCACGGGGTGTCCACAGTGCGAGCGTTCCCACCCGCCTCGCCCGCCTGTTGGGTGTTCAAGGCGGGGGGTGGAGAACCTGTCGACGTCGAGCGACCGCCGCGTGTGTGCGAGGACGAGGACGAGGACGAGGACGGCGCCACGTTACCACCACCGCCGGCTGCACCGCCCACCACACCACCATCGGCACGACCTGGGGCGCGTGCATCGTCACCGGCGTGACTGGTCGCGGTCGGCGATCCGCCACTGCCTGGGGGTGCGAGGCGGGGAACGGCACGCAGCTGGCGACCCACTGACACTGGCGTGGCTCGCTGTAGCTGCGCCAACGCGGGTGACGAGGAGGAAGAAAACGAGGGGACGGGGGCTGCAGTGGTGGTGCGGCGCCACGAGGGGGGTGAAGCGGCGTTGGGAGCTCGCACGCTTGTCCTGCCTTGCGTGCGGTGTGACGTGCTTCGGCTGTGGTGGGTGGGACGGGTGTGGTTGTGGGTGTGATTGTCATGGGCAGGTGAGAGACGCGAGTCCCGGGTTGGTGGCGGTGGTGGCGGCTCCATCGGGAGGGACTGCTCAGTCTCAGTGCCGCTGCCACTCTTACGTCGGTTCCCGTTCTCTTGAGCCCCACGTGCTGGATGTTGCGGGTGTCGCAGGTGGTTGTAGTACCCCTGATGTGCCTGCTGCTGCTGCTGCTGCTGCTGCTGCTGCTGCTGCTGCTGTTGTGCCTGTGCCTGTGCCTGTGTCGCCTGTGGCGGCGACGACATGCTCGGCAACAGCACCGATTCAGTGGCATCCGGTGCGCCGGACACGGACGAAGCGTTGCTGAGCCGCCGTCGCCGTGGGGGTTTGTCTCGACCGGAACTCGCGGGCGCGACACGGCGTGGTGTTTGGGACCGAGGTGTCCCGCCTTGCTCACGATCGTGATGGTGAACACGGGACGGTGTGACCCGTCGCGACTGTGCGTCTGTGTCTGCACTAGCACCTGCGTCCACTGGCCCTGCACCGTCACCACTAGCACCACCAGCCGCGCTGGGGGGCAAGGCTTGGGGAAAGGCTCGCACCGGTTGACGACTTCCATGGATCCGGCCGCCGTCCGTGCTCTGACTGTTGCTGTTGCCGTTGTTGCCGTTGTTGCCGCTGTTGCCGCTGCTGCCGCTGCTGCTGATGTTACTGCTGCTACCGCTGTTGTTGCGGCTGTTGTTATGGCTGGCACGGCTGGCACTACTACCGTTGCCGCCGTGGTGAGCAAATGAGGTGGGCGCACGAGCGGGACTCGTGCGCTTGATCATGTCGGCCAGGAGAGCAATCGCCACATCGCCCTCCTCCGTCTCCACTCCGCCTCCGCCATCACGATCAGCACCGCCGTCCGGGCTACGGCCACCAAACCCACCGCCACCACGACCACGACCACGATCATTACCATTACCACTACCACTACCATTGTCCTCCCCGCGAGCCACAGACTTGAGAGCTGTGCCTGCTTGTGCCGTCACCGCGTCTGCCGAATGTCTATGTGGGCTGGTCTTGCCCATGCGACGATGGCCAGGCGATGGACGTGAAGCGACGGGTGATCGCGGAGACACGGGCAAAGCCGGCAACTCCGCGGGACTCGCGCGCTCCGACGACATCGACTCGCCACCACTGGCACTGCCATCCACAGCACCCTCGTCGCGCCGACTGCTGCCCTCCCTCGCCATCACACCCGAAGCATCCAAGCCCCTGGCCACGCCCCTGACGTCGTTGACAGGCATGGAAGTGCCTGCCGCCATGCCTGACGTTGTTGTGGTTGTCGCTGAGGTGCCCGCCGTGGTTGTCGTGGTGCCCGACGCAGCACTACCACCTCGCACGTGTGGACTGCCACTGCCACCACCACCGCCGCCGCCGCCGTCTCCGCCTCCACCTCCACCTCCCAATCCCAATCCCAAAGCTTCCGTGCCTGCTCGCCCCGGCGCACGTGCCCGTGCGTGAGGTCGCAGTGGCGAAGTCGACGCGGGCCATCCGACTGCCCTGGCCCCTGTCGCGGAACGTGGTGACGCAGCAGAGCAGTCGTCCGCGACGACTGCACCGACGGACAAGGCGTCCAGCGCAGTGATGCTACCGGGGCCGCCACTGTGGGGGTGAGATGTCGGGGAGGAGAGTGGCCAGGCAGGATACCCTCTTGTTGCACTCGATGGCCCCGTTGCATGTTCCACACCCTTGCTGCCCTTCCCCATGGCGCCACCATCCCCACTCCCATCCCGATCCCCATCTCCAACCCCAACCCCATGTGTGCCGTGGCGTGTGGCCTTTGACCCACGTGGGATATGCTGTGTGTCGTCGCCTGCGCCGGCGCCGGCGCCTGAGCCTGAGCCTGAGCCTGAGCCAGCAGCACGTGCACCGGTAGGGACGTCGGGGGGGGAGGCTGGTCGTGGTAGGCGGTGTAACCGTGCCCGTGGGGTCGGTGCCACTGGCGCAGAGTTGGTTGCAAAGGAAACAGGTGGTCCGTCTCTGGTCGGAATCACACGGGCGCACACCAAGATACAACAACCATCACGCGTGAACACAACAAGTTCAGGCAATCCAGAACCTCCGCCTCAACACATCATGAGAGACGTCCTGACAAACAAACGCACACATCAACGCGCCACCCACCACACACGCACCCATGATCACCACCCTCACCACCACCACCACCACCACCACCACCACCCCATCCGCCACCGTCGGCTGGCGCCAGTGCTTGAGTCGCATACACAAGCGAAGATTCGTCGTCGTGAGGACGACGCGCAGAAATTTCATGACCATCGTACCCGACGTCTTGACGACGGCCATGCGAGTGGCGGCTATCACCATCATGATGAGCCCCGTCACTGCCGCCGTTGCGATTTTCATGGTACCGCAGAGCCCGATGGTGCTGTGCGACCATCTTGCGAAGTGCACGCCGTGCCTCCTTCATTGCACGGTCTTCCGCATGTGCTGCGTCCTCCTCAGCCTTCTTCCACTTGCGCTGCAGCACTCCGACCGTCCGTTCCAGCGACGCCACACGTTTGTTGGCCGATGCCAGGGCCTTGCGTGTGCTTCGCAAGGCCGCGGTGTGGTGTGGCAACTGTTGGTGTCGCCTGTTGCGGCGATCACGCCCATGCATGTGCGCGTAGCTGCCGCGTTGTTCATCGCCATCGCCGCGGCCATCCACGCCATCACCACGGCCACCACGTTCGTCCAACAAACCCTCGCCTCCCCCTCTACTCCCTAGCCCCCGCCTTTGCTCGCGCTCAAGTTGGCGCTTGGTCTGAGCCAACTGTTGCCGCAACCGCTTGACGTTTCGAGACAATTCCTTCTCACGGTCATCTCGCGCACGGACCTCTTCCAAAAGCCGCTCTCGAGCCTCGATACCAGCATCCACAGCGTGTTGTAGCGATTGGTTGGCCAACGACGCTTGCTCCAGTTCGGAGGTGCGCTCCTCAATCTGACGCTGCAGTTGCAATGTGCTGGCAGACGCGCGCTCTCCCAAAGCACCAGCGTGTTGGGCAAGCATTTCTGTCTGACGTGTCAAGGCCTCCGCTTCATTCTGCCCACCACGACGTTGCAGCACCACGTGTCAGCCCAAGCACCACGAACCCCATACACCACCAACACGAACGACACCAACGAGAACAGTGGGAGTGGGAAAAGAAAAGAAACAAAACGCAAGAATAGCAGCACCAGCGACCCTTTCCCCAAACACTCGAGTTGCACCACATGCCATAAAGGCGGCTGCACAAGCACCAGCCTTGCCGCACCTTCACCAGTTCCAACTCGGCACGCTGTGAAGCGTTGACGGCCTTTTGCCTCTTCACCTCCGCCACAGACGCATCCAGGTCACGACGCATGGCCTCCAACATGTCACCCGTTGGCACAGCTTTGATCATGGTCTGCACCTGCTGCGCCACAGTGTGGGCCAAACGTCGCAGGCCCACACGCACACGTTGGGCCTTGGCTCGAAGTCCGAGTGCCTGGTACTCCGCCTCGGACACGAACTCATGGGCCGCAGGGTCCCCTTCCAACGCAGATGCGGCACTGCCGAACCTCCCCAGACCCTTGTCCGCGGACAGACCGGTGCCGAGATCGCCACCTCCACCCATGACTTCCACACGCTCGCCGCCGCTCGTTGTGGAGATCAGCGTGGGGGCATCCTTGCGTCCGGCGGGGTCCATCGTTGCAGGTGTTGGTGGCGGCTGACGCATCACCGCTTCCAAGCGATGTTCGCCTTCCATTTCGTGGACCACACACGCGAGCTCATCCATGCAGGCTTCCGCGACGTCACGGTATCTGCACAGCGCCAGCCAGACCCAAGCACGTATTGCAAAGACCGGCCACAACATTCTGGTCAACAACAATCCAGGTAGGTAGTGTTGCGCGGGTGCGGTGCAATCGTGGCGCTGCAAGCAGTCCACGGCACGCACATGCGAGAAACTTCGACAACAAGCTCACGCTGTAACTCCAGCTCACGTTGACCGGCAATTGCCCGTCGTTTGTCAGCTTGGACTTCCACAAGAGCCAGTGTGGTGGGGTCACGTTGACGACGCTTGAGTGTCATCATCTCCGTTTGTAACCCTTCCAGCTGCCCGGAAACAGACGCATCCGCGCACGTAATTGGGCACAACACACCCGTCATGAGCACAACAGGAGGGATACACAACTCAAAAAGCAGAAAAATGCATCAAGCCTTCCACATGTGGACACGAACCTGCGCCCGCAGCTCTTGATTTTGATTCATGAGCTGCAGCGTGACTGTGCGTTCCATGGCCAGAGCCTGTGCTGCACCCAAATCCGCGTGCCCAGCACCCGCTTCCCGAGAAGCTGTCGGCCGTGGTACTGCCGCATCTTCATCTTGGGGTGATGCGGCCGCGGCTGCGTCACTTGAATACTGATCCGCAAACATCCGCTCGGACAGGCGCTCCCTGGAACGGCTCAGCAGCATACGAAGCTCCCCGACCCTCTTCTCTGCATCGTGGGCTCTGGCACGCCACGTGTCAACCTCCGATGCAACATGCACGATGTTGGGAGCCAAGCTGTCAAACGACTTCCCCAAGGCTCGGAAGCTGGCGGCACAACCAAACAGTCGACAAAGCACGCGAACAGCACAAATACCGTTAACAGCGGGACCATGGGTGGGGAACAGCGGTATGGTGGCGGCAGGGTATGTTGACGCACCTGCGAAGCGCCCTTTCCACTGGTGCAGGAAGCTTGCGCTGCTGGGCAGGTGACTGCACCCGCCCTGACCTGTCAGGCACCGGCGGCCGTCTCTTGCGCCTGCCCGATCCGTGCTCATCACCTCGAGACACCACCGACGTGTGTATGGCTTCACGAAGGCTGGTTTCTGCCTGAGTCAGGGAAGCTTTGATGCTGTGCACTTCGCCGGAAAGCCGCATCGCCACTTCGACAGCACCCTGTCCGGTCACGTCGGTGGCCATGGTAGCTTCAGCGCGGTCTGGCTGGACTGGCCAGGCGTCAACGCGTGCGGAAGGCAACTGGCTTGTTTGCAGGGAATGGGATGATTCCATGTGCCTGAATACTACTGCGCCTGACAGCCTCACAACCACGCGTAAGGAGGTGGTACAAGAATCACGAGAGAGGGCTCCATCAACAACCAACCGCCTGCCCACAGACAAATCGAACAGAGGGCAGTTGTTTGCAACCCACCTGGCAAGGCCTCACTCCACTACGCGTTGAAAAAAGCTGGAACCAAACCCAGCGACTGCGAACGGAACCGCAGCGAAATGGGCGACGTCACATGCGCAGAGCGCCTCAGTGTCTTGTCGGTGTGTTGGGTCACATGAGCTGCAGCTGCAGCCTGCAAGTCAGATTTTATGTCTTCCAGTTTATGATGGTTGCTATATATGACCTCAGGCCATAACATACCCGTGCCGCAACACTGGTGAAACTACCAAACAGTGGAGCACCGTATAAAAGCCAGCCGTCTTCTGTTCCATGGACTCCCAACCCTCGAACCTCATCCTGATAGAGGATACTTTCTGTCGCCTTTTACTACTGAGAGCCCGGATGAGATTCGACGAAGGGATTTATATCCTATTTTTCGACCCTTTCAACAGGGTATCAAACAAACAAACGAACACACCTGAAGCACTGCAATGTCTTCGCACACCATGTTGACGTGACATTTTACCTTCCGATGAACATTTCTCCAAGGCATCAATCAGCTCGCTTTTAAACACCTCGCACAACAACAAACTCTGTATATTTTTGCATGAACTGCACCGAACTAGCGACCGGCTCATCAGCACCTTGCTACTGCCCACATTGTGATGCACGTCAAGCGAGAGACAACCCAACATGCCAGCGGAAGGCAGTCACGGTGGAATGGGACAGATACCACAGGGGGTGTTCCACCTGCGGGTGGTCGTCAAGAGCGTTTGTGAACGTTGCTACACTTGCATCCAGCGTGCCCAACACGTCAACAAGGGCTGAAGAGGCGGGCTCAGCCTTTTGTGCGCGCTGAGATTGTCCAGCAAGGACAGGAACTTGTCGTCCTCGCCTCACGGTAGCGGGTTCGCTGCTGCTTCCTCAGCCACCGCCATGGCTTCGGCCTTCGCCTTGCTAACAGCTGCCTCGGATCCTTGCCCACTTGCACGGCGCGCTTGGCTGCGCGCCTCAACAGTCGCTCCGGCTGCTGTTCTGCGTCTGCTGCCTTCGTTGCCACGTCGGCGACGCGCGCGAGCACGATTGCCAAACCCCGATTGCGCCATGGCCTCGATTTTGTCTCCTGTGAAGTGTGCAAAACGCAATTGGTGAATTTGAGCCCCGTGCTCACGCAAGACCACAAAACGTACTGTTGCGTCTCCACCTGCTGAGGAGAGTGGTAGACACGCCGTTCTGAGCCGCGGTGAACTGTACCCCAGACTTGTCGGACATGCGAATCATCGCCATCTTCTTGAGCGCCGAGTACGACTTCCTTTTGTGTGAGCCTTTGTTGTGGCGTCTCTGGTCCTGCTTCTTTTCTTCTGCATTGTCCAAGCCAGCACCAACCAGACTTCGGCGTGGCTGCAGCCGTGGTTTGGAAGCGCGGGCGGGCTGTGAGTCAACTTGTGACTCACTCATAACTTGTGACGCTTCAGTACTGCCAGGCATTCTACAAACACCGTGTCGCCGCCAATAGGTGTCGAACTCGGCGCCCTTCTGTTCCCTGAGGATGGCAATGGCTGCAAGATGCATGGCATTCCCACTGCGGATGTGTGACTGCCACCCGGCGCGAGTTGCAAATACGCGGCCACATGTTGCCACTGGGCATTCAAACACTTCGTGAGGCGTTCCCACTTGACTCGGGGCAGCTCCAGTGGCGAATCGTTCGATCCGACTCCCGTTCTTCGAAACTCGCGCTCGGCTCAATCCAAAGTCAGTGATGCGCGCTTGTTTGTATCGTGGCACGACGTGTCCGCCGCGCGTGATGGCACACAACTCCGCTGCTTTCCGCTTACGACGTGTGGGACCTGCAGCGGGTGGTGCATCACTGTTCGAGTGAGAGACGACGGGGGACTTACTTGAGTTGCCGCCTGCGTCGCCGCCTACGGCGCTGCTGTCGTCAGTGACAGTGACTGGGGCGTTGCCTGAGGCGCTGGTGGCGCCACAGTTCACGCTAACAGTTGTGCGAGCACGTGCCACATGTGGGGGCATGGCCGCACCCACAGTCTCCTCCGGTGGCGCGCCCATCTGCAGTCGCTGCAACCGTGCCATTTCGCGATGGATTTTGGCCTCCACCTCCTTAGCAGTGGCCTCACTCAGGGAACCGCTCGTCATCAGCCGGTTCACGTCCTTCAGCAAATCACATGCCTCGTCATACTGCTGTTGCAGGTCCATGGTGTCACACAACAGTCTGGAGTCCATGCTACGGACAGATGGCGCCGTACTCACGAGCACTGTGCTGCACGTCGGGCCTGATTTTTGATTGATTTGTGCACTGAAGCGTGTGGACCTTCGTGTTCCGATTCGTGTAATACCGACTCGTGTTTCGCAACAAACGAACCACACATCAGCACAGGTCATCTGGTCCTACTACCATCGGTGCTAAGTCTCTTCCTCTTCATGCCATGCGCTGCAGATGCAGCACTTCCCGCCATGTACGCCTCGTTCGAACCTGCTCGCCCCAAGCCGACACCGAGTCAGGCCACACTACACGCAGCCTTTCTCGGTCAAGCAGGAACTTCCCCTTGCTACGCCCTCCCCAGGTTGATACCACGCCCGTATCAAGCGGTCGTATCGTGCACAACACATGGCGGGTGCCCACCTTGCCCGCCGTCACGTCCAGGGCTGCCGACAACGTGCTTCACAATCTTGTCGCCACGATCAAGCTTCGCCACGATATCTTCAGAGCCTGCCTTGGTCAACGTGGAGCGACCAAGCTGAACTTGGATCCGGTGAATCGTCACAGATTTAATCACACTGCCCTTCCGGCCGGTTGCAACCACCACAAGATCGCTGCTCCAAACGTCCGGCAGTTCTCGCAGGATCATCAGACGGGTCGTCCACGGTGCTCGTCGGGTGCAGTGGTGTGAGATCGCTGATATCGTACGTGGCAGGTGGCAGCCTCAAGCAGGTGTGGCAGCCTCGCATCCTCGAGCAGGTGTACTTTCACAAGGAACACGCCGTCAAACCGAGGTCCAACGATTTGAGAATTGAAGTTTTGTGTCCAAGATCTGGTGGGGCCCCGCCGGCATTCTCCCCCACATGGCAGCGTGCGGGCATCACCACCGAACGTGTGTTCAGGCTCACATCGTGCGCTTCGCGGCCTTTAGATATCGTCATAAGGTAGTTTCACGACTGCTACATGTACTGCTTGATGTACGCGGAAATGGCCTGTGCCCAGGGTGCCTCACCCCTTTACAAGAATGCAAACACGGCAAACCGTACAATGGCCGGCGGTACAGCTTCAACACGCAAGACCGGGCGGCGTCACGGCAGCATCGCCCTGGTCAACCTCAGACGCGCTCAGATTATCGCACTCATCACGATGTGTCACGACCGCCGGTCACGCGGGGGCAGGGTTGGTTGAACATGGAGCTAGCTTTGGTTGAAAGAAAATGAAACAACAGTAATAGAATTATTACCGCCATCACAGCACTTGTCATGGCCCGCACGGGGATATTCTATCCCCTCCTCCGGTCCCAAGCTTCCCCGTGTCAGCGACACAACCACATTCCAGGAAGAACATGGGTGTGGACACGAGCGGTACCTGGCCAAGGCTCGATCGACGACTCTACAGGCTCGGCCACACGAACGTTTCCAATTGACTGCGACTTCAAACCTTCGAACGCGATCTTCAAGCTCGCTTCAGGGGCGCTGCCCATCCTCGCGGCATCTTCCATCAACATTGCCTCGTTTAGCTCTTCTGTGGCCTGTATGACGCCACACTGAGCACAGCCGCTCGGCTTTGTCTCCGTGTCTGCTGCCAGGCGGGGGCCCCTTTCAAGTAGTAGTAGATCGGCTGGAGAAACGCGCCGTAGTCGCGGCAAGGATGGCCATGCTAGCGCAGCGGCCAGCGTTTGCCTGTGTGTACATCCATTGTCAGGACACAGATGCAGCAAGCACAACGCGCACAACACACGCGAACCTCTCTGTCTCGTTTGGAATGGCACAGAAGCAGCCATCGACAAGCAACACCTGGAGGGTTTCACCCACTCGAGACTCGTTGCTACGCGAATCGGTGTCGTCATCAGTACCGGCATCGCCACCATCCACACCAACACCCGTACCCTTCCTGACGCCAACACCAGCACCAGCACCAGCACCAGCACCAGCACCAGCACCAGCACCAGCACCAGCACCAGCCCCAGCACCCGCACCAGCCCCAGCACCAGCACCAGCACCAGCACCAGCACCAGCACCAGCACCAGCACCAGCGCCAGCGCCAGCGCCAACGTCAATACTGTTCGCAAGCGTGGCTCGTCGACGCTTGAGGCGAGCTCTGCGGCGGGATGCTTGTGAACGACGATGCTTCCAGGTGCTTGTGGGCGTTGCGACAGAGTTGGTTGGAACTCTGCTAGATTCATTAGCATGCTGTCGCTGCGATTTAGCACCTGTTGTCGGCGTGTTGTTGTCGATGAAACGATGCGACGGTGACAACAGACGAACCAAGCCTTGCAACGAGAACGGGAATGAGTCGGACAGATCCAAGTGCTCCAGGCACACACAACAGCGACCAAGGTGCTCCAACACCAGGTCTGTCACCTGTGCCAGTCATTGGCAACGAGGAAGGCAACAGCAAAGTCAACTCAGCGCCATGCCATGCAATACCACGGTGCCAAACAAAGCATGGGACGTACCACTGGTAATCCTTGTAGCGCAAGAAAGCGCAACGAGACGAACGGAGACAAGGACACTTCACGAGGCCTAGGGGGCAAGTGTGGGTCGTCACAACGGCTGGTCTGCTGGTCATCCAGAAGAACAACACCACACACACACAGGCACGTCACACATTTGTGAGAGAGGGCAGGCAACCTACAGCAATAAAACCGCGGGCACATCACCGCAGCTGCGCACGCACCTTGTTCCGTGCAGCACCACCTCTCAGCACCGCACGCACGTCTGCAACGCGCAGCCCTTTCACAACCACGCGGTGCGGCGGGTGCCGCGATCGCGCACCTCCATCATCATCATCGTCGGAGTGAGGTGAGGTAGTGCGCTCCGCTCGCCTGCGTTTACGACGACGTGTACGACGACGTGTACGACGAGGCGGCGTTGGGGCGATCATCCCTCCGGGAGAAGGGGGCAGTGTTGAATTTGTCAGCATGGCCAACGCCCTGGCTCTCTCACCAGCCGTGGTGGCCGTGACGACGACGGAGCTATGGGCTTGCTCGTGTGTCGCTGTTCCGCTAACCGCCGCGCCCGCTGATGCGCTTGTAGTATCGCATCCCGCCCTGCCATTGGATGCAGGGGATGCAGGGGCAGGTGCAGATGGATGTGCTGCGGCGCAGAACGCCTGCAGGTTGGTGACCAACGCTTCATCCGAGTGAAACGGTTGGCGCACCAGTTTGTATGACACCAAAGGTGTTGTGGCAGGGGCAGGGCCCAGGGGGTGTGATGATTCTGCAGGGAGTGTGCCTGCGACCTTTGCACCAGGCACGCCAGTGTCAACCGCAGCAGCAGCAGCGGCGTCAGCAGTGGCACCCACAGCGGTCCCAGTGACCGGTGACTGCGGAGTCAACACGGCCGGTGGCGAGTGTGTTGCAGTCACGGTAGCCGCATCCTGAGACGTGCGGACCCAGTCGGAGGACAGGGATGTGGCGCCATCTCCATGAGAGGTCACATTCAGCACATACGGTGTTGCATCAGCCGAAAGTGTGTGCACGCCGATTGTGGTTGTGGGGACGGTGAAAGCAGCCGCTTTGGCAGGGAGGGTGTGATCCCAGTCAGGCGTCCCACCCATATACCACTCTTGAAAGTCGCTCCCAGACTCCACGGAGTCGCCGCTTTCCGAAGTCGGCACCATTCCAGTAATCACGATGTGGATCTTGGACAAGTTCATACCGTGGCTGGCATGAACGGTGGCGACGCAAACCGTGAGAAGAAAAGAAAGCAAAACAAAAAGAGAGGCACAACAAGCATGCAAGCTCGCCACACACGCACAGGATGCACATCGCTCGGTCGGATACGCCTGTCCGAATCAACAACACGAGTTTCTGGTGGCCGCACAACACGAAAGGGCAAGGGCAAGTTGTGAGCGAGCAACGAGAACGAGGCGGCACGTTGCCACTTTACACGTGTGTGCGCACACCTACCACCAGTTGTGGGCAAGCAACGCGCAGCTCCTCCACAAGCTGTGCCGTGTCCCAGTACGACACGGCACACTTAACACACAGACTTGACAAGTGGTGCATCCGAAGCTGGCTGCTCCGCACCAAACCAAGCACGAGACCAGGCGTCAAGGCAGGGTGAAGCGCCGCAGCAAGCACACCCAACACAGCGCGCGGAACGCAGACGAACAGGCTCGCACGCACCTGAACGATGTTACGCCCACATCCCCAGTCCTTGATGACTCGCCGCCAACAGGTGGCGTCAGAGACAGCTCTTCCAACAATGGGCATGACTCTGCAATCATCTCAAGTGTGGCATCGCCTGGAAGTGAGCATCGAAGCCTCAGAAACCGCAAGCGTTGCAGCTTGTGCAGCTGGGGATGGTGCAATTGTTAGCCAAACATGAAAAACAAAGAAGTGAACACACTGGGCAACGACACACCATGAAGTTCAACTGCGATTGACTCCAACGCATGTTTCCGTCTTCTTCATAGTTAAGAGACGTGAGGCTCGTCAAGTGCGCCAGTGATGTGTAGTCGTCATCGTTCGATAAACGAAAGGATAACGCAGAGAGGTTCGGCATTGTTGTGTGCGAGAGTGGGACTCGATAAGAGTTCCGCAGCCAGTGCGACACATGCAGTTGCTGCATCACTTGAGGCACAGCAAGGTCAGATCGATCATAGGAAGTGCCTGGATAGCCATTCTCCAGGCCACGACCTCCCACACGGAAGGTGCGAAGGGATGCTAACCCTTTGGGGAGCAGCACTTCCATGAGCTCCAGAAGCTCGCGTGATACGTCCAGTACCTGCCCACAAGCAAAACAGTGCGTCAACAGGCACAAACCTCCTTTGCTCCAAAACGACACAGCCACAAGCCCAATCCCAGTATCGGTGCATGCCTGCAAATTGCTGAAGGTGACGTCCATGTTGTAAAAGTCGATGCTGGAACGCCAGTCCTCGGCATGGCCGTCCAAGTCCCACCCGTGCTCGAGCACGCGGAGGTACAACGATTCCAGCGTTTTCCTGGAGCACAAGCACACTCTCGTCAACTCGATCCAGGGAAGCAATGACCCGCATCAACAACAGCCATACGCATGTCCACTCCACACACACACACACACACACACACACACACGCACGCACGCACGCACGCACGCACAACACAATCATCGCACAGCACACGCGGTCTTCGTACAGAAGTAACACTGCGCACAACATACCCATGCTGAAGGGCAACACTCAAAATCAATTGGGGAGCGTTCGGACCCAAGCCAACCAATGAGAGGGAGCGCAGCGGCGTAACCCGTTCTCTCCTCCAAGGCAACATTGTCGGCCGCAGCGGGGGAGTCAACAGATGCCAACGCGCCATACAATGGCTACTGTCCCAGAAATACGAGTTGACTGGTGCCTTATCGTCAGGTGCCCCATCATCGCCGTCTTCACACCGCAGGAAAGTGGGCCAAAGTCGCACGCACAAGCGGATGTCGCTTGCGCGTGGGTGCATGGCAGCAAGAGTACCAGCACCCTGTATCGAGGTATGCAACGCAAGCCCATCGAGAACCGATTGCTGGGCGCAACAGTGCTCGCACACACGTCTCCAGTACACGCTGCACTGGCCAAGGCACAAAGCGTCTTCCAATGGCAAGAACTCCATGATGAGGTGGGAGCATTTGGTAGGCAGATGCTTGAGGAAGGAAACAGGCCGTGCACTGTGCTTCCTGTCCATCACGCTCGCGACCTGAGCACCAGGGGCGGGCGACGCCGAGGCTGGTGCGTCTGCGTCTTCCACACACGCCCTCGCCTTCGCGGCAAGCCGACTGGACCGCCTCCTCCGTGTTGCAGGCGCCGGCGCTTCGTCGCCGCCGGTGCTTGCTGCGGCTTCGCCGATGCCTGCCACGGCGCCTGACGTGGCTTCTCGCGCCCATAACAACTCCGACGAGCACGTGTGCGCCGACACAAAGTCACAGCACGCATGGTGGAGCTGGGTGTTCATGTTGTGGTGTGGTGCCCACCATGCTCAGTCTGCACAAAGCCACGGGGCAGGAATCCTGCTGCAGGATGTGGGGACCCACACACAGTGGGGTCGTGCAGATTGCTGCGGTGCAGTAATTTATGTCACGTTCTCGTTTTATGTCATAGTGCCCACGTGGCTGCATCGCGGCGTCAGCATTGGGTTCCTGTCCAAAGGCGATGAGTCGTGCAGCGTTTACACTGGCGTTTGTGTGTGTGTCGGTGGGCGCAGGGGTGTGGTATGTGCATGACACACAAACACAAGAGCGCCTGGTGAGTCCTGCCAGTTTGTGCCTCTGGGGTTGGTGCACGGCTTGACACACACGTGATCGATCACCTGTTTCTGTTGACTCCCCAGCGCATGCGTGCCACAGTCATGGCGGAGAAGGAGGCCGAAGCCAGAGAAAAGGCGCTTCGAAAGGCTATGCGGGTTGCCAAGCGTGCACCAGGTGTCGGTGAGAATCTGGTGCAGTCCACTGGCGATGCAGCGGCTGCAGCTGCAGCCGAGGCAGATTCACAAGATGTGGATTGCGTTGTTTGTGAAGCCAAGAAAACGCGCATCCGACCTTCCGTGTGAGCGGTGCTGGTGCTCTTCTTTGTAGTTTTGCGTTCTACGTGTATGTAGCTGTTTGCGTTTGTTTGTGGCACGCGCCGCGGCTTCGGTGGTCATGCATGAAACCACACACCAAAATGGCTGTTATCTCGGCGTGCAGTGCAATTGTCGACCACACAACCGTGCACTGCATACATGTTGATGAAAACTCAGCTGACAGCTCAAGGATAAAACGAAAGGCGCACTCCTCCATGGAGTGCGTTGCGAACCGCAGGTTGCGGTGTCTTCATCACGCTACACGCCAGACCGAGACACTTCTTGCCACGTGCCGCCGTCCAGCGACAGTAGGACGAGTGAGGAGCCACTTGTGGAGGTGTAACTGCCCATCGTGTTGATGTACACTGAATCCAACACCGGCAAGCCCGCTTCCTGCTCGCAGAGCATCCCGACGTAGCCACACAGGCACGCACACACATACACACGCACACGTTTTCCGTGACACACAGCGTTCACTGCATCCATCACGGGGCCGGCACGCACGCACCTGAAATACGAGGGTTATGACGGAACCACGCGGAAAGCGCACGGAGCCGACATCGTTAATGCGGTGCATGGCAGAGGTGGAATGCACAAGAAACGTGTTTCCAGGCGGGAACGTCCAAAAGGTGCCAGTCGCTGGTGGATAGGCATCCACGACGGCCGTTGTCAACGTGCCGGTCATGATGCCACCTGCAGCACGCAAGGCCAGTCACGTCACAGTTGCAGGACACACGCGTGAACAACCCCAAGGCGCAATGTTGGCGAGCGCTGCGCCACAGAAGACGAGTGTACCTGCAGATGAAATCAAACTGGCTTCCGCTACAGGGTTTTGTGAACCAAAACGAAACGTGGGGACCGTGATGGAAACCTGATGAAAGAAGCGCATTCCATTCCAAAACGCCACAACTTGGGTCAGGCGCCATTCTCAGTGCATTGCACTGCATTGCATTGCAGCTGCCTTGCATCGCATCAACAGGCAGAAGACGCGTCCGAACATGGAAAACTCACCTCAAGTGGCATGGAACCGCCACTGTTATCCATCCACAGTTTCGGCCGGGGCTCGACACGTGCGCTGTCATCAACAACGAGCTTGCCAGACATCCCAAGAAACCCCCACCTCCCATCTCCGAGGTGAAATGCCGATGACTGTGGCGCCCAACATCGCCAGTCAGTCAAGCGGTGTCATATCGCGTGCCGACTCCACGTACCGTCACGCCTGCGGGTACAGACATGGACCAGAATACGGTACCAGGTTGCGATGTGCGAACATACGCGCCAAAGGAGGCAACATTGGCCATGACATTGTTCTTGAATCGCTCAAGTGTGGCAGTGTCTGGCAAGCTGCAGAGCAAAGGAAAGCAGGCACCGCAAGCCACACCAACCATAGCACAACAACGAGCATTCAATAATTTTCAACGCCAACTGGTTGTGCCCCAAGCGTGTGAGCGTGCATGTGTGTGCATGTGTGTGCAAGTGTGTGTGCATGTATGCTGGCAGAGTAGACACGAACAGCTTTGCAACGGTGCCAACAGGGACCTGGTCGAAAGCAAGATCCCATGAACACCGATCAGCACAAATGAGCAGTGTGCGAGCCCTCCAACCAGTCAACGACAACGCACAGTGAAGTTCAGCACAGAGTGCCCCGACACCAGAGTGTCCACGGTATCCAAGCGCGACACGTTCACGCCCGACACATCCAGCGACCAGTACGGCACGAAGGGTTGGTTCGCGACAGATGTCAACGGCAACAAGCCTGCCGTCAAAAACACAAGATACACAAACAAGAACAAGAACAAGTCAGCGGAAGGGGAGGTACACGACATCAAGAGCGGGGCTGACACACCACCGAGAAGAGCAGCATTCGCAAAGCCGTTCGAAGAGGAAGTATCCAGCCC
>Ga0213833_1001439_pt1 | contig 17032 bp, 10 predicted proteins | sample SWATP21_FD_160575 | JGI IMG/M metagenome (GOLD analysis project Ga0213833, IMG submission 160575) | Coastal seawater microbial communities from Marineland, Florida, United States - SWA TP2 #1 | ecosystem: Environmental > Aquatic > Marine > Coastal | place: USA: Florida | collected 2016-08-14
GTGTGTGTGTGTGTGTGTGTGTGTGTGTGTGTGTTGTAGTGTGTGTGTGTGTGTGTGTGTGTGTGTGTGTGTGTGTGTGTGTGTGTGTGCATGTGTGTTGTAGTGTGGTGTGCGTTTCATAATGTGCAGCTGACGACTTGCCCCCACGTGTGTGTGTCTCTTGTGTCTCTGTGTCTGTGTGGACCCACAGGGCTGCTGGGTGTTCTCACGTGTGCTGACGTCAGGACGTTTGCATGTCCACGGCAACGGCAACATCCGCGCCACCTCCAGCAACGAGGCGCTGGTGATGGTGGAGAAGACGGAGTTGAAGCCATCTCGATTTGCCAGCCCCACGTTGCAGCTGGATGTGCACGTCGCAGGCGCCACGGCGCGTGGTCGAACACAAGCAACCCTCCCCGCCTCCTTCCGCTCCGTGAACATCCACCTGGTGCATCTGGACACGGAGCAGCGCTTTGACATGTGCATCTCGTTTGACGATGGAGGTGGCTTGCCCGACGCCGGCATGTCGGTGCGTGATGACGCAGTTGGTGTGGTGCGGTGTGGTGTGGTGTGGGGTGGTGTGGTGTGGTGTGGTGTGGTGTGGTGTGGTGCTCGTCAGCTCACGCTCGTGCGTATTTTTGTGTGTGGTTGCATTGGCAGTCCTCGTACGATGGTTTCTGGCTCGTTGCCTTTTTGTCGGTGGTGGTGCTTCTGCTTCTCGCGGTTCTGTTGCGCGTAGTGTTTGCCCGCAACCGGCCGGTTGTGTATGGTGGATCACAGCCAGGCACCCCAGGCGCACCGCAGACACCTCAAGGTGCCGGTGCGCCCTTCCAGGTCTCGGGCTCTGCTCATCAGACCCCGCAGCGTCGCCGTTTCGACCACGACGGCGGCTTGATGACACCCAGCAGATTCAAGGCCCAGCACGGGCTGCCGCCGTCGCAGCACAGTGTGGTGGGGGAACCCGGGGGCATGAACCCGTACTTTAGCAACTCGGGCCGGGCGCTGCCGCTTCGTCAGGACACATGGTAGCCTGCTCTGTTTGGTGTGTCGTGTCGTTTGGGAACCAAGCGGTGCTGCAAAGAACAAGAGTGTGTAGCACACGAAGGCGTGTTCCATGATGATGAAGAAGATGATGAAATGATCATGTGTAGTTGGTGGTGGCGGATGCGTAGCTGGGAGAATACGTGCAATCACAAATGTCTCCACCTCTTTGTGCCGGACTGTTCTCGTGAATCCCAGCGAGTGCCATGAATACCACATCCTATGCGCCAGACCGTATTGGGTGGAAACAACCTACCACATGTTACCTTGCAGTTACGACACACGACATTTTCGCTGGCATTCTACTTGGAAAACGAGAACGACTCCTCATCATCGTCGAGGTCAAAGTCGTCATCCCGATTTGTAGGGTTGCTGGGCGATGCCTTGTGTCGAATCTTGGCCTGCATCAACGTGTGGCCAACCACACCTATCCTCAAGTCCATCGTCTTGATTTCACGCTGAAGAGCAAGAAAAGCAAGAAGAACAAACGGAAGAACAAAACTGAGCATTCCAGAGCAAAGGGCGGCACCACAGCGCTACAGTGTGACAGCTCAACAACACAACACCCCACCTTCAGCTTGGACAAGCCCTCCTTGATGAGCACCAGCGGCGACGTGTCTGTCATGTCAGACCCGCGGGCCTTCATTTGGCCAGTCACTTCTTCTAGCAAGTCCACGACAGACGCCAACTCCCGCGTCAACTTGGTGACACGCTCGTTCGTGGCCTGAAGAACAAAGTCCCAACCAATGGGGGTTCCACGGAACATGGTGAGCAACAGTAGCAGCAACAGCAACAGCAACCACAGCTGGAGTCCGAGGTATGGTGCGTGCGTGTGTGTGCGTGTGTGACAACACAGGACATGGGACGTACGTCATACTCCTCTTGTGTGGTTTTCATGGACTCGTGGGCCTGTCGGTACTCATCTGCCTGGCTACTGAACTGGTTGTTCAGGTACTTTTCCTTCGCCGCGACGCGCTGCAGCATGCTCCCGACCTCGTTGCCGATCTTCTGCAGTGCTGCCTGGGTTTCTGGGAACACTGACAGAATGGTCTGCACAGCAACCGGCCACACGTGTGTGAGATGTCACCCCGCGGGAGTCTTCCACCCATAACATGATACGTGGCGTCGTGTCTAGTGTGTGGTGTGTGGAGAGGTGCCCCACCTTCTCATGCTTTTGCGTTTGCTCCAAGTGTGCTCGCCACTCCTTGCCACTAAAGTTGCGCGGGATCTTCAGGCGTGGTGCAACGCGCTCCAGTTCAGTGCGCCACTCCAGTGGATCCACTGTCGCTTCCATGACGCCGTTCACCTCACTGCATTGGCCGGCAGGCGTCACACACCCATGACCCGTGAGGTCATGTGGCCATGTGGTCCAACAACATGAGTCCAAAGAACGGGACGAGAGCAACACCAAGCCCACACGCTCCCCCACCACAAACGTCACCCAGCAACGCAACGCACTCGTCGAATTCTACCTCCGCATCCTGTGTCACCACTTCGCTGTACAGTACTTCGTCCTCCTGTGTGGGAACAACACATGGACAAGGCACGCGAAGCAATACGGGGGCGACAGGGTGTCATCACCAATACCGATCCCCACCCTCAAGTGACAGGCACGGCAAAACAAGGCACGGCGGACGGGCTGCCCACCTCGATTTCGCCCATGTCGTCCTCTACTTCTGCTGCTACCTCGGCTTCTTCGTCAACCTCAGCCTCTTCGGCGAAGCTGTTGTGGGGTAGTCGAGACAGCAGGGCAAACAAAAAAAGCAAAAGCAAACATACAAAACACAAGAGGGACAAGGGTGAGCACAACCCTTGACCAATCCACCCCCGAGTCCCCCAACGTACTCTTCTTCAGGGTACACTGGGTTTTGCCACCGGAAGCCACGAGCAACAAGCGCTTGATCACAAAGGAAGTTCAACACGCGGCACACTGCGTCGCCATATGCATTGCGCAGCTTTGACGCTGGAAAGTCCATGTCAAACCCCATGTTCTTCAGCTCGAGCATGAGCTTGTTCACGCTGGATACCACACCCAACAACGAGAGCAGAGGTGAGCACGCTGGTGGTTGGATTGGATTGGATTGAATTGGACGCCACTGTCGCACCTTGTGTTAGGGTCATCAAACTTGTCTGTCGTGAACTCGCGATTCGACTCGCGAAACAGATACTTCACCAGATCCAGGAAGTTGTCGAATTGACCGCTGCACGCACCACGCATCATCAGCCCCACACTTGCAGCCCAGCGTACCGCAGAACAAGGCACGTACTGTCCGCTGGTCATGGCGAAGTACGTCTTGGGGAAGGGCACCAAGTCGTTGGGCTCACAAAAGTTGGTCTCGTAGTCGAGGATCTTCAACTTGTCGGCAACCTCTTCGTTCTGGTAGAAGGCACCATGCTGCACCACCCCGCACAACGAACACAATGCAGCAGTGAGATGATGTAGCGCAGAGCACTCCATGCTCGCAGGGAAGGCAAGGCGCATGGGCTCACCACACAACCACTGGAGTCGCAGTTGTCTTGGTGACAGCAAGTCATCAAGCCCGACTCAACCCCCCGACGTGCAACACCTCCTGCAAGACGTACAATGCCTCCCGAGTGTCCACCAATGACTCGCCTCCGCTGTGACAGGGCCATAGGGGGTGGCTGTGCCATCTCTGGCTGCTTGTTGCCCTCCGTTTCAGCCATGTTCCGTCGGCTCACCACACCAAAGCTGCGTCCGCACGGCCGCTTTGGGCAGCAACATGCACTTTGAAAACGCCTCAAGTCTGAAAAACGGCCAAAAAAGATCCATTCACGGTTGTAACAGCTGAAGATACTGACGGCTGTAACAGCTGAAAAACTCGCACAGCGAGAAAGGCCTGGATCGCGCGCTGTGGTGTGACACCAGTGCACCCGTTCTCCTTCGCCCGGAAGACCCCTTTCCCCATCCCTTACATCGCCCGTGGCTTGCAGGGTTGCCACTCCATGTTTGGATCTTGTGGAGGACTGCTGTGCGCCGGGTAGCGCGACGCCCTTTGACCTCGCCTGCGCTTCGTTGCTGCGTGGTGACGCCATGAGCAGGCGCACAGGCGGCGACCACTCTCCGTTTCAAACACCGGAGGGTCGGCCCGTTACCGCTGGCATCCGATCTGAGGATCAGTACACACGGCCCACTGGTAAGCGCATTCTGCACCCCACCCAGTACCAGCGCCCGTCATTCCTCGAATGGGGCGCGGCGCCGGACCAGGCAGGTGACACCAGCAGCGGCGGCCCCGGCACTGGACCAGCCAGTGCAGCAGCAGCAGCAGCAGCAGCAGCAGCGGCACCCGCACACAATGACACAGTGTCAGAGAGTGCAGACAGCGAAGAGGGGATGCCTGACTGGGCAGGGGTGTCGCCACTGTCCACGCTCGTGCTGGCGACCGAGGACGCAGCCGCTGCACGGCGCCTGCACGCACAGCAGCAGCGGCGTGAGCAGGAGCTGCTGCGAAGGCTTCGACAAGAAGCCGCAGACGCACAGCTTGCAGCTGCCCTGCACAAGAACCTAAACTCCACCAACCCCCACGGTGACTCGCTGCAAGACCTCCTTGCCGCTGTGGGTGAGCCGGTGACCTCACGACCTTCCTCCGCTGCGTCTTCTCGGCGCAGTTCCGCGGCCAGTGCGTCTAGTCCAGTGGCGGCCGCTGACCCGATCCCACAGCACCTCCTTGACGCTGTGCGTCGTGCAGAACGTGTCGGAGAGCACCCGCCCCGCCATCCGCCGAGTAGTGGCCCTGCCGCTGCTGCTGGAGGCTCTCCCTCCACGCGTCCGCCTCCACGTGAGCAACATGCGGCCTCACCCCGCACACCGCCACAACAAGGGGCTCCAATGGGTGATGTTGGTGTTGATGCTGCTGTTACAGCTGTGAGTGGCGTGGGTGCTGCGAGTGGCGGGTTGGTGACGCCATCGGCCGCGGGGAAGCAGGGCCAGTACGGCTCGCCCGCCACCCCAGAGCTGCGGCGGCGCCGGGGGTCTGGTGCCAGTCCTGGACTCTTGGACACGCCCCTCGCGCGCAACATCAGCGACCTACCGCTCAGTGAGCTGGTGCGGGAGTTGGAGAACCTGCAGACCAAGGCGCCCACCCCGGCACCCAAGTTCGGCAGGCGCAGCCACCCCAGTGGCAACTCGGCGGCGGCGGCTGCCAACATCACGTTGCCGGGTCCTGCGTACAACCACCCCGCCTCTTCGTCCTCTGACGTACAGGGCGGGAGCGCACGTGAGGGCCATGGTGGAACCGCGCATGACACGCGTGCGGCACCCCACAGTGCAAGGCAGTTGACAGCGTCCGCGGACGGCCTGCCGAAGCGTGGACAACAGGGTGGTCTGCGTGCCCAAAATCTGGTGGGGGGTGTGGCACCCCCACAGGCACCCGCACTTGCACAGCCAAGCTCGTGTGGTGTCCCAGCAATACCGAATGCCTCCCCTTTGACGGACGCAAGAGCTGGGGCTGGGGCTGGGGCTGGGGCTGGGGCTGGTGCTGGCGCCGGTTCTGGCAGCCGTGAGCTGACAGGTTCTGTCAAGTTGACATACTCGAGCAGCGGTGGTGAGATTGAGACTCAAATTGGTGCTGACGTGTCGGTGCCCGCGGGAACAGATGTGACCAAGCCACGACCCCCCTCTGAGGCTGACTACTTTGCAGAGGTTATGCAGCCTCGCCCAGCCATGCTCCGGCTGGTGTCTTGGCGATTGGCACAGGTTGGCTGCTGCTGCCTTTCTTGATGTTGTCGCTCCTGGCTGCAACGTGATGATATTTTGTGTCGTTTCGTGTGTGTGTGTGTGGCGTGCCCTTGCAAACAACAGATGCGAGTTGCAAGAAACTTGTGGGAGAAGCAAGGTGCTGAAGAAGCACTGTCTCACATCCTGTCTGCCTCCAACGACGGTGTCACGGTGGACTTTCTGAATGCCGTCCAACGAGGGTACGCTGAGGCGGCTCGCACTGCCCGTGTTGTGCGTGCGTGCATCTCATCGTGTGTGCTATCTTGCTTGGTTCACTTCACAGCGTTGGCTTTCCACACTGGCCCGCGTCCGAGTTGCGCTGGATTGAGTTTCTCGTGCCGCAGATATGCAAGCTGTTGCAGAGCCGCTTCGAAGAGTGCGTGGTCCACACGCGTGCTGTGTGCTTGCTGTAATCGCCCCAGGCTTGCACTTGCGTCCATGGTTGCTCCTTACACCCCTTGGTGTTGACACCCATCTCAGTCATTTGCGTGCTGCACTGGCTTCGACCCGTGGCTTGTTGCAAGCTCTATCCCCCCTTGTCCACGAAGTGTGCGCGGAGAACGAGACGGCCCCGGCTCCCAAGATGCCGTCATGGGCACAGGAAGCCATGATGGAGCGCCCACACGAGAAGAACAAATCAGAAGAATTCCTCAAGTACGTGCCTCTCACGGAGTCGTGGAGTCGCTGAGTCGTTGGGCAGCGTCCATGTTTTGTGAACCCGCGGTGACATGAACTTGTCGTACTCAGGAAAGAGGAGCGGCTGCGGGCATTAGTGGAGGTTGTGGCGAGTCTGCGCCGTCCTCTCGAAGGTGTGTACAAGCACGGGGGCAATGTGGCAGAGCGTTCCAAGCGCTGCATCCACACGCTACGCCAGCTCTTGCGAGGCGCCGCCGCTGCGGGCCTCCTGTAGCCCACTGGGTGCAAATGTGGTGATTCGACGGAATGATCATTTCAAAAATAGTCTGTTTGCGGCAAGCACCGCGAATTCCAAGTCCAGCACGTTCGTGCAACAAGCTCCCAGCACCAACCGACTTGAGGACCCAGCAGTGCATCCCCACTGAGCCTCAATGCTGACTTGCGCCCCCTGATATCCGACCACACCGCCTGCATCTAGATCGGCACGGACCATGTCTCCGAGCCAAACCTCAGCCAATACCCCTGCCAGCGCGGATCATGATGCGCCAGCTGCTGGCAAAGCAGCGAAGCATGTTTCATTTCAAGTCGCTGCCACCGAAAAAGATGCACCTTCCGCAGAGGTGCACGGCACAGGCAAAGTTAACAAGTCGTCACAAAAGAAGAAACCGAACATGACCAAGGCCTTTTTCCAGCTTCTGAGGACCAACCACGCATTTCGTGCACTGTGGCTGTCGGGCTTTGTGTCGCAAATCGGAGACTGGTTCAACGAGGTGGCTGTGTTGACGCTTGTAGAGTCTGTCAGTGGACAATCAGCCATGGCTGTTGCGTACGTGCATCGCTGCCTGTGCACTTTCACTTCACTCCATAGTGCACTGACGTGTGGTCTGTCGCTCAGTGTGGTGTGGTTTGCTCGGATTCTGCCGTTCACCGTGTTGTCGCCCATTGTGGGTTGGATGGCCGATCGGTTTGACCGATTGTGGCTCATGTTTGTGTGCGACATTGCCCGCGCGCTCCTGATCGTGACCCTTCTTGTGGTGAACGACGACTCGCCGGTTTGGTTTATCATGGTGATCAAGGGGCTCCTGGCGGTGTTTGCGGCGCAGTTCGATCCTTGTCGCAGTGCCGTGATCCCCGTGGTACGTGCAGCTGGGGACCCCATTCTCTGTCGTTGATGCCGCTGCTTGTGTGTTTGTGAGGGCGTGCCCTGCTCGTGGATCCCAACCCACCGGCGTTTGTGTGCACCGTGCAGATCATCAAAGACCCCGCACAGCTTGTGGTAGCCAACGCGATGGATGGTGCCATGTACTCAACAACGCAGTTCCTGGGCAGTGCTGCCGGAGGCTTGTTCACCGCCTGGCTGGGTACGTGTACGCGACTCACTCCCCTGCAGGAGCTCTCAACCAGACTCACACATTTCTGGGGCCAACGTGAGTGAACCCACAGGCACCCGCGCCAACTTCAGTTTCGACGCCATGTCGTACGTGCTGTCCGCGATTTGTGTGTTCGTGGCGCGAGGTCACTACACGTCCTCGGCCAGCGGGAGAGCATACATGCCCGTGGACGAAAGCGAGGAGGGTGAGGCGTCTAGCACGCGCAGCGTTGGGTGTTGCCGCATCACGATCGCGATTTGCCTCACGCAGGTGGTCGTTTGTTCTCCATGGGGATGGCGGTGGTGTTGCAGGTGTTGAATTGACGCCCACCAACCAGGTGGTGAACACAGAGGATGCTGATGCTCGTTTGGCAACAACAACACCTTCAAAACAAAAGGCGCAGCAGCGTGAATCTTTGTGTGTGTCGTTGGCAGGTGGCTTGGTGCGTGAGCCCACGTGTTATCGTGTGTCTCTCATGTTGGAAAATGACCAGCCTGCTCACCACTGGACGTGCCACGCCTTGCAGAGCTACCTACGACAACACCCGGATCTGCTATGGGTGACCTTGTTTAAGGTACGTTGCCATCCTGTGCCCCACGGCCCACCCCGGCTGCAGCGCATGACGTGGTGTGGCGTTTGTGCTGCATCAGGCTCTTGACAATATTCCGCTATCGCTGGCACAAGTTACCCTGACGGCGATGGTAGAGCGTGTCTACTCCATCTCCACTGCCGCGGGCATCGGATTTGCCATGGGCGCCGAGGCGTTTGGTCCCTGCATAACGCCGTTGGCCCTTTCGTTAACCGCCACGAGTGTGGCTCGAATGCGAGGCGCACTGCTGGCGTCGTACGTGGTCATGGTGGTGGCTCTCCTTCTGTACGCCATCTCCCCGGCGTTTGGAGAACCGGGGTTTGCGGTGTTCTGTATTGGAAACGGCATCGCGGGCGCTGCGTGGGCGTTGCAGTATGTACGTAAGCCAGCACGTTGTTGTGGCTGCACTGCCTTCGTGTCTCGTGCCGTTGCGAGCCGTATGTGTTTGGGTTGTGTTGTGACGCGGTGTGCTGTGTTGCGTTGCCTGTTTCCTCCATATCTCCTCTGCACCACCTGCACATGCGCTTGCTTGTGCACCCCAGGTGTACACCCAATCCTTGTTGCAGTTGGGTACCCCGGATCACGTCCGAGGTCGGGTGTTTGCATTCTCACTTGCCGTACGAAACGGTGTCTCGGCGCCGGGACTGTTCCTTGCCGGGTATCTGCTGGACGGTGGTGGCATGACACCATCAGAAGTCAGCATCGTGAACGTGGTGTTCAACGTGTTGCTTGGGCTGTGGTTTGGGTGCTGGTACTACCCCAAGTACAAACACACCGGCCAGGACAAGCTGGATGTGTCGATTGCAGCCTCCGAACAAGGCGGTGCGGATGTAGAAATGGGTGACCACCGCGTGTCACGAAAAGAAGGGGAAGAAGAAGCTGCTGAGAACAAGTTTGCCATTCTGGCGCAAGATGGAGATGAAGATGAAGATTACTCGCGCGCATAGCCAGCCACCTTTGGCTCAGCCGCCCACCATGCACCCAGTTTTCGTTTCAGTGTTTGTGTGTGTGTGTGTGTGTGGTTCTGGCTTGTGTTCCTTCCTACGGAGCGTGGTCCCCGTATGAGATGTGTGCGGGGGCAAGGAAATCAGCGGAGAATGAGATTGATCGAAGTTGATCGGTGTCGTGGCTGAAAGCCCTCCCCAAAAGAAATCGGTGTGTGTGTGTGTGTGTGTGTGTGTGTGTGTGTGTGTGTGTGTGTGTGTGTGTGTGTGTGCTGTCAACGTGTTCAACGTAAATGCATTTTCAGCTGTGCACATCCGACGATTGACAACTACCACTACCACCACCACTGTAAGACGCGCAACCCCCGACCCTTGCTGATGCTACGCATCACCACATATCACATGTGGATGCATACGTGACTCACGCCTCCACTCCGCGCTCGGACCTTTGTGCCCGTGCCTTCCCTTTCACACGTTTGCTATTCTTTCCCTTGCCCTTCGTTCCTTTGCGGCGTGTCTTGCGTCGACGGGAAGGCACGCCTTGCAGCTCTGCTTCCACACCAGAACTGACACTGTCAACGCTGGCCTCCACACCCACACTACCCTGGTGCCGCTGTCGAGCGACCGACAGGGCCGAACCAACAGCCGGGGAGCCCCCGCTGTTGTTGATGTCGTCACCGTCACCGTCACCGTCGCCACCACCAACATAGGCGGCACTTGCACCCACCCCAGTTGATGACGACGGCGACGACGCACCGAACGCCACGGCCGGCGGCAATCGGAAGCCGGGGTCGGACAGCAGGTCCGCCACGGTGTCGGCCTGACGACCGTCCGCAGACACGGACTCTCGTGCAGCAGGGATGAGCGACGGCGTACTCGCGGTGCCACTTGTGGTGGAGGCAGGGAGTGTGAGGCTGGGCATGGACGTTGCGGCACGCCGCATGGTGCGTGTGGTGCGTTTCTCGCCGCGTGGAGGTCGTGCGTTGTTGGCGTTGTTGGCGTTGTTGGCGGAGGTGGTGGAGGAGGAGGAGGCGGGTAGGTTGTCCAGATCCGGCATGGCGGGCACCGCAGCCAAGGTGGCGGCGACGATGTCATCCACGCTGCTGGAGTGTGCGTTCAGGCCGGAACCGGGACCTCGCCGTGACGAAGTGGTGGAGGTGGAACCACCCATGCCGGGGTGTGTCACGACGGCCCAGGCGTGGTCGTCGCCACCCATGGAGCCGTGGGACATCTGTTGGCTGTCACGTGCCAAGCTGGCTTGCGTGGCCGCGGCGCTGCGTTCCCAGGCCAGCCGTTGCTGCGTCTGCGCCACCGCCGCCATCTTTTCGTACTGCTTCAACTTGTGCTTGTACTTCGCCTTCACGGCGGACAGCGTCGCCGTCATGTGGTCCTTCAGCGCCGCCACGCGTGTCTCCGACTCCCGGTGCAGGCGTTCGACCTCCCGTTGCTTCTGCTGCGCCAGGTACCTGGACTCCTCCTCCCGCTGCCGCGTCACAAACTCCAGCCTGTCGTCCTTCTCCTGCACCACCTGCTGCAGCCGCTTCGCCTCCGCGGAGTTGGCTTCCACCGCCCGTCGCAGCCGCAGTGTCTCCGCCCGGAACGCGTCCTGCAGCGTCGCGACCTCGGCCTGCGCCCTCACCTGCTCCGCCTCGGCGTCCGCGTCTCGCTGCTGCACCTCCACGCGTGCCTCCGCCAGCTCCGCATCCAGCCGCGCCACTTCCTTGGCGTGCGCCGCCGCCGCTGCCTGTGCCGCGGCCTCCGCGTTGGCCTCCATCTCCGCCACGCGTTGCTGTGTGCGCGCCACCACCCGCGCGAGCTCCGCGGCGTGCTCCTCTTTCGCCCGCTCCACGGCCGAGCGTGCCACCTCCGCCTCCTGGTCCTTTGCTCGCACCGCGTCCTCCGCGTGCGCCAACCGGCGCTCCAGGCGCTCCACGTCGTCTTGATGCACACGCGCCGCCTCACGCACCGCGGCCTTGGCCTCCTCCTCCAGCTTCGCCATGCGGTCGTCCATGTCTGCCCGCAACCGCGCCACCTCTTCGGCGTGGCGCGTGCGCACAAAGTCGGCCTCCGCCTCCGCCGTTTCGACCGCCTCCTCCGCTTCCGCCGCGCGCTGCGCCTGCCACTGCCGCTTGTGCTCCTCCTGCAGCTGCAGCAGCTTGGTGAGCGCGTCTTGGTGCTTGGCTCGCTCCGCGTCCAGCGCCTGGGCGTGGGCCTCCCGCTGCACCTCCAGGTCCCGCTCCCCAGCCTCCCGCTGCGCCGCCACCGCCGCCTTCAACCGCTCTTCGGCAGCCACGGCGTCCGCCTCGCGCGCCTTGGCGATCTCCTTCAACTCCTTCTCGTGGGCGCGCCGCAGCACCCCAACCTGCCCCGCGTGCCGCACCGTCGCCTTGTCCTGCGCCGCTTTCCCGGCCGCACGCCCTGCCGCCATGGCCTCCGACAACGCCGCACGCAGTCGCGTGAGTTCGGCGTCGTAGGCCTGCTGCGCATCCGCCGCGGCGGTCGCCGCGTCCTCTTGCACCTTCCGCAGCGCCGCCGCGTGGCTGTCGTGGGCCGAGCGCAGCTCCGCGGCCGCCGCGTCTGCCGCTTTGACCGCCGCCTGCTCGGCCTCGAGCCGCTCCATCTCCAACTCGTTGGTCGCCCGCCGCAGCGCCACCTGCAACAGCCGCGCCTTCTCCTCCAGCTCCACGCGGGCGTCGTTCGCGCGCTCCGCCGCCGCCGCCATGGCGTCGGCGTGTGACTCCCGCAACTCCCGCAGCCGTGTGGAATGCGCCGCGTCTGCCTCTGCCGCGGCTCGCGCCGCCGCACCCCGGATGTCGTCCACCTCTCGGGCGTGTTGGTGCCGCAGCTGCTTCACCGCCTTGTCGTGCGCCGCCGCGACCGAAGCACCGCGCTGCACCGCCCGTTGTGACGCCGCCTCTGCCGCTGCGGCAGCGTCAGCTCGTGCCGCCGCCAGCGCCTCCTCGCCGTCTTTCTTGGCGGCCGCCAGCGCCTCACTTGCCGCAGCCGCCGCGGTCTCCGCCGCCCGTCGATGCTGGTCGGCCGCCGCATCGGCGGCCTCCTTTTGCTTCATCACGCCCTCCAGCGTCACACGCAGCCGCGCCTGCATCGCAGCCAACTCCTCCGCGTGCGCGTCGCGAGCCTTGTCCGCGGCCGCCGCCGCACGTGCTTGCGCCGCCTCCAACGCCCCCCGTGCCACGCGTCGCTCTTCCGCCACACGCTCGTCGGCTTCCCGCGCCACCGCCTCCAGCGCCGCCGCAGCCCGCGCCGCCGCCTCCATCGCCGCCTTCTTGGCCGCTGCACAGGCCTTGTCCATTGCCGCCGCGTGCGCCGCCTGCTCCTTTGCGGCACGGCTGCGGTGTCTCTCCTTGGCAGCCGCCAGCGCCGCGTCGCCGTCGCTGCGAGCCCGCGCCACCTTCTCGCGCCACGCACTCGCCTCCTCCTCCACCTTCTCGACGCCGGCCGCCACGACAGCCTTCATGGCCCGCGCGTGCTCGGCCTTGAGCGCCGCGACCCGCCGCTCGTGCGACGCGGCGGCGGACTCAAACGCGCTCGTGCGCCGCGCCGCCTCCTGTCGCGCCGCCGCCGCCTCTGCCGCCGCCGCCTCCATCGCCGTCGCGTGGTCTTGGCGCAGGGCGTCCAACGCCTGTGTCCGGGACGCGGCCAGGCGTGCCACGGCCTCGGCGCGGTCCCGGTCGTGGCTGCGCCGCAGCGCCGCGACTTCTCGGGCGTGGGCGGCGCGCAGCCCCGCCACCTCCTCTTCGTGCCGCCGCTGCAGCGTGGCGCGGGTGGTGGCCAGCGTGGCGGTCGCCGCGTCGGCGGCTTGGCGTGCCTTGGCCACCGCGGCACGCAGCTTCGCCTTGGCCTCGTCAGCGCCGGCGGTGGCGCGCATCTGCGCGCGGGTGGCGTCTGCAACCTGCTTGCGCAGCCGCGCCAGCGCTGCCTCGTGCTCCACGCGGTGTTTGGCCGCCAACTGCGCCTGCCCTTCGCGCATGGCCTGCGCCAGCTGGGCGTGCTCCTTCACCAGGGCATCCACCTTGGCCTGTGCCTGCTCGTGTGCCGCCGCCGCCGCCGCCGCGACCTCCTCCTTCAACCGCGCCTCCAGCTCGCCGACCCGCGCGTGGTAGCTGTCCCGCTGGCTCTCGGCGGCAGCGAGTTTCTCGTTGGCCGCGTCCCGTGCCCGGGCCACCGCGGCGAGGTGCTGCTGCCGCGTCGCCGCTTCCGCCGTCCGCCGCCGCTCCTCCGCCGCCACACGTGCCGCCTGTGCCTCGCGCTTCACCGCCGCCACCTCCTCGTCTCGCGCCTGCTCCGCCGCCGCCGCGTCCTTCCGCGCCTGTTCCTGCAGCGCCGCGACGTCTGCTGCCGCTTCCTCCCGCACCGCGGCGAGTTCCTGCGCATGGGTGTCCGCCATGGTGCGCGCCGCGGCGCCATGCAACTCCGTCATGCGGTCCGCCTCCATCCGCGCGCGCAGTTGCGCCTCTCCCAGCTCCTGCCTCGCGCGCTGCGCGTCGTCCCGGCGCCCCGCCTGCTCCGCCGCCAGCTGCGCCTTGAGCTGCGTCACCTCTGCCGCGTGCGCCTTGGCAGCCTTGGACGCAGCCGCCTCGGCGCGCTGCCGCACCGCCGCCGTCGCGGCGGCGCCCTCCGTGACCGCGCGCCGCAGCTGCGCCTGGAGCTCGGCTCGGGACGCCGCGAGCTGCTCGTCGTGGCGCGCGCGCAGGTCACGCAGCGCGTCCGCGTGGGTGTTGTCGATGCGCTCCAGGCGCAGGCGCAGCGCGGACGCGTCGGCGGACGCCGCGTCCAGCTTGGTTTGCAGCTCCGCCGCGTTGCGGTGGCTGTGGGTGCGCAGCTCCTCGAGCTGCCGTGTCAGGGACTGCCGCACCCCCGCCAGCTCCTTGGCCGCGGACGCGTGCGCGTTCTCGAGTTCCAGCGCGTGAGAGCGCCTCAACGCGCCCACCACCGCGTCGTGCTTGCTGCGGATGTCCCGCACACGGTTGGCGTGCGCGTCCTGGCGCGCCGAGTTGGCGCGCGCCGTCTGCGCGCGCACCTCCTCCACCTCCGTCACCGCCTCCGCGCGGGCCGACTCCAGCGCCGCCTTGTGCTGGCGTTTGATGTCGGCGATGGTGCGCGCGGCGTCTGCCTTGGTGGCCTCCAACGCCCGCGCCGCGGTCATGTGGGCGTGCGCCACGCTGCCCTTCAACTTGGCCGCCGCCCGCGCCCGCTCGTCCTCCAACTGCTTCTGCAGCCGCGCCACCTCCGACTGGTGGTCACGCACCGCATCCTCTGCCGCCGTCGCGTTCGCCGCCTGGGCCTGCGCCAGCGCCTCCTCGCCCCTGGCCACCCGCGCCTCGGCCTCTTTGAGGTTGGCGTGAGCCTGCGACAGCTCCTCACGCACCGCGTCCATCGCGGCGGCGTGCTCGGTTTGCGCCGAGGCCCGCACCCGCGCAAGCTCCGTGTTGAGCTCCTGCTCCCACCGCACTCGGGCGTCTTGGTGGGCCTGGCGCGTGGAGCGCAGCTCCTCCGCCGCCTGGGCCTTCAGGTTGTCCGCCACCGCCTTCCACTGGCGCAGCGTGTCGGACACCACCTGCTCCTTTTCCAGCGCCAGCGCCGCCAGCTGCGCGTCGTGCGCCTTGTCCAGCTCCTCCACCCGCTCCCGGTGCGCCTGCTCCGCCCGCGCCAGCGCCTCCTGCCCCTCGGCCATCTCCTTGTTCAACGCCGCCGCCGCGGCCGCCGCCGCTGCCGCCGCCTGAGCCGCGGCTGCGTCCTTGGCCTGCTTGAGCTGCGCCTGCAGGGCCTCGGCAGTGGACGCTGCGGTGCGCAGGCGGGACTCCAGGCTGGACACCGCCTCGTCGCGCTCGCGTTGCTGCGTGGCCTGCGCGGCGGCGTGCCGCGCGGCGTCCTGCTCCAGTTGGCGCTGGAGCGCGGCCAGGGACGCGGCGGCGTCCTCGCGCAGCTTCTCCACCTCGGTGTGGTGCTCCACCTTCAGCGCCTGGATCTCCGTCTCCAGCTCGGTGTGGGCGGCGCCGTGGGCGTGCGTCAGCTCGCTCCGCAGGTTGCGCAGCTCCTCCTCGTGGCGCGCCGTCAGCGCGTCCATTTGGTGGCGGAGCGTGTCGCTGCGCGCCTCCTGGTCCGCCAGCTTGTTGTTCAGCGCCAGCTTTTCCTCCATGTGGCGCGACTTGAGCCCCGTCAGCGTGGTGTTCAGGCGGTCATTCAGCCGCGCCGTGATGGCCTGTTGGCGCTGTTGCAGCGCCGCCACCTCGGCCTCGTGCTTGGCGCGCTGCGTCGCTATGTCCCGCTGGTGCTTGGTGGCGGCGGCTTGGGCTTCCACAGCCGCCGCGCGCTTGTGCTCGTCGAACTTGTGTTGTGCCTCCTCCGTGGCTGCCTTGGCTGCTGCCGACACGGCCTGGGAGGAGGCGAGAGAGAGAGAGAGAGAGAGAGAGAGAGAGAGAGAGAGAGAGAGAGAGAGAGAGAGAGAGAGAGAGAGAGAGAGAGAGAGAGAGAGAGAGAGAGAGAGATGGATATGGAGAGAGAGAGGTCAAGAGAGAGAGGTCAAGAGACGCTGGTCGGTCACAACCACAGCCGCAGCCACAGCCACAGCCACAGCCACAGCCACAGCCACAGCCACACACGGAAACAGTACCGAGCGACCAATGAAGTGCGTACCTGCTTGGCGTCGTTCACCGCGGCCCTGTACTGTTGCTGGAGCCGCTCGGAGTCTGCATTCGCTTCCTGCCGCAACGCCGTCAACTGCTCCATCAGCCGCGCCTTCTCCGCCGCGTGCGTCGCATGCACGCGCTTCAACTCCCCTTCGTGTCGGCGCTCCATGTCTTCCGCCCGAGACGCGCCCTCCATGGCAGCCTCCGTCTGCGCCGTCTGCAGCCTGGTCACCGCCTCGGCATGCTGCCGCTTCAGTCGCGCCTGCTCCTGTGCGTGCGTCGCGCGCAGCTTCTCGCACTGCGTCAACAGGTCCGTGGTGACGCCTCGCACGTCCTCTGCAGCCTTGGCCCGCACCGCCTCCAGCTCGACCGCGTGGTCGTCCTCAAGCCGTCGCATCGCGGCGTCCTGTTGTGTGGCCAACGCCGCGGCCACGGCCGCTTGCTTCTCCCGCACCAGCTCCGCCTCGTGGGCCTTGTCCGCCTCGGCTCGGGCTGCGGCTTCGCTTTGCGCTTTGCGCGTGGCCGTGCGCTCTGCGAGGCGCGCAGCCTGCAGCTTGCCACGCACCTCCTCCAGTTCCGCACGGTGGGTTGCGGCCAGACGACGAACCAGCTCGTCGTGCTCCGCTTGTGCGGCTTGGAGCTGCGTCTGGGCGAGGGTCACGCGCTTGTCCGCCGCAGCGGCGGTCTCCTGCTGCGCCTTGTTCAACGCGGCTTCGTGCTCGGCGTCTTGGACCTTCCTCTGCATCTCATGGTTTGCATTGGCCAACTCCGAGGCTTGTTGGGCCTCACGCAGCTGCTGTGCCAGCGCCTTGTTTGCCACCACCAGTTGCTGCATGTCACGCGTGCTGCGTGCACACACCTCCTCAATGCGCTTGTCAGCGTGCTGCTGTGCAGCGGTGGCAGCTGCTTCACCCCGCTGCTGGGCCGCTTGCACATCTGCTTGTGCCTGTGCTTGAATGGCTGCTCCAGCAGCAGCCAACATGCATGGAAACACGGACAAGATGACAACACAGAACAACAACGCACCCTGGTTATGTTCCTTTGCTTGGAACCCGCACCAAGCACACACACACACACACACACACACA
>Ga0213833_1001440_pt1 | contig 17024 bp, 13 predicted proteins | sample SWATP21_FD_160575 | JGI IMG/M metagenome (GOLD analysis project Ga0213833, IMG submission 160575) | Coastal seawater microbial communities from Marineland, Florida, United States - SWA TP2 #1 | ecosystem: Environmental > Aquatic > Marine > Coastal | place: USA: Florida | collected 2016-08-14
GCGGGGGGGGGGGGGGGCAACAGCCGCAGCGTGCACTGCGTTGCGAAGCTTGCTGACCCCTGTTCATGTCGCAGGCCGCCACCAGGTTGAAGCAAGTGTCGAAACTGCAAACCGAGTTGGACAACACTCGCCGTGCAGCCAACCAGGCACCCGCAGCCGCCTCCCCTCCCTCGCCAAGCACCCCTGCGCCAGCGGTTGTGGCCGCCAAACCGGTTGCTGCCGTGGCGGCGCCGCAGGCAGGAGCAACTCGCAGCGGCCCCGAGGCCGACTCGAGTGGCGGTCCACCTCTACGCCAGGCCTTCACACCGAAGCCATCACGCGGCCCAACCGCGGCGGAGCCCATGGCCGTGCCACAGCGTGTGCCCTCCGTGTCACACCACGCCGCGGCGACGCTGGGCCAAGTGGCGAGTGCCCTGGCTGCTGACGCGGCGCCGCGGCGTGGTCCCATGGTCATTGCGCATCGTGCACAAACGTCGCAGCAAACGTCGCGCTCAGCTGTGCCTGTTGGACTGTGGGCGAAGCGAGGCACCTCGACTCGTCGCAGCATGTCCGTGGCACACCTCCAGAAGCCCCCTGCGTCTTCTCGAGGAACGGCCCCGGAAGCCTCGCGGAACAAGCCACGCGTTGGTGGCGCGCTCACGCGATCACAATCCCACACGGCAATGCAGCTGGATCTGCACAAGCTGCACCTCTCCTCGTCGAGACGCCCCGTGAAGGCAGCCTCCAAGCCGAACGGGGCCCACTCTACGGCACCACCCCCGCGCGTGGCCCACCAGGAGCCCCCTCCGCCCCGGGCTGCACGCAAGAAGGCGCACAACACAAGCACAAGCCCGCGAGCGTCAACAAGACCCAGTTCCAGTTCCCGCGCCGCCGTGCCCCTGTCGTCCAGACGCACCTTGGTGTCCTCGCAGCAGGCCCCCGCCACCACACACCGCTCCGTGGCGCTGTCGTCCGGCGCTTCCTCCTCCGCCTCCCGCGCGACCGTGCGCGACAGCCAGAAGTTCCGCCTCCTGCAGCAGCTGCTGTCCACCTCCCACCGCACACGGTACACCAGCCGGGACACCAGCCGCGACACCAGCCGGGACACCAGCCGGGACACCAGCGGCGGCAGGTCCCCCTCTCGCCGCACCCCCGCCCGCCACAATACGTGCAGGGGCGCGTCCAAGGGCAGGTCTCGCCGGAGGACGGCGACGATGGCGCGGTCCAAGTCGCGCCGCCGCACCGCGGGACCGGCGATCCCGGCCACGCCGACGCCGACGCCGACGCCGACGCCCACGGCCACCCGGCCACCGGTGGCCATGCACACCGCCACCATTCCGCCGGTGTTGGAGTGGGGCGGGCCCGCGGGCGGCTTCACGATCGTGGAGCGCCGGGCGCGCGTGCCGCACGCCAAGACGATCATGCTGGGGAAGCAGGCGATCGTGATGGATGGAGAGCCGGAGTCGCGTTCGCGGGTGGTGCCGTCGGGCAAGCTGCGGCGCAGTGGGAAGCTGCGGGTGGGCAACTTTCAGATTTTGTTGACGGAAAGCCGTTTGGCGGAGAGGTAGCGTACCTCTGGTGGGGAGGTGGCATGCCACGCCGCTGTTCTGTTGGATGTGTACATGTGTGTCACAGTGTGTGGGTGGGGGATCGTAGATTGCGTGGTGTGGTGTCTGGAGACCTGTGTGTCTCTGGTTCGGAGGTATTTTTATTGTGCTTTTGTCCCTGATTCAAAGTGAACAACACGTTTGCTCGGACATGTTCCTGAGAGATGGTGCGGTGCGTCTGTGCCCGGCGCAACGAATAGTTGTGGGCGGGGGGCGTCCCTGGTAACGGTTGGATGGAGTCGGATGCGATGATCACTGCGGCAGTCCCATCCTCAGGCACAAGTGTATGAGCGGATGTCGCCAGCTGATGCACGTTACATCTTCGTTACAAACAGTAAACACCTCTCTGGACTACGATGCACAAGATGACACCAAACACACAAAAGCAAAAAAAAACGAAACGAAACGAAAACGAAAGAACCCTCTCTCTCAAACACACTCATTGTTCACACCGATAACATGGCCACCCCCGCCTCCCCGGGGTTACCAAATGCGGGAGGCACGAGCAATCGACGGCTGAAACTCCCGGCGCGCCTGCTGCGCTTTTCGCAGCAGCTTCACCATATGTACAGGTTGCCGATGCAGCAGCCGGCCGCTGTCCCCAGACGTGTGAGACCGCACATGCACCCGCCCCGTCGTCGAGTGCGCGACACCCGTTCGTGCACCCACCCGGGGGCGTGACACCTGCGGCAGCCGCTGCGAACGCAGCCCCACGTTCCCACGCCTGCCTGGGTCGTTGGCGCTGCTGCTCAGTTGTCGCGGCACGCCTTGTCCACCCTTGCGGGCGCCCCCTGTGCCAGCATGGCCGTGCCCATGCCCATGTCCATGCCCATGTCCATGTCCATGGCCGTGATGACCTCGGACATCACCCCCACCACCCCCACCACCACCACCACCCCAAGCGTACACCAACCCCCCATTCGTGGCGGGGTGGGTGGTAGACAAAGAGGCGCCAACACCATGATACTCCGTCCGCGCGCGCTGATGATGGCGCTGCCGTTGGTGCTGGTGCGGGTGCTGGTGCGGGTGCGGGTGCGGGTGCGGGTGCGGGTGCTCCACAAAGTTATGGGCGGCCATGGACGAGGGTGCGGCGACCTCCCGGCCATCACGCCGCCCCTGCCGCATGCTACGTTCCCCCGTCGGCGCATCCGGCGCAGGCCGGCCCGCCGCGCCGCGAGTCTCCGACCGCAGGGTGGACCGGACGCCGTACCCCGAGCACGTCACGGCCGCAGACAGCAGCGCCGTTCTTGCGTCCCCACGGCGAGCGACCGGCCTGCCGGTGTGGTGGGGGACGCGGCTGCTCATCACGACCGGCGTCGTGGTGAAGGGCGTGGAGGGGAGCACGCCCAGTGCCACCGTTGACAACGGGAGGCCACGGCGCTGGCGCTGGCGTTGGCGTTGGCGCTGGTGTTGGTGTTGGCGTTGGCGTTGGCGTTGGTGTGCTCGCTGTTGGTGGGGGTGGTGCGAGCTCGCAGACGCGTGGTGGCCGTGTTGCTGCTGTTGCTGTTGCTGTTGCACAGGTCGACGCAGGTGCGTGGTGCGCACCGGTGTGGTGGGCAGCGATGACACACGGCGGTGGTGCTGGTGGCCACCGTGACCGTGGTTAGGGCCACGTTCCACACGTTCCAGATGGGGCGAGGCGGCTGACAGCACACCCACAGTGGTGACAGCCTGAAACAACTGTTGCTGTTGCTGTACCTGTTGCTGTGGCTGTTGCCGTTGCTGTTCTGCTTGTTGGGGAAGTGCCGTCGAGCGACGGCCGTGCAGCGGTGTGGCAGGCAGCGACACGCTCATGCCTGCGGGTGGCCACGTCGGCGAAGGCGGCGACTCGCGAAGGGAGCGGGAGCGGGACTGAGTGTGGGAGCGGGACTGGGACGTGGGCGTGGAGGGGGGGGAGGGCACTCGCGACGACGGATGGGACAAGGACAGTGACGAACGCGAGTCACGCAGTGCATGAGGCAGGGGGACCAGAAGCGGAGTCGTGTGCATGTTTGGGTTCGTGTTTGTGTTTGTATTCAGGATCGCCGCCGTTGGCGCCGCCGCCGCCGCCGCCGCTGCCGCTGCCGCCGCCAATGCCGCGGCAGTGGCTGCGGCATGGTGTGCGCGTCCCGGCATCGACACCACAGGGGTGAACAGCCTCGCGGCATGGGGTGTTGACGGTGGCGGAGACGATGACAGGAGCAGCGCTTGCAACGGAGGCGACGGGGCGACGGGGGAGGAGCGTGCATCATGGGGGTCGTCATGGGACATACCACCGACGCTCGCGTGGTGTGCACTGTCCCTGCCACCGTTCCCACAACTGGCACCACCACCACCACCACCACCACCACCACCTTGTGCACCTTCACCGCCGGCTTGGTAGGGGCATGCCTCCGCGCCAAACGCACGCAAGGTAGGCGCGGCACGCACGGGACTGAACAACAAGCGACCACCGTCGTCGACACCGACACCGACACCGGCACCGTCACCGTCACCATCACCAGCTGCACTACTACTGCCCGAGGGCTGCTGCACCGGGGTAGCCTCTGCCACGATATTGTCTTGGTGCAGCACCACCAAGCTGTCGTCCGACACCCGGCGCTCAAGCGGTGCCTCACCCCCCGACCTGGCGCCACCACTGACCGCAGTCCATGCGGTGGCAGGCGGCTCCCCCACCTTGCTTGGCGGCGCACCACCGTCCAACACGGGCGATGCGGAGGCACGCGACACGGGACGCAGCGCAGGTGCCGCGACGGCGCCTTCGTCCATGCACACCGTGCCGGTGACCACCACCGGGCTGAGCGCAGCGAGGATCGCAGGGGGCGGCGGCGGGTGGGTGGTGGGTGGTGGTGACATGGTGGTGGTGGAGGTGGGCTCCTCCTGGCTGGCGTCGTGTGACGGGACGAGGCCACAACGCCCTCGGTGACTGCGCCCTCGACTGCGACCACGACTGCGACTGCGACTGCGACTGCGGCTGCGACTGCGGCTGCGACCGTGGCTCTGGTGTGGGCTTCGACTGCTGTGCACCTGGCGCTGCCGTGCGCGTTGGGGCGACGGGTGGAACGTGCGCCCCGGCCCACTTTCATCGCTCGCCACCTTGACCAACGTGTCCATCAGGTGCCCCGCACGCCGCAGCACGGGGGGTGTCGACAACCGCACACACTGCAACCGCTGCTGCTCGGGCGTGGGGTGGTACCTTGGTTTCTTGTCCAGCGCGCCGCCACCATCACCACCTCCACCACCTCCACCACCACCTCCTCCTCCTCCTCCGGTGGACGACGAGACGTTTGCCGCCGCCGCACGCGCCGCAGACGCTGCCACACGTGCCGACGCCCCACGCACCGGCACCGGCGCCGGCACCGTGCGGGGTCGGGACAGTTTTTCCATCGCCGCGGCGATCTGTGCCGGTGTGCGGACGATGGGGGACGTGGGAAAGAACCGGGGCGACGGCGCGTCCGGCGTTCCATGGGCGAGTTGGCGCGCCCGGCGCACCGGCGTGCGGGTGAGCATGCTGGGGGCGCCGTTGGGGGTGGTAGTGGGGCGCTTCTTGGGCTTGGGCTTGGACGGCTGGCGCACGAGCTTGGGCTGCGGCGCTAGGATGCCGTTCAGCTCGCCGATGCTGCGCAGCATGGCTCGGTACAGCCCCCACTCGCCGCCGGTGTCCGGGGTATCTTCACGCAGCCGGCAGAAGGCGGGCACGGTGATCATGCCGACTCGCGCGATGCGCTTGATGCGGTCGAAGGCCAGCTCGCTGACGTTCAACCGGCCGGAGAACAGCAGGCGGAAATCCAGCGAGTCGACGTGCCGAAGGATGTCCACCACGCCCTCAAAGTACGCCTGGCCGCGTCCGTAACCACCGGGCTTGGAGTTGTCTTCCACCAGGTACTTTGCACGGACAGTCTGACGGGTTGGGGTTGGGGAAGTGGATGTCAGATCAGATCAGATCAGAACCGCAACCGCAACCTTGCACAACAGCACATCGACTCGACACAACCACACAGAGCCTAGCCCAACGCACCTGTTTCCATCTGGCTTCTTTGTCAGGCATGTAGCGCTCCAGGTGATCGAACAGCTCCTTGAACGTCATGGTGTCCGCCTTCGCCGCGGCGTAGTACAGCAGTGCGGCAGACCACAGGTACTGATGCTGCAACGGGAGCATGGTGTTCAACGTGGCAAGTCCCTCCTCAGCAGCAATGTCTGCTCGCGTGTTTTGCCGAGGCCGCAGGCCAAACTGTTGCCGCTTGCGAGCCCAAGGCTGCAGCCCATCGTTCAACGCGCGCACAAGGTGCGTGCCGATTTCGTGGAACGCGAACGCGTGAATGCCTCGCGCGCGGAGCACGGAGCTGTGAGACGCTTTGTCGGGGTCAACCCTGGCGACCCATAGTGTGAACTTGCGATCCTCCGGCTTCTTCGTTCGGAAGGAGTAGTTCACCTTGCCAGCGGCGTTCAACCCCCGCACCCACTTTACGGCCAGCTTGCCCTTGATGCGGTTGGTTTTCAGGAAGGAGGTCAGGTACGTGTCGGCTTCTTCCTCAGATATGATTTCCCCACACGAGGCTTCCAAGAAGTTCTGGTACGACCCAAACTTGGACAGCACCGAGTCCAGCACCTGCGTCGCTTCCGTCAGCAAGTCTGTGGACACACGTGCCATCGACTCCGCAGCTTCCACCGCACCATCGCCGCCGCTGTTTGCTGTGCTGTTGCCCGCAGTAGTGCTGTCGCTCTGAGGTGGCTGGGCCGCTTTCCGTGTGCGAAACGTGGGTGGCTCGCCAGTGCGAAAGAAATCCTCCATCTGCTCGTGCGGGTTCACCGGCTCATCGTCACGCAGCACAGACTCTGGCAGCCTGTCAGAATCGCTATCCTCCTTGCTGCTACCGCCCCCATCCTCGTCCCCACCCGCGTCGTTGCTGCCGCAGTCACGGCCGTCAGCGCTGTCGGGGTCAGAGCTGCTGCCGGCGCTGCCGTCACTGCTTTCCGCTCGATCTTCTGTCTCCACTTGCGCCGCAACTGCCGTCGTCGTGGCGTCTTCATTGTCAGGCTCACCACTCTCCATGCCATCACGTTTGGGTGATTGCGTGCCTACACTCGCTTCAACGTCGTCGCCATTCGCCTCTCCACATCTGCGGCTCGCAGTGGCGTCAACACCAGCGCTGACGGCACTGGCGACAGTGAGGGCCTCGCTGTCTGCGTCACACATGGGTGCCGTCGACCCCTGCCGGCGCCTCCGCGCGTCCTCGCCACGCGACGGTATATAATGAGAGGCTATACGCACGCTTCTGGCGCCATGGTCGTCGTGAGCTTCTCACTCGACAGTCGAGACACAACCACAAGTGCAGGCAAACGGTCCTCAAGAAACTGCTTGTTGACAAGTTTTTTGCTCAGCTGATTCGCTCAACGTTTCAAAATTAGTAACAAAGCACGTGCAGCGTGTTGCTGTGGTAGGGCTGGCTGCGCCGGTGGTGCGCTGGCTGTTCCCGCCCGTGGACGGGTGAAACAGGAGCGGGTCAAGGCGTGTGACGATGTCGGTGCGTTGCGTGTGGTTGGGGGTTGTCTCCAAGGCTAGAGCACCGCGCTGGCAGCTCCATGACCTCACTTACGCCTTGGGCCGTGCGTGGTGCGTTGTGGTGCGGGTGGCGTCTGCGCAGGCCTTCCTCAACCTGGCGGGTTATGGAAGCGATAGCGGCAGTGACAGTGGGAGCGACGAAAGCACATCAAATGATGTGGGCGGTGGGGTGGTGGTCCACAAAGTTACAGCGCCGTCCAACCTGTTGGTGACGTACGGCGAGGACGATGATGTGGATGTGGGCGACAGTGAGGCTGGTGCGACACACCACACAACAGCCCCCGTGTCTGCAAGAGCATCTTTGAAACTACGTGCTTCGCCATCCGTGCCCACGTCGCCGCCGCGTTTCGTTGCGTCCGCCACGTTTGGCGGCGAACGGCGCGGGTACGTGTTCAAGCTCGACGGGCAGGGGCTGGGGTATTACCTTGACTCGCGGGACGTAGCGTTGGCCGAGCTCCAGGCGCAAGCAGGTGCCCATACATCAGCACCAAAGGCAGCGGCCGCAGCTGACGTGGTACACAGCCCGCGGCAGCCGCCGTCTGCCGAGGCGCTGGCGGCCATTCGCTCCAAGTTTCCGCTGCCACTCCCGGTAGGCGAGGCGGAGGATAGTGTGGCGGCGGCCATGGAGCAGCGCCTCCAGGGGCTGCTGGAGCTGCAGCCGGTGCAGCACGCAGGCCCTGCAAGTGTCCCACACCCTGACGCCGTCGCCATGGTGCGGGATCTGTCCCAGCGGCATGCGTTGCCGCAGGAGTTCAACGACGGCCTGCGCAGCAAGAAGGCGTTCGGGAACCCGTACGCGTTGCGACAGATTGTGGAGCACATGGACATTGATGAGGTGGCTTCGAACTACCCACGCGCCCTGTTTGACCCCCACAAGCACGAAGAACGAGAGCACTACACGATGCTTGCGGCGCGGCAAACGCGTTTCATGCAGCGAAAGATGGAAGCGGCGGCAGCGGAGGCACAACAAGCGGAAGCTGCGGTGCAGGAAGCGGCAACGAAACGGCGGAGAATAGGGTAGTGTGTGTGTGTGTGTGTGTGCGTGCATGCGTATGTGCCGTGTTTTGTCAACTGGGTCACAGTCACAACTTGGCCACCGAACTGCACAATGTGTACATGCGTACATGCGTACATGCGTGTGTGTGTTGGTTCCACAAAAAAGTTCTAACCATCCACCTCCATGTCCGCCTCGCCAGAGGCAGCACCTTCCGCAGCGGCACCATCCGCGGCAGCGCCTTCCGGGGCGGCTGCAGCTGCAGCAGCATCACCAGCGCCCGCACCTGCACCGGCACCGGCACCAGCGGCGTCGGCGGCGGGCGTAGCACCAGCCTGCTCACCGGCGGCGTCGGCCGTCTTCTCCTCCGCCTTCTTGGGCTCCTCCTTCTTCTTGGGCGCCGGCTTGGGCTTGTTGGCAATCGGGTTGCACTCGCGGCGGAGTTGCTGGACACAATGAAGCGCGAACGTCACATTCACGCACCTCGCACATGCCCCCCACACACACAACACCCAAGAAACACACCCAACACAGCAACAACAAAACAGCACACCACACGCACCACAAACGCACGACAAACAACACGCATCGGGCAGCAAACAAACACAAACACAAACACAAACACAAGCACAACAAAACGTAAACGTACAGCCTGGCGGTCACGGATGGCCTTCACTGTGAGGACGGGGTTCGCCGTCATGGAGAGCTTCTCCTGCGCGGCCAGGTTGTCGTCCAGCCACTTCTCCGCCGTCGCGATGAACTTGCGGATGTTGTTCCTGTCGTCGTCTGTCAAGTGGGCCAGGCGCTCCTCGGTGCTGTTGGCGGTGCGCTTGTAGTCGTCGCACACACGGCGGAAGTCTGACACGGCCGAGGGGCGCTTCTCTGTCTCCTCCTTGCGCAGCTTCACGGGCTCCACCCGGCCTCGCACCTCGTCCAACTTGGTCTGGTACTCCTTGCGCGTGGCGTCGAAGGTGTCGTACAGCCAGTTCTCGGACTCGTCCAGGAAGTTGTTCAGCTGCTCGTTCTCGGGCGCGTCCATGAACGCACCGAGGTCGTACAGGATGGTGCGGGACTCGTAAATGTACGACTCCAGCTCGTTGCGCTTGGCCTGCGTCTCGCGAATGATGCGGTCCTGCTGCTGCATCTGCGCCTCCACCTCCACCGCCTCCATCAGGCGCTTGGCGTCGTAGCCCGGGTGCTTGAAGTCCACGTTCAAGTCAAACCGCTTGAACTTGGCCTTGGGCGGCGCAGCAGCCTCCGCAGCAGCGGGGGCAGCGGCGTCCCCAGCCGCCTTCGCGTCGCCCTCTGTCTTGGCCTCACCGTCCTTGCCCTCCGCGGCGGCGGCACCAGCATCGGCGGCGGCACCGGCATCCGCGGCGGGCTTCTCGGCGGCGGCGGCGGCGGCGGCAGCGGCGGCGGTGTCGTCCTTGCTCATCTCCACGTCACCGTCGGCGTCCGTGGCGGCGGGCTCCACGGGCAGCTTCTTGAACGCCTGTGCGGAGTGCACCGTGAAGATGCCGCTCATGTCGTACTTGAAGTTCACACGGATCTTCACGGGGCCTTCCTCGGGCAGCGCCTCGGCAGGCGGGTCGGCGATGGTGAAGCGGCCGATGCGACGGTCGTGGCCCTCCGGCAGCGCGGTGCCAATCTTCGACTCGTCGTACTCGGCGGAGATGCCGAAGCCGGCGCGGCGGCGGAACGTGATGCGGGACATGCCCGGGAACTTGGCGCCCTGCTTGTACAACACGACGGTGTCGGTGTTGCCGGTGTCGGCGACGCCGTCGTCGCCGTCCATGGGCGTGTCGTCCGCGTCTGCCTCCTGGTCCCACGTCACACGGATCGGGTACGACACCACGTCCACCATCTTGAACTCCTTGCTGATGCGGAACTGCGGCGACAGCACGGCGCACTGCAGGGCGCAGCCTCGTGCAAAGCACTCGTCCATGTTCAGCGTGGTGCTCAACCCGTAGTTGGGGGCCTTGCCCTCCAGCTTCAGCAGGGCAGCGACCTTCAGCTTCATGCAGCGCGAGCGCATGCCGCCGCCAACAATCTCCACAGAGTGCAGCTCGGAGGCGTCGGCGACGCCAGCCAGCTCCAGCGCCTGCGCGATGGGCTTCTCGCACCCCGCCACGATGGGCACACACAGCTCGTCGAACTTCTCGGCGGTCACCGATGAAGTCAAATCGTGGTCGCTGGTCAAGCACTCCACGTTCACGCGCGCCAGCGGCACGCCTTCCGGGCTCAGCGTCTTCTTGGCCTTCTCGGCGGCCTTCATGAGCTTCAATCGAGACTTGGGGTTCGCCCAGGCGTCGGCGCCAGTGGAGGCCTGGAACTCTGCGGCAAGGAAGCGGGCGATGGCCAGGTCGATGTCACGGCTGCCCAGGTTGGCGTTGGACACGGTCGACTTGACCTGTGCCTTGCCCTGGTAGAAGGCCACCACCGACGCGGTGAACGACGCCTCTCCCATGTCCACAAACATCACCAGGCGGCTGTCCTTCTCTGAAAAGGCGCCACGCGCGGACTTGAAAATGCCGTACGCCAACGCGGCGGCGGTGGGCTCGTTCAGCAGGCGCAGCACGCGCACATCGGCAATGCGCGCGGCGTCCTGCACTGCGTGGCGCTGGACGTCCGTGAAGTAGGCAGGGACCGACAGCACAACGTCAGCCATGGGCGCGCCAGGGCAGGCGTCGTTCGTGATCTCCTTCAGCTTGCCCAGCAGCATCGCCAGCAGTTGCTGCGGCGTGAACACGCGGTTCTGACCGTTGTACATCACTTGAACGCCAATCTCATCGTCGTCAAGGGCCACAACCTTGAAGTTGATGAAGTTTTCGATTTCGTACTGCACGCCGGGCTCGCTGAACTTGCGCCCGATCAACCGCTTGAGGCACTTGACAGTGTTCTTGTAGTTGGATCGTTCCTGCAACCAAGAGGGGCACACGGGGTGGAACAGCGTCAGAACACGGCGGCCTGGCGTGTCCCACGGGGAAACCGACACCGTCACACGAACAACGACGTACAAGGGGGACAGCCGCCTCGCAAGCGAAACGCTCCTTGCCCTGGAAGCTGACGATGGAGCTGCGAAATGCGAAATGCGAGCACAGCCAGTCACGGCGGGGCAGTGGTGAGCCACCAACGGAGCACCGCACCAGCCCGGTACACACTGCAACCCCAAGCAATGCCATGCATTGACACAAGGCACACACGCGCTCACTGTGCAGGGCGCGACGTACGAGTTCAGGCGCTTGGAATTCTCATTGAGAATAATGTCCACACCACCACGCTTGACACGGGCGATGGTGCTGTACCGGTTGCCGATATCAATGCCGATGACGGACATGGTGACGGCACAAGAAGCAAAACGGAACCACTTGTCCAAAGATGGAGCTCCGCTGGGGCACCCGCGACTTTGTCCCGCCTGGTTGAGTGATGTGCGAGTTCTGCGTGTGGCGCACGCCGCGCAGGCCTGGACGGTTCGGCGTTCGCGATGCCAAGCCAACAACCATGTTGGTGTATTTGTCAAACTAAACTACCACGTGCGGAACACACAGACAACCCTGACAGCCAGCGCCCCCGGCAGCTGCTCACTATCATCGCGTGCCTGCTAGTCTCGCCTTCAGCTCTATTCACACCACACACCACAGTTTTATCTTCACAATGCCTCGTGGGTATGTTTGCTCTCTGCGTGGTGCCCGTGTGCGTGTGGTAACGCGGTGTGTCGTGTGTGCAGACGTCGCTCCGGTGGTGGCATGTTCGGCGGTTCCAAGCGTTCCGGTGGCGGCTTCTTTGGCTCAAGCAAGAAGTCTGGCGGACTCTTCTCCCGCAAGAAGACGACGAAGGCCCCCGCAAAGTGCGTAGCCAAAGATGTGCGCACGTGCTTTCGTCCCTTTCGGCATGCCACTCACAGCGGTGCTTGTTGTTGTTGTCGCGCGTTGTGACGCCAGGCGCGCCGCCCCAGCTCCCACTCCAGTCACCCGCGCAGCCCCACCCAGCACTGGTGGAGGCATGCTGAGCGGCATTGGCTCAACCATCGTGCAAGGCATGGCCTTTGGTACCGGTAGTGCCATTGCCCACCGTGCGGTTGGCGCAGTCGCCAACGGCATGTCTGGCTCTGACGAACCGCGCTCGGCCGGCGCTGAGTCTGGCGCTGCGTCGTATCCGGACGACACCAAGGTCGCGCCACCCGCCATGGACTGCTCTGGCTTCATGGCTGCGTTGAACACTTGCTTGCAGAAGCACCCTGGCGACATCGGCATGTGCCAACAACCGATGGACATGCTGCGCGACTGCAAGTTCCAGGCCGAGGCTGGCATGAGCACCATGACACCCAACTAAGTCCGACGGCGGGTTTGGTCATGGGGTGGGGAGAGCCAAGCCTTTGCATGGCCTTATTTGTACACAGGATCCGTGTTCTGGGCGGACAGCCAGGCTGAGGTTTGTTGTTGTTCGTGCTTCGTGGTCCTCAGTTTTGTTTTCGTGCAAAAGCAACACAGTATGTTTTTGCCATTCTCAACCAGCCCGCACGTGTGCGTGCACCAACGGACAAGAACGCAGTAACATGAAACGAAAACTGTAGGAAGGAACGAGGATCTGTACTAAGCGAAGTGAAGGCCGGCAGAGTTGAAGGCCTCGAGAAGACTGCACCCAAGAACAAGGTATCCCCCAAACAATGTCAGCACAGCAAACACCACCACCAACACCAACGCTCACACACACGCACCCCAAGAAGTCATCAAGGGACATTTGCGCCGCTCGCTTGCCCGTGAAGCCGCATGAATCCACAACCTTTGTCACCACAGCTCTCATGTCTGGCAAAGGATCAGGGAGGGGCTGCACCAACACTGGAGTGTGAGCTCGGGTTGGGTGTCATGTCGGGCGTGCACACTCACCACGTTGTTCAGCGAGCAATGAGTGACGTAGTTCTTGGTCAGCATGGAAAGCACTGCCTTGGTGCACAAGACAGAGCGCAGCGTCTTGTTCTTTCGGTTGAACAGCAACCGAACCATACCATCCCATTCCTGCCATAAAAAAGAGACATGTCGAGCAAAATCAGTGCGCTCGGTCTTTCCGGTCGGCTTGTGTCGATGCCACGTACAACAAAATTCACTGGCGGGGGTGGATTGCGCGGTTCTATCCTGACAACACGCGACTCAACCTTGGGAGGCGGGCGGAAGTTGTTGCGCCCAACCTTCATAAGTTGGTCGACCTTCGCTAGCAACTGCGTGTTCACGCTCAAGCGACAATACATATCCGAGCCTGGCCTGTTGATGCACATCGGTGCTCAAAACCCCAAACCCTGACAACGCACACAACCACACCCACGCAGGTACATACTTGGCACTCAAACGCAAAGCAAACTCCTCTTGAAACATGACAACTGCGCATCGGAAGAGGGGACGGTGGGCCAACAGCTTGAACACGATGCCGGATGAAATCTGGAAGTGCGCGAGGTGAGAATTCTTCCTTCCCAAGGCTGCACTCCCTAACACACACATATACATATGCACACACACATACATTGTACGGAACGTTGGCCACACAAACGTCGAAGTATGGAAGGTTTGCCTTCAGCACGTCACCGTGAAGAATCTTGAGTTTCTTCTCTTGCTCGCTGCAACATCGCGCGCGTGTGAGTGTGGGCTGCTTCCTGTACCCCTCCCCCGCAAACGTACGTTCCCTGCACACGTCGTTGTAACTCAACAACCATACGTGGATCAACTTCGACGGCAATGACGTGCTTTGCCTTGTCCAGCAGCTTCACCGTCATGTTACCGGTGCCAGGTCCGATTTCAAGAACCGTGTCAGTGGGGTTCAACGCTGCTTTGGCCACAATGCTGGTCACCACCAATGGGTTCTTCAAGAAATGCTGTCCCCGGCTTTTGTCGGCGATGGGGCCTGACGCGCGGACACGCTGTCTTTTCTTGTTCACCTTGGGCATGATGACAAGCACGCACGAGTGCGGTGGCGAGCAGTTGCGGCGGCTTGTGCCGGTTTTTGTTACGCATTCAAAAAATACACTACCCGGCCAAGCACGCAGCATGCCTACAGGTACGTTCGGATGGGATCCATTGAGCCACCCTCAATTCGCCGAACATCGGTTCCCTCATCATCACCTGTGCGGATTGTACCTTTCCGTACCACAGGTGGGGTGGTGAGGTCGATGTCAGCAGCTGGGCGAGTATCGCGAGAAGCCATGGCGCCTTCTGCGACAGGTCCCGCACCCGCACCAACACCCGCATCCGCACCCGCACCCGCACCTGCACCCGCACCCGCACCTGCACCTGCACCAGTACCAGTACCAGTACCAGCACGTGTGGAGGCGCCGCCGTCACCGCCCTCTGCGGAGAGAAGGTGCGCGCGTGCAGCACCATCAACTCCATCTGCAGCGGCATCATCTTCATCGCTCGTGGCTGCGGCTGCGTCACCGGAACCGCGGGAAGACAGCGATTCAGGCTTGGCCGGAACGATCCCCATCAAGGCAAGCTCCTGCTTGACACGAGCAAAGTAGTCATCATCAGGGTATCCGAATCGTGTCGCTCCACCCCTGGTTGCCGTTTTGTGGTGAATGCCGTTCCAAATGACCACATTGTCACGCTGTGTTGTCACCGACCGCCCAATCTGTGCCGCACGAGGGAAACACACATGGAGTTCAGCCACAGTGGGGACTGCAAAGAATAGGACAAACAGTGACGGGTAGGGACGACCGGACGTACCGTGAAAGACTGTCGCCTTTCAAACGCGAGAACCAGCAGCTCTGCCACCTCGCGCCCTTCAGGTGTGTCGGGCAGGTACCCACGCCGGCTGGTGCCCTTGTAGGCCGTGCCCGGGTTGGGATGGCTCTCGTCTTGCACGCCGTCCGGGAACACGTATCGCGCGACAATCGTGCCCACATCCTCGTACCCGGCGAGGGGTGTGTGGCCAACCGGGTACCTGCGTGGTGCATACCACACAGCAAGTGAGACGCCGTCCCACAAGGACACAACCGCAACCCGGTACCACGTCCACCACCCCCCGCGCGCGCACGGTACGCACCGAGTCACTGTCATTGTTCCAGCAGGCATGTTTCCCATGAGGGTGGAATAGGCCTGCGAGCAAATGGGACACTTGACGCTGTGCTTGAAACTGTCCACGATGCACTCTGTGTGACGCGTGACCGTTCCCACATGAGGTCTCAACCACACACCGAAGCAAACGCCCACCCGACTGAGGCTTGATAGCTCACCCTTGTGGAAGTAGTGTCCCTTGCATTGTCCCAGGAGAACCACCAGAGAATCGTGCACATCGCCCTCCTCGAAATCGTCGAGGCAAATCGAGCACGTCGTGCCTTCCACGTCAGCAAACGTGTCCGGTGTCGTCCACCCAGTCATGCACGCCACAGTGTCTTCGTCCATGGTGCCCGCATCGTGGCGGTCCTTAGAGGGGTCACACTCGCGATGAACGAACTCGTCACCAGCGTCTTCACCTGGTTGAGCACACGAACACCACAGCCATCTCGTCACACACTTCACATGACGCGCTGCGAAAGCCCAACACACGAACCATAGCGGCGCGTGCGCGGATTCCTCCCTCTTCGAGGTGCAATGCCTCTCGAACGTGACCCGCCTCGTCTGTGGGGGTCGTGAAGTCGCCCTGATGAGCGACCACGACCAGCATGCGTGGCAGATGTGGCGTCACTGGTCGTGGTGTCCACACGCTTGATTGGCCTCTGCTTCCCGGTCGTGGTGTTGGTTTGAGTCCGGCTGCGAAAGTCAATGGTATAGTTCCAACGCCCAATCTTCAATGCTGTTGTCCCCGTGGGGTACGCCTGAAAGGACGACTCCAACTTCGAGTTCTGGGGCGCGCTGAACTGCTGCCAATTGTGGCCGTCATCCCAGTACCACACACCTGCTCGAAGAACAAACGTGACGTGGGGGGCGAGCAATGTTTCAGTTTACTTTGCGGCAATCGTACCCGATGATGAAGAAGTGTTACCCATGGTTCCCGAGAGCAGTGTGTACAAGCTGGTCAGTGTGTTCCACACGTCACACTGGGTGTGACGCAGTGCTGTCGCAGAGAACTTCCAGCGCGTTGCAGCGCACGCGACAATCCGTGCTGAAGTGAGTTTGAGTGCTCGAATTTCGAGCCTCGAAACGCTGCTGCCTACAGTGCTAGTGCTATCCGAGCAACTTGCGCACAAGCAATTCCCACACCCAAACTAATACTGTGTCCACCGCCATGAGAGCCACAACGTGCCACTTCATCTGCCAACGCACAACACAGCGGTGGCAGCGGTGAGACACGCATGTACCACACACAACCAGACGCAGCGCACGCACTGATGCAGTGGGCATCGGGGCAAGCTCAAGCATTTCGTTGAAGTCGGTGCTGAGTTCCAGGGCTGCGAAGAACATCACACCGTACGTGATGGCAAGGCCTCGTGCCAATAATTTGTGGTCACGCAGAGCGGTCATGAATGGCAATCCCTGAACATCGCCCAAGCCGAAGCCTGGTGAGTTAGGGGCGTTTGTGCACCACAGCGCGCCCGCTGTGCACTCCACTCCACACCTGATAGTTGACCAAAAACGCAGAAACTTGCATGCTGTTGCTCAACAAGAATACAACTGTATTGATGACGTTCGGCTTGAATTCCCCGTCAGGATCAATGTCCCTGCGGGAACGTGGTTCAGTACGCGGCAACGCAGCAAGTACCGCGGGCAGACACCGCGGACGTACGGGTCCTGAAAAGGAAGGCACAGACGGACGGCGTACACAAGCAGTGCCAGGTGGATCGCAAACTGCCCAGCCACGGATGTTAGAGCCGAGGCACAGAACACGCTCGTGGGGGGACGCTTGCTAGAAAGTTCTTCCAAGGGCTGCAATTGACACGCCCGCCCATCAAACTGTCAAGACACGCCTCTGTCCTCCC
>Ga0213833_1001441_pt1 | contig 17024 bp, 16 predicted proteins | sample SWATP21_FD_160575 | JGI IMG/M metagenome (GOLD analysis project Ga0213833, IMG submission 160575) | Coastal seawater microbial communities from Marineland, Florida, United States - SWA TP2 #1 | ecosystem: Environmental > Aquatic > Marine > Coastal | place: USA: Florida | collected 2016-08-14
TGGATTCAGCCGTCTGACCCTGAGCCATACTATGTTTGAGAGCCCCACCAATAACAAACCCTTTCTCGTGCTGATGACGGCGGATTGCGTCAGTGACATTGTGGCGCTTAACGGCGTGATCAACAGTATTGTTCCGGGCTTTCGCGAATACTGGGTGCCAGATGGGCGGGAATTGCTCAAGTACCTTATGCGAAGCGGTCAGTACGCTGACCGGTCACTGTATCCGGAACCCGACCTTGTGCTGTTTTCTGATGAGAGCTCTGCGGTGTGCAGTTTTCGCGTGTTACGTATCGCTAGGCGCCACAAGCTGAGTAAGCGCATCCCCTTTGTGTTGCTGTCGGGATCTGCTCGTGAGAGTGAAAAGCGTCTTGCTGACAAACTGGGCGCGCGGCTGTTTGTTCAGCAGCCGGTCGACAAATTACGCTTTAGCGAGCAGCTGTCATCGCTAAAAGAGGTCTGCGAGCGAGCCGCCTGATTCAGACGCGGCTTGCACCACCGCCAATTTACTCTGGGTTTTACCCGGGATTTATGGCCCCGCAGGGGACCATAAGGAATTGGCGCGCCCGGAGAGATTCGAACTCCCGACCAAGTGGTTCGAAGCCACCTACTCTATCCAGCTGAGCTACGGGCGCAGAAGCGGGGCATTCTACCCTAGTTGAACAAATCTGGCACATCAAAATTGCATGGTAACCAACTGAGCGCCTTGCGCATTTGTACGAAGGGCCATTTTAGCGCTCTGCGGCGGCAAAGTGCGGCTTGTTTAGCGCCGCTAGCACTGCGCTCGAAATGTTGTGGCTGAGGCTGAAGGGTCAGGGTGTCGATTTTTTTGTGCTCAATGCGACAAGTTAAACGGGGCGCGGCTACAATGGCTGCCTTTTTGTGCCGCACATGGCTTTGAGTGCAAGGGGGGCGGGTGAGTTCGATAATCTCGGTTAAACAGCTGGGCAAGACCTACGATTCAGGGTTTGTCGCGTTGCGTGATATCAATCTGGATATAAAGCGCGGTGAAATATTCGCGTTGCTGGGCCCCAACGGGGCCGGCAAAACAACCCTGATCGGCGCCATTTGCGGGATCGTGAACCCCACGTCCGGCCAGATTCTGGCTGATGGCCATGATGTGCAAAAAGACTTTCGCGCGGCTCGCGCTTTAATCGGTCTGGTGCCGCAGGAGCTGTTTACCGAGTCATTTGAGAGCGTCTGGGCAACCGTCACCTTCAGTCGCGGCCTCTTCGGCAAGCCGCGGAATCCGGAGTTTGTTGAGAAGGTGCTGCGCGATCTATCGCTCTGGGACAAGCGCAATGCCCGCCTGATGGAGCTGTCTGGGGGCATGAAGCGGCGAGTGATGATTGCCAAGGCTCTATCCCATGAGCCGCAGATACTCTTCCTTGACGAGCCCACCGCCGGGGTGGATGTCGAGCTGCGCCGGGATATGTGGGATATGGTGCGCGGGCTTCGCGAGCGCGGCGTGACCATTATTCTGACCACCCACTACATCGAAGAGGCCGAAGAAATGGCCGACCGCATCGGCGTAATCAATCGCGGGGAAATTGTTCTGGTTGATGACAAGTCAAGCCTGATGCGCAAACTGGGTAAAAAGCAGCTCACACTTTACCTGCAGGAGCCGCTGGCAGACATTCCTGCCGATCTTGCTGGTGAGCCGCTCAGCCTTGAGGACGAGGGGCGCCAGCTGGTCTATACCTTCGATATTCAGAAAGAGCACACGGGTATTGCCGAGTTGCTGCGAAAGCTCGCCGCCCACGGCATCGATTTTAAAGATCTACATTCCAGCGAAAGCTCGCTGGAAGAGATATTTGTCAATCTGGTGAGGGCGCGCTCATGAATATCCATGCGATTGTCGCCATCTATAAATTCGAGATGGCGCGTACCTTCCGTACTTTGATGCAGAGCATTGCCTCGCCGGTGATCTCAACCTCCCTGTATTTTGTGGTGTTTGGCTCGGCCATCGGCTCCAGAATGGTGGAAATAGACGGCGTCAGCTATGGGGCCTTTATCATTCCCGGCCTGATTATGCTGTCGCTGCTTACCGAGAGCATCTCAAATGCCAGTTTTGGCATCTATTTCCCCCGCTATACCGGCACGATCTATGAAGTGCTGTCGGCGCCCATCTCCTACACCGAGGTGGTGGCGGGCTACGTGGGCGCGGCGGCCACCAAGTCGGTGATGCTGGGTATTCTGATTCTGCTCACCGCCAGGCTATTTGTGGATTATGAGGTGCAGCACCCGCTGTGGATGATCTGCATCCTGGTTCTGACCTCCGTCACCTTCAGTCTGTTCGGTTTTATCATCGGCATCTGGGCCGACGGCTTTGAAAAGCTGCAGGTGGTGCCGCTCATGATTGTGACGCCTTTGGCATTTTTGGGCGGCAGTTTTTATTCCATCAGTATGCTGCCGCCGCTGTGGCAGACCATAACCCTGTTCAATCCGGTGGTGTACCTGATCAGCGCCTTTCGCTGGAGTTTTTACGGGGTGTCGGACGTTAGCGTTGAGGTGAGTATCGCAATGACACTGGTATTTATGGTGTTTTGTCTATTTGTGATTGCCCGGATATTCAAAACGGGGTATCGCCTGCGGGTTTGATCGGGGGCCGATGTTGTCGATGGGCGAATTGCGGGCTACAGGGTGATAACTTGCCTGCAGCTCGCAATATCAAGTCAAGTTTATGTACATTTTCACAGAAAAGTGTATAAAGAGCTGAAGCGCTTTGCTGCAGCTTTTTTCGCGTTTTTCGTGGTCATCTGCAAGCCGCGTTCTCCCAATATAAATTATAAGAATTATACCGAGTAGCAAGAAGGTTATATGCGGCAGTGGTTTGCCATTTATTGTCGTCCGCGGCAGGAATTGCGTGCTCTGGAGAACCTCCAGAGGCAGGGTTACACCGTGTTTCATCCCCGGTTGCGGATATTGAGGCAGCGGCAGGCGGGTCTTGTGCCGGTTGTAGAGAGCCTGTTTCCTCGCTACTTATTCATTCTGTTAGGCGATGGCGGTGACAACTGGGCGCCTATCCGTTCTACGCGCGGTGTAGTGGAGCTGGTTCGGTCGGCGGGGCGGCCTCTGGCAGTGCCTGATTCGATCATAGAGGAGTTGTCTTCCCGGCAGGTCAGTGGGCAAGGCTACATCGACCTTGTTGGCGGCAGCGACCTTGTGCCAGGTGAAAAACTTCGCATCACCAGTGGCCCGTTTGCGGGCAACGCTGCGGAGTTTTATGCGCGCAAGGCAGATGACAGGGTGGTTGTGCTTCTGAATATTATGCACACCGCGCAAGCGATTGAGTTGCCTGCGCGGGCTGTTGCTCGGGTATAAACAATGCACGGTAGATCGTGATGGCCAATGGGGAGCCGAAAGCCCTAGGGCGGTAGCGTGTTTGGAGTCGGATGTAGCTCAGGGGCTTCTGAGGTTCTTGTCGAGTGTGGGCTGATGTGAGAACTATACAGTTGTGGTCTGTAGCTATGCTGGTTTTGGCACCGTAGACTGTGCTTGTGGAGGTTGGAGTTCGCAGGTCAGTGCGGTCGTCAATGATCAGTCGTTTGGCGTTTTTTATTCTACTCAGTATCTGAAATATGATGCATGTGATTATTAAGTTGGTTCGTACATGAATAAGCTTCTAAGAAGCGCGATGCGCCGGATTAGACCTTGGACAATACAGGAGAAGGTCAGGTGGTTCGGCGCAGACAACCCCTCCCAAGCGGCAAAGGCGTTAGTACTGAGGGCGAAGGAGGCTATCGGTCTGAGTAGTGCTGGATTGGCCCTGATTGTTGGTGATGGCGGAGAGCTTGAGCGCGATATTGGTAAGCGTCTTCAAGGCCTGAAGCTTAACCACAAAGTCATTGATGCGAATCGGATTGAAGACCTGGTAGTGGAAGAGCTTGGGTTAGTAGCGGTTGTCATATGTGCAGTTACTGGCGCTAAGATGCAAACCAAGATTGCTATTGCATTGGCCGAACACCCTGTTTTGCAGCACTGTCCGTTTGAGGCCGTTGCAGGCCTTGATTCCAGTAGAGAAGTGTTTCGGCGCCGAGATGAATACCGGGATACCGATTTCGTTTCTTCCGTCTTGCTGGATGATCCGTCGCCCTATCAAATTTATGAAGAATCGCTTGAGTATTTTGAGCAAAAGTGTGGCCTGAGAGATTTTCTCGATCTATACCAGATGGTTAAACATGTGGTTCACAACAACGTCGAGGGTGATATTGCCGAGTTTGGTTCTTTTCGGGGGCACAGTGGGTGGCTTATCGCAAGCACCCTTGAGGCTCTCGGTTCTAGCAAGCAATTATATATGCTTGATACATTTGAATCGTTTCCAGTGGAATCCGTTGGCGTCGACTATTTCTGGAGTGCCACCCATAAAGTGGACTTCGATTCCGTCAAAGCCAAGCTATCGTCAAAACCTAACGTCACCTTGATTAAGGGTGACTTTACACAAACGCTGGAGTCTAGCGCCGTGGGCGCTTTAGCCCTGGCTTATATTGACTGTGATAGCTACCGCGCAACACGCTACTTGCTTGAGCTATTTCAGGATAGCTATATGTCGAACGGCAGTGTTTTGATCTGTGAAGACTACGGTCACCCTGCATTGTTAGGGAATCGGGCTGCACTCCATAGTGTGTTTGATGGTGTTCCGGGTTGGATAAGGTTTTTTAGCCAGTTCAGTGGCTTGTATATCATGTTAAAAACGGCAGCCTAATTATGAGTAGAACTGACATTGTAGTAACGACAATTTTCGAGCCGGCTTGGCTAGAGGGCTATCTCGACAATTTAAAAACATACGGACGTGTGGATGATGTAGTAATTCGGATTGTTGCCGACAAAAAGACCCCTAAGTCAGTATTCGATGCTGCCGGAGCTGCTTCGAAATCGGGATTTAATATTGATTGTCCCTCTCTTGAAGATCAGGAGCTGTATCTGAAATCGTTGGGGGTGAGATCGGGGTTTATTCCCTGGAATACTGATAATCGGCGCAATATCGGTTTCCTCCGCGCACTCGAAAGTGGTGCGGATACACTTATCTCGATCGACGACGACAACTATTGCTTGCCAAATAGTGATTTTGTTGGAAGTCATCATGCGGCAGGAAGTTTACTTGGTTCAGAAGTAGAGGTCGAGTACGCACAAGGGGGGGCATGGTTCAATATTTGCTCAAGGCTTAATGCTCAAGTAAACGACAGTTTTTTTGCTCGAGGATACCCCTATGCTGCGCGGAATAAGAGTTCGCAGGCGTTAACCACTGAGCTGCCAGAGGGCGTGGGGAGTACGCGGATTTCAGTAAATGCGGGTCTCTGGATAGACGATCCTGACGTGGATGCAATGAGCAGGCTCGTGCAGGGGCCTCGGGTGAGTAGTGCTCAGTCAGCCGCCGTTGTGCTTGCGCCAGAAACGTGGAGTCCTATCAATACACAAAATACGGCTCTAATTCGTGAGGCCATTCCCGCGTATTACTATGTTCGCATGGGCTATCCAATTCAGGGTATGAAGATAGGCAGGTTTGGTGACATTCTTTCAGGTTACTTCTTGCAAAAATGCGCCAAACACTTGGGGCACGCTGTACGCATCGGAGGGCCGGTAGCAGAGCATCGCCGTAGCCCGCACAATCTTTTCAAGGACCTTTATCACGAGCTGGCCGGAATGGTGGTGATTGAGGATGTTTTGCCGTGGCTGCAAGAAGTGAAGCTCGAAGGCTCTAATTACAGCGAGGCATATGCGTCGCTGGCGGATCAACTTTCGTCGCAGGCGGGAAAGTTCAGCGGATTCATCTGGGATGATGGGGGTCGTGATTTCTTGAGCGAGACAGCCGAATGCATGCAGGACTGGCTAGCTGTAGTGGATCGTATCGGCTGATGACTTCTCTTAACTTATGGCAGCGACTCAAGATGCGGGCGCGCCGACAGATATGTAAAGCTGACGTTGCCTCAAAAATTACGCAAACTGCAGATATGTCGGAAGACGATCTGCGAATTATCGCGTACGTCCGGCCGTACACTATGACCAGCGATTTGCGTGTTGAGGCGCTGCTAAAGGCAGTTCGATTCGTGGTCAGTGCAAATATTTCGGGTGCCATGGTTGAGTGTGGCGTTTGGCGGGGAGGGTCTGTGCTGGCTATGATTTTGCAGTTGCAGCAACTGGGAGTGACGGATCGGGATATCTATCTCTACGACACCTTTGATGGTATGCCTGAGCCGACCGAAAAAGACACTTCGGAGTATGAAAAATCCGCGTTAGAGACTTGGAATGAGGCAATGCGCGAGAATAGGCCCGCGTGGGACAACTTGTTCTCACCTTCCGTTTTTAATGAGCAAGACGTTCAAAGTACAATTCTTGCGACGGGGTATCCTGCGGACAAAATTCATTTTATTCGCGGTCGCGTGGAGGACACCATTCCAGCGAGCATGCCTCCCGAAATTGCAATATTGCGCCTGGATACCGATTGGTATGAGTCGACGCGTCATGAACTTCAACATTTGTACCCTAGGCTCGAGAAGGGCGGGGTTCTGATTATCGATGACTATGGTCATTGGGATGGAGCAAGAGCGGCGGTGGATGAATATTTTTCTGATAAGGCGCTTCTGCTGCATCGCATTGACTATACCGGCCGCGCTGCGATTAAGATCTGAATAATATGGCCTTGGATTCACAATCAGGACGTTCTTTTCGACAGTATCTTTCGGTATCACGGTCTCGTATTCGGTCGCTCGATTGGGGGCAGCGATGGTCGTATATTAACCGGAAGCTGCCTGATGCGATTGCAGAAGCGGTTATAGCCAGTGAAATAAGATGCGATGCGCGTGTGCTGGATTTTGGGTGTGCAGATCAGCCTTATCGCGCTTTGTTCGGCAATGCAGCTTACCTTGGTGCGGATCTGCCGGGAAATGAGCAAGCCGAAGTTATCATAGCGCCTGACGGCCGGCTTCCTCTTGGCGATAGCTCGATTGATTTTGTGTTGTCGTCTCAGGTGCTTGAGCATGTCGAAAGACCGGAAAATTATTTGTCTGAGTGCTGGCGGGTGCTCAGGCCGGGAGGGCGAGTTGTATTATCAACGCACGGATTGATGGTCTATCACCGTGATCCGGTTGATTATTGGCGGTGGACCGGAGACGGGCTGAAGAAAGTAGTCGGAGATGCGGGCTTTCATGTCGATAGCTTGGATGGCGTTATGGGGTTGGCGCCAACAGGTATCCAGCTGTTTCAAGATGCTACATTGGCAGGTCTCCCGCGAGTATTGTGGCGCCCATACTGCGTTTTAACCCAATCACTCATTTCTCTGTTTGATCGCTTTCACTCGCCAGAGAGTAAGCGCCTGAACGCCCTAGTATTTATAGTATGTGCCACAAAGCCAGGCGGGTAATTGTGCTGGGCGCTCGCGAGGCGGGGGTGCTCGGCTATGTCTGAGCCAGAAACATTTGCATCGGTTCCACGCGGCGACTTTATCCGAAGTGGCATGGTAAGAATGTGGCTCGTGGCTGCATTGGGCAAGGGCGGCGGACAGGTCATTCAGCTAATTTCCCTCGCCATTTTGGCGAGACTGCTCGTTCCTGCCGATTTTGGCGTAATCGCCATGGTTATGGCAGTTATCGGCGTCGCGGGAATTTTTAGTGACATGGGGTTATCTGCCGCCACCATTCGGGCAAAGCATATTACGGAGGGGCAGGCCAGCGCGCTTTTGCTTCTCAATATAAGTTTTGGTTTGTTGGTTAGTGTGGCGGTATTTTTGCTGGTTCCTTTGTTGACGGGGTTATATGACGACCCTCGCACTCTTAAGCTTGGGCAGATGCTCGCATGGAGTTTTGTCCTTAATAGCCTAGGGACTCAGCACTTGGCTCTCCTGCGGCGTCAACTCAAGTTTTCCCTGCTGGCGAAAATGAATGTGGCATCAATTTTCGTCGGTCAGCTCGTGGCGATTGCGATGGCGGTTGGTGGTTGGGAATACTGGTCGTTAGCCGTAGCGATGTTGGTCACGTCAGCGTTGCGAGTCATGTTTGCCTGGTGGTTTAACCCCTGGCGCCCCGGGAAGCCTGAGGGCGGACGCGAGCTGAGGGCGATGATTGGCTTTGGTGGCTACCTGGTCGTCTTTGCTTTGATGGGCTATGCAGCACTCAATGTTCATAACGTTATCCTAGGGTGGCGCTACAGTGCCGAAGATGTTGGCTTCTATACAAGAGCCTTCGCAATTTTAGCACTGTTGGTGGGATATGTTACCGCGCCACTCGATGCTGTCGCACCTGCCGCTCTCGCCCGAATGACGGATGACCCGGAGAGTTACAGGGAGACGTATATCCATACGGTACGGACAATGTTGTTACTGGCAGCGCCGATTGGTTTTGTTTGCCTCGTTGGCGCGAATGATATCGTTGCGATTATTCTCGGTGATCAATGGCAGGCGGCGGTGGTTGTATTGCAGTTGCTTGCGCTGTCAGTTGTTCCAAGAGTTATCTGTAATAGTAGTGGTTGGCTTTATCAGTCCCATGGTGATTCAAGAAGTATGATGCAGTGGGGTGTTGGTGGGTGGGGCGTTCTGATCCTGTTGCAAGTCATTGGCGTGCAGTATGGGGTTCAGGGGGTTGCTGCTGCGTACAGCATTGGGATGTTTATTTTGCTTTATCCTTGCATGAAGCTCGCTTTCAGACGAAGCACAATCTGCATGCGCGATCTGAAGGGCGGTTTGCCTATAGTGGCCGCCGCGATGTTGTCATCGGTCATCATGTATCTTTTCTCGGAGATTTTAGAGGATTGTCTCCCGGGCGTGCGCATGGTGTTGCTGCTTCTCATCTTTGGTGGCAGCTACCTTGCGCTACTGATCGCCTTTCGGCAAAAGCCGCTTTTGAATGAGCTGATAGAGCAGATTACGTCTAGAACGAGTGCCAAAGTGGTACAGAGTTAATGATGAAGTACGTTCCGGAGCTAGATGCGCTTAGAGGTTTGGCGGCTGTGGCGGTTGTTGCGCTTCACTGGTCACCAACGGTTTTTTTCTGGGGCTGGTCAGGTGTCAATCTGTTTTTTGTTTTATCGGGGTATTTGATCGGATCAATAGTACTTGGAGCGCTGCTCGAAGGTCGGTTTTCAATCATACAATTCTATTACCACCGAACACTGAGAATCTGGCCGGTATACTACCTTTCGCTTTTTATGATACTTGCCTTTCACTTGGCAGTTCATGGGTTCTCTTTTTTTCAGAGTGAGTATTTCGGCGATTGGTTGCGCTCACTGGTGTTTCTTCAGTTCACAGAATTCTACGCTACTCCAGGTATCGCCTCTGAACAAATTTTTAACTTTCTGCCGGGAATGCTGCCCATATGGAGCTTGGCCGTAGAGGAACAATTCTACTTGATATTGCCAGCTCTACTAATGATGTTGCTATCAAAAATAGGAATTGGCAGAACTACGCTTGTGCTGTTTGCCATAGCTTTGGTTGCTCCGGTAATGCGCTTGTCTGGCTTTGTCCCTGTGTTGCTGGTTACCCAGATGGATGGTCTTATGTTGGGCGTTATTCTGGCAGCTATTACTTTGCGAAATTCCGATAGGCAACTCCTAAGCAGGATGACGGTCCGGGTATTGTTTCTCTGTTCGATTATTGGCAGTTTGTTTCTATTGGCCCCTTACTTGTATCGCGGGTTCACGGATGGTGTCGGGGCAGCTGATGTGTTTGCGGAGCCTTTGCTGTGGACGTGGGCTGATATCTTTTTTTTCGGTGTAATTGGGTTGGTTGTCACGTACACAAATAGCCCCTTGCTTGCCTTGCTGCGTGTTCGACCGCTGCTGTATCTAGGGTCAATAAGTTATGCGGTTTATATGTTCCACTTTCCGATCTTGTCGTACGTAAAGCCAAGACTGGAAAACTGGTTGGGGGATGATTTCGGTTGGTTGTCCGCAATCGTAACAGCAGCTTTGATCGTCGGACTGTCACACCTGTCGAGGGAGTGTCTGGAGCGTCCTATTCTATCATTGAAGAGTCGCATTCCAGGTGGCAGAACTAGCGCAGCAGGTGAAGCATCTTGATGACGTTATTCCGGAGAATAATCAGTCGTTATCGTCTTCGACGTGCTATTGCGAATCTGGCAGGTACTAAAGTGCTGCAGGCGCTAGAAACCGTGCATCCGGATTTGAGCTTTGTTCAGATCGGAGCGAATGATGGGAAAATGATGGACCCCATTAGATCTGCCATCCTAGGAAACCAGTGGCGGGGCTTGGTCGTCGAGCCAGTCCCGGATTTGTTCGATGCACTAAGGAACAATTATGCAAGCGTACTGGAAAGAGTGTTGCCGGTTAACGTGGCCGTTTCTAGGAAATCTGGAGTATCGGTCTTTTATCATCTGCACGATGCAAGCGGGTTGCCTGGTTTGCCTGACTGGGCAGCCGGCCTAGGTTCGTTTCGCCGTGATGTTATTCTTAGTCATCGAGACAGATTGCCAGCAATTGAAGAGTACTTGCAGGCAATTGAAGTGCCCTGTATGACGTGGGATGAATTGTGTGTTGCGCACGGCGTTGAAGATGTGGATTTGCTGGTCACAGATACCGAAGGGTATGATTTCGAAATACTAAGGCAGTTAGATTATGACAGATATAGGCCTTTCTTGGTGATCTACGAACACCATCACTTTGATCAAGATACGGATGATAGCTGTCGCTTGATGCTGAGCAATGCTGGCTATCGACTGTTTAGGGAAGGGCTGGACACATGGGCGATTGATATGCGTACGTCTGACCCGCGTTACCAAGGCATAAAGCAGGAGCTGGCGAAATGGGTTAGTGAAAGTCGCTATGCTGGACCAATATAATGCCGCGATGTGCCCCTGATTGACTGCGATGAGAATTGCCTGCGCGGCGGATGACCGCTACCTTCCTCATTGTGCTGCGATGCTTGCTTCGTTGCTGACGCACAATTCAAATGTAGCCGTGCATTTTATGCATTCTCGGGATGTTGATAGAGGCGGGTTGCAGCAGATTGGCGAGTTGGTGCGTCGTTGTGGCGGAAGTCTGCGCTGCCATGAGATTCCCGATGCATGGATTGAAGGCTTGCCAGGGATTAGGCAAATCCCTCCTATCATGTGGTACAGAGTGTTTTTGCCCAAACTCCTGCCAGATGCAGCAAAGGTTCTATATCTTGATGCGGATACAATAGTCCTCGACTGCATTGATGAGCTTTGGCAGACGGATATCTCCGGCTACTTTGTGGCTGCAGTCAGGAATGTATTTGAGAGCAAGGTAAGTGACTGGCCCACCAAAATTGGGGTGTGCCACCCTGAGCGTTACTTCAATAGTGGCGTGATGCTCATGAACCTGGAAATGATGCGGAGAGGCTGTACCGCAGAGAAACTAGTCGCACTCGGGCGCAATTCCCAGTATCGATTAAAGTGGCCAGACCAGGATGCACTCAATCTGGTTTTAGGTGAGCGTGTTTGTTTGTTGCACCCGAGGTGGAACTGCCAGAACAGTTTCTTTTACTTGTCGGAGGCTAAGGTAGCACTGGGGGCGGAGATCCTTGCTGAGACACTTCGTCAGCCCGGAATTATCCATTTTGAAGGCGCAGGCATGGTAAAACCTTGGCACTTTTTAAGTCGTCATCCTTATAAGAATATATACTTAAATATGCGAAAAATTACCCCTTGGTCAGATGTCGAATTTGAAGGAAAGACATTAGTGAACAGGGCTCTGAGGTGGCTGCCCATCAGTTGGTCCGTCTTTGTATTCAAGGCTAGCTTCAGGCTGCGCAGGCAGCTGAAAAAATATTCAAAATGATAAAAAAGATCGCATACAAGTTCCTGCGTTTTGCAGATAGGGCACTACAAATCGTTGTTCCGGCAAGATCAGACTACGTCTGCTATTTGAGCAAACCAGACTACAATGATAATGCGTTCTACCTCTACAAGTATGTAGTTCAGAATAGGCGTAATCTAAAGCATGTTTGGCTGGTGCGGGACTCCGATCTTAGAGAGCGCCTAAACATGGATTTTAATGAGTGGAACCCGGCTTCCTCCGGCAATAAACTCGAAGTCGTCAATAAGCTTAGTATTAAAGGCTACTATCTTTTCCTGAGAAGCCGCTACATATTTCATACGCATGGAGCGTATGCGTTTTCTAACTGGTCAGCGAGGCGGCATGTAGTCAATTTGTGGCATGGCATGCCAATAAAGTGCATCGGAACCCTCAATTCAGTTGCGCCAAACCCAAACCTGACTTTTGGTACTTTGCATATCGCGACATCCAAATTTTTTCAGTATGCGATCGCCTGCGCATTTAACGTGCCGCATGACCGCGTGCTTGTATCAGGCCTTCCTCGTTGCGCTATTTTGGCGGACAAAGGCGCGTTCGCCGGAGCATCGACAAGGCTGCGTGAGAAGTTGGGCATTGCTGAAGGGCGTAAGGTCATTTTGTGGATGCCAACTTACCGTACAGAGGTCGCAAAAAAGGATATCGCAAAGAAAACCATACGCACATTTCTCGACGATATATCTGATGAGCTGATGGAACAGATATCGCGCAACGCGATTGAGCAGGATATTGAAGTTGTCATTAAGCTTCATCCCGCTGACCCACTTAATCATTTGCCTCGAAGTTTGGATTACGCGGGTATTTCGATGCTGCGCATGTCTGATTGGCAAAGCATTGATATGCCACTATATGAGCTTATTGCCGGATCAGATGCGTTGGTTTCGGATGTGTCATCGGTTCTTATTGACTATCTGTTGACCGAGCGGCCGCTAGCGGTGTTGGGTTTTGATAGTAAAACGTACACCCGCGACCTAGTGTTTTCTGACCATTATTTTTTGAAAAGCAAGCGTATTCTGCATATTTCAACTGCAAGTGATGTTCGGAAATTCTTTGGGCTTGTTTCTTCGCGTGCGATAAATGCAGCGTGCAGCGATGATATCTCGTCCGTGTTTCACGACGATCTTCGCAGCAACAGCGCTGAAACCATTCTCGGCGCTGTAGGGCTCACGCATGGCTGAGGAATGCCTTGCGCGCGACGTGCCTGATGTGCATATCGCATGTGCAGCAGATGATAAATTTGTGCCACATTGTGCCGCAATGATTGACTCGGCTATTAGTCATCACGAGGTGGGGAAGTTAACGATTCATTTCCTGCATGATTCGATGATTGATAGGGCTTTGCTGGATCAGCTCGCTGGATTTGTTGTGGGGCGCGGAGCTGGCTGGCAGGCGCATGAAGTTTGCGAGCGGCGGCAAAGCGAAATCGAGCCCAATCGCCGATTTGGGAGGGTGGCGTGGTATCGTGTTCTGCTGCCTGAGCTTGTTCCTGATTTGGACAGAATTCTGTATCTGGACGCAGATACGATTGTTTGCCGGCCGCTGACTGAGCTTTGGGAGTTGGAATTGGAGGGGTTTCCCGTGGCGGCGGTAGTCAATCCGCTATATCCCTTTATGGATCAGGGTTTTCTGAGCGACCTTGGTCTGAATGGAGATGACTATTTCAACTCAGGGGTGCTGTTGATGGATCTGGCCCGGTGGCGTTCCCAGGGCTTCACGGATAAGGTGCTGTCTATTTCTAAGGTGCAGTATTCCCAAGAGTGGCCCGATCAGAATGCGTTAAATTGCGCCTTTCGATCAAATTGGCTGGCACTTCATCCTAAATGGAATATGCAGAACACATTCTTCGACCTGCCTCCTCGTTCGTTGCCTTTGTCGATTGGAACTTTCGGCTTATCACGCGATGAGGTGTCAATCGTGCATTTTATCGGGCCCTACAAGCCGTGGCACTATCGGTGCAAACATCGCTTGCGGCATCGCTACTGGGATCATCTCCAGAATACCCCATGGTCAGGAAAGACTATGGAAGGGGTGACGTTCAAGCACAAACTACTCAGGCTGTTGCCCGAGCAGTTTGGGTGGCGCTTGGACGGCGTAGTTCGTCGAGCTCTGACCAAAATGAAGTGGTTTTCAGCGTACTAAAACTTATGTTGCAGCCTTGTTCCTAGATGCAGCGGATTTGGATGGATTGGAGGGCTTATGGGAGTTGCGCGTAGAATATTGAATTCATTGCGCAGAAGGATTTCTGCGCGGGTGCGAGTGGCGGCGATCAAATTGGGGTACAGGGCGCCTGAGTATGCCTACCCGTTTTCAGAAGTCATGCTGAAGCATCCAGTGGGTAGGCCGCCTTATCGATGGGGCACATTGTGCGCGGCGTACTTGGCTAAGGCGTTGGGCTATGAGCGCATTTCTGTGCTGGAGTTTGGAGTTGCCGGCGGGAATGGCCTTGTAAAACTCGAACGTATTGCGCTGGAAGTTGAGCGAATAACCGGCGTCCATATTGAGGTCTACGGCTTTGATACAGGCGCGGGGCTGACTAAACCCAAAGACTACCGAGATCTCCCCCAGCTCTGGCGGGAGGGCGACTACCGGATGGACGTGCCGTTGCTTGAGTCTCGGCTCTCGCGGGCAAAACTGATTCTCGGGCCGGTTGAAGAAACAGTGCCGAAGTTCGCAGAAACTCTTACCGCTCCAGTCGGTTTCGTGTCTTTCGATCTGGACTTATATAGCTCGACAATGGATGCATTCAAGTTATTCGAAGCAAATTCAAAAGCTTTTTTGCCAAGAGTGGTCTGTTATTTTGATGACATCATCGGCTTTTCGCACGGCGATTTTAGTGGTGAAAGGCTGGCGATAAGTGATTTCAACGCGGCAAACGAGAAGAGAAAAATCTCGCAGATTTACGGCTTGGGTCACGTCTTGAATGTTCAAAAGGTTTGGACCGACATGATGTTTATGTTTCATGCCTTTGACCATGAGCGATATAACGACTACGACGAGTCGAATTTTGTGAAAGATATTCCTCTGGAATAGGCTCGATACCTTTAGAGGTGGAGATACATAAGGCAGCTATTTGATGAATTTTAAACGCTTAGTACGAAAGATATTCCTGACATTGGGATACAACGTCAAGAAGTTGACTGGCGACGAGCGCCGCTATATGTCCGCCAGCTATGACCCGGATTCATGGGTCCCTGATGACGCCTTGTCGGTGCTTAGGGAAGACAGCCCTCGCTTGCTGGAGCTGCGTAATTCTTATCAAAAGCTAGATCTACCGGTGTCCGTGCATACGGTTTGGGATGAGTCGCGGCTGAAAGGTGAACTTTCGCTACCTTGGTTTCGAGGCGATAACGCCTACGTTTGGCAGTTTCGGCAAGTGCGCGGCGAAATTCGCCTGAAGCAGTATCTGACTTTGCAGTACGTGGAGTCTCGTGATGAGATGAAGCTTCTGGATGTGCTGGATGAAGACGGAGCGTTTGGTTGCTGGACGTTTAGGTACGGAAGGAGGGATCCGGTAAGCCGCGATTTACTTGAGTCTGTCAACGAAATTAACTTTCTGGAAAGGCACGTACAGCTGTCCAATGTTGCAAACTTGAAGGTTATTGATGTCGGTGCCGGTTACGGCCGTCTGGCGTATCGAATGGCCAAGGCGCTTCCCAATCTTGAAAGATACGATTGTGTGGATGCGGTGCCAGAGTCGACATTTTTGTGTGAGTACTACTTGAATTTCAGGGGAGTCGCGGACAGAGCTTCGGCTATTCCGCTGACCGAGCATTCACGATTGTCAGATCGCTACGATTTGGCGGTCAACATACACAGCTTCTCAGAATGCACACTGGTGTCAGTGACGTGGTGGTTGAATAAGCTGGCTGAACTCCGGGTTCCCTACCTGTTGATCGTTCCGAATCAGCCGGAAGAACTGTTAACCAGCGAGGCCGATGGCAGCAAGCGGGATTTCGCGCCGGTTATCGAGTCGGCGGGATATGAGCTTGTGCAGAAAGCGCCCGTATTTGACGACGAAGAGCTTGCCGACCTCATTGGCGTGCGAGATCATTTCTTTCTGTTTCACCTGCGCGGATCATCAGCGGGTGTCGGCAATGCCTGAGAGGCTCCCGGGTGGTGCCGCGAGCGGTGCTAAAATTTCAGTTGTGGTTCCCAGCTTCAATCATGCAGAGTTTTTGCCGGACGCACTGGATTCAATTTTTCAGCAAAATTATCGTCCGCTACAGGTAATAGTTATTGATGGCGGGTCGAAGGATGGTACGGTCGATATTCTTAGGGATTACGCCGAGAGATACGCTGAGCTCGAATGGGTGTCTGAGCCCGATAGCGGCCCTGCAGATGCTGTAAATAAGGGTTTGGCCAGGGTGAGTGGCGATATAGTAGGAATACAGAGCTCCGACGACCTGTATCACAAGGACGTTTTTCCCGATGTAATTGCAGCGTTTGTAGATAACGACGATGTCGGATTTGTTTATGGAGACGTGGACGGCATCGACAAAGCTGGTACGTTGCTTTACCGCCGAAAGATTCCCGAGTTCAGTTGGGAGTCATTTTTTGGAGTGTCGTTGGCCATCCCGCAGAGTTCCATTTTTTTCAGGGCCGCGATAGCGCAAGAGGTGGGTGGTTGGAATGGAGACTACTACAGTTGCGATATAGACTACTGGATGCGCATTCTTTTCCGAACGCGGGCTCTCCATCTGAGGAAATCCCTATCTTCCTGGCGTCGTTACCCTGAGCAGCGCACTCGTCCTGACGTGGCGGCGAAACTCTGGGGTGACTACTGGTCGATGATCGACAATTCTCCAGACGTTGCAGCGGCAAGCCTCCGCGTCCGCAGGTTGGCTCACGCGAGCAAGTATATTCTTGCAATGCGGTTCCCTCCCACACGATCAAAATTTGTTGTTTGTGGTTACCTGATGATTGGGTTTCTGCTTCATCCCACATTTGTCCGCTACAATCCCTGGGGCATCTACATGCGGTGGGTTCCGGGTTTTTCTAGCTTTAGACGCGCGGTGCTGCATGCGAAGCAGCGACTGGGGGGCGTTGCGGCACGCAAATGAAGCGCCCGGTTGTTAGCGTTGTATTGCCTACACATAATCGAGCTTCGGTTCTTGGACGTGCGATGCGCAGCGTTCTGGCGCAAACACTGAGAGATATCGAGCTGATCGTTGTTGATGATGGTTCACGCGACAACACATCAGATGTGGTCGCCTCTTTTGACGATGATAGAGTGGTTTTCATTCGCT
>Ga0213833_1001442_pt1 | contig 17023 bp, 12 predicted proteins | sample SWATP21_FD_160575 | JGI IMG/M metagenome (GOLD analysis project Ga0213833, IMG submission 160575) | Coastal seawater microbial communities from Marineland, Florida, United States - SWA TP2 #1 | ecosystem: Environmental > Aquatic > Marine > Coastal | place: USA: Florida | collected 2016-08-14
TGGTCTGTGGTCTGTGGTCTGTGGTCTGTGGTCTGTGGTCTGTGGTCTGTGGTCTGTGGTCTGTGGTCTGTGGTCTGTGGTCTGTGGTCTGTGGTCTGTGCTCTGCGCGCGTTGCTATCCTTCAGACATGCTCCGGCAGGCCCACGGACAGGGCACTGGAGCTGGCGCCGCTGCTGGTGGTGCTGTTCCAGGCGGCACCACCCAACCACGGGTTCACGAAAAGTCTGCTGGAGTACGCCTTCCTCCCAAACGGCACGCAGGTGCATCGCGTATTGTCCATACACGTGTGGAGCTGGTGAATGTGGATCGTCAAGACGATGGCTTGGAATGAGAGGGGAGCGAGCATTGCGGTATGTTCATGTGGACAAAGAAGCCACCTAAAATATGCATGCCACTAGGAAAGAAGACACAGCACGATGCATGCCCGAAGCGTCTTGCTGTACAAACATTGCAGCACACCACCACGCTTGAGGCGCAGACACGCTCTCGTACCGCGACACAAACTGCTGATCACGCGGAAACACCAGTTGCGGTGCAAAACCACGACACACGAAGTGGCTGTTTGGAGCAACACGCGTAAGAAACACATGAGTGCCGTCAGTTTACGCTTGGGTCAGCGGGAGTGAAAGAAAGCCGAAGACACGGTACTTCTCTGGGGATCCACGGCGGTAGTGGATGCTGTACGCAATTGTTTCCATGGATGTGAAAGTGACCACACCGAGGAAGTAGACAGTGACGCACAGCGACGTGTACCAACCCTCAGGCGTGTTTGGCTGGGGCCAAATGTAACCATGCATCAACCCCAAGAAACCACGACCCACAGCGGTGAACATAAGTACCAGCCACCACATTCGAAACGCAGCCATGCGATGCTGGTCGATTCTTCGCTTGTACCCCGTATACGCGACAAACAGCGCGCTCACGTTGGTGGCAATCGAGTACACAAACCCCACAATGCGCCCCAGCAGGCTCAGTTTCATGCTCCAAATCATGATGGGGGTGTGAATGATTCCTGGCAGCAGGAAGCAAAAGAGCACCCGACCAGTCCACTTGTGCACCCGTGGGAAACGAGCCCGTGCACTGTCACTCAGCTGAAAGAAAACGGGCCACCAGCCAATTGTGGCGAGTATGGCGTGAAAACGGAGCGCGTTTCGGTCTTGGGTTTTCTCTTGGCGGTACGAGCTACCCCAGCCGACCATATTGTACGGCTCCCCAGTCTCGTAGTTCCACTGGCTTATGAACTCCTGTTGCAGTTGTTACATGGTCATGACCCAACCGACTGCGTGTCCCCACATGCACACTACACGTACACTGGCTCGTGTCATTGCCCCAGCAACTTCGTAGAGAAGAAGAAGCGCCAAAATCCAGGTTGGTATGGTTTCTACATGCTTCCGGCCCAACACTTGCCGACTCCATTCATGAACTGCAACAAGGACACGACACAGCACAAGCAGCCCCACCGCCCACACAGCCCATTGCAGGTGTGTACCTTTGTGTAGCTGATGTTGGACTGATTGAAGTTGCACACCCCACTCATCGAAAGCGCTTGAGAAGTCGAGTGTCATGTTGGCGCGAGAGGATCGTCTCGCGGGGAAAGTGGAGCAGTGGAGAAAGCCCCCGCACATCAACGCTTGGTAGCATAAATTTATGGCACCCACTCATTAACAACAGAAACAACAGAAACAACAAAAACAACAAAAACAACAAAAACAACGCAAACAAAATGCCCTGAGCATCCCTCACTCGTCGTCGCATGAGCATGGGAGTGTTGCGACGCGGAAGTCCGCTGGTGGGGGAAGTGATATCTGCTTTGGAGCCATGGATCAAGCCACGGAGGATCAGTGCGTTTGTGATGCTTCGTTCGTGGTGGGGGTCCAGTCACACGTCGGTCTTTGGTGTGTGCGGCTGTGTCATCTTCCTCAGCCAAGATGCGAGACGTTCTTTCACGCAGAACGGACAGAATACGCATGTGGGTGATCAGCTTGTGGTGTGGAACCAAGTTTTGATGTTGGTGAGCCTTTTGAGTATTCGCTGCTTGGTGACAAGCGTGTTGGTGTGTGTGTGCAGCGTGCTGGAAAACATTGAGGACCCGCACAATGCCGTACGTACGCGCTTCTAGCGTCTTGACGTTGCTTTGCTTGTCCTTTCATCACCACCACGGCTGCACATTTGTTTCTTGTGTGTTTGGATTCGTGACAGGCCGCCTGTTTGCGTTCAGCGGATGCGTTTGGCATCCATCACGTCGATGTCGTGGACAAGTACGCTCCGTTTCGCGTGAACCAGTCCATTGTGACAGGTGGGGTTGGTGTGCGCTTGCGACTGCATGTTACAGTCATGGTGAACTCATCTCATCTTAGTATTGTAGGTGCTGATCGCTGGTTAACAATCCAACACCACTCTTCGATGCATGAGTGCATGAACGAGCTCCACGAGTCTGGCCACATCGTGCTGGCATCGCATCTAGACCCTGACGCCCACACATTGGAGGACTTGGTGGCACTCGCTCTTCCCGCATCTGTGCGGACATCAAGTCTCAAGCAGGACCTGGAAGAAGAAGCGTCATCTGGAAGCTGTGCAGCCGTGGCTGCCGAGGACGTCGCCCCACTCGCCCTTGTGTTTGGCAATGAGGTTGGTGGCACGGGGGGTGGGGAGGCTTCCTTGCGTTCACTCCGCTCATTAATGTCTCTCTTTTCTCCACAGACCCGAGGAGCTAGTAAGTACGCCCTCAAGCGCGCTGATTACCGGTTCTACTTGCCCATGGCAGGCATGGCACAGTCACTCAACATTTCTGTGGCGTGCGCGTGCACACTTGCCCAACTTGCCTTGTTGGCCCCAAACCTGCCACCGCTTCCGCAAAGCGACCAACAACTGCAGCTCGCGAAGTGGCTCGTCCGTGACGTTAATGCGTCCAAAAGTGTGCTGGCGCAGGCTGGTATCGCGTGTGACGACTTGTAAAGCAAAGGGAATTCGTTTCCGTATGTGGTGACTATTGAGAGGCACAACGCAACTACAGTTTCTCTGGTGCTCCAACATTCTCAAACACACGAACCTCGCCCTTCATTGAAGCAGTTACCATGACAACATGGGATGCATCCGCGGGCGGTGGGGGCCGAAGCGGAAGGATGGTATCCGGTGCGAACAAAGCAACTGTTACCACGTCATCATGAGCCTGGAAAAACTCGTAGGACTTGTTCTTATTCCGCCTGAATCCTGTCAACCGTGGGTTGATACTCGGGGTGTAGAGGCTGGCAACAAGGCATCCCACGAGGACAAGGTCAGCTATGGTACGACCTTAGAGAGGCCACAGCACGTCCATACATCACCAACGCACTCATGTCTTGTCCGCCATACATACACATGCCGGTTCTCAGACCCGCAGATGACTCGTTCACCCGAAGACCCACAGCTGGCTTTGATTTGCATGTTGTTGTTTCTCAAGCCGCCGTACTTGAAGGTCATGCTGAAATCGTCAAGTGAGATAAGCCGGCATCTCGAGTCGTTCGTGGTGACCAACATTTCCGCCCCGTTGTTCACAAAAACAATGCCCGTTACTTTGCGCCCCTTGCGTAGACGACCCCGGCGGTTTCGGCAATCAATCTGAACAGCGGCTCCAGGTCAGAAAACAAGCCAACTAGCATGGCACGCGCACCCACAGTTCCAACAGCAACAAACCTGCGTGTGGTATGCAAAGCCATTGCTCTGGACGTTGTACAGAACACACTGGCCATTGTACAGCCCTGCGACGACAACACGACCGCTGGGGTTGAACGCGGCCGCCGTGACCATGATGGGTGTGGGTTGCCACATGATCTGCCAACGTAGGACACATCAAAACCACGCTCGCGCCGCGTACCAAACCACACACATGCCAGTGCTCACGTACCACACGACCCGACTGGCGATTCCAAACTCGCAACTTCTTATCGAAACACCCCGTCAGAAAGTAGTTTTCCTCTGTGGGGTGAAACGACACTGCGGTGACACAGTCTGGGTGCTGGAACTTGTGCAGACATTGAGCCCGAGAAATGTGCCACAGACGAACGTAGCAGTCCATGGAGGCAGATAGCAAAAAGTAGTCGCGTGACCACGCAAGGTCTACCACATGGGTCTGCGAGCAACAACAGGCACAGCTTGGGTTAGGATGAACAGATGTCAAGGGACGGGCCCTGTGCTCAGGACACCGATCGCACACGACACATAGAGAAAGAGGCGCAGAGAGAGAGAGAGAGAAAACCAACGCACCGAATGGCCTCGGTATGTGCGAATCGGCGCCGCATCGAAAAGCGGAGTGCCTTTGCAGGGAATGCCGTCTGACGTGGCGCTCGCTGCTGCGGCAGCTGGCGCGCCACGCCCGGCCCCAGCAGCGGTGGCCGTTGCCCCGCTGCTCACGGAGGGGGCACCCCCGCTCGTGGATGATGCCGTGCTTGCGACGGATGTGGTGTGGGTGCGCCCCGCGCGAGGGCGCTGCTGCGTTGCCTGGGCAAGGGTCGGCACGCGAGCCCCGGCGTGAAGATGGCTGCCAGGATTGGCGGTCAAGGAGCCACCCGAGACGGTGGAGTCACCGTCTGACTCTGAAGAGAACATGGAGACCTTCCACACCAAAACGGACGTGTCTTGACCTGCCGTGGCAAGGTACTGCCCATCGTGGCTGAACTTCATGGTCCACACCGGACCGGTATGGACGTGCAGGTGCTGACACAGCATCACCTTTGTCAACTCCTTGACCCCCTTTTTGTGGGTGTGAACGCGCACAAAGCCTTCGTTGGCGCGCTTCTTGTCGCCACTTTCCTTCCCAGCTTTCTTCTTCCGGCCGAATACGCTCTTGAAGAAACCGCCCACTCCTTTGCCGCTCCTGGACGTGGAAGCAGCATCTGCTTCGGTTCCACTGTCCGAGTCATCCGCTTCGTGTGCGCCACTCTCCTGTCGCTCCCCCAACCCCAAGAAGGTGTCAAAGGTAGCAAGATCTTGGAAAAAGTCATCGCCAATGTTGTCAATGCGAAACCTGCGGAACAGCAGCGTTGTGTGTGAGCCCGAGCCCCCACTCCAACAACCACGCAGCGCACATGAACACTCACATTTTCCCGGTGTCAGCATCCTTCAGAAACAAGTGTGCCACAGAGGGGTGCACGGTTGCGGGATCCACACTTCCGTCGGGCAGTGTGACCGGTTCAGGGATGTCAGGTGGGTACCCAGCGGTTGGATCTGTGCCCCCGTGTCGCGCAGACGGGGCGCTGGTTTGGCCAATACGGCCAGGCCCGGTACTTGTGCGTCTGTCAACTTCCACACCAGCACCAGCACCAGCACCAGCACCGGTACCAGCGCCAGCGCCAGCGCCAGCACCAGCGCCAGCGCCAGCGCCAGCGCCAGCTCCGCCAGCACCAGCGCCAGCGCCAGCGCCAGCACCAAAGGTGGCACCATTACCAGTGGTGGAACTGGCACCAGAGTCTACTCTGCTGTGCTCACGTGGTGTGCCCAGAACACGCCCTTCTGCGACTGCAGCGGTGGCTGCAACGCCAAGCACGCGGGACGGATTGCCCGAGTCATCGTACTCATCAGCGCCGGAGGCTGCCTCAACATTTACATCCGCTGTGGGTGGAGGTCTTTCATCTCGAGGGGCTTCAATCGCAACACTATCTGGTCCGACAGCACCATCGCTGCGAGCTATTGCAACGGGGTCAGACGCCCGGTCTGGCGCACTTGGCATTGCGGTATCAGCGGCGAAGTGGGTGGCTGTGTTATGTTCGTCTGCGCTCGCCGGTGCACTCACAGCCGCCACTGCGACAGGGCGTTGTTGAACAACAACCGTTTCCTCGTTTGGTGGAACATGTGCAGGCTTTTCTCCATCCAACGCAAACATCGCTGACTTGAGCGAGTCTGGGATGTACAGCGGGCCATCGTCACCGTCGATAGGGGCCGCGTCGAAAAACTGCGAACATGGGCATAGAACAACACATGAGGCTGCAACAAGCAACCAAGGGGAGACCACAAGCCAGGTACACGCGACAATGTGCACCACGTTGCACCGCGTTTCACGCACTTCATCGTCTTCGTCGGAATAGAAGCCGGGGGACTCATCGCTGTCGTGTGACATCGGAGCTTCAATACGCACACAAGCGGAAGAAACTTTATTCGCTCGCGCCTCTCATGTCCCGAGACTTGCAGCGTCAGGAACAGGCAAGGAAACGCACAAGCAGGGCGCACACCTCGAGCGGGTCGCAAGGGAAGAGCGAGGTTGGGCCGGGAGGGGGTGCAGATATCACGTTCAGTTTGAGGCGATGTTCATTTATGTCCAATTTTATGTCAGACATACCGCACACTGCGGCGGCTACATGCTTCCCAAGGCAGCGGCAACGAAAACAGCTCCACGTACGCTATGAAAGTAGTTCGGAAAACTACACAAGACTTCACACACACGCACACTCCCTCTCACACACACTCACGCTCAACATACGCACACGCAAGCAGTCGGTCGCACCCTGTGTCCACGAAGCCTCCTTCTGATCGATTTCAAGGAACGTGGAATGCGGGCTGGGCCGGTTCACTATTCTTCCAGCAACTCCACAGGGCAACGGATCACGAAGGGGGCTGGCACCGGGCGCTTCCGCACCAAGCGTCCGTCTTCTTCATCATCGTCGAACCGCACTCCGATCATGCCGTTGCGAGACACCTGGACAATATCTCCAGCGTAGAAGGACGTGGTCTGCGGGAACAACGCAAGCACGCGCTCGCCCCGCGAAAAGTGTGTCGTGTCGGGGTCAGTCAGGCGTAACACATGAGCCAATGAAACCTTGTGGTATGCCTTGCCAGAGTCTGAAGCATCGTCGTCATCTCCGGCGTCTTCATCCACAACCTCGTACACCTGGCTCCGGCTGCTCCATCGTGTGGTGCGAGCCATGATCCAGTTGCCCTTGACCCGTGCACACACCCGCGTGCCAATGGGAATGGGTGGTGGCTTGCTCACCCTGCGTCGCCGCTTCTTCGAGCTGCCTCCACCAGCAACGGCGTTGTCGCGGTCCCTGACCTTCGCATTACGGGGCACGCCGTACCCGTGGTGCACATTTTCATGGCCGCCGATGCCGCTGCCGATGCCGCCGCCGCGACCCACTGATACGTGCGACCTGGCATAGCCAGCCGACGCCCCCATGGCAGGGCCCGACGCCGTGACACGGTGCATAAACTCCAACAGGACGTCGTCTTCGTTCACTGGCGGGTCCAACACGCCAAAGTGCTTGGCCACCGCGGTGGCAAGGTCGGCACGAGACATGTCCGGATTCACGTCGAGGTCAAACTCTGTGGTGTAGGCCATGAGGGACTCTTGGGGCAGGTTGCGGAAGTCCACTTTCACGTGTGCAGGGTACAGTTCCCGTCTTCGGAAAGGGTAGAAGTGCTGCGGCGGTTTGTTCGAGGCCGGGTCCAGCAAGTACAACGCGGGGGCAGGCGCAGCACTGACAGCAGCAGCAGCGGCGGCGGCGCGGTTCTTCAGCGGTACTGCCGGGGCTGCAGCAGCCCGTGGCTTTGCCGTGCCAGCGGCTGGCGCGGCGCTGGTGGGCTTCGCGGAGGTGGCGGAGGTGGCGGCGGCTGCGGCGGAGGCAGAGGAGGCGTTGACGCGCGGAGGCTCCTGCTTGACAGGGCGGGCGGCAACGGCACCGCGAGCTGCGGCGGCTGCCGTGGGGGCAGCGGCGGAAGCGGAGGCAGCAGTGATGGACCCGCGTGTGGCAGTGGCAGTGGCAGTGGCAGTGGCAGTGGCAGCACGTGGCGGGTTGACAGTGGAAGGCGCTGCTGCAGCGGCGCGAGCGGGGACACGAGTGGCTGTTGTGGGCACAGCTGCCCGGGTGCCTACGGGAGCCCCGGCGTTGGTAGAGGGGGTACCCGTCACCGTCAGAGGGACGGAAGGGGCCATAGTGGGCGCTGCAACCGTCGGGCTGGCCGCTGGTGTTGGTGTTGGCGCTGGTGCTGGTGTTGGTGCCGGTGCTGCCAGTGGCGGTGGGGTGGCCTGGGGTGCGGCTCGGGGTGGAGCAATGGTGGAGCGCTGCTGCTGCGGCGCGGTGGGCACACGCGGGGCAGACTGCACAGGCATGGGAGCGGGAGCAGCCAGCCCAACCGCGCTGGTGGTGCTGGTGGGTGTGCTGAGTGCGGACGGCACACCGGTGGTGCGGACAGCCGCGCGAGCGGAGGCAGCTGCGGAAGCCGGCATCACGGCGGTTGCTGTTGGCGGCGCGCGGTGGGCCGCAGCAGTGGGCGCGCCAGTGAGAGGAATGGAAGCACCCGCCGCAGTGATCACTCCCGTTCCTGCAACACCCGCGGGTGCACCTCGGCCGAACACTGGTCGTGCAGTGGGGCGGGCCACGGGCGGAACGGGGCGAGGATGTTGTTGAGGTTGCGACGGCGGTTGTGGCGGTTGTGACTGCGACTGCGGTTGTGGTGGGGGCTGCTGGTGGTGCTGGTGATGCACACTTGTTGTCAAGGGCGTGGAAGCCGACATGGGCAGCAGCGGCGCGCCTGTGGCGGTCATGGTACCACGGACTGACACTGGCGGGCCAAGGTGTGCTGCCGGCGCCGCAACCTGGGCACGGCGCATCGAGGAGGTCATTGGGTTCCCGGAAACCGCGCCCGGCGTGGAAATGACACTCGAGGAAAGACTTGCAGGGAAAGGAAGGCGCGGGTGTGGTGCTGCGGCCACATGGGGGGGAGGGTGGGGGGTTGACATGGGCATGGCAACGGGGCGCTGCTGCCCAGTGACGTGGGTCGCAGGCTGGGCGAGACTTCCCGCACCCACAGGGAGCACCGCCCCAGAGTTAGCAGGGCGTTGGTACTGAGCCATAGGGGACTGTCAAGTGCGGCAACACGGCCGACAGGGATTACGTGGCCCGCTGCGGACGCGACTCACAGGTGTGGGTAGGCCGTGTTCGAGGGCGGAAGGCAGCCTTTGGTCGGCAGGGCGCACAGAAGCCAGCACGCTGCGGTCCGTCAAGCCTACTACCTTATATCACAAGTGTGACACCGCTAAACTGAGCACAAGAACGGTGAGCAAAGAGGTCGCCCGCCAACCCGCTCGACGAAGGTGGTGCACACGCGCGTCTTGCTGACACCAACCGGCCGCGCCGCGCTTTTTGTCGAATGGGGGAACATGGAACGACGAATACAATCACAAAAATAGCATTGATGTCGGAGCAATGCTATTTCCGTTATTGGTATGGTCAGGAACAGCTGGTGCGCGATAAGGTGTCGCGTCGTGCGGCTGCGCTAGATAGATACCTCGAGGGGGGAATCGGTGTGCCCTGGACAACTCCACGGCTCCACGCCCCTAGTCCCATAGTCTGCGACCCAGTTTTGGTGGAGACGCCAAGGTACGGCGGGCGCAGCGGCGCGTGCATGGTGTTGTTGTTGCAGTGGTGGATGTGCGCGGGCTCGCCGTTGGCGCCGGCACCTCGCTCCTTGTTGCGGTGCTCGGCTCGGCGGTGTGTGGGTGTTCCATGTGGTCGTGAGGGGGGTGTGCATTATTGGAGTGGTTGTGGCACCGAAGGGTTTCGCTGTGTGCCTTGTGTGGATGCTGTGCTCACGCTCGCTCACCCACCACACGCTGCGTTTGCTGTGTGTGGCGCCCCACTCCGCACTCACAGCGTTTGAGGCTCCCCAATCCGCCACGATGGCCACGATCGAGGCGGTACGTTGTGTACTACGATCACATGTGGTTGTGTTTCGTGGTCATTGGCAAGGGCTGGCGGGGCGGCGCCTGGCTCACGTTCTTGGTTGGGTGCTTGGCTGTGCTTGCTTCCTTGTGTACTTGCTTGCTTGCTGGCTTGCTTGGCGTGTGGCGGCGCACAGGGCATGTGGGTGTGGATGCCTGATGAGGAGGAGGCATTCATCCCTGCCAAGGTTCTTGCCAACTTCAAACCAGGCGCTGAGGCGAAGGTTGAGACTGAAGATGGCGAGGTGAGGGTGTGCTGTGGCGTTGCTCGGACGCCCGTCTCGCTGGTACCTCTGACCTTCGCTTGCTTTGTTGCTTTGTTGCTTTGTTGCTTTGTTGCTTTGTTGCTTTGTCGCTTTCACCAGGAGCACACGATTCCAGCCAAGAAGACAGAGGGAATCATGACACTCGACCCTGAGGCTTTGGAGCCGACGGACAACCTCGTGAAGTTGAACGACTTGAACGAAGCCCTCATTCTGCACAACCTGAAGAATCGCTTCAAGAAGGATGTTATCTACACCTACGTGTCGTCCATCCTGATTGCCGTGAACCCTTTCCGTATGCTGCCAATTTACACGCCAGAGGTGCTAGACAGCTACAAGGAGGGCGTCACCCGCGATATGCCACCCCACATCTTTGCGATTGCGGACAACTCGTACAAGAACATGCTCGCGGACGTACAGGACCAAGCCGTGGTCATTTCTGGCGAGTCTGGTGCCGGTAAAACAGAGACCATGAAGCTGGTTCTGCAGTACCTGGCAGAGGTGTCTGGCCGTGCCGTTGTGCGCAAGGAGGGCGATGTTCAGCAAGAGGGACTGGAGCAGCAGATCCTGAAGGCCAACCCCGTGATGGAGGCGTTCGGAAACGCCAAGACCCTGCGCAACAATAACTCTTCGCGTTTCGGCAAGTGGACGGAGGTTGTGTTCAACCGCGCCGGTGCCATTGTCGGCGGGTCCATCATTAACTACCTGTTGGAGAAGTCCCGTTTGCCGTACCAGGCCGAGGGGGAGCGCAACTACCACGTGTTCTACCAGCTGTTGGAAGGAGCCAACGCGCGCCCGGAGTTGAAGGCGGCGCTGCAGCTGAAGGACCCAGAGGACTACCACTACCTCAACCAGTCGGGTGTCACCACAGTGGACACCATCAACGACGAGCAGGAGTTCCTGGAGATGGACAACGCCATGGATGTGTTGGGCATGACGGCGGAGGAGAAGGAGACCATCTTCCGACTGGTCGCCGCCATCCTGCACCTGGGCAACATCGAGTTCGAGGTAGATGCCAGCGCGACGAGCGAGGATGGCAGCAAGGTGAAGGAAGGCGGTGCCCTGGCCCTGGCGGCGTCCCAGTTGCGCGTGGACGAGAGTTCGTTGGCCAAGTGCTTGACGTTCAAGAACATTGGCACGCGGTCCATCATTTTTGTGCCGTACAGCAAGGACCAGGCGGGTGAGGCGCGCGACGCCATGTGCAAGACCGTGTACGGCAAGCTGTTCGACTGGCTCATCCAGAAGATCAACGTCAGCCTGTCCCGTGGCATTGGCTCCGGCGCGACCGGGGACACCAGCGTGATTGGCGTGTTGGATATTTTTGGCTTCGAGTCGTTCGAGGTCAACTCCTTCGAGCAGCTGTGCATCAACTTTTGCAACGAGAAGCTGCAGTTCCACTTCAACGAGCACATCTTCCGCCTGGAGCAGGAGGAGTACGCGTCCGAGGGCATCTCGGTGGACAACATCGAGTTCGCGGACAACCAGCCGTGCCTGGACCTGCTGGAGCTGAAGGGCACCGGCGTGTTCGCCATGATTGACGAGGAGATCAACGTGCCCAAGGGCAGCGACGACGGGTTCCTGCGCAAGGTGCTCAAGCAGCACAAGGACCACAAGAACCTGAAGAAGCCCAAGGCGCGCGTGAAGGACTCGCGGAAGATCTTCATTGTGGTGCACTACGCGGGCCAGGTGGGGTACAACACCACCGGGTTCCTGGAGAAGAACAAGGACCAGCTGCACGGGGACATGACGGACGTCATCCTGTCGTCCTCCGACCCCTTCATCGCGGCGCTGCTCAAGCCCAAGGAGTCCAAGTCGGACGAGAAGAAGGACAAGCCCAAGAAGCGCGGCCGCGCACGCAAGAAGCCCGGCAAGAAGAGCGACACGTTGGGCACGCAGTTCAAGAAGCAGCTGTCGCAGCTCATGAAGACCCTGGCGCGCACGTCCCCGCACTTTGTGCGCTGCATGAAGCCCAACCACGTGAAGAAGGGCCGCATCTGGGAGTCGCCGATGATGCTGGCGCAGCTGCGCTACGCGGGCTTGCTCGAGGTGTGCCGCATCCGACAGATCGGGTACCCCGTGCGCAAGAAGTTTGACGACTTCCTCTTCCGCTACCGCTGCCTCGGCCTGTCCTGCAAGTCCCACACGGAGCTGCTGTCGCACCTGCAGAGCGCCGGCCACATCCACGCGGGCCAGTGGGCCGTGGGCAACACCAAGGTGTTCATGCGCAACCAGACGCAGCAGGACCTCGAGGCCGCCCGCGAGGAGGCGCTGATGGACGTCGTCGTCCGCGTCCAGCGCCAGGCCCGGCGGTACAACCAGCGCACCCGCTTCCTGCGCTTCATCGAGATCATCGCGGGGCTCAAGCACGCCGTGGACGCCCGCGCCGTGGACCGCCTGGAGCACTGGCTCAACATGGTGGCGGAGCTGCCGCACGGCGGCGAGCAGCTGACGTGCGTGAAGGCGGCCAAGGCCATGAAGGCGCGGCTGGACGAGGAGAACCGGGTGCGGGAGCTGCTGCGGGAGGCCATTGCCGGGCGGGAGCTCGCGTCCATCGTCTCCGCCATCGCCGCCGCCGACGCCATGTCCTACACGTGCCCCGAGTACGACGAGGCGGTGGCGGTGAAGGGCCGCATCGAGAAGGAGCGCAAGGTGCTGGCGGACCTCAAGGCCGCCATCAAGGCGCGGGACAAGGAGGCCATCGCGGGGCTGCTGGACCAGTGCGACGAGATGGGGCTGGAGAACACGGACGAGGCCAAGCAGGCCGCGGCGTTGAAGCAGCGCCTGGAGGAGGAGGAGGAGGCGCTGGAGGAGCTGCGCGAGGCCATCGCCCAGGAGCACCTCCAGATGCTGTCCGCCTGCCTCACGCGCATGGCCGAGATGGGCCTGGAACCCCCGGAGGTCGCCACCGCCGCCGCGCTGCGCGACAAGCTGCAGGCGCAGGGCCACGCGCGCCAGCAGCTGCTGGCCGCCATCGAGGCGCGCAGCCTGAACGACCTGCGCAACGCGCTGCGCAAGGCCGCGGAGGCCGGCACCTCGGACGACACCGACGAGGTGATCTCCGCCCAGGAGCTGGTGGCCACCATCGAGCGCGAGAACGCGGCGCTGGCGGCGCTCGACGCCGCCGCGGACGCCGCCGACGCCGGCGCCATCGACGCCGCCATCGCGGCCGCCAAGGCGCTGGGCCTGGACGAGCACAAGGCGCAGTTTGCCAAGGCGGTGCAGGTGCAGGGGCGGCTGAAGCGGGAGGCGGACTGCGTCGCGGCGCTGCGCAGCGCGCTGGGCGCCAACACCGCGGACGCCCTGAACGCCGCCATCTCGACGGCCAGCGAGCTGGGGCTGGACGTGCCGGAGCTGGGCCAGGCCCGGGCGGCGGTGAGCAAGCTGGGGGCGCAGAACGAGAGCCTGGCGGCGCTGAACAGCGCGCTGGCGACCAACGACCTGGACCAGGTGACGGCCGCCATCGCCAAGGCGACGGAGATGGGCATGGGCGACACGGAGGCGGTGCGCGGCGCGCAGCGCGTGGCCGACCGCCTGCAGGAGGAGCGCACCATGTCCGAGTCCCTGGCCAAGGTGACGGCGGAGGGCGACCTGGGCGCGCTGAACAGCGCGTTGGCGGAGGCCACGCGCCTGAACCTGGCCCGCCGCTACGGCGACGTGGTGGAGGCGGCGCGCGCCAAGGCGGCGGCGCTGACGGCGGAGCGCGAGGCCAAGGCCGCCATCGTGTCGGCCTCGAAGGCCGCGGACCTGGACGCGTTGGTGGCGGCGCTGGCCAAGGCGCGGGAGCTGGGGCTGGGTGGCGCGGAGGTGGAGGCGGGCGCCGTGGAGCAGGCCAAGCTGGAGGAGCACGCGGCGATCACGGCGGAGCTGGTGACGGCGTTGGAGACGAAGGACAAGGACGTGTTGGCGGGGTTGATCGAGCGCGCGACGGCGGCGGGGCTGGACAACGACAAGGTGCGGTCGGCGCGCATCGTGGCGGACCGCGAGCGGTTTGTGGTGGAGACGCGGCTGATGATGGAGGAGGCCATGAAGAACAACGACCTGGACAAGCTGAACAACGCGCTGGAAAAGGTCATCGAGCTGGGCATGGAGGGCGAGGAGATCGACGCCGCCAAGGCCAAGCAGGAGGAGCTGGAGCGCGACCGCGAGTTGGCCGCCACGCTCGTGGCCGCCATCAAGACCGCGGGCCTCAAGGCGGACGGCGCCACGCCGGTGGAGCAGTCCGACATTGACGCGCTGCAGGCGGCCATCGAGCAGGCGGCGGCGGACGGCCTGTCTGCGGAGTCCGCCAGCATGAAGCGCGCGACGGACATGACGACGCGCATGTCCGGCATGCTCGAGCTCAAGGCCGCCATCGAGGCGGGGCTGGCGGAGGCGACGCTGCGCCAGCTGCGGGAGCTGCTGGAGAAGGGCGACGACTTGAACGCGAGCTGGGACCTCATGCGCGACGTGCGCGCGCGCATCCGCGAGTTGGAGCGTGAGCGTGCGGCGGCGGTGGCGGCGGGCGATGAGCCGGACTACGACGACGAGGAGGAGGAGGAGGACTACGACGAGGGCGACGAGGAGGAGATGCGGCGGGCGCGGGAGGAGAAGCTGAACAAGGCGCGGGCCGCCAAGTTCACGTGGACCAACTTCCCGGCGATCCGCGACCCGGACAACTTTGCCAAGGGCACGCTGTTCGGGAAGAAGAAGGTGAAGGCCAACCAGCTGCGGTGGCAGAGCGGCGTGATCAAGAAGTCCATCACCGACATCCGGGAGCGCCGGCTGGTGAAGATGTCCACCCGCATCCACAAGGACCTGCTGGGCTACGCCGGCGACAAGTCCATGTCCTTCCCCGCCACCCTGGCGCAGGACATCCTGGAGAAGGGCAGCAAGCACCCGGAGCTGGTGGACGAGATCTACATCCAGATCATGAAGCACCTGACGGAGAACCCGCGCCCCGAGTCGCTGCGCGCCGGGTGGCAGGTGCTCTGCATGGCCGTCGGCGCCTTCCCGCCGTCCACGGAGCTGGAGAACTACCTCCTCAACTTCATCCTGCTGTCCGTCGACGGCGCGGGGCCCATTGGGCGCTACGCGCGCTACGCCCTGCGGCGCCTGGAGGGCATCATGGACTCGGGCGCCTCGGGGTACGTGCCGAACGTGGAGGACATCCAGGCCTTCAAGGAGCGGCCGCCCATCCTGGCCACCATCGAGCTGGTGGACGGCACGCCGCTGACGGAGGACCTGCCCATCACGCCGGACCTGAACGTGGCCAAGGTGCTGGACATCTGCTCGCACTTCATGGAGCTGACCGACCCGCGCATGCAGTACTTTGGCATCTTTGTGCAGGACGTCAACGACCCGGACATGGAGTTCGACCTGGACCCGGCGGTGCCGTCGATGCCGGACGGCAGCCTGAAAACCACGCCGCGCCCGCTGCAGAACGACTCCTTCATGGGCGACGTGGTGGTGCAGAAGGCGCGGTCGGAGCAGGAGTTCAAGTTTGTGTACAAGCGCAAGATCTTCCTGCGCAACTTTGACGAGGACAGCGAGGACCCGATGTACGAGCGCCTCATCTACCTCCAGGCCGCCGACGAGGTGATCATCGGCAACGTGCCCGTGGAGGACGAGGAGACGGTGGCCAAGCTGGTGTGCGACTCCATGATCGTGGACCTCGAGGCCGACATGCCCGAAGACGCCGCCACGCTGGTGGACTGCGACATGATCGAGTACATCCCCGTGCCGTGGCGGGGCCACTGCAGCGAGGAGGAGTGGGCGGAGAAGGTGCTCAAGTACCGCGCCGACTTGATTGACGCCAGCCCCGACGAGCTGCAGGCGATGTACGTGGACCAGGTGAGGGAGGACCCGCTGTACGGCACCTGCTTCTTCTACGTCCGCAAGCAAAAGTTCCCCGCCCACATTTCGGAGGGCCTGGAGGACGAGCTCATCATCTGCTTCAACAGCGAGGGCCTGCACTTTATGACGTTGGACAGGGTGCGTGCGTGTGTGTGTGTGTGTGGCTGGCTGGCTGGCTGGCTGGCTGGCTGGCTGGCTGTATGCGCGTGTTGTGGTTGTTGTTGTGTTGACGGGGTGCAGTGCTGTGGTGCATATTGTTTTGGCTCAAACCAAAATGTGCGTGCGCGTGGTTTCTATCAATTTGATGCAACAGGAGATCACCAAGTCCTTTGGGTATGCGGACATCTACCGCTGGGGCGGTTCCTCCAGCCAATTCTCTATCATTATCTGGAATGCCGAGACGCAAGACACGGACGACGTCAGCATGTTTACCACACAGGCGGCTGACATGGCAGCTCTGATCCTTGACTACATCAACGCGATCATGGCTGCGACATAAGAGCAATGTGCCGATCACTGGCCCACTGTAATGACCCAGAGCACAGACTGTCCTGCTTGTTGCTGCTACCCTTGCTTTAGGTGTGCTGTATAGCCGCTTCCACGTTTGTTTTTTACCCTCCCATGGATACTGGCTGACAATGAAATGCCGGGGTTGCCTGCTTTCGTTTTGTTTGCCAACGCGTGGTTCGCCGCGCGGGCACCAAAAACAGATATCATGGTGATGGATTACATGTGTTTTGCCCCCCCCCCACACACACAACTTTCCATCCCATTGGTTGATAAACAGGCCAGGGAAGCGATGGCGAAAGAGACTCACACAACAAACACAGAAGGGCACCACAGCCAACATCAGTCGTCTTCGGCGAATCCATATCCAGCTCGCAGCGGCGATTCTGCCACCGCCACACCAGGTCACACACAAGAAAACTCCGCACACACACACCACACACACACACACACACACAGACACGCACGCAAACACACACTGAACCACACAAAACTAATGCACGAACGAACCGGTCCTTCTGCTGAGGCTGTCACGCAACCCTCGTCGGCGACTGGCAGGCACAGGGGTGGTGTCCCATCCGGGGTCTGACAGCTGTTCGGCGTACGATCCTTGCTCCAGCATGGATTGTGGGAGTCGTGGCAGAGGGTTGATTCGGTCAGCTTCGTGGAAGTACGTCAGGTCCTCCTTGGTCAAGTCCGAGAAGTCAAAGGACTGGCACAGCACCCCCCCCCC
>Ga0213833_1001443_pt1 | contig 17002 bp, 19 predicted proteins | sample SWATP21_FD_160575 | JGI IMG/M metagenome (GOLD analysis project Ga0213833, IMG submission 160575) | Coastal seawater microbial communities from Marineland, Florida, United States - SWA TP2 #1 | ecosystem: Environmental > Aquatic > Marine > Coastal | place: USA: Florida | collected 2016-08-14
AGGTGGCATCCTACTTTCCAGAATCGCAATGAAAAACATGCCAATCACCACCAACACCCCCAATGCCACTGGTAGCGCCCAAGAACGCGATGGCGTCAACGACGGTGCCATAAGGACCGCAACCAGTCAGTTACGTGGAGTTGCGCAGCGCCACCAGTGGCCGCGCTATGGCGTGACTTGAAATTTTAACGTTGAAAATTGAAATTTTGTAAAAATCATCAAATTTCCCGCCACTTTCGCGCGTTCGCGCGGTTTGTGTTGTGCAGATTCACAACGCACCTAGCAGTGCTCGGAAGTTCAAGTGCTGGCCAGGTGGCGTTGGTACGATGGATTCAGCCACAAAGCAAGCGTTCTTGGACAATGTGAATGGCTGGGTATTTGACGAGCACAAAATTGTGACGTACGCGTGGCTCAGTCAGGAACTGTCTCTGCCCGCCAACCTTGCGAAGAAGTGCGTCATGTGGTCGGTCCCTGGTGCTGGAGTTGGCCGCTGCTCACGCTTATTGTGGTGACATGATGAAATGGGGTGTTGCTTTCCTGCTCTGCTATGGTTCCCGCTACACGCCTCCTCTCAACGCAGGTTGCTGTTCGCGTTCGCTCGAAACAACAGCGGTGTGGATGTTCGACGGGCTGTCTCGGGTACGCTGGCCGATGGATCGCTGTCCATTCGGGTTGTACCGCAAGCCAATGTCGAGGGTAAGTTGCGGTCCGCTTCTCTTGCTTTGCGTTGTTGTTCTGCGATAGGATTGCTGCTGACCACCTGGGTCTTCTGACTGCAGCCGTGAAGGCGTCCATGTCTTCTGTTCACTCCGACCACATCTACTCTGTACAAGCTCCATCGGCAGACCAGGCGGAAGCCACCTCCGCTGTCGAAGCTGGCGTTGGTGCGGGTGCTCCTGGCGCAAAGGTACAAGTGCAGGTGTCTGCTCGCAAGGACCTTTCTGGCCGAATTTGGTCCGTGTCACTGGCTCAAGTGAGGGAACTTGTGGCATCACGTTCCTCGGAGGGCACTGCGTTCCGAGCCAACACGTGCGTGCTCGAGTCGTGTTGGAGGACTGTTGTTATTGTTGTTGCGTTGCTTCTGTTGTTATGTGGACTACTGACGCGTTGGTAAACGTCGTGTGGCGCGTTGCAGTGCCAGTGCGGTCCGCAACGCTTGCATCAAGGTGCGGCAGCTTCGCAACGGTGTCCCCACGATACCACGCGCCAGCACTGCTCCTGTCAAGCAATCTTCATTGCCAACCGCTACTGTTGAGCGATCCTCCACCAAGGACTCGGGCACCAGCATCCGGAAGGCGCCTGCAAAGCGCACCACGCCAAATAGTTTCTTTTCTGGTGCGCGTGTTGCTGTTGCATTCTGCGTTGCTTGCTGCTGACATTTGTTTGTTTCTCAGGACATTCGAACAAGAAGGCCACCAAGAAGACCGTCCCTGCGGCTGCCTCGCCCCCCAAGCCCAAGAAAAAGTCCCGCGCATCATTTTTCGGCTCACAACCACCGAAGAAGGTGTCCAAGTCACAGTCGGCGGGTGCGAACGCCTCTTCGTCCACAGCGGCTGTGGCTGCTGTCCCAGCGGGCACCACGAACGATGTCCCAGCTCCGCGCACAAGCTCTAGTCACAGCCAAGCGAAGCAGAAGAAGAAAAAGAAGGCGGTTGTGGAAGAGTCTGATGACGACGACGACATTGTTGTACGGCTCCGGCTCCTGTGTGCCGGTTGTGTGTTTGCCCCCTCACGTGAGTTTGGCAGGACGAACCTGGGATGCATGCTGCCTTTGATCGTCAACGAGAGCTCCAACCAAGTGCAACCGTGCCGTACGAGCCTGAGCGCAACTCACCTTCTCCCAAGCCCATGGTTTGTTCTCGGCGTTTCCGCGTGTCTCTGCATGTCATCAGCCAGCAGTGCCTCACTCGGTTGGGTTGGCTTGTCGGGTTGCTCAGGACGCGGATTTGGTGCTGACTAGCGATGAGGAAAATGAGGCAGAGTCTGATCACGAGCGATCGCCTGCAAAGAAGCGCAAGGCTGGGTCCCACGACGAAGACGTCGTCGACGACGAGGAGGATGGGAGCGAAACACCCAAGCCCAAAGCCAAAAAGCGCCGGAAACGAAAGAAGAAAGCAGGTGCACTGGATAGCGGCAAGGCGTCTGACGACGACGACGATGAGGCAGGAATATCCGTTCTTGGTTCGTCCCCAACTCCCGCGTACAACCCATCCAGCAGGTAGGGCATCGCCACCGAACCGTCCTTCGGTTTGGGTTCGCATCTGCACGTTGTGACTTGTTGAAGCACGTAGATTCAACCGCTGCTGTGCGTCCACAGGTTTTTTGATAACTTCAAAGCAACTCCGAGTCCTGAGACCAAGAAGCAAGGAAAGAAGAAGAAGAAGGTCAGGAGCACATGGTTGTGGGTATGCTCCTGGCTCTCCTCACACTGTTGGGACTGTTCTGCTTGTGATTTTCTTGTCAGCTGGTCACCAAGACGTTCATGGACGATGAAGGTTTCATGGGTGCGTGGTTGGTGTGTTCTTTGTTTTGGGTCGTGGCTTTCCCTCCTAGTCAGATGTGGCTTTTCGAATCACATTCGCCTTCACTGCTTGGTGGGTTCCAGTTACGGAGCAAGTGTGGGAAACAGATGATGAGGCACCAAGTCCTGATAGGTGCGTTAAACTTGAAGCGTCGTGCGAACTCGATTTGTTTTGGTAGGGATGCTCATCGTTTGAGCGTGTGTGTACCTGTCCTTCAGGCCTTCAGAGGCCGCCTCCTCGCAAGCAGGTGCGAGCAAGCCCATTCCTGCGGACTCCATGGCTGCCAAGATCTTGGCAAAAAAGGCGGAAGCTCGGAAAAAGGCAGCGACATCACCCAAAACAAGCAAGAAGCGGAATCCGAAGAAGGTCACACGCAAGCAACCCAACCTGATGAGTTTCTTTGGAGGTGGCAAAAAGTGATAGACGCAACAAGCATGTAAATGTGTCACAAACACACACACGCAAAGCTGTCTGCCATCGTTGTGCTGGTCGCAGGGAAGAAACTCTGCAAGGCCCCGGGGTCGCAAGATGTGGCACGGTTCCGCCTTGCGACCGCTACCTCTGCCCCCTGTATCGCCTGGGGACACGGGATGGCATCTCGAGCACACATATCCAGACACACGCACACGTATCACAAAAAGACGTATCACAAAAAGCACTCAGGGGGTAGAGACTGGCGTCACGACTGCGGATCGCGGTTTTCGTCGACGAACGGGCGAGGATGCTGCCATGAGGATACTCAGAACGTGCGGACGGTTCGGGTCGGACACTACACCGGGGCTCATGCTGCTGAGTTGCGATTGCGAACCAAACTGCGAGCCCATGCTTGGAGAGTGTCCAAGACGCCGATGGGCGGCTGCCACAGCAAGCGATGCACTGGGAGACCGCCGCAAGCTGACAGAGCTCTCGCTTGCGTGCAGGCTGCTACGAGATCCTCGTAGCGATCCAATGGCGCGTCGAATGCTCCCGGAGTTGCCTTCAAACGACTTGGCAAGCTCTTCGGATTCTTGTGCAAGCTGATGAGACCCAGCATGCACATGTACACACATGCACGCCCATACAACAAGCACTTAGCTCGCTAGCACGTGTCAGGGACAGTCTTCGCCGCACCTTTCGCTCCTCAACCTTCAGCTCGTCTAAGTTGGGCATTGCGTCACGCACGAAGTTCTTGTAGGGTTTCACGAGTCCAGACAACAACCGAGACACAAATGTCTGGGCGATACACACAAATGCAGTTGTTGGTGATGCTGTCGGGTGTGCGTTTCAAGCAACGCGAGCCCGAACCACAACGCACATGCACATCCACCCTCCACACTTCGTCAGCCTGGTCATCTCCCTTGGCCTCCACTTGGCCCTCAGCGATGGTGGGGGGATGGTGATGGTGGTGCCTTTCGTGATGGAACATACGCTTTGAGAGCTCTTCTTGGCTGACAGCCAGGCCACGCGCCATGTACCTGGTTGGGAGCCACCTCAATGACACCTGTGACCCACAGCGCTTTCGACCATCAACGACAAACAGACTGCAACGCAACATACTCGTTGACCATGAAAACAGGGATCTTGGGGTCCATGGAGCGCAGTAAACCGGGCAGGAGCGTCACAGGCACAACGCCTTCGTCTGTCGGGTCGACCACACGCACCGCATCCTGGAGTTTGTGCACCAGCTGTTTGACTTCAGCCATGTGCTGCTGTCGCAGAATGAGCAACGTCCTGCGTCGGTGCAGAGCATCGAGGCATCACCAGATGACGGCAATTCGAGCCCAGAGCACAGCAATATGAGCGAGCAAACATCACACAATTGGAAGCTACGCACCGGCTGGAGCTCTGATCACTTTCTCGGAAGAGGCTGAGGCAGTTGATGTATTTTTCGTCACTTTCCTCTTCCTCCTCCTCCTCCTCATCCTCCTCTCCACCCTGGCGCTTCTTTTGATCTTCGACCCCCTCATCCGCCTTACTGTCAAAAAGCATGGCGTCAACCAGCTCACGCAGTCTTGGCTTGGACTTGTTGGGGAAGAATGCTGTCAATGCTTGTTCCACATGGCTGGCCTTGATGCGGTTCGACACAATACCTTGGTCCAACAAGTCCACACGTTTCAGGAAGCCCTGCAGCCCTTCGATCATTTCCAGTTGGTCCTTCTTCACATCCAATGACATCTGTTTCACAACAAGAGACGTTGTTACGGCCACGGGCACACCCCCCGAGGGAGACGTCGCACCCAGAAACGAACCTCTCCACGCAGCGTGAGAGCAAAAAGTTCGATGTCACTGTCCCAGAAGTACTGCTCCAACGAATACCTGGCCCATGGAACACAGTCGTGGTTCAGTGTGCAGCCGACAAGCTGGAACATCTCACATTTTGGACGTACATTAACGAGTACCCTGCCTTGATGACGAGGCCGTGAATACCGTATCGATGCTTCAGATAGCCAGACAGGACGCTTTGAAGTGACTGTCCTTCTCGTTGCTGGTCACATCGTCACATTTAGCAACACCCCACATTTGCATGGCGAGCTTCCGACAACCAGCGTACCCGATCCGCCACCAGCTTCCACACATCTCGAACAACAGAGTCCACCTCTGGCTTCCGGTGAATGCGCACGCGAAGAGTGCCTTCGTGGCGAAGGAATGGTGGAATGTTCGGGGCCATTCCCAAGCCCTTGACCTATCATCGCCAGCGACCAGTGACACGACAAACATTTGGATACAAGTCCGAAACGAAATGAGCAATGAGACATGCAACAGTGACAAGGCACAAACACCGTGCATGCTGCAATGCACGCACAATGCGATACTCGCCAGGTTTTGTTCGTTTCGACTTGGGCTCCTCATCAAGTTTGAAGTCTGGCGAGTGTCCCTGCGACGACGGGACGTGCTGAGCAACGACAACGTGTGCGCCTCCAACGCGCCGATTGTTCCGTACCCCATTCGTTCGACGCCCTGCAATCGAGTCCTTTTGTGCCAACAACCTTTCCAGTGTTCCTTCGGCTTGCTTGAGCTCCTGTCTCACCTTTTCCAGTTTCCTGTACCCGTCCACGAAGCGTTACAACAAGTCACCCACACTACAGGATCTCCGTGGAACTCACCCACGCGCTTTCAACAAGTCTTTGGCTCGGTTCTTCGCGAATCGGCGCCCCTTCACCAGCAAGTTCTTGAGGGCGTCCACGCTCTCTCTGTGGATGAAGGGTCATAAACCATCGTCCATGTTCACCATGCAAGCCTCGTACCGAGTGTCTTTTGGCTTCGCAGCAAGCTTCAAGCCACACGCTGGAACCATAACGCCGTTGATATTGTGGTGGCTCGATGACACTCCCGGCAGTTGTTCTTCCAAAACAGGCAGGTCTCCAAGCAGTGTACTCCAGTCAGGCCTTGGTGTGTGGGTACGCCTCACACGTTGTCGCTCTTTCTGTGAAGTTGCCGTCATGGTGCATCAGCAAGCTCTTCGTCCACCAAGAACGCAGGCCCCTACCTTCAACAGTGCGATCTCTGCGCGAGCTAGTCGTTCCTCTTGCATCAAATCATCCAACTGCCGAAGCATCACGGCATGTGCGTGCAGCTTCTGCTCATGGTCTTGTTTGATTTTCTGCAGTGCGGCTTGAAGCTTGGCTAGCTCTTTCTCAGCAGACTGATGAATAGAAAGCGTCACCAACGAAGCACGTAGTTCTCCACGTGAATCGACAGCGACGTACCAATACCAAGTTGCGAGTCTGTGCGCCAGCTTGCTTGTGGTCAGCCATTTTGCCTACCGGGTGTCGATCGATTTGCTGCTGCAACTTGTCCACCCTGTCACACCCATGACCCATGAACTGTGAGTCCATTCCTCAATCCCCTCTCAAACTGTCAAATCGTACGTACTTGTCCTGCAATTGTCGCACAAGAAGTTGCTTCTTGCCAATCGCACGCTCCAATTCCTCTGCTTTGCGTCGTGCTGCACGCACGTCTGTGGCTTCTTCGTTGTATTCTTCGGTGAGTTGGGCAAGCTCCGTTTCCGCGGTGGCTTTCTGTGTTGGACCACACGTGACTTGCGCTGTTGCAAACTTGACCCAATGGCCGCCCTCACGAACCTCAGCCTTCAGCTTGTCGTACCGCGCTTGAAGTTGCTCAGACTCGCGATCAAGAGCCTTGGCGGAAGCAAGCGCCAAGTGGTAGTCATGTGTATCGCGACCAATGGCGCTTTGAAGGACAAAATTAATGCGCTTGAGCTCATCCAGCTATCCAAGAGACAACGGTGAGCCATCTGAACAACGAAATGGTGATCCAACACCCTGCTCACCTTTGCTTGTAGTTCCCCCACATTGGCTTGCAAGCAACTGTGCCACCTGTGACTGGGCATGTAGGATGCAAGAGACACCTCCCCTGGCTTGGCGCTTGTGTTCCCTTGCAGCCCTTTGACGTTGCTTTGACGGTACGCGGCGTGCCACAAAACTGAGGCAGCAGCACACCCCGTTCAAACCCAAGGCACACGAAAGTTCGCACCCGACCACAGCAAGAAGGACTACAGTAACGCACCACTCGCACAGATGCTCACTACGCGCACGGCTCGAGGGTGAAGCCCTTGCAATCCAGCCACGTTCCCCAGCAAGGTGAAGCATGTGTGAAGCAGCTCATCGGTTGGAATGGGTCTGCTGGCCACACCAGGGCCACCGGGACTTGCAGCTTCGTCCATTTCATGTGACAACAAGCGCCGCTGAAAAGAGGCCAGTAGCTCCTGAAGTTCCACTCGCAGCCCCAAGAACGATGACCGTGGAGTGAATGTGGATGTCTTCAGTGACTTTTTCGCCTGAGCGTGATCCGGCTGCGCGGGTCTGGGAACGGGTGGAGGATGTGGAATCGCTCCAACAGTACCGCGAGCTTTATCAGCACTCCGCTTTGAGCTCGAGGTGCCATCCCGCGGGCTGGAAGACACTACTTGTGCACGACAGAAGTCTCGCAGCCCAGAACGGTACAGCTTCAGCGTCGCTACCACGTCCGGTGCAAGCGCGGGCTCCAGCTGCCGGAATGCGGCCAGAGTGGTCGGACCCGCTGACTTGTTATACGTTTTCTCCCCAGGGCGACGCCACTGGTCCGTGGAGCCTGCAACGACGCGCCCCGGCTTTGAAACTTCGTCGGTGCTGGTGTGACCGGCGACCGCGTCCACTTGAAGACCAACTGCAGCGGACTCAGGCCTCTGCACCTCGGTCGTGGTCTCTGCGACGCCGCTTCCCCCATCACCCAAAGTAACATCTGTTTTCGCGCTAGTGGCAGTGTCTACACTGCTCGCTCTTTGCCGCTGCTCCATCGCCACGAAGCGGGTGGAACCGTCTTGAAACTGCAGTGGACAACCGCATGCACAGCAGGCCTGTTTCGCATCAATCAATCAATGTCGAGTTATTGATTTAGAAAATGCTCGAAACGCTGCTGGCGTGCACACGTATTTTGTCCGCGGCGCAACGCGCCATTCTTGACAGGACGACGCACTTCCATGTTCGTTGGCCATTAGCAATGAACCCTGCGGGCTTGCATGCACAATAGTTGAAACCGTGCCGTGGCCGGAACCCGCAAGTCACATCAACGGGAGTGCAAGCCGCTGGCTTGCACGTTGCTCCCACTGGTCACCATGCACCTGAGCATGTCGATGGTTGCTTCCCAGCCACACATACCGGAGCGCTTCGCGCCCCAGCCGCCGTCTGCCCCACCTCCACCTAGCTCCACTGGTTTGAGCTCTGCAGCCAATCATATTGCTTCGTCACAGGCAGCACAGAGTTCTGGCAAGCAACACCGCCAGCGAGTCTGCTCGCTGCTCGTGCCAGTGTTGGCAGCCGTGGCTGCAGTGTGGGTGCTGCAGCTGTTCTCGCACCAAGAGGCACTTGTAGAAAGCTACAACGTGGTGTTCATGCATGGCTTGCTAAACGCGAAAGCACACGTGCGAAAGTACACTGACCCCGCTGTGGTGGTGTGTCGCGGGGTTGGGCTTGAGATGGCTGAACATCGCCTTGACCACGTGGGCACCAGCGCAATGGACAACATGCTTTGGAGGTACCTGCAGGTGGAGTCAGGAGTATCTCAAATCGTTGTTGCAACCTCGGCGGGGACCATGTCGGGCGTTGAGCGACTGGCGAACGGATCGCATGTGGTATTCTCAGTGGACGAGACGGGTGCGCAAGGGTGGGCCATCAGCGCGACTGGAGTACGACTTCCTGGACCTGTGCTGCTGGATTCGTCGTTCCTCGCTGCTGGTATTTCCTGGTTTGTGGCCAGTAATGCCTCAGTGCGTGGCGACGCAGCGTCAACGCAATGGCACAGCACACCGGAGGCTTCTTCGTTGGGAGATTCTGCCGACATGGCTATCACGTGCACGCGATGGCATCCTACTCTCACAGCCGACCGCGTGTTGGTAGCTGTTTCAACTCGTGTCTCTTCCATCGTTCCGTCGTCATCGTTCATGCATGTGCCTTTCCTGGCACAGCAGCCAGCCCGATTCAGCGAGGCACGCGGTGTTCTCATGTCGGAAGCTGGCATGGTTGTTGCATGCAGCCACCCCCCATGTGCCACAACCGGGTTTGGATCCTCGGAGGACCTAGTCACAAGCTCAATACATGCTTTGTTGACAACGTTCGGTTCCCTGTCGTCTGTTCCCGGTAGCTGGACCCAATCTGGGCTCTACTCAAACTCGGTGTGTGTGCTACGAATTGGTACCGGAGAAACACAACCAGCGTGGCTGCTGGTGGTAGTGGTGCCCCCAGATTCCATTCGAATGTCTCGGGTGGTGGAAATGGTAGTTTCTGCCGTGTTCTGTATGCTGCTGCTTGCAAGCATACTGGTTGCGTGGGCGTTGGGGACTTCCGTAAAGGGATACCACGGCCCAGGTGTCCCAAGAACTCGAGTTGTCTCCATGCTTGGTGTGGCAGCGGTTGTATGTGGACTTTTTGTGCTGTGGGAGCTGTCTGCTCAGCCCGGTCGCGATGAAGTGCTATTGGACCTGAGCACATGTATCCATGCACATGCAACACAAGAAATGGCGAACTTGGTTGCGCCAGTTCGAACGATTGCGGCTCTTGCAGCCGCTGCTGGGGAAGACCACACCGTCAACTTGACTCAAGCTGCGCTCGCGACAACCGGTGATGAGCTGGAGCGTTTCCTTGGTCGTTTGGTGGAAGCAACCACGGAAACGACAACTGTTGTAGCTGGCACCATGCTCGGACTGGCAAATGGGGACCTGTTCGCTGCACTGCCTACGAATGAACCAGAGTTCCAGGTGGTGGGTCGTCGCTCCGCATCAACCAGCCACCTCCTCACGTTCTCTCCTACTCATCCCGGCAACTGGTCTCGCGTTAGCGGCTCGCCGTTACTACTTCCTGCTGTCTCCTTTGACGCGAGTCAAGAAGCTTGGTTCATCGCTGCGGACGGCAAGCGTGAGGCCTGGTCGCCCGTATTTTCTCTTCCATACTCGAACCACCACGGCGTGGCTGCCACAGCGTCGTTCGGAAACACAAGCTGTGCAACAGCTGGACAGGATGGTGTGTGGGGCGTGATGATAGATGCTCGCGCGCTGGAGCAGTCCATGGTCACAGTACAAGCGTCCATTGGTTTCGGCATGGCAACTGCAGCCACGGTTCCAGCCCCAGAAACCTTCGTTGCCACGGGCGATTTGACACAGCTGACGTTGCTGGCATCGTCCGATTCAACGTCGCTGCAGCTCGATGCATCTACTGGGACTGTGACACGGGTAGTTGTGACTCAATCAAGCACCGACACGATTGCGACTGTGGGCAAGCAGCTGGCGGCGTGGTCTTCGACGAGCTTGACAGCGAGCGACCTACCTTATAAATCAGAGATGACGAGTATGGGGTTTGGTATGGATGAGTTGCTCGTGTCTGTGTTGTGGATGGATGATCATGTCCCAGTGAAGGGGATAAACTGGACTGCCGTGCTTGTCTTGTCAAAGGAGGCTGTGCGATCCCCCCATCGAGAGTGGACTTCAGTGTCTCTGGTTGTCACCGTACCGGTTCTTTTTGCAGCCGTGATGCTCTCTATTGCGTTGCGTCCTGGCCACGACCTCATCTCAGCCGCAGCACGACGCTGGGGTATGGCACGGGGCGTGTTGCTTGCCGCGGTGGGTCGACCCTTGCCCCTCAGTTTGGAGAAAAGCCTGCAAAAGCGACAGCAAGAACGACTGGAGCGGTTGGCGGACAAGGCTCTCAAAGCGGTGCAAGCGTTGGCGGTGCGGCGGCGCCGAAGCACCACCACGCAGCAGCGATTTTGGAGATCCAGATCGCGTCAGAGCTATGTGATGGACTCAGGCCAAAGCCTTTTCGATACTCAAACAAACAACGGCGGGATTCGTCGGCGCAGGAGGCTGGGCCCGAACCCATCCGTGAGGCAAGAGATGTTGACTGCTACCACAGGCCTGCCACCCATGCCGGGCATCGCCACCCAACCAAGGCGGGTCGGAGTTTCAAGTAGTTTTGGTCTTGAAAGCCCCAACCACCCTCATCACGGACAGCAGGGGCGGCAAGGCATGCTGGGTGTGGCACAGTCCTTTCTTGTCAACGAGCATGACCGACGCAACAGTGGAGGAGCTGAGTTTGCTGCGGAGGCATCCCGACTTGCCGACTCCTCAGCGGACGTGTCGCAGTTCCAAGCAGGTGTGGCGGAACATCAGCCACATGACGCTAGACCAAGCCATCATGCCTTCGCCCGCCGTAGCAGCACGGATGCAAGCGGCCCAGTGCACGTGTCATCGGTGGAGGATTCCACCATGTCTGTTGGCAGTGGCGCTGGTGACATGGACGCAGAGCTGGCTGATAGCATCGCCACCGTGAACCTACTGGAGGAAAGCGTACACGACCAGGCACGGGTCATCACGGTCGCTCCCGATCCAGGCAACACGAGGCTTCAACAGGTTTCGGTGTCCGGACGCAGCGATGTGCCCACTGAGTCGGTGGATGGAGTGGTATCGGATGGTGCACGACGATTGGAAGCCCCCAAAGCACCTCGTTTCACGGGGGTGGGCTCAACGGAGGAGGTACGCTCGGCAAGTCATCCTGTACCGCCGCAACACAGTTCCAACGCCAGCCCCGAGCCAGCTGCAGGAGAAACTGCCACGCAAATTGGTGCATCCCAGGCATCCTCCGTGCTAAGTGCCGCCAACGTGGTTGACGACCCAGACGACATCATTCTAGCTCCCTATGAGGAGCCCAACTGTATGGTGGCCCTTGGCGAACACCTTCCAAGCCGTCGCCAAGTCGTTGGATGCTATGAACAAGTGGTGCAGTTCATTGACGATACGATTGAGTTCGAGGATGCTCACACACCAATTGGAGTTGTACCCGATGCGGCACTTCGCTGTCGACCTTGCCAGCAACGGTTTGTCCTCGCTGCTATCGCAGTATCCGGTGTTCCTGATTCCCAACGAGGTGACATCGTTGCCGTGGCACACAGCATTGTGAACCAGGCGTACGCTGGCAGCAACGTCATGCACCACTGGTTTATGCACATTGCCAGTGGGAGTGCCACAGCACGCCGCACCGTGGCTGTCTCACAGCTTCTGCGAGCTGCATGGTATCGTCGTAGCATTTCTGCTGTGGTGATCACCCATATGGTGCTCACATTTTGGGAAGGATCGTCGCCAGAGTCGCGTCCAGCGTCACGGACACCAATGTACCTCGCCCAGGCAGCTATCCTTGTGGTCTATGCTTTGGACACCGTCTTGTACTGGTACGGCTACTGCCGTTCTCAGCCATTCGGCGCCAACCTTGGCGTTCATGCTTCCTTCGCGGGCAACATTGCAGAAATCAGCAAGCGTGCAGCCGTCCGGCTGGTGTTCACACTTGTGTTCGTTATCGATCTTGTGGTCCAGTATCACACTGACTACACCACGGGTCCTGGTACCTTCATTCCGTACACGTCGCTTCTGCGACCCGTCTTCCTGTTGAGCCGGTCTTCCCCAATGCGTCGAGCAGTTTCTAACTTCGCCTCCACGTTGGTCCTGTCTCGCAAGGTTATTCTCCTGTCTTTGGCTTTTGTATCTGTTGCGGTGGTGACGAGTGTTGCACTTCTCGGGCGTGTGGATGGAATTGCTGAAGGGACGGCCACGGCATTTGTGGCAGACACGTTTGGGGTGGCCGAGGCCTTTCTGATCAATGTGTTTGTGTTTGTTGCCACTGGTGAGAACTATCCGGATGTTGTAGTCCCAGCAGGGGCCGAGCACAGCGCACTGGTTGTGTACTTCATGGTGCTGGAGGTTGCGGGCTTGTTGATTCTGTCATCCCTGCTTATCGCGTTTTTCCAGCAGTTCTACAACCGTCTGTACGAGTTGAGCACGTCCGCTCGGCGCAGGCGGCAACTCACCATTCGCCAGCTCTCGCTGATGCTCGCCTTTCGGCTTATGCAGCTGGTGGACACCGACAAAACCACCCGCGCCGCGATGCTCCATACCCAAGCGCGGCGACGGGGGTTGCGGACACGTGCGCAGCTGCGCGCAGCTGGAGGTCCAAGCGGCTTGTCAGTGGTGACGGAAGCCAGCGTTGAGACAGCGGGTTCGGTGACGGACTCTGCTCAGTGCTCTGCATCAGGCACCGCATCTGCCGAAGTCCGTGGTGTCTCGTCGACTGAGCAAGTCGCATCAGACAGCCAAGCAGCAAGTGACATACCTTTCGAAGACGCACAATCTCACACGGAAGAGTCGGTGTCCTCACTGACTCAAGGTTTGCGTCAGCAGGTGTCCTTGCCGGACTCTACAGACAGTGACAGCATTCCTTCCGCTCCGCGATCCATGGGCAGGCGCCGAACGACTCGTCCCCGTGGTCTAAAAGTGGACACCTCATCAACGACCCCGGGGTTCCCGCAAGCGCACCCGTTTCAGCCGATTTCATACACTGGGCGAGGGGACCGCCACGCCGAGATGTTGAAGCGTTTATCAACCGCAGCACACCTGCTCGTCAATACTCGTTCTCTTGCCACGTCCATGTCGCGAATGATGTTTGTGCGGTTCTTTCAGACGTGCGTTGCGCAACCATGTGCGGGTTGCACCATCCACACGGTAACCTTGCTGTATGTTGGCCACAGGTTTGGAGTAAACTTGACGGAGTTGGGGCGTGTGCAGTACGATGAGCACCAAAGGTATGACGTTCTTGGGCGTTGGTGTGTGTCAGAATCTGCACTTACGTCCGTGCTGGTCGCAGGCTTGGATGCTTTCGAATGGATGCTGCCGTGGTGGCTGAACGCATGCGGAGTTTGTCTCGCCAAGGTTGTACAAGCGAATTCCTTGCAGTCATGCAAGAGTTTGGCAAGCGTTGCAGCGGAATCCATGCTCAAGCGATGCCTGTCGAGCTCCACAACAGATCCATGTAAGTGGAGTCGTGGGAGCGAAAACAGCAGAGCAGTGTCTCACTTCTTGTGGCCGCAGCTACGAGTTCATTGCAGTCTGCGACCGCAGTGTGGATCCCCGCATTGAGAACAACCGCCGCCGGCGCGCTGTTGCGACGCTTGCACAGACAGACAACATGATGCACTTTACAACGAGTCGTACCTGCTGCACTCGTCGTATCTACTGCACACTACGGAGATCAAAGGGTCTGGTCACGTTTCTTCAACGGTTTTTCGACAATGAAGCCTCTGTTCGGTTTCAGACAGTGTTGGTTCTCGTCCTGGTGTTTCACGGATGTGCCTTGGCGCTGACAGCTACCACTTTGAAAACCGCTGCACTGAACACCCTTCCTGTGCGTACCTGTGGCTATGGTTGCGTTTTCTGGTGGCTGGTCGTTGTCACACGTTTGCGTGTTACGTGTTGTGATTCTCAGGTGTTTCTATTTTGCTTTGGGACGGAGATACTGCTACGGTTGTTTGCTGAGGGACCAGGCGACTTTTGGTACGTTGCACACTCACTTCATGCTTGGCATCTTTGTTTCTTCAAGATACTCCCAGTTCACAACGCCCGTGGAATCAACAGGACGTTTTACCGTCTCAACAGTGTTGAAGGACAAAGTCGAGGGTCGTACCGAGCGCAAGCGCTACGATTTGATTGCTGCATTACTACCGGCGTGTTGCTTGCGTATGGAATCATGAAGATCTTCGACTTGGTATGTTGCCACGCTTTTGTTCGTGTATGCCTGTGGCGCAGTTTCATGCGGATGTCATGCACAGACGCCGGGGTTTGTGTCCAGTGCGGACCTCCCTGTTCTGTGCTTGCCGTCGCTACGGCTGCTCAGCACCGTCGAAACGACGCGAGGCTTGGTCTTCGGTTTGGTGGGGAGTCTTCCATCGTTCTACCCGTTATTTGCTCTTCTCATGGTAAGTGGGTGGGGATCGTTGCGTACCATGGCAGCAGCTGACATGCAGATGGTGACCCAGCTCATGGTGTACGACTACGCCGTGGTTGGTGTATGGTTCTTTGGAGGACTTGTGGAGAAAGTAGCCAACTATGAGGACAAGGAGGTAAACTTTTCAACCATGTTCAACAGCACAGTGACGATGTTTCAGGTACGTTGATATAACTGTGTATATGGCAACGACATGACAAACGAAACACATGTGTCGACGCGCAGTTGCTCATTGGCGAGGCGTGGCACGAAGTGATGTTGGCTGCAGTGTTTGCAACGTCAAGTTTGCTTCCGTTGCTGTTCTTCTGCTCCTACATCGTGTTTGTACTTCTCATATTTGGAAACGGTACGCGCTGTGATTGTGACCAAGGCACAATTGACTCTCACGTGTCTCCGTCTTCAACAGTCTTCACGGGCGTGATTTGTGATCGTTTTCAAAGCATGGAGAGTGAGGAGCGCATGCGTCTCCACAGAATGGACCGTGAGCGTACTCAAATAGAGAAGTCTGCCGCCCGTACTCTTCAGAAGTTTTACTTTCGCAAGGTAGCCTCCAAGTAAGTGGGCTTGTGTCTCGGATAGCGCCCGAGCCCTTCCTCAATCGTATGTGTAGGTACGCTGCCAAGCGAGCGAAGCGCAGAGCATCCATGGCGATGGGGCGTTTGCAGCAAGGGCATCTTGAAATGAAGCGTGAACAGCATGCCGGTCACCGCAAAGGAACGCGACCACAGTTCTCGTTCTAATTCCCACGTAGTGACGCGAAGCGTAGTCGTCCCAGGTTGTATTCTACGTTGTATCATTCGACTGTATTCTCCGACACCAGGAAAAGGCGCCGTAGTTGTCACTATTTTATCCTTTTCTCATGCCGGTGCCGCGGCGTCCGACACGTTTGCATTACGCTGATTGCTCAGCCATCTGGGACCGGCAATAGCTGCTACAAGCTCTGTAGCTGAGCGTATTACTCAACAGAACAATGACAGATCACTACATACCATACCTGAGGAACGAGAAGTATCCCCGGAGACTCAATGTCGACTTCAAGCGTGTGCGGGTGAGTGTTTCACTGTTGGCCGGAAGTGGGTCGCACCGAACTGACCGCTCGTGTCCTCGCAGCTGACCACTCTGAAGAAGTACATCCGAAGCTATGACGTGAATGTCCGCCCTGACAGTACTGCTGCTGAGTTCGCGGTGGCTGTGGGAAGGTATGTTTGTGCACGTGCCAGCACACAGCCATGTGGTGACGCGTTGGCTGTTACAGCCACTTTGATTCATACCTCGAGGTTGATGAGCCCGATGTTCTGCGGAAGTTCATGAACTTTGTGCGTATGGTGTTGATACAAGTATGGTCATGTGTGGCATGCAATGACGAAATGGGGCTCGCGGCAGGTGAAGAAGCAAGCGATCATTGACCCGATTCGTCGCAGCACTCGCAAAGAGCGGGAAGCCAAACTTGCGCGCCGAAAGAGGGCAAGAAAGAATCTTGTGCGCTCAAGGTGTTGTTTCATTCGCATGGTTATGATTCGTGATTCACGTAAGTGGTGTCCCTCCACACGCAGGATTCTGACGATGACGACACAAGCGGCGCGCCTGCCGCCGCTGCCGCTGCCATGGCAACCACAGCAGCTACGGACGCGGAGTTGTATTGTTTCTGCCGCCGTGGTAGTTTTGGTTTCATGATTGGGTGTGACGATGATGACTGTGCGTACGAGTGGTTTCACCTGGAGTGTGTGGGCCTCACACCAAGCACACGGCCTCGCGGAAAGTGGTACGTTGTCGTGCATGTTCGGTGGTGCTCAGCCCGCGTTGCGTTGCTGTGCGCGAAGTCTGACTGCTGTGCAACCACCTGCAGGTTCTGCCCAGAGTGCCGCGAAGCTCGAGCAGCCGCGGCTGGGAAGTACGTGGAGCGCAACAACGGGTCTCGTCGATCTGGGCGTGCGCCGAAGCGGTACGTTCTGTCTGGCGCGCTTTGGTGGGCGGTTGGGGTGGAAGCGCCAGCCCTCATTGCATTGATATTCCGTGCATTGATTTCATGTATCAGAACTCGGACACGAAAGTGAAGCGTCTCGTATGTTTGTTGTCCCGCAAGCGAGCGGCTGTGTCAAAACTGAGAGTGGTCTGCTGTGCCGCGTGGTTCAAGCGTTGTGTGTCATAGTGATGTCCGTAATAGTGTTCTCTGAAGTACCCCCC
>Ga0213833_1001444_pt1 | contig 16993 bp, 17 predicted proteins | sample SWATP21_FD_160575 | JGI IMG/M metagenome (GOLD analysis project Ga0213833, IMG submission 160575) | Coastal seawater microbial communities from Marineland, Florida, United States - SWA TP2 #1 | ecosystem: Environmental > Aquatic > Marine > Coastal | place: USA: Florida | collected 2016-08-14
CACACACACACACACACACACATATACACACACACCTGACGGGCTGACTCCTTGAGTGAAGACTCCCGCCCACGTGCAGCAGCAAGCTGCCTCGTTTGGTCAGATATCGACGCTTCAAATGCAGCGTTTTGGGCGTCGATTGCCGCCTGGCAACGGTCTGAAATGCCGTTCTGTGCGAGGCGGGGCACCCCCGTCAGTATCCACAACAGCGCAAGCGACAGGCAGGGTCCTGCATGTGGGTGGGATGTTTGCCATGTGTGACACGACACACCTGGATCTCTATCGCTTCCGACCCCAGAAACTCGCTCCACACCTCCACACAAGCAGGGCCATGTGCCTGCTTCTTGTACCTGCAACGATCACAGGCGTCGTGCTCGTCAAGGTACGAGAGCAACGCCACACTGAACCCTCCAGCTCACACGGACTTGCGATGCATGTCTGACAAGACGGCTCTGAACTCCTCCATCGATCGCCGTACCAGGTTGCGCAGAGCCATGTCAGCGTGTCGAAGAGGCACCACAGCGCCCGCCAGCGCTCCTTTCCCTCGAGAGAGCGCTTCCACCGCCTTCCCATCCTCCTCCTCGTCACTTGAGGTGTCCACCTCGATGCCACTGAGTGATGAAGAATCAGACGAATCGGACGAGGCGGTTCGTCGACGAGGCTGTTGGGTGCTGGGGGCAGCAGCAGCAGCAGCAGCAGCAGGGAGCGGGGCTGGACTGCGAGGGGCCGCCGCCGCACCCACCGCAGGTGTGGCAGACACCCCGGCGGCTATCGCATCGAATCGGGGTTGAAACTCTGCACGAAGGGTTTTCAAGCACGCGTCGGCTTGCTCAGCGGACTGGACACGGTTTGACTTGCGAAGTTGCGCAAAACGTGTCTGGATCTTGAACCGCAGCTCTTCTTCGTAGGCTGACGTGTCAGAATCCTGCGCACGAATCAGGTCGCGCGAGGGCGCGTGAAGGGCACGAATCAACCTTCTGTGCGCTCCCACTTCCAGGTACGCGTGCACACGCAAGAGTGCTGGAACCGATACCCACCTTCACAGCAACGTCTCTGAATCGTTCCTGAGCAACCTTGGTGCCTGCGAAGTGCCGGTCAACAAGCTCATCAAGCTCCAACGTCACTACAGCACCCGCGGCTGCGCTGGATTGGATTGTTGAGTCGGCACGTGAAGCCCCAGCCCCAGCGCCTGTTCCAGCTCCGGACGACGGCGCAGTCGTGACGTGAGCTTCATATGCCTTGAACCCTTGGTCAACAGCTCGCTGGGAAGTGGAACACACAACGGAACACAGAGCACATTGTCCCGCAAGGGGGACACGGGCGCAACACCAACCCAGCACGAGTCAGCTGCGTGTTTCTTTTTTTTTTTTCTTCTTTGCTTTTTTTCAGGGCAGTGGTGTTTGTTTTGAATGCCATGCATGTCCCTGCGTACCTCACACTGGGAAGCAACAACCCGTTCCCACGCCGTGGAGATGGTTGGCGTGCCGCTGGAGTTCAGCGCCGACACGTACGCACGCGCAAGGGAGCACAACATTGCTCCGTTGAGAGGACGTCCGTACACCGATTTGACCTCAAGCGCAGAAAACAGACGCCGTTTCATGGCTTCGAGCTGGGTGTGCCAAGGCCCCGATCACACCTGGTGAGAACACTGCACACTCGGGCCACGTGCCACGCGTGCAACAACAACGCACCCCCGTCCGGAACTCTTCACGCAGTTCCGCATATGGCACCTTGGATAAATCGCACAGTTTGTCCTCGTCACTGATTGGTCGTACAAGAGTGAAGCAATCCCGCTTCGGGAAGAAGGACCTCACAGCATCGCGGATGTCGTTCCTCGCCAGACCCTCGTCTTCCAGTGTTTCCTTGCCGAGCGCATCACACACCCCGGACGCGACGCCACAGCACAAGCCGTACAGTACATCATTAGACCGTGGTAATTCCACCAAGGCACTCACGCAAGGACGCATGTCGTACCTCGGGTTCCAAAGCATCTTCAAGGTACTCGTTAGGAGAAATGGGTTCACCATCGCGCTCAAGCTCAAGCATGAAGTCGCGAATGAGGTAAATGAAGTGAGGGAAAAAGTTGGCGTACTCTTGCCCAGAGTCATCATGACCGGCGGCCTGTCGGTTCGTGTGAATGACCTTGGTCAAGTTCACAACCAAAGAAAGTTTGTTGATCTCTTCGCCGTTGATGCTGCCGACCGCGTTGAAGACAAATGTGGAGCACAGAAGCAGTGTGAGTGCAAACAAGCGGCTGTCAAACGTGGCGTCACGGTCCGTTGAGTCAAGTCCTTCTGTGTCCAAAAACAGTACGTTCATGTCTCGGCCCTCCACCTTCGTTGCCTTTCCCCACAACCAGATGCCCTTTGTGCATGCCTGCACAGTTGGCCCAACCTGCACCACCAAACAAAAGAAGCGGAGGTGAATATAACCCACCCAACGCTCTGCAACGGCATCTTGGCACGTAAACACGCACGAGCGCGAGCACATGCGCACAATCACATGCACGTACCTCAAACGCCGTGGGTTGCTCCGAAAGCAAGTTGAGCAGATACGACTTGCCTGTGCGATACTTGCCAGCCACCGCCACCACAGCCACGGGCCCTGTCAGTGATGACAGATACTTCACAGCTGCCTCATTGACATTGAACTCTTCTGTATCTTCCACCCACTCCACGAACGGGATTGGGCTATCCATCACGCCGCGGTGCTTCACAACATGCTGGCATACGCTGCTGCTCGTGAATTTACGAACGTAGTTACATTGACAGAAATAAGAACCTCGAGCACGGCTCGGTTTGGCAGCCCAGCCTGACATGTGATCGGAAATTCCGATATGGACGTCAACGATGTTACATGGCAGCCTACCATTGCAAAGCGAACCACGAAACAGAAATAAGACACCCCCTGGGGTCGGGCACGTGAAGACTCGGGGGGCGTAATCCTCGCGTTTGATGTGGGTCGTTTCAGGGCGCAGCTTGAGCAGGCAGCCAGAAAATCTCCAGTTGTGCCAATTTGTGTGCCAATTTGGAATGACATCCACTGGTGGCACTGTGCGCTCTGCAAGCTTTTGCGGAGCACAAGCCGAGACGAGAGGATGCGGTTCCTTGCCAAGCCAGGGTGCCTGGCGGTGCTGATACTGTTGGCGGCATGGGCGGTGCTGCACGTGTCGCTGTCGGTGTGGTGGGTTACGACTGCCACGGAGCGCACGTCCGGCACCCCTTCCGGGTTCTGGGTCACCAGCCAGTGGGGCGATGACGGCCCGGATTGGAAAGAAGGGGAGGAGGAGGAGCCGCTGGTTCTTCCGCCCAGGCCTGCTGTCCATTGGTCGAACCATCTTCCAGGCGAGTGGTCTGCATCGCACGCCTTTGAGTCCGCATCGTCGTGTCCCGCCGCTCTCCTTTCCCGTCTGCAGGAGCTCGATCCGGTGTGGCTGCCCCCGCGCCCGACAGACCCTTGCACGGACGTGCTGCCAGTGCTGCAGTACGGCTCGGACTCGGCACGGGTCGTTATTTATGTCCACACCTCGTTCCGACGCCTGCACTCGCACTTGTGGCACAGCATGCGCACATGGGTGCGCTTGGCCAACGGCCGAGTCGGCGTGGCGGTCGTGCCTGTCATGTCAGCGGAGTCGGTGGAGCAAGCAGACGCGTTTAAGCCTCAGAACATGCCCCACCAACATGTCCCGGATGGCGACTTAACCCCCCAGCAGTTGGCGTGCCTGTGGAAGCGTGGTGTGAGGCCTGCCGTGCATGTGCTCGACAACCCGCGCGACGCGTTCTGGCTTGAGCTTGTTGACTTGGACATGATTGCCTCCACGAAGGAGTGGTTTCCAGCCGTGGAGCACGTGGTTCGCGTGTCTGACGACGCCTTTGTGCAAATCGATCCCATGCTGGCGTTCCTTGGCATGGTCGGCCACAGCGCGCTGTTCACACTGGGCCAGGGTGTGCGCCATGCGGGGCAACACCGCCACTGCCACTCGGCGTTGATAGCATATCCAGCCTCCGTCCTGCCCTTCATCAACACCGTCGACATGGAGCAATGCTACCAGGACCATGTAGGGCGCGATGCAGAGCACCAGTGGAAGGCGGCGCCGGGGGTGTTGGCTACGGTGTGCCTTGAAGTCGCGAGTGCCATTGGATGCCGTGACGCCGGCAACAAGCACCTGGTCTGGGACTGGGACGCGTGGCGGAGTGGACACCTCGGTACGGACCCCGTGGACCATGTTCCAGTGGACGTTTGCGCCGTGGTTGTGGACAATGTGCGCGGTGGGTGCTTCGAGGTGATGGAGTCGGGCGGCAACGTGTCCCACTGCGACCGGGTGGACGCCCACCTCCACCTCCCCTCCCCCCCACCAAGGCGAGCACCCCGTTCCACCGCGCACCACATGAAGAACACCCTGCGCAAGGGGAAGGGGGAGGGGAGGGAGCCAGGTACTACGAATGTTAAGACGCTGCACAAGGCGAAGACGAAGGTGAAGGCGCGGCGCAGGACGGAGCTGCATGTGGCACCGAAGAACTTGACATGGGAACAAGAACGCAAACGGAAGCACCACCGCCACAACCAGCAACAGCAACAGCAACAGCAGCAGGAGCACTTGCAGCACCAGCAGCACATACAAGAGGAGCAGCAGCACATGCAACAGCAGCAACACATTCGGCAGGAACGAACGATGCCCCAGCACCCGCGTGGCACGTCTTGGAAACGACAGGGTCCAAAGCACCGCCATCGACTCGGCAAACGGCGCAAGAAGAAGAGGAGGAAGGCACGGCGCGCGCATTGAGTTTGTTGTGAAGAAGCGCGTGTTTTGTGTTCGTTTGTGCCTTTTTTGCACTCAATAGGGGTGTTCGTCACCCGAGCAGTGGTCGGTGGATGCAATTATGTCTGTCTCTTTCTTCGGTTGATTGCAGGTGTGTTTGTTCATGAATAGTTGAAATCATTGGTTTGTCAGTCACCACACACAACGTAGTGCTGCAACGACAGCAAATTGGCATACGGCAATCCACTCCGTACACTCCAACCCGACAGCTGAACGCCATCTCCACACGACAACCACCACTCACTGAAGGCCCTGGAACATGCAACCACGCACAGCATGGCCAAGCACATTCGGGAGCTCACTTCAGCATCCAAAGTGGTTGGCGTCGATGCAAATGCCGACCACAGCGAGGATTCACACAAACACCTGCGATGTTGCAGCAGCAGCTTTTGATCGTCGAGGGCCCCAGTTGCGCGAAGGGCGCACACTTCTCTCCCTCGCTGGAGGAAGAAAAGAACGCACAACGCGCACACGAGCTCGCCTCGGACGCCTTTACTGCTGCTGACAACCCTCCTTCGCAGTCTCTTCTTGAAGTGTGGAGGGGTGCCGGGCACGCTCAGCACGCTCAGCACACCCAGTCAACTCACCAATGGCCCCACCACCATGTTGGTGGTGAGGGCGGCGCAAGCCAACATCTCCACAATCATCATCCTCCACATCCAGCTCCAAACCTTGGGCCGCGCCGCTTGACGGCGGCGACGCACCCAAGGCACACCCTTCGACACATTCTCTGGACAACACAGTCCTTGGATGTTGAACACGGCACCGAGCACGGGGTGCACCGGGCGCCGCATCCGCATCCACACCACGCCTGCTGTTGTCGTCGTCGTTGCGGTCACCAGCAACTTGTGCCGGCGCAGTGGTACCAGCATCAGTTGCGGCATCCGCATCGCAGTTCGGTGAAGCGAAGACTGTGTCTTGCCACATCGACACGCGCGCCGTGACACGCTGCACAAATGCTCGTGCAGCGCCCACGACGCTCGATGTAGCGACGTCCACACTTTCCACAACAACAGCAAGGAGCGCCAAGGCAACGAACAGCATCATGCCGCACACTGTATCAACGCTGCCACACCACACGCCACTCCCATGTGTCGCACGATGCGCGACGTCTTTCGATGTCGTAACACGCACGCGGGGTGCCTGCGTCTCGGTGTCGGCCACACGGACCGAGAGACGCACACCCTGGTGTGCTGCACCACAATCCGAGAGTGCCGCACGGGCGTCCACACCCACACGGCTCGCCGTATCCGGCATGTCCGTTCGAGTGGTCACCAATCCAGCGTCCATGTCCACAGCTTGCGGCTGTGCTTGTTGCTGCTGCTGGCGGCTTTTGTTCCGGCGACGCCGGCGGAAGCGAGCATGCCGTCTTGCCGAGACACGTGGAGGTTGGATTCGCACGTGTCCCAGCGTGGACGACGCTGACGCTGCGCCAGCGTTGCCGTCGAGAACAACACCGTCATTCGCCGCATCGACAACACTACCGTTCACCCCCTTGATGGTGTCCACCACACGACGTTGTGCGGAAGGTGCGGCCAGGGCACAAGGTGCCAGCTGCTGTTCCAGGTGCACGGTGTCGCAACCAGCGCCGCCACACAAGCGTGTCGCACCGCTGGTTCGTCGTGACACCGAAGCCTGGACTCCAACCGCCTCGGCGGTGGTGGTGGCGTTCTTGGGGGTGGCCGTGGAAGTGGAAGACATGGAGGTGGTGGAGGCGGAGGAGGCGGAGGTGGCGGAGGCGGGGCTTGGCAAGGACGCAATGTCGTCCACAAGCTCTTGAACGCATGCCTGAATGGCGCTGCGCAGACGCAGGTCACCCTGCCCCTGCCCCTGCCCCTGCCCCTGCCCCGGCCCCTGGCCGTGCACACCACGGCGAACACGACCCCACAAACAGGCCTGGGCCCGTGCAACTTCTGCCGGGGACTTGGCGTGGGACTTGGCGTGGTCCCGTGCCGCCGGGACGGCAGCGCGTGACGCCGACGCCGACGCCGACGCCGGCACCATTACTGAGCCACAAACTTGAGCCGCAGCACCCGCACCCTTGTAGGTGGGCGGGGCACGTGCGGCGTCTGCGGCACGAGCAGCGGTCGCAAGCGTTGCAGCGACAGCTGCACCAGTGCGTTGCTGGCAGTTTGAGGACTTGGCGGCACCATCACACGGTGCGGCACGCCCCTCCTGCAACATGCGCACGTCGTTGGTACAAACGAAGGGCCGGGATGCTCCACCGGTCACGGTGGCGACCTGTACACTCCGCCGTTGCTGTCGTTGCTGTCCCTGCTGTAGTTGCTGCTGGTGCCGCTGCTGCAGCAGCGCCATCAGGCGTCGCGCTTGCCACGTTGGCACACGCGTCGGGCACATTTTGCCATCATGCATCGTGTACCCCGTGATTTGAGTCTGCTCCTGCGCGCGCGCAAAGGCAGCCGCGAAGTCACGACCACCCTCGCTGCGTGCCGTGGCCTGCAGCGAGGCAAAGAACGCCTTGGCCATGGCCTGGGTGGACGCGCCGCTCACGCCTTGGTCATGGGTGATCCAGAAGCGAACGCCACTGAGACGGGACAGCCGCCCAGCCGCGGCCACGGCAGCCGCCGCTGCGTCGGCGAGCTCGGACACGTCACCACCGTCACCGTCACCGTCACCGTCATCGACGACGACGTCGACACCACCGCCAGCACCGCCAGCAGCCAGCGTGTTCACAAACACGCATTGGATGGAGCCGCCAGAGCGTGCCTGCAGCACGCCCAGCGCCGACGCCAGGTGTGGGGCAGAGCACGCGTCGGCGACGCCGCCGGCGGCACCGTCGTCAAACACCAAGCGACCACAGTGGTGGTCACCGTAGCTGGCTTCGCCCGGACCCTGCACCGTCACCACAGAGGCGGAGGTTGAGGCGGCCGTCACAATGTGCGCCAGCAAACTTGCGGCGGTTGGACTGGCCAGCACTCGAGTCTGCACACCCCCAACCGATCCGGTCGAGGCGGCAGTGGCAGTGCCAGCGCCGGCGTCGAGCAAGAGGGGTAGCGGCTGCCGGGCACCAAACGACGCCGCCGCCGCAGTCGGTGGGGTGCCTTGGGCACACGCGTGCGGCTGGACGATGAACACCATCAAAGGCGAGGCACCAGCCACCGTCACGACAGCGCCAGCGCCAGCGTCAGCACCGGCACCGGCACCAACGCCAGCGCCAGCGCCAACACCGGCACCAACGCCAGCACTCGCGTGTGCTGGAGGTTCTTCGCCCACGTAGCACGCGCACGTGTGGGGTCGAGGAGGCACCACCATGCGCTGGTCAGCGGACAGCACTGCCTTGTCGTCTTCCACGGCTGCGCCGTTGTCGAAGCACACCTCGTCAGCCTCTTCCACTTCCACCTCTTCCACCTCCACCTCTTCCACCACTGGCAGGTGGTCATCCGCCCCACCCACGCCACCGCTGTTGCCCATCCATCCGGAGTGGCCCTGCTTGAGACCGTGCTGCAGCAGCGACCACATCTCATCTTCGTCCTCCTGCGACAGCAGACCGTGCGCAGAGCGCTGGTTCAGCCGCTCCAAGGACGACGACGGCACCCATTGCATGGGGCGCGGGCGCGGGCGCGCACGCGGACGCTGCTGCTGTGCCCTGCCGAAGCAGGGCGCGGCAGCGCCCACACGCGCGCGTGCGTCAGCGTCACTGGAGGGGCAGGGCACCTCACCAGTGGTGAGACCCCGGCCGGGACCAGCAATCACGGTGGCACCGAGCATGGGACGGGGTGCGGGGGGTGCGGGGGGTGCGGGCACACCAGCGGCGGGCATCAGCGCCGCGGCAAGCTCACGCAACACGGCGTCCGGTTGCGATTGTGGTTGCGCTGGCGACTGGCCACGGCCAGCGCATGCGGCCGCGCCAAGCCCCGTGAAGAAGGCAGGGTGGGAGTCGCAGGAGGATGCGCCACAGGACATCATGTCGTCGAGGTCGTCGTCCTCACTGCTTGCACAGCGGGGCAATGTTCCAGACGCAGAGTGGTGGGCGGCTTCATCGTCCGTGCTTGGCACGTCGTCTCGTTCCGTGCCTGGAACCACCACCGTGTGCGACACTGGGTCAGGCTCACGCAGCCGAAAAGAAGGGCGACACACACAGCCACACCGCCACGTGCACGTGCACATACCTCCATCATTGGCGCTGCCGTTGCACAACTGCTGCACAACTTGGTGTTGTTGGTGGAGGGCTGCCACAGCAAGCACGGTTCCATCCTTGGAGTGCACTTGCATGTTGGCACCTGCAGCTTGCAGGTCCCGCACGACATCCACACACCCCACACTGGCTGCGAAATGGGCCAGTGTGTACCCGTCTTGCGTTTGAAGGGTGTCCCATGGATCGTCGCACACCAAGGACATTGGCTGCTGCTGCTGCTGGCGCGGCTGCTGCTTTTGCTGCTCGCGCCGTTGCTGGAGCCGCTGTCGCTGCTGGTGCGACGCGAGGTGCTGCGACATGACGAACAGGCTTCGAGCCTTCACATCGTCTGTCAGGCCAGCGAACGGGTTGGGATGGGCAGGTGCGACGCCGCCTGTGACCACCGAGGCTCGATCCGAGCGTTGGTGGCGACGTGCCTTGCGAGACGCGGCCCATCGAGGCATCGCGGCCAGCAACTGGCCAACTGCCTGCTGATCGACAACGTCACGCTCGCCGCAGAGTGACGACGTGTCCGCAGTGTCACCGCCCGTGCACAACCGTTGCTGCTGGAGCTGGTGGTTGGAGGCGGACTGCGTGGCACCACTGCTGCTGCTCCCACATGACGACTGCACGTCACGCAAGAGAGACGACGCCGAGTACCCGGTGGCTTGTTGCGCGGTTTGCAACAGCCGCTGGAGGAGCTCCTCCATGCGTTGCAGCTTCTTGGACTCGTCGACGGGCACCACACACTCCTCCTTGTGTGGAGCAAGCGTGGGGACGCCGACGACGTAGAACTCCGCGAGTGCGTCGGCGATGTGTGGTTGTGCCGGGAACGGGCGGACCACAACACGCACGCGCTCGCCTTCCCGAAGACGGATGGGGAGAACCTCTGGCAACGTGAAGCTCACCTCACGCTCCGTCACCTCACCGCGGCGGTGTCGGCAAGACGTCCAGAAGTCGTCCACAACGACGGTGGGGTTTCCGGCCTTGAACTCCTCCTGCCCAGAGGGTTGACCGGCGCCTGCACCGGCACCAGCACCAGCACCAGCACCAGCACCAGCACCGGCACCGGCAGTCGGAGAAAGGAGCGCTGACATCGATGGATCCATCATGTCGATGTCGGCACCGGCCAGCCCAAGAGCACGGACAAGGGTGTCCGCGTCATCGTCGCCGTGGGCCTCACCCCCATCCTGATCCCCATCACCTCCCCCATCCTCATCACCACTTGCGCCTTCTTCAAAGCCTTCTTGAACCTCAAATGACAGCACGAGGGACTGCACAGACGAAGCGACGGGGCCCGTGAATCTGGGCCCCGCCGCCATGTTGTGCTTGCCGCGGGTGCTGCTGTTCGAGGTGCGAACCGAAGGTGAGGATGCGCTTCGAGCTGCGTTGGGTGATGACGAGGCGGCGCCGGTGGGGGAGGACCGGCTGCTCACGCCGCTGGGGTTGTGGGTGTGACCGTTGAAGGACGCAAACGAGGGCGCGCTGCCCGTCCTGTGAGCACTGCTCGAGCTAGAGGAGCTAGAGGAGGAACACAGGCCAGGCAACGCGCCCTCTGAAATCCGGACCGTTGTGCTCCGGCAGGGCATGCTAGACGTGGTCGAGACGGCCACGTCATACGGTGACGCGCGGGGCACGCACGGCAGCACGATGCGCGGGGTCTTGCGGCTGCGCTTCGACGGGTGCGGGCGGGTTGCGTGGCGGGCCGCCGATGAATCCAGTGGAGACGATCCCCCCATGGAGGGGGACGTCGGCGCGCGTCGCTTGGCAGATCGCGCGAGGGGCGCTGCGCCAGCAGGGGTGGGGCCCCTCACCACACCACGTCGATGGGCTGCTCGGCGCGCTGTCCGTGCGCGAGGGCGACGATGGTGGGAAAACGGGCGACGGATGCCAAGGGGAAGCACCGGTGCGGAGGACGGTGCGACAGTGGGGCTGGTGGTGCCGACGCCACGGAACGGGTTGGTGCTGTCCACGTCGAGGCCAAAGGTGGCGGGGAGGCGCGTGGCTGGACCGGCTGTCATGGTGGCCGAGCCGGACGAGTCAGAGCCAGAGCTGTACGCGCTGTCGACGGATGGGGAGCGCCCGGACAGTGGGGGGCGTGGTGGGACGACAGACGTGACGGCAAGGCTGGAGTGTGTGCTCGTCGGGCACGCAGATGTGACGCACTGTTCCGCGGAGAACTTGCGCACCTCCCAGCCAGCGTCACGGAAAATCGCCAGCTTGGCCTGGGGAGGGGGGAGGAGGGAGGGAAAAGGGGAACGCGCACACGCACAGACAAGAGACAATGCGAGTGAGAAACTTTCAAACCTTAGAAGGCACACACAACATCAACAACACCACGCACCTGGCATCGCTTGGTCGGTGTCGCGCCGCCGTTGCACTTCTTGTGGGCGGCTCGGGCATCAGGGTTGGCAAAGTGCCTCGCCACGAACTTGTAGCACGCCTCACACACTGCCAAACGAGGAAAAGTGGCGCCAGGTACTGAAACGCCGACGGGGACCGCAGTGACGTTGGGCGGCAGCTTGTGTGACTTGCGCATGCGCTTCTGACAAACGGGGCAAGAGCTGGGCGCAGTGGGCGCGGCCGTGGTGCATGGCACGCTTGTGCAGGCGTCCATTGCTGGTGCTGCGGTTGCCAAAGGTGCTGTGGCAACGTTTGCTGGGGTGCACTCCTTCATTGCGCTTGACATGGCGTCCGTGGAGTCGAAAAGGTCACCCAAGGAGTGCACACGCTTCAGGTCGGGTGGCGTGTCCATGAGCATCGCCACGTCGCCGACCGCAGAGTAGTCGGCATCAGTGACGAAGGGCTCGTCCACAACGTCGTCGAATAGCCAATTCATGTCGTCTGGTAACGGTGGTGGGTCGTTCATGACTCCAGGCACAGCGCTATCACCGCAACAAAGAAATGGTTGACGCGACAGCAGATGCCAAAACGGGGCCTGGTTGCAGGAAACGGTTGGTGGTACCCTCCGATGATTTCGCGGTGTCAAGGGTGGCGGAGTTTGTGGCGAACCGCCAAAAGACTGTCCGAGGGTGGCAAGGTGTCGCTCGCTGCGGAACGATCGGGAGTGTGTCCATTCCTTCCAAGCACCCAGGCCGAGGACACTTCCGCGAGACAGGACTGTTCCCGAGCATGTTCTCATTGCAAAAATACCACAAGAAGTTTCACACGCTGTTCTGGGGCATACATGAAGTTTGGTGGCTCGACTCAACCCGAGATAGTCGAGATTTGATTGATTTGATGTCTGCCACCGTCGGTGGCACCGACCCGCATGACTCAACCTGACAGTTTCAACCCCGCGCATCACCTAACTCGCTGCTTGGTTTCCACTTGGTTTGGAGACTGTGCCCTCCCCTACCCCCCGCAGATGCGCGCTTAGGATTTGTTCGGTGTTGGGTGACGATGGCACGAGCGTTGGCCCTGGCCTTGTTGGTGTGCTGTGTGGCTCATGCCACTTGCGAGAGCGCACACCCCAGAAGGCTCAACAGTTGTGGGGATGGCATCAAAAACAATAATGAAACAGATGTCGACTGTGGCGGTGTCTGTTCGACGAAATGTGCTGTCGGTTCTGGATGCGAGTCCTACCAAGATTGTTCGTCGGGACTCTGCGGCGCTGGTGTTTGTTTCGGTGAGTGTGTGTGTGTGTATGCGTGTGTATGTGTGTGTGTGTGTGTGTCTGCGTTCATGAATCGCTTCGCCCCAGATTCTGCGTGCCAAGTGAGTGCGTGGTCTTCCTTCTCAAGTTGCACCGCTACGTGCGGGGCTGGGACGAAGTTGCGCACACGCACAGTGGTGCGACAGCACGGTAGTTGCAACCTGGAGTTGACAGAGACGCAAGATTGCAACCAGGCTTTGTGTGGTATGTCTTGTGCTCTGTTACTTTGTTTGGCCTTGCTTCTTTGGGTGTTCATTCAGTGTCGTGGCCATGGTCCAGGGTCCCCCGACCAAAACTCGAACCCGTACGTCGCCATGACAGTCACATTGCACGGTTTGTCGTCGGCTGGCTTCTCAGCTGCACAACGAGACGCTTTTCGAAGTGGCGTGGGAGCAGCGACAAGTACGTCGGTTTGTCAGATCAGATATGTCAGATCAGATGTGGGTAGACACGTCGGGGTGATGTTTGGGACCAACGGTGGGACCTTGTGTTGTTGGTGTTGCAGGCCTTGCAGCCTCGACTGTGCTCATTGAAGATATGGATGAAGGCGCCACGAGAAGACTGCTTCGTCACACCCAGCACCGTCGGCTTGCTGCGAAGCTCGATGTGAAGTTTCGCGTGGAGGTGTTAGCCTCCAGTGGGACAACCGTCGAAAATGTGGCCTTCGGTATCGAGCGAGGAGGTACGCGCTTGGTTCGAGAGGTGCTGCATGACATGCAACGCGCTAACAACTCTGCTGGTCTGGTTGGTTCCGTGTGTCAGGAGATGCGTCACAACTAATGACGCGGCTGAGCACCGCCGGGATGTCTGGCGTCACCTCCGTGGCGTTCCCTGTCTCGGCCACGAAGGTCGCGTCCCCCAGCGTCTATCATAACCCCAGCACCAACACAGGAGGCAGCGGCGGCAGTGGCGGCAGCAACGAGCCCAGTGACGGCGACTCGTGGAGCTTCAACGAATTCCTGGACGAGAACCCCACCATCAAGGGCGCGTTCTGGGTGTTTGTGGTGCTGGCGTGCATCTCGGCGTTTGTGATTTGCTACACCGGCTACAAGCGCCTCAACACGCAAACGGTGGCACGGCGCCGCACGCGCACCAAGCGCCCAGAGGGTGCGTCCAACCCGGATGCCGACGCCAAGGAAGGCAGCACGCGCCAACGCAGGCGGTCACGATCGCGTGTCCCTGACGCAGGCACCAAGCGCAAGGCGCGGGCCGTCGCGCCGGGTCCGGACCTGGGCGCACCGGACTCAACGCAGTCCCGTCGACGAGGGAGCAGCGCCAAGCCCAGCGCCAACCGCAACAAGGTGTTTGCGGGGCCCGTCAGCATCACGGGGAGCCGTGGCGCGGTGCTGGCGCCGCTGGCCGGATCCAAGGACAGCATCGGCTCCACCTCGTCCAAGAGGTCGTCCAGCAAGCGGCGGGGGGAGGGCAAGAAAAGGCGCCGGCGCAGCAAGTCGCGGCAGCATCACGCGGGGGAGCCTCCGCCGCCGTTGACGTCGACCGGGCCCATCATCACCACAGCGGCCCAGGACATCACGGACAGCCAACGCATGGCGGCCGAGGCGGCCGTGGCCGAGCTGCTGCGGCAAGAGGAAGAGGACGACGGCGTGGTGGTGGAGGTGGGGCACGGCGCGGCGGGGCCGGACCCGTTTGCCGACGCGCTGCTCAGCGCGTCCGCCTCGCGCAAGGCCATCATCAACCCGAGGCCCCGCCGGCGGTCTGGGGCCCGCAGCACGCCGTCTTCTTCGGTGCTGGGGGGGAGTGGCTCTGTGGGCTTGTCGCCGGCCGCTGCCACGCGCCACGAGTTGACCAGCAGCACCGACGCCGAGTCGGTCGGCGGCTCGCCCCGCCCGGCGCATCACAAGGCGCGGCACGGGCGGCGCCGCAGTCGATCCAGCCGATCGCGAGACCCCACCCCACACACTCGAGACGCGCAGAGGGCCGACGCGGCGTCGAAGCACGAGAGGCGGCGCAGCCGCTCGCAAAACCCGGCAACAACGCGCGGCAAAGTGGGGCAGGGGCAGGGGCAGGAACAGGAGCAGGATGCACGAGGCACACGTGAGCGGCGGCGCAGTCGATCTCGAGAGCCACGCCACGACGACGGCGACGCGTCCTCTAGCAAGGGGGCGGCATCCAAGCATGAGAGGCGGCGAAGCCGGTCGCAAAGCCGCACGCAGGGAACAGCAGCGACGGTGGAGCAGGGCGATCGGGCTGCCTCGGAGCGAGGCGGCACGCGCGAGCGGCGGCGCAGCCGATCTCGAGAGCCTGGCGCCGATGGCTCTGCGGAAGCGGCATCGAAGCGTGAGAGGAGAAGGCGGCGCAGTCGGTCTGATGGCCACGCGCGGAGCGGAGATGGTGAAGATGCCGCACGCAGCAAGTATGACACTGGTGATGGGAAGCCGCGGCGCAGGAGCAAGACAGGCTACTACGACAGTGACCGAGACCGAGACCGAGACCGAGACCGAGACCGTCGCGACCGAGACCGAGACCACGACCGGGAGTATGACCATGACCATGACCGAGACCGAGACCGAGACCGTCGTGGTCGTGACCGTGATCGTGATCGTGATCGTGATGGTCGTGGTCGCGACCGAGACCGCCGCGGTCGTGACCGAGACCGAGACCGAGACCGAGACCGGGACCGAGACCGTCGTGATCGTGATCGTGATCGTGACCGTGATCGTGATCGTGATCGTGATCGTGATCGTGACCGTGACCGTGCTCGTGATCGTGATCGCCGTGACCGTGACCTTGACAGCGACCGTCGTGACAGTGACCGAAACCGTGGCCGAGACCCAGACCATGACCGTGATGGTGACTATGACCGTGATGGTGACTATGACCGTACCCGTCGTGCCAGAGACCGAGACCGAGACCGAGAGCGCGAGCACCACCTTCCTGAAGGCCACAGTTCCCACAACACCGGCCACGGTGACATCGACGGAGGTGGCGGCAGCGCATCAACCAGGGTAGGCACTGACACCGCTCGTGGCGCCGATCAAGTCAGCAGAGCAGGGGGTGCCACACCCAACACCCAGGGCGACAGAGCACCTGCCGATCACGCTGCTGTCGAGGCCAAGGACGCAGCGCGCGGGAGCCACACCCCAACAACCGCTACGGCCGCGACTGGGGCGCCCAAAGCAGCTGGCACAAGCGCGCGCCAAGGTGGCGATAGTCCACGTCAGCACGTGGGTGAGAGCGTGGATGGGGACCACAACACCAATGGCACTTGGCCTGGTGCGGACGCTGCCTCCTCCGCCACCAGTGCTTCGCATGCGCTGCCGCTGGAACAGCGAACCGAGATCAGTGACGGCAACCCGCCACGCCTCGTGCACGCCGGCGGCGACGCGCACCCCAGCCATGCCTCCACCCCATGGGACACGGGGTCCGTGGCGAGCAGCCGTGACTCGGTGGGTGGCGTGGACATCGACGTCTCTGCGTTCCAAATCATCGGTGACAGCCGCCACGCCAACTCCTGGATGGCGGACCGCGACACCCCTTCTGGTGCAGCAGAGGGGCCGCGTCTCTGCAGCGACCCGCCTCAGCCGCAGCCTCAGCCTCAGGCGACACCACCGCCACCTGTCGTGGCGGTGCCCACCCCGACCAGCGAACCGGCTGCGGCCGCCCTGCTCGTGCCCGGCGAAGACCTCGACTTTGACGGGGGAGACCTCGTCACGCAGCTGTTTGTGCAGGCGTCACGGGACTCCCTGCCGGCCTCGTCATGCGCCTCGCCACGGCGGAAGACCCCCAGCCGCACACCCCCATCCCACACTCCCGCGAGCCGCACCCCCACATCCCGCACCACCGCGAGCCGCACACCCCTCGCCCCCAGTGCCCGCAGCAGTCCGGGGCGATCTCCTGCGGCTCCGTCGGCGCGCCCTACGCCCGCAACGACGCCAGCAGCGGCTGCGGCACCCCCAGCAGCGGCATCCACTGCCCGAGCCGCCACCACACGACCCGCTCGACCGACCCGGCAGACACCCCGACGACCGCCGAGCCAGGGACAGCAGGCCCGCCGCCCCCACAACCGCGCCGTCCAGCCGCCGACGTCTGCCCGCCGTCCTGTCACCACCACGGGCTCGTCACGGAGTCTCGAGTCCAAGCCCTCCACACGCCGCCCTGCCACCACGCGCGGTTCGGGTCGGAGCCTCGGGTCGTCGGCCCGTAGCCTGAACCAGTCTCGCGGTGCCGCCGCCGGGGCACGACACCCCGCGCCGAAATCATCGGCGTCGACCCCTGCCGCCTCCAAGAAGCGGGCCCGGGCGCCCCGTGGGATTTCACGACTGACGCGTCCCACCGCGTCGTCGTCGCGGCGCATTCGCGAAGCGGCAGGTGCGGGTGCCCAGCAGGTTCGCCCCGCAACGCGCACACGCAAGTAGCCCCCCCC
>Ga0213833_1001445_pt1 | contig 16988 bp, 1 predicted proteins | sample SWATP21_FD_160575 | JGI IMG/M metagenome (GOLD analysis project Ga0213833, IMG submission 160575) | Coastal seawater microbial communities from Marineland, Florida, United States - SWA TP2 #1 | ecosystem: Environmental > Aquatic > Marine > Coastal | place: USA: Florida | collected 2016-08-14
TGCGGAGGGAGGGGGGTGGTGGGGGGGGGGGGGGGGGGGGGGGGGGGGGGGGTGCACCGAAAAGTCAGTCGACGCGGTCAGAACTCGGCTTGCCAACACACACGCGTACACGCGCACACGAACGCAACAACCCACACAAACCCACCTGGGCAACGCAAAGACAAGTTTCATGGGCGTGGACAAGCCACGTGGCTTCACTTCCCCGCCGCTTTGGAAAAACTCCAGCTGCACCACCGGCGCCAACAACGTGGCCTGGCTCCAGTTGGGGGAGGCGGACGCGTTCACACCACCCACAACGGCCTGCCACGTCCGCGCATCGGTGGCCATGAGCGTGAGTGACGTGGTGACCACACCGCCCACCCGCGACACGTGCGAGGTGGCACCGGCATCCGCCGCAGCCTCCACACCAAACACCCGCACCGCGCCGACGTCAACCTCGACCCCCGCCAGGTCATCCACGGCGGCGGTGGCGGCCGCGACAAGCACCGCCGACGCCGCCGCGCCAGACGTTTGGTCCGACGCCGCGTCGCTTGCCGCCACGCCGGCGGACGCCGAGGGCGTGGTTCCGGACCCAGCTCCCACCGCGCGACCGGGTGCCCCCGGCGGAGTCAACGGCCCCAGCGCCAGTGCGGCGCGACGCAGGGCGCTTCGGGCGAGGGGGTCCAGGCCAGACACGGCGTCCACCACCCCCTGTACCGTGGGACTGAGGGTGCCCATGGCGGAGGAGTTGCTCCACAGCCGTGACACGGCCTGCATCGCCGCGGAGCGCACCGTGCCGATGACGGACACCGCGGCACCCAGCACGTCCGTGGTCAGGGTGCCCTTCGCCTGGCCCTCCTCCAGCAGCTTGTCCATGCCCGACAGGAGGGACTTGAGCGCCGTGGCAGCCGCGGCGGACACGCTGGCGTTCAACGGCGGCGTGGCAGCGCGAACCAACGCGTCGCCGTCGGCAACCGCCACCGAGACGGCCTCGAAGAACCGCCGCAGCGCGTCGGGGGAGGACGTGTCCACTCGAGGCACGACGTCCACGAGGGCCGCCACCAGTGAGGAGCGCACGTCCGCGTGCGCTGGGGCAGCGCCCACCGGCACATCGCACGCGGACCCCGTGGCACTTGAATTGGCGTGGCAGGCACACGACGCGGTGCACAGCGGGTCGCTGGAAGTGCAGCCCACCGGCAGGCGCACGCACGTGCCCAAGCCACTGCACTCCACAGTGGGGACGCCGGTGGCCGCATCGAGGGTGGCGGAGCTGCCGGGACAGCGCATGGGTGCCCCCGGACAAGGGCTGGTGTTGCAGCTGCGTGACTGGGAGTAGTCACCAGGGCACGCGGCGCCACCGTTGCGCCGGGCAGGGGCGGTGCACGACCGAGTGCGCACCTGGGCTCCCACGAACAACCCCGGAACGCCAGCGACACAGGCTGCGTCACACGCCCCCCACTCGGACCAGTCGGACCACCCGCCGTTCACGTCGCCGTCAAGATCGTCTTCGCCCGTGACCACGCACGCGCCGGCGTTGCACGCTCGCTCCTCCACCGCAGCGCCACTGGCAGAGCAGTTGGTGCCCCCGCCTGCCGGGCTGGGCGACGTGCAGGATCGGTACCGATGCTGCAGCCCTCCTCCACACTCTGCGGAGCAACTTGTCCATCCCGACCACGCCGTGTAGCCGCCATGCACGGCGGCAGTGGCGAGGACCACACTGCAGTCGTCGTGTGAGTAGCCGGTTTGGCACACACACGCACCGTCGGCGTTTCGGCAAGAGCCATGGCCGCTGCAGGTGACGCCGTCACAAGGTGTCACGGTGGACGAATCCACCAACACCCCGCCTTCATCGACCGCCGCCGATTGATCAGCACCCAACAGGCCATCCGCTGCGCCCACAGCTCGGTACAGAGACTCGTAGTCACCCGCAGCCAGTGACGCATCCACAAACGACGCCACAGTGTCGTCGTACGCGGCCTTGGCGCTTGTAGCGGGCGTGTCATCCACATCGTACCCAGCCACTGGCATGACCAACACAGGCTCGGTGGTGTCAAACACCACCTCTGATTCGGTCCCAAGACTGTCCCGCACCTGCACCAGTACGTGGTAGGACACGTTCACCCCCGACTCAGGGTTGGGAAGCAACATATCGACGAAGGTGGCGAAGGAGTACGAGGTGGCAATGACACCCGCCCCAGCAGACATGTCGTTCACAGCGTCCACGCGTCGGTAACCAAAGCGGTACTGCAGAGGGCGAGTGGCGTTCGAGGCTGGAGACCATCCAGCGGTTGCCTTCACCCGGAACTGCGTCTCTGCCGCACGCCCCACAACTGGGTTGGACATGACACCGCCTCCCGAGGGCTGAGGGTTGGTCGCAATGCGCACAAAGGCCTCCGCAGAGGCACCGTTGGTGTCGGTGACAGATACGGTGGCGCGGTACGACTTGCCTTGAACGAGGGTGCCAGCAGGAATCACCAGTGTCGGCTTGGTGGTCGAGCCACGCAAGGCCACAGCCAGATCGGAAGCCGGAGTGACTGACCAGGACACAGAGGAGATGTTTGTCGCCGCGACTGTCGTTGTTGCCGTTGCTGACAACACCAAGTCCGCCCCGGTGTCCACGAAAGCTGGCAAGATGGTGTCAACCGTCACCGTCGGAGGAGATCCTGCGACAGTTACCGGGGTGTACGTTGCGGATGCCGTGGCCTGTCGGAAGTGCAATGGAATGAGCCCTCCGCCCGACCCGGCACTCACCGTGACCGTGAACGTGACCGCCTGGTCTGCCGGCAGCGTCCCAGCTGGAATGACCAGCACCCCTGCCGGTGTTTCGAAAGTCGAAGCAATGAACGGTGAGGAGTCCGCCTTGACGCATGCACTACCCGTACCCGGGGTGTCCCCGCGCACGCACGACCAGGAAAACACCAGGGGAGCTGTAGCACGCGTGTCCAAGTCCACTGACGCTGATGCTGCGTCCACACGGAGGTCCAGGCTCGAGGGAAAGCCGAGCCGAGAGTTGCCCACGATGCCTGCGACGATGAGGTCAGGCACCACTTCCACAACCACCGTCGCGGAGCCGTTGATGGAGGACACACTCTTGCTTCGTGTGGTGGCCACGAACCGGTACACATGTCCCACTCGCAGTGCATTGGGTGCAAACGACAGGACGCGAGGGTCTGGCCCTGCTGACGCCGCGAGGACCTCTCCTTGACCGAGCTCCACCAGGGAGAACGAGCCGTCCACGCTACTCGTGGCAACAGTTGACTCGACACTCCAGAACACCTCCATCTCGTGCACGATATCATCCAGACACCCGCTCGGGGTCGCGACACCCAACAGCGACAGACCCTGTGAGGGCCTCACTTGAAGCTCGGAAGGCCCATCGATAGTGACGTGGGGGACAAACTTGCACAGACTTCGCGAACGAAACTCGAGAGGCACAACAACGCGATTGACTGGCGTCATGTTGTCCTCGGTAACAAGCCAAAAGGTGAAGTACGTGCCTGATGGCAGACCGGTCACCGTAGCATTGACGTCGCCATCTGTCCCCTTTGTGGTGATGGTGACGTTACCAGAAGCATACGCATCAGCTCCATTTCCATCCTCGCCACGCAACACCTGTGCAACAGATGGGGAAGGCGCACGCGACTTCGTGTACGTCATACTCCAGTACACCATACCGGGCTCGTCCAAAGCAAAGGTGACCGTGATGGCATCTTCAAGTGACTCAGCAGTGATGGGTCGCGCTGTCCACAGGCGCGGTGGTGTTGTGTCCGGCAAGGTGGTGAAGGATCGACGAACCACAGAGGTTTGGCTGTTTGGAACAGCCTCGTCATCTGCCGCGATCAAGTACAGGTCGTAGGAGGTTTGAGCCTTCAGACCCCCCTCGACTGGAGTTGTCACCAGCACCTCAGTGGCTGATGTAGCCGTGGAAACCGGTGCAGAGCCAGACAGCACGCTCACCTCGGCACCGGAAGCCAGCCCCGCCAACACTTGGGAGGGGTTTGGCAAGGCACTGGGTGACGCAACAACAACGTAGTACACCATGCCAGGCTCGTCGAGGGCAACGTCAACTGTGACAGCAAAGTCTTCCACGCGCGTGATGTTAGGAAAGTCCGCTTCCCACACAGGGGGAGTGGTGTCCACAAGTGTTGTGGCTGCCAGTCGCACAGGCATTGCTTGAACGTTGGGTACGCCTTCATCGTCAGCGGCGACCACCCAGATGCTGTACGTGGTGGATGCTGTGATGCCGTCAAACACGGTGCTATTCACAAAGACCTGCAAGCCTCCGACAGGGATGAAGGCGCTTTCCGAGATGGTGGCTGGAACTCCAGAGGACTGTAATCCCGCAACAACTTGGGCCGACGATGGCGCGGTGATGTTAGCACCAGGTTCGTGTGGGATCATCACCCAGTGCACAGTTCCGGGCTCATCCAAGGTCACAGACATTCTCACAAGGAAGTCCTCCACGTGGGTGACATTGGGTTCGTTCACTGCCCACACGGGCGGTGTTGCGTCGGGTAGGGTGGTGACGGTGATCAAAGTTGCCAACGCTTGACGATTCGGCGCGGCCTCATCGTCTTCCGCGACAAGCCACACGTTGTATGCCGTCACAGCAAGCAAATTTTCAGCCACAGTGGCTCCCTTCGCCACTCCCTGAGACGTGAACGTAAGCACCCCCGACATTGCGGCCACATCCCCACTCCCATCCGTCCCGGCGAACACATCCGCCGGCGTCGGCATCGCTGTGCCATTCAACACCACCACCCACGCGACTCGTCCGGGTTCGTCGGGCATGACTTCCACGATGAACGCAAAGTCCTCCACGCCAACCACACGGGGGAAGGGGGAGACAAACACGGGGGGTGTAACATCTGGGCCTGTGGTAAAGTTCAGGGCAACCGCTGCCAGTTGGAGCGTGGGGGTGCCAGGGCTGGGTGCATCCGCCGACACCATCCACACGTCGAAGTTGGTTTCTGCAGTGAGGCCACCCGACAGCTCGGTTGTGACCGCTGTGGTTGCAGACGGAACCGAGATGTTCCCGAAAGACAACCCTCCGACGTATGTTTGGTCAACAACGGCGCTCGGGGTCGGAGCTGGAGTTGCACCAGATGGAAGCATCATCCAGTACCTGCAAGAGCCACGCCACGATCCATGATGCGGTGAGAGACACACGCACACAGTGACAGAACGAAGACACACGTACGTTGTTCCCGGCTCATCCAAGGCTACGCGTACGGTAAGTTGGAAGTCTCCAACAACGGTGATGGTCGGAAAACCGAGCTCGTTCACAGGTGGCGTAGTGTCCACCAACGTTGTCACAGTCGTGTTTGTGGGGGGTGCAGCGACGTTCGGCGTTGGTTCATCGTCGCGAACAACAACCCACACGTCATACGTTGTAGACGCTGACAGCCCCTTCGCCACACGAGCAGACTCCGCGGTACCAGTGCCAGTGTAGTTCGCTGTCCCAGAAGCAACACCCACTTGCCCAGCGCCATCCTTTCCGGCCTGCCAAGAGCACCATCGGGGGTTAAACACACGGCAACACAACGCCACAAGCCCAGATTCTGTGGCACACGCTGTCTCAAACGCACCACAACAGCCGCTGCAGTGGGAGCAGGCGATCCAGAGGTGAGAATCACCCAAGAGAACGATCCAGGCTCATCCATTCCGACCACCACATCAAAGGCAAAGTCCTCCACGTTTGCTGTGGTGGGAAACCCGAAACCTACGCGAGGAGGGGTGACATCAGGACCGGTCGTGACGTTCAGAGAGGTGGCATTGACTTGAAGGTTGGGGAGCGGCTCATCATCCTCGGCAACAATCCAGACGTCATAGTCAGTTGCTGCCAGGAGGGCCTCTGACACCACAAGCGGAACAACGGTTCCTGCCATAGACACGACGGTGGAGTTGGACACCAATGCGGCGGCACCGGTCCCGTCTGTGCCGTTCAAAATTTGTCCCGAAGTTGGCGGTGCTGTGCCGGCCACAACAACTATCCAATGCACAACCCCCGGCTCGTCCAAGGCAACCTCCAGTACAAACGCAAAGTCATACACAGTCTGGACGTCTGGGTAGCCGGTGGAAAACACGGGTGGGGTGCGGTCGTTCAGCGTTGTGACTTGAGCAAACTTCGACACGAGCTGCAGGTTGCCGTGAACATCCGTGTTGGTGACCCACACATCATACACTGTCGCAGCAAGGATGCCACTTGTCACAACATGTTGCACCGTCACGCCACCATCAGAGATGGCAAACGAGCCGGATGACACCGCGGCATTTCCATCACCGTCTTGCCCCGCAGTGGTTTCTGCGACGGTTGGGCGCCGGCCATCCTCTGGCACCACAACGTAGAAGCTGTCGAGCATCACACCGCACGTTTTATTGCGGAAACGTTAGCACAAACCAGTAACACAGCACATCACACCAGCATGGAGCAGCCACGTACGCGGTTCCCGGCTCGTCAATTTTCATCTCCACAGTGAATGCAAAGTCCTCGATAAGCAGCGCGGGGATGTTGGGAAATCCAGAGCTTGTTACCGGCGGTGTCACGTCGGGCCCTGTGGTCACGTTGGCTAGCACAGGTGCTGCCATCACATTCGGGGTTGGCTCGTCATCCTCCGCGGTAGCGTAGATGAAGTACGTTGTGTTTGCAATAACGCCCGAAGTTACGGACGCCGTCACGGTGGTGAATGCAAACCCGATGGTTCCAGAGTCAGAGGCAATGGCAGCCGTGCCGCTGCCATCTGTTCCCGCCTTTACCTGGACCGAAGACGGGGGCGACGCAGTGCTCGCAAGTAGAATCCAGTACCAGGTACCGGGCTCAGACAGCTGCACAGCAATCGAGAGGTCAAAGTCGTGGACGTCCACACCAGTTGGATACCCCGAGGGAAATGCTGGTGGGGTGGCATCAGCAGCTGTTGAAATATCAACACGCACAGGCGCAGCTTGAATGTTGGGCGTGGGTTCATCATCTTGGGCAACGATCCACACATCGTAGTGCGTTGCTGCCTCAATACCGGCGTCGGTAACAGAGATGAGAGTTGTGGTTGAAGCGGCGGACACGTTGACAGATCCAAACGTTTTCCCGCTCCCACCGTTGCCATTTGTACCAGCCTTCACCTCGGCAACGCTGGGACTGCTCTCGCCGTCACCCAACACAACATAGTGTACAGCGCCTGCCTCATTCAACTGCACCTCCACGCTGAAAGTTTCATCAGCAACAGTGCCGGCCTTTGGGTACCCCGACAAGAACGTTGGTGGTGTCGCGTCAGCAGCTGTGGTCACGTTTATCAGGGTTGCACTTGTCTGGACGTTGGCTGGGGTACTGTCATCCTCCGCAACTACCCACACGTCGTAGTCGGTGGCGGCAATTACCCCGGTCGACACAGCGGACGTGACTTCCACTCCTGAAGCACCCGCAGTTGTTGACGACGATGCCAAAGCAGCTGAGTTGCTAGCGTCGAGCCCGGAGCGCACTTGATTTGGAGATGGCTGTGTTGCTCCATCGGTGAGAACGATGGCATAGATTACACCGGCCTCATCAATGGAACCAACCACTGTGAAACCCGTGTCACGGATGTTTGCGACTTTCGGGTAGCCGCTCGTAAACGATGGTGGGGATGCATCCGTGGCAGTCGTAAAAACCACCTTCGTTGCAACGGCTTGCGTGTTTGGAGTAGGCTCGTCGTCTCGCGCGACAACCCAAAATTCATACGCTGTCGCAGAAGTCAGCGTGCTACACAGCACCGCAACTGTCGAAGATGGCGATGGGAGGAGGGAAAGGCCACTGACGATGGCGGTGCTACCGGAGCCATCCAGCCCCGAAGCCACCATGGCAACGGAGGGAGTGGAACCACCACTCGCCTGAACAACCCAGGACACGGAGCCAGCTTCACTCAACTGCACATTCACGGATGCTGTTGTGTCTGTGACAGATGCAACAGATGGATAGGAGCTGATGAACGTTGGCGGCGTGACATCGGCACCTGTCACGACATCAGTGCGCGTGGAGGCAGCCTGCAAGTTGCTGGCACTGTCCTGGGCAACGACAAACACATGGTATGCTGTGGCAGCAGAGAGACCAGACGACACTTGCATGCTAACCATGGAGTTGGATGCAAAGACGCTTCCACTGCCATGACTAATGGGGGTGCTTCCTCCTGGCCCAGTTCCGGCTTTCACCTCTGCAGCAGAGGGGTTCGGAGACGTACCGTTTGCGAGCACGACCCAGTACCACGCTCCAGCCTCGGACATGGACACCTCGACTGAAAAGGAAAAGTCCTGCACAGACGATGTTTTCGGGTAGCCGTCAGAAAACAGTGGGGGCGATGTATCCGACGCAGTCGTGATGTCCAACTTTGTGCCCGTAGCTTGCTTGTTGCTGGTCGGGGTGTGGATATCCTCAGCTACCACCCAAACGTCGTACTGGGTGACAGGAGTCAAGCCGACGAGTACAAGGCCGTAGACAGCATTCCCTCCCCCAACCGCTACAGAGGTAGAAGACACTGCCGCAGCACCGGTTCCATCCTGACCCGCCATGATTTGTGCCACAGACGGAGTGGTAGCTGCATTGGCAACCACAACAGCATACGCGTGTGAAGCCTCGTCGAGATTCACAGCAATGTTCACCGCAGTGTCCTGCGTCGACGCTACAGCTGGGTACGAAGAAGTCCATACAGGCGCCGTAGCATCTTCTGACGTGAAAACATCGACCTTGGTAGGCGCCACCTGCGCGTTGGAAGCTTCATCCCTGAGGACGACCCACACATCATACCCGGTTGAGGGAAGGACGAAGCCAGACAGAAGCGCAGACGCTGTGATCCCAGAGGCAATTGTCCCACTTCCCGACCCCAGCGCTGCTACGTTTGCGCTGTTGTGACCTGCTAGCACCTGTGACGCAGTGGGTGCTGCTGCTTCGTTGTCCACAACGACGAAAAAGAAAGAGCCGGCTTCGTTTCCCTGGACCTCGATCGTGAACTGAACGTCCGTGATGGAGACCGATCGCGGAAAGCCCGTGGAGAACAGTGGTGGCGTCTGATCGCTTGCAGTCGATACGTCGAGTTTGACCACGCTGGCCTGTGTGTTGGGGGTTGGTTCGTCGTCTTCACCCACAACCCAGACATCGTATGCTGTTGAATCCGTCAATCCAGACAGTGATGCAGACACGGATGTTGCAGCCGCCACCACGGTGAGTGATCCTGATGCCAGGCCTATGGTGCCATTCTTGATCTCGGAGACCGAAGGACTGCTCGCACCATCGGTCAAGAGCAACCAAAACACAGTTCCAGGTTCATCCATCTGAACAACAACACTGAAGCTTGTATCCGCAACGTTGGCGCTTTGTGGATAACCTGTCTCAAACGTGGGAGCGCTACTATCAACAACTGTCACAACGTCCACTTTCACCGCCGTAGCTTGCAGGTTTGGCGTCGACTCATCGTCGCGGCACACGAACCAGACATCATAGTTGGTACTGGCGGTCAATCCGGTGTTGATCAAGTGAGACGCAGTCGTTGTGGCGGCAAGAATTGCTCCTGATGATGCTGCAATAGGGGAACCACCGCTGCCATCAGTCCCCGCAACAACCTGGGTGGAGCTGGGTGCATTCGTGCCATCCGCAAGCAGCACCCAGAACCAAGTACCAGGTTCGTCGGCTTGAACCTCGAGTGTCATGGTTTCGTCTCCAACGTTGACAATTCGAGGGAAGAGGGGTTGCCACGTCGGAGGAGTTGCGTCAGACGAGGTCGTGACGTCCAGTCGTGTCGGAGAACTCTGCACGTTTGGAGTGGGGGATTCGTCATCTTGGACAACGATCCAAACATCATACGCCGTAGCAGCGGCAACTCCAGAGATGACTGACACTGTGGCGGTGGTCGAAGCAGCCGACACGGCCACTGAAGCCGAGAACAACGCTGCGGTACTGGTGCCGTCGGTGCCCGCTTTGACCTGTGCTGAAGAAGGAGTTGAACCACCATCTGCCAGCACCACAACATAAGCAGTTCCGGCTTCGTTGAGCTGCACATTCACATTAAAGCTGAAGTCAAGCACGGAAGATGAAGATGGGTACGATGTGATGAATGTCGGTGCAGTGACATCAGCGGTTGTCGTCACAATCAGCTTGACAGGGACAGCTTGAACGTTTGGGGTCGCTTCGTCGTCACGACCAACGACCCACACGTGATACGTTGTGGACGCAGACAGGACGCCGGATCCCACAGTAACAGATACTGTTGTGTCCGCACTAGCGACCAACGCAGAACCCGTAACCACGGCTGCACCAGCGCTTCCATCCGTTCCAGCGACAACTTGCGCCGAGGATGGGGCGGTTGTGGTGTCCTGCAACACCACGTATGCAACAGAGCCGGGTTCGTTGAGTTGCACTGACAATACGAACGATGAGTCGGTTGGTGATGCTGCCGCAGGGTATGAGGTGGGGAACGTGGGAGGTGTGGCATCCGCAGCACTGGTCACATCGACCCTGGTGGGGGTTGTTTGCTTGTTCGGAGTCGCTTCATCATCCTGAGCGACCACCCACACGTCGTACGCAGTTGCGGCGGAAAGCCCGACAACCTGTTCGGACGCAGTCGCTGAGGCAGTAGCAACCGATACCGTCCCCGACACCAGTGCGGAGGCTGCGGACCCGTCGACACCAGCCAGCACTTGCGCTGCGCTAGGAGGTGTCGCACCGTCAAGAACAACAATGAAGGTGGCCAGGCCAGCCTCATCCATTTGCACCTGCAAGGCGAACCCGGAATCTGTCACTGTAGATGCCTTCGGGTATGTCGAGACAAACACAGGAGGTGTCTGATCAGCAATTGTCGAGGTAGAAATAGACACGGAGCTGACTTGCCGATTCGGAGTTGCTTCGTCATCCTCGGCCACAATCCACACATCGTAGGCGGTGCTGGCCTTCAAATTCGATGTGATCACGGTCGACACGGTCGTCTTTGCGACGGCCACGGCCGTGACACCGGACGCCACAGCAGCGCTGTCAACACCGTCTGTCCCGGCGACAACCTGTGCTACGCTCGGGCCAGCAGCCCCATCGACTAGGACTGCCCAATACCAGCGACCTGGCTCGCTCAGTTGAACGGACACGGCGATTGAGAAGTCCGCGACACTTGAAACAACAGGATACCCCGTCTCAAACACGGGAGGGGTGCTATCAGCTGCCGTCACAAACGACACTTTCGTCGCTGAAGCTTGTACGTTGGGTGTGGGCTCGTCGTCTTGAGCGACAAACCACACGTCGTAGTTTGTACTCGCAGCAAGCACACTCTGGACCGTAGCCACACTGGAGGCCAAGCCCGCAGCAGTCGAGTTGCCAGCGGCAATTGCAGACGACCCGGATCCGTCGAGTCCGCTCATCACTTGCGTCGATGTCGGTGTGGAGGCTCCAAAGGCGACAACCGACCAGAACCATGTTCCAGCCTCATTCATGATGACGCCAACAGACGCAGAAGAGTCCGTTGGAGAGTTGACGATGGGGTACCCGGTCTCCCATGACGGTGGTGTTGTATCGCTGAGCGTTGTGGTTGTTACAAACCCAACCGAGGTCTGTTGGTTGCCGGATGTGTCTCGTGCCACAGTGTACACCGTGTATGACGTGACAGCAGCAAGCCCGGAAACCAGGGACGAGGCTGTACTTTGTGCCAACACAACCGTGACTGAGGTGCCAATTGCAACCGCCGCAATCCCGTCGCCGTCTGTTCCTCCCAACACCTCAGCCACACTAGGAAGTCGCGCTGTGGATGGAACCACGACATAGTCGAAGAAGCCAGGCTCATCCAGCTGCAGTTCCACTGTGACTGTGGAATCTGTTATGCCCGAAATGGCTGGATACCCTGACTCAGTTACTGGTGCAGTAGCATCCGCCGCTGTGGTAACCTCCAACAAGGTTCCACTCAGGTGGATATTTGGAGTAGGGGACATGGTGTCTTCGGCTGCCGCCCAAACGTCATACGAAGTTCCTGCACCCAACCCTGAAGACACTGGAACGGAAACGAGTGTGTCAGCTGTTGGTACAGATGAAGTTCCACTTGCAGCACCGCTGGTTCCTGTGCCATCAACCCCAGCCACAATCTGTGCAACGGATGGAGCAGGGCGGCCTGCCACCAGGACCACCCAATACACGGTACCCGCTTCGTTCAACTTGAGGTCAAGACTGAAAGAAAAGTCTAGCACAGATGAACTGGCAGGGAAATCTGTCGCAAACTGAGGAGGCGTTGCGTCTTCTGATGTAGTTGTTGCCAACGACACTGCAGATGGCATCAAGTTTGGACCGCTCAGGTCCTCTGCCACAATCCACACGGTATACGCTGTACTAGCGGTCAACCCGGACGTTACTTGCGTGGTCGATACTTCGCCAGCCGATGCTGTCTGTGATCCAGCGGCGACAGGGGCGCCACCGTTGCCATCGGTGCCTGCCCTAACTTCTGAGGCACTGGGCGCCTCTGCACTCGACACCAAGACAACGTAGAACCAATTTGCAGCCTCGTTTACTTGCACCTGGATTGCGAGCGCAGAGTCGCGAACATCTACAAGCAGTGGATAGCCAGATAACCACTCAGGTGGAGACTGATCAGGGAGTGTCGTTGTTGTGACTTTGGTGGGAGAAACTTGAAGATTGGCCGTGACTTCATCATCTTGCGCGACAATCCAAACGTCATACGCTGTGCCAGACTCAAGTCCAGCAATGGTGATCGAGGTTGTGGTTGAAGCGGTGATCACAGCCGCGCTTCCCGCTGTTGAGACAGAGATGCTTGCTCCATTGAGCCCTGTGCGAACCTGGATCGATGAAGGTGACGCTGACCCCGCCAACAGAGCGACAACAAATGCGTTGCCTGGTTCATCAAGCTGAATGTTGACAGTGACTTGCTGGTCTGTGGCGTCGGAAACGGACGGATACAGTGCAACAAATCCTGGTGGCGAGATATCCGAAATTGTTCGCAGAACCAAGGAAACGGGAGTGGACTGCTGGGAAGGCGTTGCTTCGTCATCCTCCGCGACAAGATACACCGTGTAGTCTGTCAGAGCAAGTAGCCCTGACACGGTCGCGCTGGTTGTTGTCACAGCAGAAGGAACAGCTGCAACACCAGATGATGTGACAGGCTGGCCTACGCCATCTGTACCAGCTTGAACGTCCGCTGCTGTGGGGGCAGTCGTGCCGCTCGTTACAACAACGTAGTAGAACTGACCGGGCTCATCAAGTTGGGCATCAATAACAAAAGACACATCCAACACGCTCGACACGCGGGGGAAAACGCCCACCCATTGAGGTGGAGTCGTGTCTGGTAGTGTGGAGACCTCGACGGTACCAAGCGTCGGTTGCACATTCGGAACGGGCTGGTTGTCGCGAATGGCAACATATACATCATATGTGGTACTCGCGAGAAGACCAGACTCAACGGCGACGCTCGTGGTCGTGTCGGGCGACGCAACCACAAAGCTCCCTGAAGCAACTGATGAAGAAGCTGTCCCGGCAATAACGGAGGCAACGGTTGGAACCAAGGAACCACTTGGCAGCACTGCAAAAAAGCAAGCCCCAGGTTCGTTCAGCTGAACCTGGAGTGTGAAGCTGAAATCAGCAATGTCCGCCACAGAAGGAAAGGTTGTGACAAACTCTGGCGGTGTTGCGTCTGAAAGTGTTGACACGTCCAACCGGACAGCGGATGCTTGCACATTCAGCAACGTGTCCTTCGCCATGAGATAGACATCGTAGGATGTTGCTGCATCCAAGCCACTTGGCACAGATGCAGTTACAGGCACTCCCGGCGTCGTCAAAGCAACTGAGCCAAACGCAATGGCGGCCGCACCAGACCCATCTGTCCCAGCTTCAACCGCCGCCACAGTGGGCGTGCTTGCTGCATTGGGCAACAACACCCAGAACACAGTGCCTGCCTCATCCAAATCAACCTCCACATCCAACCCAGAGTCAGATACGGAGGACATTCGAGGAAAGCCTGAAGCGAAAACAGGCGCGGTCGTGTCAGAGGAGGTGTTAAACTGCACAAGAGACACAGTCGATTGAACGTTCGGCGTCGGTGCTTGGTCATCTTGTGCGACAGCAAACACACTGTATTCGGTGACAGGCGTCAGTGTAGTCGACACAACTGAGGTCACCACTGTTGCGGATGTCTCGGCAGTTGCTGAGCCAGCCGCAACAGCCGCAGCTCCGCCAGCATTCTGGCCTGCCAAGACCTGGGCAACCGATGGTGTTGATGCCCCACTCGCGACGATCACCCAGAACCATCTACCGGGTTCATCCAAAGCGGCCTGGATGGCCGCCCCGGTGTAGTCGACGGACGACATAGAAGGAGAGCCCGTCTCGAATGACGGAGGTGTAGCATCTGCACTCGTCACAACTGAGAGTTGCACAACAGAGTTGTCATTCGGCGTGGGTTCATCGTCAGTTGCCACAATAAACACGTTGTATACAGTCGCAGCATCAAGTCCTGTGATTGCGGCACTTGTCACGGACTCTGCTGCAGCAACAGTGACTGTCCCAGATGCAAGTGATGATGCCCCACTTCCATCCACTCCGGCCTTGACGTTGGCTGTGGTGGGTGTCGTTGCGCCATGCAACAGCACAACGTACGTCCAAGACCCAGGTTCGTTTTGGCTCATTTCCACCGTGAAGCCGCTGTCTGTCAATGTGGTCGCCTTGGGGTAGCTGGTGGTGATTGTGGGTGGTGTGACGTCGGCACCCGTTGTGACATCAACCTTGGTTGTGCTTGTTTGGGTGTTGGGCACTGCTTCGTCATCTTGAGCTGTGACGTACACGTCAAACCCGGTCGCAGCTGTCATCCCTTCGACGAGCACCTGAGAGGTGGCACTGGCCCCGCCAACCACAATAGACCCCGCTGCCAAAGCAACACTGCCTGCTCCATCTGTCCCTGCTTGTAGTTGAGCAACAGAAGGCTCTGTTGCCCCGTCCAACAGTACAGCATAGAAGAACAGTCCGGCTTCATCAAGCTGAACTTCAATAACGAAGCTCGAGTCGCCTACTGATGACGTTGTTGGGTATCCAGACACGAAGGATGGTGCTGTTGAGTCTGCTTCAGCTGTTACCTGAACCTTGGTGGGTGAAGCTTGCTGGTTAGGAGTCACCTCGTCGTCGGACGCCACGAACCAAACGTCATACGTCGTTGCCGTTGTAATCCCGGATGAAACAGTGCTACTTGAGGTTGTGCTGCCTGAAGCAACACTGATCGTGTCTGATGCGATTGCCGCGGACCCACTACCATCGGTGCCTGCCACGACTTGCGCCGAACTTGGAGTGGCGGCATTATTGGCAAGTACAACGTAGGCCACAGACCCTGGTTCATTCATTTGAACCTCTAACGTCATGGAAGAGGAGGTTGTATCCACTGCTTTCGGGTACCCAGTCACAAACGAGGGAGCAGTGACATCTGCTGTTGTTGTGACATCGATGAGTGTGGCTGCAGCCTGAACATTTGGAGATCCCATGCCGTCTTGTGCCACCACATACACATCGTACGCCGTGGAATGATCCAAACCGGTTGAAACCGTAAAGGACGTCGTCGTTGCTGCGGTTGGAACAACCACACTGCCGGTTGCCACTGCAGTGGAACCCGTTGCATCAGTCCCTGCCACCACCTGGGCCGCCGTTGGTTCGCTGGCACCGTCTGCCACAACTACCAGAAAAGCCGTCCCTGGTTCGTTCAGCTGGACTTGGAGAAGGAAGGAGGAATCTGTGATCGATGATACAGATGGGAAGCCGCTGACAAACGTCGGAGGGGTGGCGTCCAAGAGAGTTGTCACATCAACCAACACTGGAGAAGCTTGCAAGTTTGCGGATCCATCCTCAGCGACAATGTACACATCATACGCCGTTGACGCAGCAAGGGATGCCACAGTCGCTGTGGCGGTGGTAGAAGCCGCTGTGATTGATACCGCGTTGGTGGAAGCTAGCGCGGAAGACCCAGCGGCATCCAAACCAGACTTCACCTGGGCACTGGTCGGAGCAGCTGCGCCATCAACAAGAACAACCGCATAGAACAGGCCAGCCTCGGAAGACTGCACTTCAATGGTGAACGAAGAGTCCGTGATGCTGACAGCACGTGGGAAGCCAGTGACCATGGTGGGTGCTGTTGCATCAGCCACGGTGGTAAAGTCCAACCTGGAAGCTGCCGCTTGCACATTCGGTGTCGCTTCATCATCTTGTGCCACAACCCACATATCGTAGTCGGTGGAATGACTCAGTCCAGCCACACTGGCGTCGGTTGTGGTGTCTGAGGCACTCACAGCAGCACTTCCAGATGCTACAGCCCCGACAACACTTCCACTCACGACTTGGGAAGCTGAGGGCTCAGAACTGCCATCTGGAAGCACAACGTAGTAGAATGATCCAGGTTCGTTGAGCTGTACCCGACAGATGGCAGTGGAATCCGCTACGGAAGTGGCGACTGGGAAGCCGGAGACAAACTCGGGTGCGGTGGCGTCACTGGTTGTAGCAGTGTCCACTCGCACAGGTTCGGCCTGGACGTTTGGAGTACTGTGGTCATCCTGGGCCACGAACCAGACATCCAAAGCAGTGCTGGCAGGGAGTCCAGTGGCGACAGCGGATACAGCAGTGGAGCTGGCTGCCACGGCAACAGACGCAGCAAACACAGCAGGTGTTCCTGATCCATCGGTCCCAGCTTTGACCTGGGCGCTTGTTGGCGCTGCAGCGTCGTTGGGGAGAACAACGAAGAATGCAGAGCCAGGTTCATCAAGCAACATGAGCATGGCTACGGACGAATCTGAGACACTTGAGACGCGTGGGTACCCACGTCCGAAGCGTGGGGGCGTTGCATCTGCTGTTGTTGTGACATCGATGAGTGTGGCTGCAGCCTGAACATTTGGAGATCCCATGCCGTCTTGCGCCACCACATACACATCGTACGCCGTGGAATGATCCAAACCGGTTGAAACCGTAAAGGACGTCGTCGTTGCTGCGGTTGGAACAACCACACTGCCGGTTGCCACTGCAGTGGAACCCGTTGCATCAG
>Ga0213833_1001448_pt1 | contig 16972 bp, 28 predicted proteins | sample SWATP21_FD_160575 | JGI IMG/M metagenome (GOLD analysis project Ga0213833, IMG submission 160575) | Coastal seawater microbial communities from Marineland, Florida, United States - SWA TP2 #1 | ecosystem: Environmental > Aquatic > Marine > Coastal | place: USA: Florida | collected 2016-08-14
TACAGCCATCCACACTGCTTACATGCAGAGCGTGCTCTCATGCATCATCTAATTTGACGCCACACGTGTCCATCGCCAGGCAAGTGGAGAGAGATGAGGCCGACTTGAAGAAGGTGAGCCATGGGTTGGGGCCAAGCCCCTCTATTCAAACAAACCTCTGGCTCAGTACTGACTACTATGGTGATGGATGCCATGCATGCACTGCGGCTGGATTTGTGCGTGTGCTTGGTCGTCAGACGTACAACAACGGCAAGACAACGAAGCTGTTCACAGAGAAGATCCTTGTGAATCTCGAGGCACTGACACAGCGGACGCTGCAGGAGTTTTCCTCAGCGTATAAGCACCACACCCAAGCCTACAACCACTTGACGATGCGACTTGCGGGCATCCTGCAAACCACAACGCAGGCATCACGTGGTCAGGTTCGCAAAGCATGCCACGTTGCACCATTCCTGCGCGTTTCACTCCATGTTCTGGTTGTCCGTCCCATCAGACTCTGATCCACAAGCACGCGCTGGAGCTCGCAACGACACATGCAGAGCTCCACGCGCGAGCAGAAGCTGCAGCACACGCAGCGGCGGACGTTATCGCGCGTGCTCTTCCAGACCCTTTCTGGTGGCGCCATCGCAAGTCAATCGCGCTGTACGGTCGTGTGGGTAAGAAGGCGCTGCGTTGGGCGATGAAGCGGCGCAAAACAGCGAAAAAGAAACTCGCGCGCAAGAACCGTGCACTAGTGGCGGGAAAAACTGCTGCCTCGGTAAGTTTTGTGGCGCGTACTGCGCACGGATACTTCCAAAGAATGCCAGGTCAACACGTGTCCGTTGTCAGATTGTGGTTGCTGCACTGGAAGGCGCCAAACAGCAAGTTGCCGTCTGGGCGCGTGATGCTCGGCGCATGTCTCAAGAGAGCTCCACGGCTGCCAGCGAGGGCATCGTGGCTCAAATGCGCTTGCTCGCATCTCACGCCCGCGAGAAACGACGGATGGAAGAGGTGGCTCGGGTTCAAAACCGAAAGCTTCGAGCTGCTGGACAGGCCGTCGGAGCTGTTCTACACATGGCCGCGAGACCGCCGCTGCCAACTGTACTGGGAATGAAAACCAAGCAGGCTGGCCAAACGGCACACCACCAAACGACACATCAGCCTACGACACCAACGACTGGAACCGCTTGTCCACCACAAGAGCATAGTGGGCTGGCGGCCACGTTCAGCGAAGTCGCGTCGAGCCTCGGCCTGGTTCCAGAGCCTGCACGCACGCCTCCTCGCCTCGGGGTGAGTTCACAGGTAGAGGCGCCCCGCAAAGTGTCGCCGCCTGGGTCGAAAACAGCAGTTGGGCATCAAACCAACCGTGGGCTTAGCGCGCAGCCCACAGGGTTTAGTGTGCCAGCCAAGGAGCAAGCCGCCGCAATTGGCGACACCGAGAGCTCGGACAACTTGTCGGGCGCGGCAGGCGTGTCTGTCGACACCCTCGCAGACTGGAACGAGCATCAGACCACCGGAGCAGCGTCTACTATGAAGAAGTCTCGGAGTCACGCCCCCAAGAGGCCGTCCAAGAGTCATGGAAGGCGAAAACGGCGTTCTCGCAGGCGACACCCCAAGCCGCAAGCAGGTGTTGCAGACGTGCGGCCCATGTTGAGCGAAACGGCACGGCCAAGTTTGCGTGGTCGAGCACACCAACCGCGGTTTACACCGGCTTCGGGAGGGAATGCTGCAGCCACAGATGACGACGAAGATCCACTTTGGGACCGTCTTATGGCCGATCGGAGCGTTTCCAACAGTGCAAGTGTGTGGGGGAAATCGCAAGACTCTGAGCAGCACCGACAATCACTCAAGTGGACACCAGATGTAGCGTGGGACAAGCCACACAGCTACAATCAGCATGATAGCCGCTATCCGTAGTTTTCGCGCAAAAATCCCAGGGTTGCAAGCCTGTCGACATTTGCGTAGACCCTTGTGTTGGTACTGTCGTATGGGTGCCTATGTGTCTCTGTCTCCGTGCGTGTGCGCGCGCAGTGTGTAGTTTTGTTTTATTCTGCAGTTCGTAACAGTATCGGCCCCAGCGCCACTTGCAAGTCAACCTACCGTCATCGCCGCGCTGACGCGAAGAACTTGCGCGCTCGTGATTGTGATTTCACCTCGAACAAAAGCTGTTGCAGCGTGTCTTCAATTGTGTCCATGCGCTTGTTGACGTTGTCGATGGCCGCTTGTCCCTTTGGTCCAAGTCCACCGCGCTCCATCTCTTCGCGCTCTGCCTTCCTATCCGCACGGATCTTCTCGCGACGGCTTTTATCTCGATCTTCTCGCTGTTCAAGCCGCCGACGTTTTTCTGCCTCCTTAAGTGCGTCAGCGAACTGCTTGCTGCGTTGCTCCTGTGTCACTGCCAAATGACCACACGTGAACAACAACGTGGAACAACCCGTTGTGAACGTCCACGTACGGCGATCCGAGCCGGGCTTGAGCATGTTTTCAAGGCAGTTCAGGCAAAATGCCTCTTGTGAAGCAGCTACTGCTGTGTGGTACAAGGCTTGTGTAGAAACTGCTTCACGTTGTTGTTTTGGAACAAACACCATGATGCACAGGTCTTTGAACCAAGTCGGGGTCTCCACGTGCTCGCCGTACCCACGTTGCAGAAACCTGATCGGCACAGACGACGTTATAACAGTAAACAAACCTGGACAACTACATCACACGTACCATTCCCACATCACCGACGGTTTTGCGGTTGCTTGAACGTGCTCTGGCACGAGAGCGTTGTAGGCTGCAGAAATACCGTCTTGGATGCGAGTGCGAAGCAAACGGAAGGCACTGACAAAGCAACAACCAAGTGAGAACCACCCACCTGACCACGGCGAGCAAACGAACGTGATAATCTTGAACTTGTCGCTCTGCCATGCCTCGCGTGCGTCCTGTATTCCATGAAACACGCGATTTGCACTGGAGTTGTCAGGGGATCCGGGATCCCATCGGGCGCTTAGCATGGCCTTAATGACAGCTGAGGGCTGTGGATAGAACGTTTCCAGGAATATCGTCTTCAGAGATCGAATGATTGCAGCTTTCGTTGCATCGTCATCCATTGCAGAGTCATCCACGGCTTGCCGCTTAGCCCGACGCTTCGAAGGAGGTGGATCAACTGCTCCAAACTTGGAGCGAACCCATGGCTCAAACTGTGTGCTGGACGCAGCCGGTGGGGCTGACTTTTCAGCTGATAAACTCCCTTCAAGAACTTTGGCTGCCACCTCCAACCCGTGTAAGCGTCGCAAATGCCGGGAGTTCGAGTTAGTCAACGTGTCGGGTAGCCGCGTTGTTTGTGCTACTCCTTTTTGCTTCAGTGTTTCGGCTGCAGCCTTTGTTGTTTGGATGCTTGCCTTCATCCACCTTCGCGGCTGCGTCTTCCGTTCGTTAAGTTGGTCGTGTGGGTTCTCAAATCGAGAAAACACTTCAACCGCGGCACTTGTGCCTGTGTAAGCAAGCGCCCGGCGCGTGCGCGCGTTGGTCGGGTTAGTTCGTCTGTGCTGAAGCAACTGCACACAAAAGCGTGACTCACCTCTGGTAAACTGGCGGATCTTGCGATTCGAAGAGCGGTTGGCCTGAAATTCCTCCTCCTCCTTCATCGCCTTTAGCCTGTCACGCTCCGCCTTTCTAAGCTGCAAGCACCAATCGAGGTGAGCTATGCCGCAAGATAACGCGTTGCCATGCGTTCATCGAGAAGAAACGCACAATGCTGGCTTGCTCAAGCACCGTGATCATGTCAGCGCACGTGGTGTCATCGAGCGTTCTTGCAATGTGAAAAGGTGTTTGGCGCAGGTTGTTACGTCGGTTTGGATCCGCTCCGTTGTTAGCCTGCAAAGCGATGTGAGCCAAGTGTGCGGTGCACGAAGGGCGCTTCATTCGTGGAAACACCCACCAAGAATTGTGCCAAGGCAACGTTGCCAGCTTGGACAGCAAAATGCAGAGGCGTCATTCCGTACGCGTTCGCTTGGTTTGCTTTGATTCCTTCGTTAATAACCATGTGCCTGCGTAGCACGTGAACGATGAAAGCACAGTCGACTTCGTGGAGCAGGCACAACCTACCTGACACGGCGCAGGTCTCCGTCCTGCGCACACGCAAACAAACTGCGATCGTCCAACAAATGCAGAGCCTTTGTGGCTCGCTCACGACGCCGTGTGGCTCCGCGTTTCCCAGCCATGACAGCTTCTGAGGCCTCTTCCACGGCTTGCATGGCAAGATGTAGTGAGTCGCTTCCCAGGATGTTCTTTCTATGTTTTGCAGCGCCGTTCGCCACAAGGAACTTCACTGCGCCGTAATGCCCACCTGCAGCCGCTTCCAACAGTGGCGTGCTGTGAGTTTTCGATTCAACAAAGTCTGCGTCGGCGGTGACTGTTGCACCGGCGTCTGTGGCGCATGTGGGTCAGCGCTTTGCAGTGCAAACCACAAAACAAAACAAACAAACAAAAAACACACACGGCCATACAGTGCGAACCTGTTGTTTCACCCCGACTGACCAGGCGCTTCACTGCTTGGGTGTCTCCGTTTGCCGCTGCCCGCAGTAGGTTTTCATTCAACTTCGCTTGAAGTGCCTGGCACCAAACCGTGTCAGCGCCCGGTCCGAGCAAGTCGAGGAAATAGCGCGTACCGCCTTTTGTGCCATCGCCTTTCTCTTGCCAAGAGTATCTACCACTTCATCAACTCCGACGTCAGCCATCGTCCCATCCCATCGCTTTGGTTGTTCTCTGTGCGACACGGCAGCGATCGGCTCAGCATTGAACAGATATCGACGCCGCCGCGAGATCACACACGCACCCCCAGAACTTGACATCCGGTGTCGATTCGCTCGCCTGCTCGTCGCTGTCGCTGCTCTCTGTCCCCGACGACTGACTTTCCAGTTCGGCTACACCCCGTACTCCCATTGTTCCGATTCCAGCACCTGTCACAAACTCAAACTCGCCTCCTGCCCACCGCACGCACGCTCTTCCAGTCAGGACATGGGTTGCCACTTCACCTCATCCCATATGCACGAACCGGTTGCTTCGGACATCGATAGCACGAACATCTCGTAGTCTGCCCAAACACCAACAGCCCCAACATGCCCGCCGCGAGAACAGAGGTTAGTGAGACGGTGCGGTGCATGTTCGCGGACATGTATGCACACACCACTTGGACGGATCATCAGGCAGAGTTGATACACGGGTCCATCCCCACGTGAAGACAAGACAAGCCCGTGCTGCGGAAAACGGGTGTTACAAAGAGAAAGAGGCATGTGGCACACATGCTGTGACGTGACATGCATGACTTACCCGCTTTGCCAGATTTGTGGCGCTCTGTATGTGGTCGTGAGACACGATGACCGTCCCCGATATCATACCCGGTCCAGAACGTGCCAAGTGTTTGTTGTCCGCAGAGCCTGACATCGCGGCACCGCGACCACGCCCCCGAATGTCGGGACTGGAAGCCGCACGCTCATCTCTGCGGGCGTTAGCTGTCCGAGTGGCTCCCATGCGGGCCTTTCTTTTTGAAGCGAGCTGTGCCTCCACCTCCGCCATGTAGTTGGTTACAGTTGAGGACTCGCGGGGCGGTGTGAGGAGTTGCGTCGACCCGCGATGGCTCGCATACTTCACAGTGGACATTGGATTCACGTACACACCATGAACTGGTTTGTGGATCGCTCGGACAGGTAGAGGTGAAGGCATGGTGGAAGGTCGTCTGGCAGACCGAGACTGATGCGCCTGCTCTTCCGTTGCGATGTCGAAGGTGGCGTACGCGGGCATCAAAGTGCCGTCAAGTCGTTGTTTCGTCAGAGGCGGAGTTGTTGGGCGTGATGTTGGTGCCGCTGAAGCCAGTCTGTGCGCGTTGCGTGGTGATGCCCGACGTGTCGGGGTTGCATGTTGCCCAGTGCGGCCGCCCACGCCGGTGCTTCGTGCCAAACGACCTCCCCCGGGCAGTGGTGCGGTTTTGGCCGACTGTGGTTCTTGTCGTTTCGTTAAACGCGTTTTGATTGCCGTCATTGTAGCGCTGGGAACGTAGAGGTCACGGTCACGCCTATCATCAGCGTTCAATCGTTCGATCAGCGAGCGAAGGGTCTTCACACTGCGCGACTGCATCGATGCCTGGCATGATCATATGAGGGTTCTGCACTCCCGCCACACACCAATGTGCGCCCCACCTTGTGGGCGGATTTCGCTGTCGAGGCGCGTGAGTCTGATACCAGTGATCGTGCAACCTTTGACGAGGGGCGGCGCTTTGACTTGTCGTCAGGTAGCACGGAAGCCAAGCTTCGGCCAGAAAACTTCGATACGTAGGGCATTGGCGTTCCCCACACCCTGTATGAAGTGCGCCGAACAGTGAGCCACTCAAATCTAACCAAATGGAGGTGCGCCGCATGTTTGTTGTACCTGCGCTTCTTTTCTTGTGGCGAGACAGGTGCAGCCTCGTCTTTGGTGCGCAAACCTCGGATGCCGGTTCGCTTCAACTTTCCTGTCGAGGCCACCTGCGACACCGCTCTGCAAGCGCAACAAGCTTTAGTCCACATGCATTGTGTCTATGAATGCAACTGCAACTCACTGGTATATCCTTCGCAGCTCATCGTTCTGGGCGAATCGACATGTCGCCAGCATAAACGATGCACATACACACGTGACCTCTTGCAAACAGACGTGAACGAACAGCACCACGCACCGACTCGCGCTTGAACCAGGTGGGGCCAGTTTCTCGGCCACCCGCCACGACAGAATGCATTCTGCCATTGACGTTGACTGATGTGCGCGGAATCCCTGCGCTCATCATGGCTTTCAAGTCTCGCGCTGGCAACGCAGTTGTCGTCGCGGTTTCGTTTCAACGACATAAAATATGACATAAGTTTTGGCGCAGCTTCTGTCGTGAACGCTGCCATCAAACCTCGTTGTTGCATGTTGTGCTGAGTCTCCAGCGACCATCAATCCCACCTGCCTTCCACGTTTCATCATGTTGAGTGCGTACTCTCGGGCTGTGTTGCGCTGTGCTCCTCGTGGCTCGGCAACGGCAACCGCACGTCGCTGGTCTTCCAACATCATCGCCAGTCGTTTTGAGGACGTGGCCATCCCCACTTCACCTTTGACGGAGGTAAGCTAGCACGAGTGGCAAGCTGGCCGCGACATTGTTGCATCCCAACGGATAGTGTTTTGCAGTGTGTTGCTCTTGGTGCCAGCTGGGAGCATTACTTTGCACGGTGCTTTCTCATGCTGCCTTTGTGGTGTGTGGTGGTCTATGTCGATGTGAGTGCTTGCTTTGCAGTACGTCCTGGAGAACTGCGAGAAGCATGGCGACAAACCAGCGTTCGTAAATGGCCTCACAGGGGCGTCGATTTCTTTCAAGGAGCTTCCCGGAAGGATTGCGTCTGCTGCTGCAGTGTTGCAGGACAGTGGGTTCAAAAGGTGTGCTCCGTGTGTGGGATGGGTGGACAGGCGCCCCTGCTTCTAACTGCTGGGTGTGTGGAATGAGCAGCGGTGACGTGTTGAACATCCATCTTCCTAACTGCCCCGAGTATGCTCTTGCTTTCCATGCTGCCGCGTGCCTTGGTGGAGCAAGCACCACCAGCAACCCGTTGTACACGCCCCATGAACTCCACCACCAGTCCGTGCGCGTGAGGCATGCTTGGCACGACAGTTGGAGACTCAGAGTCGGTCTCCACACACAGGTTGATCGATTCCCAAGCTCGGTTCGTGGTCACATCCAAGATGTTTGGCGACACTGTGAGCGAGGCTGTGGTGGGGTGCGACGTCGACAAGGTGTTCTTCGTCGACGAAGAAGAGTGCTTTGTCCATTCTGTTGATGAAGGAGCCACCCCGCCTTCCCCCCAAGTAAATCCAAAAACTGACACAGTGGTGCTGCCTTACTCATCCGGTACCACCGGTCTTCCCAAGGGTAAGCCACTGTGCACTTTCTGTCGCTTCCAGGCTGGCGCGCGCTCACACCATCGCGTTTCAGGCGTGGTACTGTCCCACACAAACTTGGTTGCAAACATCGCCCAGATTGTGGAACATCCTGTGTGCAACCTTGGTTTCTCAGACAAAGACATCATGCTTGGCCTCCTTCCTTTCTTCCACATTTGTGCGTGACATGTTGTCGTGGTCCTAGTTTGTGTTCATCTCACGCATTCTATTGTGCACAGATGGCATGGTGGTATGTGAGCTATCCCCTGCGAACGGGCACATGCGATGGCCCCTTGTTGGCGCGATTAGTATTTGTTGTTGCTCACGTGTGATCGTACTCACGTTCCATTCAGGTGATCATGAACGCTGCTCTTCGGACAGGTGCGACTGTCGTCACCCTTCCCAGCTTTGACCCTGAGACCTTCTTGACGACACTGCAAGACCACAAAATGACGTTCGCACCGCTTGTCCCACCCCTCATCTTGTTTCTGGTAGGTTCAGCTGGAGTCTGCCGTTTGCCAACCACGACGCTGAGTCACGCGCGCGGTGCTTCAGGCGAAGCACCCCGTGGTCGACAAGTTTGATTTGAGCCACCTGAGCGACATTTTCTCCGGGGCAGCCCCACTCGATGCTGAGTTGCAAACAGCTGTTGCGAAGCGTCTACCGAATGTGAACGTGCGTCAAGGCTACGGTATGACGGAGATGAGGTATGCGGCACCTGTGTGTTCTCACTTCAACTATTACTTTTGTTCGATTTCACATGGTGTCGTGTGTGTTATTTTGCACAGCCCCGTCAGTACGTTGAGCCCACCATCCCAGGTGGTGGCTGGTAGCGCCGGTATGCTGGTTCCGAACGCAGAGGCCCGAATCGTGGATGTATGTACTATGCGCTGTGCGCTCGTGAAAACACACGACACCAGCTCACACATATTCGCCGCGACGTTTTGCAGCCAGAGACTGGGGAGGACCTGCCAGGTGACGGCAAATCGCGCGGCGAACTCCTTGTTCGCGGCCCTCACATTATGCAAGGGTGGGTGGGTCCAAAGGCTCGTAGAACGCGGCACGTGCCCTGACTGGTGGGTGGTGTGAGTGCTCCGTGTGCAGGTACTTGAACAACCCTGAAGCAACGGCAGAAACACTGACCGAGGATGGATGGCTCCACAGTGGCGACATTGCCTACTACGACGACGACACGGGACACTTCTTCGTTGTTGATCGCTTGAAGGAGCTCATCAAGGTCAAGGGCTTCCAAGTTGCTCCTGCCGAATTGGAAGGTCTTTTGCTGGAGCACCCGCAGGTACGGGCTGCGTATGCTCCCCAGAACATACACGTAGTCTCACTGTGTGTCGCCTAGATTTCCGATTGCGCCGTGCTTGGTCAAGCTGATGAACGCAGCGGTGAAATCCCTGTTGCGTATGTGGTCACAACACCTGAGGTCGGTGCGATGGCGTTGTTCTCTTTGTCAAACGAATCTCATCGGCTTGTTTGTTCGTACGCAGTCGAATGTCGCGGAAGCTGATGTCAAAGCCTTCCTCGAACCGAAGGTCGCAGAGTACAAGCAGCTCGGCGCTGTGCACTTCGTGGATGAAATCCCCAAATCTGCTTCTGGCAAGATTCTGAAGCGCGTGTTGCGGGGCGAGTAGATGAACGGCAGTTCGTTACGGCACGGGTTGCACGTGAAATCACAGAATTGAGAAGATCGTGCACGGCTCGTCGCGGCGCGATCCGAGTTGACAACTCTTCTGTGGTAGACTTCCAAATGGCAACACCAACCCCCGCAGACACAGGTGTGACTGACGCCGCGCTCGTAGGTGCAGGTGCAGGTGCGGGTGCGGGTGCGGGCGCAGGTGCACCTGGTGGTAGCCAGGGCAGTGCACGCAGACTTTCTGCAGTGGTGACCGGCGCAACAGGCGCTGTTGGCGTTCACGTTGTGGGGGAGCTTCTCAGTCGCCCGTCATGGACTCGTGTGACAACGGTGGGGCGGCGACCTGTCAAGGTGCCACCCGAGTATGGTATTGACCAAGCGGCAGAGGAAAAAAGCGGGAGGTTGGTGCAGAGGTGCGTACGTCTTCGCTGTGTGCGCGCGCCTTTGCCTTGGAGTTGTCTAACTGCATCTGCGCTGCACATCCATGTTGCGCATCCTGCACACCGTGCACAGAACTTTCGACTTTTCGAAGCTTGACGCTCATAGTAGTGTTTTCAACGACCACACGCACAGCTTTTGCGCCCTTGGGACAACACGAAAGGATGCCGGTTCAGCAGTGCGTGGCGTGGCGCTCATCAGAGTGATGTGTGTGTGTGTGTGTGTGTGTGTGTGTGTGTGTGTGCGTGTGTGTGGTTGTCACAATAGCGTGGCGTTAACACGATGTGCGCCACGTGGTTCTCCACAGGAGAGGTTTCGTCAGATTGACCTTGGCTATGTGTCCGCCATTGCCAGCATTAGTCGTGCTGCCTCAGTGCCCCACTTTTTGCTTGTCAGCTCTGAAGGAGCGAATGCAAGCTCGTGGTTTCTGTACATGAAGACCAAGGGCGAGGTGGAGAATGTTGTGAAAGGACTGAACTTCCCACGGACGACGATTGTCCGGTGCGTTGCTAGTCCTTCCTCCTGCGGTGCAATTGTTGGCGGCACATGACGCCATTGTGTGGTGTCCATGACAATGGGACGTGACGTGTCATGACATGGCGTCATATGGCCGCACCACCACGCCTTTGGGCAGGCCCGGCTTGCTGGATCGAGGTGCCAAGAAGAGGTTCGTCGAGAAACTGGGCGGCTGGTTTGTCAACGCGCTTCCTGTCCGTGGCGTCGCCAGGTCAATGATCAAGGCTGCTGAAGATGAGTCCATTGCCCCCACGCGCGGCGACACCGGCCTTGTGAATGTGGTCTCTGGGAACACTGCCCTGTCGCGTATGGCAGCCTCGTTGGTCGGGCCACCACTCTCAACCCCGTAGCTTTCTTGCGAGAAGTTTTTTTGTTTCTTGTTTCCAAGAGGGCGCGCAGCCTTCCAGTTGAGTGATTGCGTTGGGAAGCAGGAAGGCCGGGTTTGGTGCTATCACACTGCAGGTTCCTTCCTTTGTCCTCGTTCTTTTGCAAGGAAATGTGCTGAAGTGCACGATCGTGGCGCGTCTGTCTTTGATTGCCACACTGGCAAGCACCAAACAAAATCTACAACTGAAGCAGCAACACACGGGCTTGGTTGGACACCTAGCACAAGCACAGGCCCATCGAACGGTGTTGAACAGCTTACGTTCCACTATGCACCTATCGGCGACGGCCACGATGTGTGGACCGCAGTGTGCTGCGCATCCGTTTCTGGGCGTTGAAGTACGCCAGCGAATCTGGGTCTTGCGACGCGACACGTTCCATTTCCAAACGATCAAACGCCTCGCCGTCGTCCAGCACATCTCCGTCGTCCGTGGCTGTCACAGCTGCTGCTTCGGCACCTTCGCCGTCACCACCTCCTTGTGCAGTGAACCACAAATCAAACTCGGACAAGAGCTGCGCCTTCAAGCTGCAGGCCAAGAGCAGAGCCCAACCAAAACCACGAGACGAGACGAGGCGCCAGCCCACGCCAACGTTGATGTCAGCATCTCTCGCACGACATGATGGACGAAACAAGGTTTGGCACACGCCAAGCCAGGCAACAAAGCAACTCGCCACACAGCAGGACCACGCTCCGCGCAACGCACTCGTCCAACGCGTTCGCAGCCTCCGCAAGATTTGCCTTGGCATCACGCAGCTCCTGATACTGTGCACGGTATGCCTTCTTCGCCGCAGAGAGCTGGCGCATGAGCCGGAACTCTTCTTCGTCCACGATGTCGTCACCATCAGCGGCTTCCGTCTGGGACAAAGAGAGAATAGCAGGGCAACAACACGCGTTGTCAAGCAACACCAACATCCGCGTCGTCAAAACAAAGGAAGTTCAACAGGACAACATTGAGCCCCATCAAGAACACAACAACATGCGCACACAAGGAATCAACCCCCGAGACAATTCAAAGTCTCGAAGGGGAAAAAAAAAAAGGAAAAAACACCCGCAGCCCCCACACGACCTACCGCTGCTGCTGCCACAGTGACACCATCTCGTCGTTTCTCCACCAGCGCAGCGTCCAACTCATCAATGGTGCGCTTGGCTTCATTCACACCCTGGGCCAATCGTCGCGTCGCTTGTCGTTGAGCCTTTACATCAGCCTTGCCGGAGATAATTTGTGCAGCAATGGCTTTCCCAGGCAAGTCTTCCGCTGAAACGAAGCTGTTGCACGGCCACACCACAACAGAACACAGGAACACAACGACAAGGTGTGATCAGATTAGATCAACTGCTTGTGTTCCGTGCCAACTCGCACACACACACCACACCCCACACACCACACACCCACACACCGACACACCCAGTGGGCGACACGACCCGCCACGTACTGCCTGTAGGCACTGTCACGATCGTAAAACGTCGTGCCATCGTCTTCCTTGCCGCCAGCGTCCTCCGAGAAGCCCACAGCCGAGCCACCGCCTGCTCGCTGTCGAGAGGGCGACCCGAGCCCAACAGAGCCCGTCGCAGGCGCCCCACCACGCGTAGGACCGGACGACGTGGGTGGTCGTGCGTGCGCTGGGGCGGTGCCGAGGCCAAACCCGCCGCCACCAGTAGCATCCAGGTCGCCGACCATGCCAGAGGCATCGCCGCCAGCGTGGCCACCGTCGCCGCCGTGCTTTGCCTCGCCAGCTTCCGACGCGCCACCGGCCGCTTTGGGCTGAAGTGAGTACGTTGTGCGGAGTCGCTCCTCTGTCTCGGTTTGCAGGTGTCGCACAATGATCTTCACTTGTTTCATCACCTCGTACACTTTGCGTGCGCTGTCGATCTCCGGCATCTTTTCCTCGTCCTGCTCCGCCGGGCAGGAGAGGTACTCGCGGAGTTCTTTGTTCAGGGCACGTTGCATCTCGGGTGTGTACCTGCAGGCATGGGTTGGGACGGGGGGCACACAGGTTGAGCGAGCGAACAAGTCAGGCAACGCGGTTCTCTTGACGGGGGCCCACAGGCAACCATCGAAGCATATCATATCGTGTATCGTGTGGCCACATGACGTACTCATCGTAGGTGACTCCCGATCTGTCTGCCAATGCATCATGCATCATCAACTCTTGCTTCAATCGCTTGATTTCACGCTCGTACTTCTTGACAAGTTTCACGGGGTCCATTGTCACATTGGTGGTCGTTCGGTTTTGCACGTGCATCTGTGAAGCCGCATCAAATGTGCCACGCGAAAGCAGCGCACATGAGCGACAGGAGGCACAACTAACATGCACACTTCTTCACGAGCAGGACAGATGGGTGGGGGGGCACACTCTTTCGGCGAGAGCATGAGAGCAACGAGTACACGTACCATACGGTTCGCAAGCTTTAGCGTCGAGATGCTTTCTTCCAAGTGGCGGGCTTCTCCCCAGATGCAAGCAATCATGAGCGTGGAGCAGTTGCCCCCCAAACTGTCCCGCAGCACATTCGTGAGTTTGGTTTGCCGGTAGGGCACGTGGGTGCGGCTCTTGTCAGTTAATGCCACCACGCATTGCTCCAGGTACGTCAGACTCTTGTTGATGTACATGCTTTCACGCTTCAGGCTGTCGTCGAAGGTGCCGCCACCACGCAGCTCGTCTTCCGCCATGGTCTTCTTCAGCCGCTCGCTGCCGGCCAGGTCAACCAAGTGCAGCTTGCTTGTCAGCACCTTCTCCGCACTGCCCAAGCGTGAGCGTTGGGTGATGTAGACGGTGAAGATGCAGTGACTGCGGTTACTGTTCTTGTTCAGCAGGTGCTCCGCCGTCGTCCGCCGCACTTCGCCCTGGAACAACAGGTCCAGCGCCTGCTCCTCGTCAGTCACCGGGACACGGCGGAGGCCTTTGACGTAGGAGCCGAGTCCAGAAGGTCCACGGTCTTCGACCACGGCGAAATCGCCTGTGACGCCGCCTTCGTGCTCTGCCAACAGATCGAAGATGCGGTCGTTGTAGATCTCCATGTAGCTCACTTGCACGTTGAACGTGGACTCGGGCTTGTCAGCAATGTCCGCGAAAAGCTGGGCCAGCGCTCGCGGTGCCACACCACGATGCTTGTAGTGGCGTGTGTCACCAATCTGTGGGCCCACAAAGCGAAACGGGTGCCGTTTCAACGCCGTTCCCGCACACATGTCAGCGCCACGATCCACGGAGCAAACAAGCACAATGGGGGAGTGGTGGACACAGCTGCGGCTTGCACACGCACCATGGTGAAGGTTTTGCCCGCTCCGGTCTGACCATACGCCATGATCGTTCCATTGATGCCCTGTGTGGCTTGGCTCACAATGGGCGCCGCCAGCGTATCGAACACCGTTTCCTGTCCAGCATTGTGCATCACATGATGGAACCGGAACTGCCAGTTGTCTTGCTTGTTGGATACCACATCGCCGCTCTCCGAGTGGGAGACAGACACATGCTGCTCCACCACAGCATTGTTCCATTCCACAAAGGACAACATGGGCATGTGAGGACGGACACCACGGCGCGCAAGACGGCACTTGTTCACGTACGTTTCCCTGAATGTGGATCTGGTCCTCCGCAAAGTGCGTGGTTGGGCGGGTGCGAATCGCAACTTGGACGCCGTTGCGCGGCATTGTTGACCCTTTTGAGTCTCTGAGACCGTGGAACCTCCAAAACCTCCAGGCGGCAGGGTGACCAGTGTGATGCAAACGGCTCTGGCACCCGGCTGTTGCACACGGATGGTAATGATACAATGCGTGTATTCGTCATACTACCGCCGCACGCCCCGCGCGCAGCACCAAGAGGCAAGACAACCTCATGCTTCAGACAGCAGACGTGTACACCTGGGGGACTGGCCTATGCATGTGTTTCGCAGGTGTGCATGCTCGCAGGCACTGTGGCGTGTGGGAGCAGACTGCATAGTGTGCACTTGGAACGGCTGCTCCAAAGCAGAGCAGCAAAACTCACCAAAACAATCAAAACACCAAAACAACTACAAGTACACTGATGCCGTGTAACAACTGCCTGTTCAACTGCACCAACAGCCCCAATCACTGCGTTCAGCTCACAGCCACTGAAATTGCCGTTGTATTGTTGTGTCTGTGTGTTACACCAAGAGGATTGCAAGTCGGCGGCGAGGCATTCGCGGCCCGTTCCGTGATGTGCCTGCTGCTGCGGCTGCCTTCCACCACGTGACCAGTACCACCACCATCACGGTCGCCAAGCTGGTGCTGCTGGTGCTGCTCCGGCACTGATCACGCACGAGCATGGACGGCCCCGGCGGCCACGGGCAGGACGGTTCTGCTGCCACCACCCCAGCCACAGCCACAGCCGCAGCCGCAGCCACAGCCGCAGCCGCAGCCAATGGCAGCCGACCGCGTTCTCGAGTGCCCACCCGGGTTCGCATTCGACCCAAGCCCCGGCGCCGCCGGCTGCGGACACATGTTCCGCCGGCCGTCATGCAGTACCTTCGCCACCAACCCCGCACCAGCAGCGCCCATGCCCATACCCATGTCCATTCTCATGTCCATACCAACACCAACAGTGTCCACGCCGTATCCAGTGCTCAAGCCAGAGCCAGAACCAGCTCGCCAGCAGCGCTTTCGCCAGGGGCAGCTCGTCCAGGCGTGCCATGGAGTACGGCACGGCGACCGTTGTCCACGGAGCCAGGCCCATGGAAGGCGCCCACGCCCACGCCCTCAGAAGCCCTGCAGGATGGGCCACAGGACCCCTCGTATGATGCGTATTATGGTGACGGGCATCGCCTGCAGCAGCGGCACCCCACCACGCGGCCACACACGTCGCCTGACCCCCGCAGTCGACAGCACACCACCACGGGTACGGGTACACTGTCGCTTCACATCGGCACGCATGGGCATGGGCATGGGCATGGGCATGGGCATGGCAGTGCGACACGTGCTGCCTCACGCCCCACGTCCCCGGTGGACCTGCCCGTTGCCCACCCAGGCGTGCTGGGCGGACACAGGCACCACACGGATCACCAAGTGCTTGACACGGTGCTCCAACTCAAGCACCGCGACGCCGTTGGGTGTTCTGCCAAGCGACCCCACAGTGGGCGCAGCCACGGCAGTCGCCGTCCACGGTGGTCCGCTCGAAAGGACGGCGAGTTGAACCGAACACCGTCACTGGCGGCCGCGCTGACAGAGTTGTATCTTGCCACGGGGTGGGACGTGGATGGGGGGGATGGAGACCGAAACATGAAGTTCAAGCAGCAGCGACAGCGCGAAGGGCGCATGCCGCACACGCAACAACAGCTTGCACGGGAAGTCATGGATCCGCGGGTAGCTTCAACGTGCGTGTTTTTTTGTCACGTGTGTGCTGCACACTGTCGTGTTTGATGATCTCGCATGGCTCACACACTGGCCCATTGGTTGGTTTCCTTGTGTGGCTGTTTTCTTTGCGGTGTGTCTTTGGTGTCGTCGTTGTGGATGCACGCACTACGTTCCATGATTGCGCCCCTTGTCTTTGGTGCTCTCGCAACCCACCCAGGTCGACGTCTCCTCGCCGCGACGCCCAGTCGCTTGGTCAAGCCCTCACGAGCATGCTTCAAGATGCTCAGGGAGGAACACCGAGAAGGATGACGACGGACGCCGCCCAGCCGTCTCGAGCTGACCAAGCATTGGCAGTATTGCAGGAAGAACAGTTGGTGTTTGACGTCGTCTTTCGTGAACTTGCTCGCCAAGTGCGTGCCCCCTGCTTTCCCTTTCCCCGCCTTCCCTTCCCCACATGCACGTGTGCCTCTCACGGCGTGTGCAACCTTGGACATCATGTCGCTGCTGGGCACTTGGTTGGATTGTGCGGCTGGCGTTGTGGTTGTTGTTGTCTTTTGCTTGTTTGTTTTGTTCTTTTGTTTGGCACGGTTTGGTGTGGGCAGGTGGGCGTCAACTGTGTGGAGCATGGAAAGGTGCTGCACCGGCTCCGCAACGGATACACGCGCCAGTTTGCGCGGCTTGTGGACATTGCCCATGCCACTGACGCGGTGACCGCCGCCGAGCAACCTGGCACCCGTGTATGTGCCACGTTAGTGTGTGTTCCACTCACTGTGTCGCGTCA
>Ga0213833_1001451_pt1 | contig 16949 bp, 16 predicted proteins | sample SWATP21_FD_160575 | JGI IMG/M metagenome (GOLD analysis project Ga0213833, IMG submission 160575) | Coastal seawater microbial communities from Marineland, Florida, United States - SWA TP2 #1 | ecosystem: Environmental > Aquatic > Marine > Coastal | place: USA: Florida | collected 2016-08-14
GTGCGACGTCCGGGTCGGTGTGCTTCGTTTGACATGCCGCCATGCATTGTCTGTTTGACAGGCGGTCCCGCTTCTGGCGGGCACTACACAGACTTCGATGAGGGGGCTCCTTCATCGTACCAGGACTCGTCGTACGACAACAAGCCCTACACGGCCCCGTCTGGTACGCATCGCGTCTCGTTTGCAGCGTGTGGTCTTGCCCTGTTCGCTCACTGTGCCTGCTCGACGCTGCTGCACCAGATGATGTGTGAGGGGGTGGAGAGGCGCCAAGGTTGTGTTGTTGTATTGGCAATTGTCACCGTATGCGTGTGGATCGCACGGTTCGGCAACAGTTCGGCGCGTAGTGCGCCGCTCCCCCGTCGTCGCTTGTCATCACATGCACCACCGCAAAACCACAAAAACACACAACACTTTCTTTTTTGATGTTTTGTTGTTGTTTTCCAACCTTTCAAACGGTTTGCCTGCAGTCCTGCTGCTGCCAGCATCAGTCTCGCGTGACGGTCGTCTGGCCCCGTGGACCTGGCACAGCACACCATCTACCGTTTGCGTGTGTGTCAAGCATCTTTGAGCGCGAAGCGCACCACTGTAGCATCGTCAGCCTCGTCGGTGAGTCGGGTGCGCCGTTGCGTGATGACGTGGTGGGACTGGCGTGTGTGTGTGTTCACAGCATCAAACCTGCCGCATGTGCCCGCACAGCAGGTAACAGCGACCGCTGCACCATGGCATCCCCGAAACTTGACAACCTAGCAGACCTGGGGTCGCCACCACGGGGTGGCTCACGTGGCCTCCCAAGCGTGAAGCCTGCCCCACCGCCTGGAACGCCTGAGCGCCGCCGCATGAAGATCCTTCCGTCCTCCTACATGCCGTCGACTGCTCCGATGCAGACGCCGCCCCGCCACGCGCCGCCTGCGGCCATCCGGGGGATGGAAGACACAGAGTTCAATGCCAACGATGCGGTGATCCGCGAAGGGTACCTGATGAAGCTGAAGCAAACGCACCGCTGGGCCCAGCACAGCCGCTGGAACAAGCGCTGGTTCCAGCTGCGAGGCGGCTTCTTGTTGTACTTCAAGCGCCAAGGGAACGACAAGCCCGCGGGGTGGCTTCGTGTGGCCCAAATCCGTGAGATCAAGCCGCTGGACTCCAACACACTCATTCCAGGTGGGTGGGCTGTTTCGCGTGCTGTGGTTAGCTGTTGTTTGCCCTTGGGCGCCACGGCTCAAACAGACTGGGGCTTGCTTCTGTTGGAGCCACCAGGCACCAACCGATCGGGAGAAAACTGCATTTCCATTTGTTTACACACGCGCAAGCTGTGGCTGCGCGCTAGGTCGCTCAAAGAGGTGTGCTAGGTGTTGTTGGTGCTTGGTGCCCTTCTTGGTGCCGTGCGTTTTGTCGTGGGCTCACGGACAAAGGACCCACGTTGTGCGCCGCGTGCGTGCAGGCCCGCGAGTGGATGAGCAGCATCATCACCTGCATGCGTGCCGCGGGCGTGGAGCTCCCCGTGGGCGCCGCGTTGACGCCCATGGGCGTGCGGGTGGGGTCTCGCGCCGCGGCGGCGGCCACACCCGGCGCTATTGACTTCGCGGGCGTGACGCCGTCCAAACCGGCCCACCCCGACTCTCCTGCTGCGGATGTGTCCCCTGCGCCCGCCCGGTTGTTGCAGACGCTGCAGGAAACCTCCTCGGCTTCCCCGGCACCGGTGTCACCCGGGGTGGCGTCCCTCAAGAGGCAGGTGGAGACGCCGGGTAAGAAGCAGGAGGAGGGGGAAGGGGAGGGGCAGGGGGAGGGAAAGGCTGCGGACAAGCCGTCACCCGTGCCCACCACACCCATTTTGAATCGCCGACTGGCTGCGCTTCGTGAGGCGTTGGACGTCACCCGCACTCCGCCGCCCAAGTCGCCGGTGACTCGGTCCGTGGGTTTTGTCTGTGTGGTGTGGTGGGCATGGCTTGTTGTACTTGACCTGACTTGAGCTGGCTTGGCTTGGCTTGGCTTGGCTTGGATTGGATTGGATTGGCTTGGATTGGCTTGGATTGGATTGAACGGCGTTGCAGGTGGACGGGCGATGAGCAAGTGGAGTGGGTGGAGTACTACGACGAGACGTACCAGCATAAGTATTTTGTCAACACTCGAACGAATGAGTCAGCTTGGGAGATCCCATCCAAGGACGGTACGCGTGCTCCTGTGCATGTGCTGACACCGGCATGGTTCATGCACGTGTCTGTGCTCGTGCTCACGCCTCTTCCTACGTGACAGAGGATGACGAAGACGCGTCAGAGTGGGTCAAGTGCTGGGACTACGACTTTGATTGTGCGTACTACCTCAACACACGCACAGAGGAGACCAGCTATGACCTCCCCGTCGTCATGCACGGTGTGGAGCCCCACTGGTACGGCGAAGGGGAAGGTGAAGAGGGCGAAGGTGAGGGTGAAGAGGGAGAAGAAGGTCCAGTCGTCCCCACAACGGCCTGGGGATCCAAGGACGAAGAAGCTGCGTCGACGCCCAAGGACACGGTGTTGTCACCAACGTCTCTCCCAGCCGCGGCGCCGGCAGCGACGTTTGATCTGGAGCCGGAGCCTGCTGCTGCTACTTTTGATGTGGAAGGCGCCATAGATGTCGAAGAGGTGGACAGCGGCTCCACCCATGGTAGCAAGCGGCAGGAAGCAGACGACGCAGCTGGGGCGCAAGAGACGAAGGCAGATGGGCTCGCCGGTGACCCCGCTCTGCTTGCCGCGTTTGGCTCGGGCGTCTTTGTGCCGTCCCACACCCAAGAGAAAGGCAGCGAAGCGGCGGCGGTTGTACGTAGCCCCCACCCAGTGTGACTGCATGGATGCGCGTGTGGGGCGTTGGCGTGGCGATGGTGTGTTGACCCTGCAGCCGGGGCTCTGGCTGACGGTCGGTTTTGGTTCGTGCACAGTCCCCTTCGAAGGTGCCGGCTCCGTGGGAGGCTCCTGGCAGTGCCGGTGCTGAGGCTACCAGCACGCCCCATCGCGGGGCTGCTCCACCAGAGGACCACTGGGTAGAGTACTGGGACACCACGTACAACTGCCCGTACTTCGTGCACTCTGTAACCGGCGAGTCAGCGTGGGAGCTTCCAGACACAGCCCACATCGTGCAGTACGACGAAGGCGAGTTCGACTACACACAGGGGTTTGACCCTGAAACGGGAACGTACTACGCACACGACGGCGGTCCTCCACCGAGCAAGAAGTAGCCGGGTTGCGCGCACGCATGTGACGCGGTTGAACAGAAGCACTCGCTACGACGCACGGTAACACATTTTGGGCACGCTTTGAAACGCCAGGTGGTTTACAATTCGATGCATGACGGCGGACAGAAACAACCACACCTCCTCACAACGACTCGACACCATGAACTCAAAGTGCTAGTGCAATACAACACGCATCCCAACTACTCCACAAGTTCTTCTACCTACAGCCTACGAGGAGGATTTGTTTTGTTTGGCGCCCGCCAAAGCCGACAGCACGCTCTCGGCTTGCTTGCGTCTTCTCTGAACGATACTACCACTACTGGCACGCGACCGTCTCCGCCCCTTGCGCCACCGCTTTCGCAACGGCAGTGTTAGACGGTGCGAACGCCACTGCGGAAGGCGGGCGCGGTTGTCTCGGAACAGGTTGGTAACGGTCCTCGCGGCGACGACGCGCTTGGCATACTGCAAGTCGACGCGTTGTTGCGTCTCCAGGGCTTCAGAGGCCACGCTTGACATGGCAAGGCCCTGTGACGTGGGAGGAACACCCAGGATGAGTACCACGCAGAGCGACGCAACACCCATGGTCACAACACTCGACACACAAAACAAAAGCAAACATAAAAAAATCGTTTGGTTGGGGCACGAGACCGGCGCCAATGACGTACGAGCAACACGGTTGTGAACTTGAGCTTGGCATTGGGGTTGGAGAACAGCTTGTCAACCGACGTTCCCATCTGCCCTGCCATGATGCGGCGCGCAAACTCCATTCGCACAGCCTCATCCCAGGACGACCGTTGCATTTTACCAAGCACATGGCCCTCCTGAGTCAGCGTCTCCATCAGATCTTGGAGCTGGTCGGGTGAGATGCCACGCCCGCCGGACACATCGAATCGGCCCCACACGTGCTTGTAAGCAGCGTAGTCTTCGGGCGACATTTGCCATTCCGCTTCACCTTCAGCCTGACTGGAGGAGTAGGTGTCCAAAATGGCAGCGACGTACCTGGTTGTGGTGGCACACGACACACATCGCAGCGACCGCCCATGTCAACCACTGGCCAGACACTCGTTCACACACGACGTGACAGCCGTACAGATTCAAGAACACCGCAAACGTCAAGATGAAGAAGCTGAAAAAGAACACCGGTCCCAGCATTGGGTGTCCGCAATCCGACAGGACGTCACCGTATGCTTCCGTGCACTTTGGCAGCGTCACCGAGCACTCGTCCATCAAATTGAGCCAGACTTCACCACAAATGATTTGGAACAGGGTCAGCCCGGCCTCAAAGAATGTCTCAAAGCTGCAAACAACACGTCGACGAGGAGAGGAAGCCACCCTATCGTGAGGAAATACGCAAGGAACACCACATCACGCCCAAACCAACACGCACTTGGATGTGGAACTCAGCGCCGGGCCCATTTTGGTGCTGGAGAAGAACTGCATGCCCAACACGGCGTACGTGAACAGCACCAACAGCAGCAGCGCCGTGATGTTGGCCATGGCAGCCAAGCTGTTCTGCAGCACGTCCAGCAGCCGAGACAGGCCTTGCAGCCGCGCCAACAACTTCACCACACGACCAAAGCGCAAGGCACGGAAGATACCGGCGCCGCGACGCATGCCGATGAACGGGGCAATCAACATGAGCAACGTGACGGTCACATCATAGCTGTGTGGCGTGAGCAAGGACAAGCAAGCACCATGCACACACGGCAATACAAAGCGTGTCAACATCAAGGGTGAAGGCCAGGTGCACTGTCACCAACAGGTGGGTGCATGTGCACCCCCTACGTACAAGCTCCAAGGGCTGTCTCGTCGAAGGTAGCCAAGCACGCCATTGGCGTGCATACGCAACAGTATTTCCGCCATGTAGACGCCGACAAACACAAAGTGGAGCGTGTCCAACACGCTCGTCCACGACGCATCTTCGTCAGTGTGTTGGGTGGCCAGCAGCCCCAGGTGAATGAGGATGACGACGGTGACGGCAGGTTCAAACCAACGGTGGGACACGACACGCAGAGCCGTGTCCCGGCCGGCCGTGGAGCAGCGCTGCGGAAGGCATGCGTACTGTGGCGGCGACGGCGCTTGCGGTTTCTGCGTGGAAATGAAGCGCTTCATGATGAGCCAGCGCACTTGGGCGTCGGTGTGCAGGGCTGTGCCAGAGAACTGCCGGAAGTGGGACACGATGATGCCAACGAACAGTCGCATCATGTAGAAAGCGCCGATGAAGATGAAGATCACGAAGTATCTGCAGAGATCACACGGCAGTTCCACACGCACGCACGCACGCACGCACACCATTCGCGCGGGCAGAGTCAGCCGCTGCACACGACCACCACGCCACTCACTCACACGCCACACAGGCCAGCGGTACCAACACGATGGCACCGCGGGCAGCCCACAGCACGTCAGCGGCGCGACGCACAAGGACATCAAGGGGGAGTTGTTGCGCTGGGGCTGCTCATCAATCTTTGTCACATCCGTCGCCGCGTTCAGCACGGGCACCCACCCCTTCAACGACACCACCTTGAGCAACGTAAGGGACGCCACACCAATGTTGTCGAACGAAAAGGATGGGTTGGCCCACACCCGGGGAGTGACCATGCCGGTGGCAGCCGACACAAAGGCGCCCACGCACTCCGACCGGAACTGCACGGACGGGTCATTGCAGAAGAAGAACCGCCCCGCAAACAGATTAAGGCCGAGGATGCCGAAGATGAAGAAGAAGAGCAGCAGCAGCACCACTGTGTAGCCCACGGCGGGAAGGGAGCGCAGCAGCGCGTTGATGACCACCTTCATCCCTTCGTTGCGGTTGATCATGCGGAGCGGCCGCAGGATGCGGCCCACACGCAACGTGCGCCCGGCGCTGGAACCCCCAGAAGCCGCCGACGCCAGCGTCACCACGACCACAAAGAAATCCAGTCGGTTCCACGCGTCCTGAAGGTAGGCGTACTGCCCAAACAAGAAGCCCGTGGCGACGGCCTTCATGACGAACTCCATGCAGAAGATGACCAAGAAGATGGTGTCGGAGATGAACAGTGCGTCGGACAGGGCCTGGCTGTCGTACTTGGGACTTTCCAGGGTCAGCGTGAGCGACGAGATCACGATGCACGTGAGGATGGTGCGCTCAAACCAGTCGTTCTTCACGATATTGTCCAGGAACACGCGCACGGCGTTGGTGGGGCCAAACAGCATCAGGGTGCGGTCCCGTCGAATGGCACGCACGCACGCACCCGTGTACCCCGTGGTGCACACCAGCGTGTAGCGGTGGCGCGCCGCCGTGATCACCCGCTCGCTGAACGTGCGGTGCTTCAAGTGTCGCGTGGAGGTCTCCGCCGCCAGTCCACGCGACAACGCGTACCGGTTGCGCTTCGACTCGCCGCCGGCGCCATGTCCACGGTGCCGCCGGCTGCTGTGCGCCTCGACAGACAGGACCCCGCCGGGGGACGCACTGCCATGACCGGCGCCCGACGGCGGGGCGTGCTTCGCCGTCGACGCCGCCACAACGACACCGGCTTCGCCGTCACTCGACCCGGCTGTGGCGCCGCTCGCGTGGCTGCCGCGGCGATGGGACTCCAAGTCCAAGGACGCCATGGAGCGTGTGATGGAGATGCCGCGCACTGACTCTTCCGTGTTGTCGCCACCCCCACCGGCAGTGCCGGCGGTGACGTCAGTAGTGGTGGCGGCGGCACCACCACCACCACCACCGCCACCGCCACCGCCCTCCTCCCCGCCACTGTCCGAGAAGTCGCTACCGTCGCTGTCGTCGTCTTCGTCCACTACAAACCGGTGACGGAAGGACTCCGAGTACCATGCCTGGCGCTTGCGGCGTGCGCGTGACAGCTCCGCCTCGGAGCGAGCTTTGCGCCGGCGCGCCTTTTCCTCGTCGGACATGGCGAACTTGCCGAGGATGATGACCACGAGGAAGTTGAGGGTGATGTAGATGCTGAAGGTGTTGTACAGCACGAAGAAGAACGGCGCGGCCCAGCCGGCGTTGGAGTTGAGGGCGTTGAAGAAGATGCCCCACGAGCCGCCGCCTGACAGCAGCTTGAACAGCGTGAAGATGGAGTCGCCGAAGTAGTCGAAGGTGCTTCGTGCGGAGGCAGGGAACTCGCCCGAGAACAGCTGCATGCCCAGAATGGCAAACACAATGATCACGATGGTCATGAACGACAGCAGGTTGGCCAGTGACGCCATGCTACCGATGATGGCGGTGAGGAGGTGCACCAGCTCGGGGTTCTTGCGCAGCACGCGCACAATGCGCATGACACGGAACACGCGCAGCAGCGACAGGTTGATGCCCACCGATTGCCCCAGGGACAGGTCTGCCAGCGTGGCAATCACCACGATGGCATCGAAGCGGTTCCACGCCGTTCCCTCCTTGATGCAGTACGCGTACACGCCCCCTAGACCAACAATCTTCAACAGCATTTCAGCCGTGAACCCGACCGTGAACACAAGCTCCGCGTAGTGCAGAAACTCCGCAAAGTCGGGGTCCATGTTGTGGTGCTCGCACGCAAGCAGCACGGTGTTGGAGATGATGGCGGTCATGAGCACCCGCTCAAACCACGAGTGCCACACCAAAAAGTGGGCAAAGGACGTCACCTTGCCCTTGGGTCGGCGGGTGAACACAAACATCACCTTGTGGGGCCCGGGCAGCCACGCCCGCTGGCAAGACTCTGGCTCGTCGTCGCCGTTGGTGTCGTCATTGCTGTCTCCGTCGCTCGTCGACGAGTCACCGCGGGCCGGCACGACGGTGACCTGGATATCGTGCGAGAAGCTCACGCCAGAGCGTGACGTGGCCGCCGAAGTGGCCGTCGTCATGGCGGTGTCGGTGGCCAGCGTCACAGCGGCATCGATGTCTCTGGTGGTGGTCTTGGTCTCGGCGGCACTGGTTGGTGCAGTGGAGGCAGGCGCACTGGAAGAAGGTGCTGCGTTGCCGGTGCCACCCGAGCCGCCTGAGGTACTGTGTGACTGGAGCTCTCCACCACCAACACCCGTCATGCTGGCGTCTTGGGCAGCGCCGGTGCTGCCGACGCTACCACCACCACCACCACCACCCGCGCCCGCGTCCGAGCTGACCGGATTGGCAATCACTTGCGCGGGCGAGTCTGGGGCAGTGGAGATGGGGGTCAAAGGATCCGTGGTCGCGCCGCCGCGAGGGCGGTCACCGGTGTGTGTTGCCTCCGACGTCGCGACGTCCACGATGGGTCGGGGTGGTGGGGTGCGACCCATGGTGGTGCCGGTCTGACCTGCGGCGGTCTGACCTGCGGCGGTCTGACCTGCGGCGGTCTGACCTGCGGCGGTCTGACCTGCGCCGCCCAGCTGCGCGTCACCGCCGTCACCAGGCTGGTCGCCGCTCCTCCCCGCCGCCACGCCGTCGTCTTCCTCTGTGACGCTGGCCAAGCTGGGGCTGTGGTGGCTGCTGCTGCCTTGCGAGCGAAAGCTGCCGATGTTGGTCATTTCGATCGCCCGGAGGTGGGCCACACGATTGCCGCTGGCGGCACTGGCACCGAGCTTGTGCTCACCCCCACCAGTCGACGTCGCTCCCGCACCGGCGCCGGCACCGGCACCAGCACCACCAGCACCACCAGCGCCACCAGCGCCTCCATTCCGTCGGGGTGTGAACCTCCAGCGAGCTGCCTCGGCGTTCCAGGACTCGCGTCGGAACTTGACACCCATCTTCCGCACGGACTGTTCGTCGAGCACCGGCGCAGCCCCGGACTTGGAGGAGGTGGGCGTCGCGGCGATCTCACGTGCCTCGTCTGGGGACAGCTTTTCGGCCTGAGTGGCGGCTGCAGCGGCCAGGGCGGCCTTTCGCTTCTTTTGCACGTCGCTGAACGACGCCCGGACGATGGCGATGAACAAGCTCAGCACCAGGAACGACACGAACACGGTGATGAACATGAAGTACACGACGACAATGTTCGACACCGCTTGCATGGTGCCGCGCATGATGAAGCTGGTCCCGGGCGGCCTCGACGCCACGCGAAAGACGGTCAAAAAGCTCGTCCCCAGCGCCTCGAACCCCGAATTGCCAAAGTTGGGTGACTCGACCACAGAGCACGTTTGTCCCATGGGACACCCCGGCGGACTCAAAACGCCGCCCTCGTCTGACACGTACCTGCTCGCACAACGCACACATGGCACAGGCGCACGCGACCGACGTGGCAGGTTAGAAGAGCAACACAAGGTGCATCCGCAAGCAACCGTCCATAGCAAGAAACCAGGACCAGGACACCCACCAGTACTTGTCAGCGACTTCCTGGGGTGTCAACGTGGTGTTCTGGTTGTAGGAACAGAACTTCCGTGGGGTGGCCACAACACCGTCGACCGTGCACTGGTGATTGAGCGCGTCCGCGAACAGCTCAATGCCCATGACACAAAACAAGAAGAGGAAGTAGAAAAACACGAGCATGGCTTGCGCCACCATTCCCAGCGTCGCACCGAACGTCTCCAGGATCTCTCGAATGCCCTGCATGAACTTGATGGTGCGCAGCACCCGCAGGGCCCGAAACGCTCGCAGCGCCGAAAAGTTGAAACTCGTCATGAAGGGCAGCTCCGTGACCCACCCGCCCACCACGATGATGGCATCCAAGGCGTTCCACGGGTCGCTCAGGTACGGCATCACGCCCTCCAATGCCGCGATGCGCAGGAACATTTCGATGGTGAACACGATGGAGAAAAACAGTTCCACGTTGCCCAGGAACGTGTCCAGGTCGGGGTTCGCCGCCAAGGTGAGAGGCGATCCCACCGCCATGATGATGATGTTCCCCACAATGCACGCCAGGATGAAGCGCTCCATGTACACGTTGTACGTGACACGGTACGCCAGGCCTGCCAAACCGGTGCCGCCTGCCGTGAACTCCTCCCCACAGGCCTTGGCGGGCGTTTCAACCGGGACCTGGAGAATGCCAGAGAAGAGGTCGACCAGGTTGTTGCGCTCGAGCGCGTTGTCGAGCTCCAAGTCCAGCGTGCGTCCGTTGCGCATGATGAGCGACAGGCACCGCTGGTCGAGGGAGTCTTGCTCGTCCTCCGCGTAGTACTTCATGGTGCGGGCAAACACCTGCGTCATGCGCCCACGCACCACCTTCACGACCGAGCCAAGCAAAAACGCTTGCGGCGGTGCCTTCCCAGCCTTTTCAAACTTCGCACGATCGGCCTCGCGGTGCACGCAGAACAGGGTGCGATGCGCCGCATCCATGTACAAAAACCGCCGGGCAGGCGCGCCGTGCCGTGGGTGCTTCAACAGCTCCACACCCTCGTGCAAAATGTTGTTCTCTTCTACAATGGCCACCACGGCGTCAGCCGTGGTCGCAATGTGGTGCTTGGACGACGCAAAGCGTCGCAAGGCGCTGTTGGAGCCGTGGTGCTTGAGGGAGCCGTGACCCGGAGAGGCAGTGAGTTGACGGGCAGACGCCTTCGCGGAACGGCCAGGCGCGGATCCCCCGCTACTGTGCCCCTTGGTGGGCCTCGCTACACCAGATACAGCTGGGGCTGGCGTCGGCACAGCCGGGGGCGAGGAATTGCTGCCGGGGTTGGTGGCGTTGTCATTTGCGTCACCCACATCAGGCTGGGACATTGTGCCCACGCCCCACGAAGCCACACCTGGCTGTGAATTCGTGACGGGACAGGCTCCCAAGTAAAGGCCAGTAAACTAGGTGTTGGTGTGCGACACAGGAAGTGGGTGCTGTGCGTGCCTTGCTCTATTGGGGCGCAAGATAGATGCCAATCAACCGCCGTTGCGTTTGAGGCTGTACGCTGCAGGAACGCCCCACCCGGTCACACTTGGTCAAAGGTTGGCAAGAAAGTCCCACGTCTACGGAGGCAACCTACTCAAAGCCATTGAAGCGGAGTGAGGCAGTGGGAAACGCCCAGCGACAACGCTGCCCAGCCGGGGACCTAGCCACCAACAACACAAGGTGCGGAAGCCAACAAACACGCAGCCAGGGCCGAAGATCTGTTTGATGAATACACATATTCGAAATCGAGCAAGTGACTCAAAGCGCGGCGTCCGTGGTGCTACATCTGACACACGCCGAACACTCCCGTGCGCTGAGCTTCTCTTCTGTGGGAGCGACGATGTGCTGACGCGGCACACAGGAAGTCATCAAGGACTCGCTTGTGTTGATAGGTGCTGCTGCCGCAGGGTGCAAGTCACCTGCTCCGGAGCGCGCCTTCTTCCCCAGCGACGCCATGTGGAACGCGTTGTCACGCGGCATTGGACAGCTGACGGAGGTGGTGGCGCCGTTGCTCGAAGAAGAGGACGAGGACGATTTGCATGATGAAGAAGACATGCATGACGTTCCGGCGCAAGCCACAGCCTCGAGCCCCGAGGTGGCTGATGCTTCCTCTGGAAGCAGCAGGCCGTCTGTTTCGCGTCCAAGCGCGAGTGACAACGACCCAGTGTCGCATGCCAAGAGCGGTCTTCTCGGCCTGGTAGGATCTGGGGTGCTCCCCCCAGGCTCCACTGAGGCAACAAATGGTGACGCGAACAGCCGGGGCGGTAGTGGGAGTGAAAGCGGTGCAGGTGCCGTAGTTGGCCATGGTGAGCCAGCTGTCGATGATGCGACGACTGATGGCAGCGCCAGCTCTGCGAGTGATAGTGGGAGTGCAATACGTGTTGGTGGTGGTGGTGGTGGTGGTGGTGATGGTTCCCACTCTCCTCCAGCGGCCCATGTGGCAGCAACCCCCGATGCCGTCACGCCTCCCGAGGACAAGCCGGCTGTGCAAGCGCCAACCACCCACCCGGATGCGCAAGAACCAAGCCCCCTTGCTGCTGTTGAAAGCGAGCCTGCTGCGCCAACGCCTGATCATGGCTCTGACGATCCTGACGATCCCGACCCGAGTCTTGCACCACCTGCAGCCGCAACGGTAGCTGCACCAGCGCCTGCACCAGCGCCTGCACCAGCGCGTGTCCGCACGTTTTCCGACGCGTTTGCGTCGTTGAGTGGCGAACCCGCGGGACCACCTCCGCCACGGCAGGAAGAGCAAGTACCCGAAGAGCTGGCCAAGGCGCAGGGAGAGGTGCGGTGGCTGCGGCAGCAGCTGGAAATGACAGAGGAGCGTCAGAACACGTTGGTGCAGTACGTTTGTTGGATGCGATGAATGTGGGTGCCACGTCGCTCATGTCGGTGCCGTGTTTGTGTTGACAGCGAGTACCAACGGTTCATCCGCGAACGCGATGATGAGTGTCAGCGACTGCAGGAGCAAGTGAAAGCACTGAAAGCCAACGTTAGAGATGTGAGTCGGCCGCTGTCGTTGTTGCTACCTGTACGTTGTTAGCAAGAGTGGACTGAACAGTGACTGTTGTGCGATCCAGGCCACGATGAAAGCTGGCCGTGCCACTTCGTTCGAGGAGGACTTGGAAGCGCTGCGTCAAGTTAATGCGAGCATGAAACATGCCATGGCGAGCGAATTGAAGAGTCAAAAAGCAGCTGCAGACGAACAAATTTCGGCGTTGCGCAAGCTTGTGAACACCACCGGAAAGGTACGCGGTTTGCGCACCGTTCTGACCGCTGCGTTGTTGAGGATGTGCCGTCCGGTATGGTGCTTACCACGTGGCGCTTGTGCATCACATCACCCCACCACCACCACAGGAACTGGAAACCACACACGCCAAGCTTGTGACTGCGCGCGAAGAGCTGTCGGTACTGAAGGACGCTGCCAAGCTGCAGGCGCAGTTCCAAGCGGACGAGCAGGCACGGCTGTCGTCCGAGGCGGAACGCCTGCGGCAGGCAGGTGCGGAAGCCGACACGCGCTCCACCGCGGCCAAAGAGCGTGTCGTGTCGCTTGAGTCCCGTGTCGAGGCGCTGCAGCACGCCGCAACGACCGCCCAAGAGCGCGTGGCAGAGCTAGAGCGCGAGGCTCAGGTCGCGACGCGCCAAGCGGCACAGGACAAACAGGAACTTGAGGCGCGTGTGGCGGCCCTGAACCTGCGTGTGCAAGCCGAGGCTGCCGAGGCTGACGCAAAGGAGAAGGCGTGGCAGGCGCGGCTGGAGGGTGCGGAGCAGCAGCTGCAAGCCAGAACGGCAGAAGCACAAGAAAAGGACGCAGCGACGGACGATCGTGTCGCGCAGCTGACATCTGAGGTGCAACGGCTCCGTGCATCATTGGCCGGTGCCGAGGCAGCCGCCAAGGCGGTGGCACATGAAGCGCTTCATGCGCATACACATGCGCATGTGCCGCACGAGGATGTGTCGACGTCAACGGATGGTCCCGGCAACGGCGCAGACCTGCCGATTGAACCCTCGCCCATGCGCACCACGGGTGCTGTGGTGCGTCGAGAGCTGGCGGCGACCGCGGCGCAACTCGCCGCCGTCACACAACAACTGGAGCAGTCTCAAGCGGATATGGTGTGTATGTGTGTGTTGTGTTTGTTGTGTGTGTTGTGTTTGTTGTGTGTGTGTGTGTGTGTGTGTGTGTGTGTGTGTGTGTGTGTGTTATTTAGTTGGGTTGGAGCTGCGGACGCGATGTGCTTGCGTGGTCGGGAATACATGGATCTCATGCTGTGGATCGCGTGTTGCGCTGTGTGTGGGTTGGTGGAACTGGCGCATGTGCAGGTGAACTTGCAAGCTTCCTCCAAGGCTGATCTTGCGACTTTGCGCGAGCAACTGCAAGAGACGCAGAACGCGTTGGGCGCGGCACGTGCCGAAAAGCAAACCGCTGAGCGAGCCCTGGAGGCGGCGCAGTTGGCGCACAAAGAGACTGTGGCCACCACGAACCACACGCATAAAGAGCAAGTTCGGGCGCTAGAGCAACAGGTTGCAGCCCTCCGTGAAGACTTGCGTCTGCAGGAACAGACTTCGCAAGCAGAGATGACCAGCGCGCGGTCGAATGAGCGTGCGGCGGTTCAAAAGCTTGACGCCGCCGTCCAAGAAGCCGCAGCGGCTGCACAGGCATCGGAAAGGCAAAAAGAGGCGGTGCAGCAGCGTGTGGCCGAGTTGGAGGCCCAGATCGCATCCACGACATCGCATGCAGAGACGGCCAATGCGGATGCTCAAAACCTTCTGCGAGAACTGCGTGCAGACACCAAGACGGCCCAAGACGCTCGACAAGCCGCGGAGGACAAGCTGGCACGGTTCAAAACGGAGATGCACAACCTTCGAGATGACGTACGCTGCCCTCACTGTCTGACGCGTGTTTCGTTTCATGGCTGTGGCATGTGTGGACGAACAGTGGGGGCAACGTCAACTCACAATTGTCTGCACTCCCCACCCCCGCCCCGACCTTCAGGTGGCCCGGGCAGAAGCCAAAGCGAAGGAGGAAGCAGACCGCGCTGCTGGTGTCCAGGGTGAGATGGACAACCAAACGGCTCGTTTGAACAAGGCCCTGCAGGGACAGCGTGCGGCGGGCGACGCCTATCGAAAGCTGCAGGCTTCGTACCAGAAGCTCCAGGGTGACCTGCGCCAATCGTGCGTGGCCGTGCGGTGTGATGCAGGTGTGTGTCTGGCTGGCTGGCGCGTGTGTTTTGACGGGCATGTGTGGCTTGCGCTGGCCTCCCGTGAGCAGGTACGACGAAACACGCGCCGTACGGTCCCAACTCGAAGCTCGCGAGGCACAGCTGCAGGACACACACGCACAGGCCGAGCGGCTTCAAAAGCAGCTCACGGACTCAGAGGTGGGTGGGTGGATGGGTTTGGTGCGGGGCGTGCGTTGCCGTGTGTGCGTTCTCATCACCTGTTGCCACGCTGCTGGTGTGCGGGGCAACAGGATGTGGCCGCTGAGCTGGATGCCGCAAGGCGCCAAGCAGACGACGCGTTTGCACGCACTGATGCCGCCGAACAAGAGGTGAAACGACTGCGCGCTGCCGCCGCGCAGTTGGCATCCCAGGGGCAACAACGCGAAACGTGGTTGCAAGGCGAGGTGGGTGGGTTGTGACAGCTAGACATGTCGCGATGCGTGGTAGTACCGCTGCGCGAAGCTCATTGTGGTGCTGGCGTGACAACACTTGTGGCACAACAGGTTGAGGCCGCACGCAAGGAGTTGGATAGTGTGCGTGCGCAGTACGTGGAAGCAGGCGTCAAGCTCGCTCGTCTCGATGAGTTGGAGTCTTCGAACGCTCGATTGACGGCAGATTTACGTCTGCGGGAGGACGATGCTCGGCGAAGTGAAGCGGCGTGTGCAAAGCTACAGGTGGGTGGTCGTCGACACTGGTTTTGTGTTCACGAACCATGTCCTGCCCTTTCGTTTCGTGACACACTGGCCTGGTTTTGCCGCACAGCGAGTCCTGGAACGCTTCCAAACGCAACGAGAGAGTTCGGAACACGCCCTTCACAACCTGATTAGCGACCTCAAGGCACAGCTTGCGGCGGAAGCAACGAAAGCACAAGAGGTTGTCGTGCAAGCGGTTGCCAAGGCCCAGGAAGAAGCGGTCAGCCAACAAGCCGCGGCGGTTGCTGAGGTTGGTGAGCAACTGCGTCAGCAGGAAGCACTTGTGGCCAAGGCTAGGCAGGAACGAGATGCGTTGCAGCGTGCCCTTCAAGACTCGTTGAAGCGTCTTCGCTCGGGCGATGGTGAACTGGTAGACCGCAGGATTGTCACCAAGCTGCTGGTATGTACCAACCAACCCCGCTTTGTGTGTGTGTTTGCCTTCCGTGGTGCAGCGCGGTGGCTGATATTGGCTTCACAGGTTACGTACTTTGAGCGACCGCAATCGTCGCGAGAAGTGTTGGACTTAATGTCGCGCATGCTGGTACGCAACGCCTTGAATGAGCTCTGTGGTGAAGGCGTGTCCCCAAACTCACTGTGTGGAGTGGGCTGGGCAGAACTTTAGCCAAGAAGACAAGGTCCGGGTGGGCCTGGTGTCAAACCCAGAGTCCCTGCTGTCATCGTCGTTGTCGTGGCTTGGCCTCTCTGGCGAAGCACCGCCCCTTCCTACCCCTGATCCCGACTCGCGTGGGAAGAGCCTTGCGGACCTGTGGGTTGAGTTCCTGGTGAATGAAGCCGAAACATCCGCTGCCCCGGGCGCTGCAGCCGGCGCTGGTGCAGGAGGTCATGAGGCGGCAAGGGATTTCCCACATGCAGCAGGCGGCGCAGCTTCTTCTTCGGCTGTGGCTGCAGATGCTGGGCACAAGTGAGCAGCGTAGCGCAGGGAGGCAGGTAGTGTCAACATACTGTGTGAAAATGACGTGACAATAAATGCATGTCGCGTTGCTCGGTGCTGCAGCCCAACCTTCCGCATCTTGGATACTCGGTGTGCCTGCTTGGCACGACGGGAGGCCGCGTGCAGCGATTCTCAGGTCTACTAGCCACTCCAGTGCTGGTAGTTTGTGGGAAATGGTATGTGGATGTGGGCGGCGGGCCGCAGCTTTGTGTTTTTTTTTGCACTTCATCTGTCGTCCTTTGCGCTGTTGCACAGGCAACGACACTGTTGCAGGCGCTGAAGGACGGTGAAGAGGATGAGCATGTCCTCGTGCGCCTGATCGAGTCCGCACCTAGTATAGATCAGGTTGACGAGGTGCGGGGCGCTAGTGCATGTGCATGTTACCGCGCCGGGCTGGAGTGGCCTTCACTGGTTGGATGTGTGCAGGACGGTTGCACGGTGTTGCACCTTGCTGCAGCCGCTTCCATTCCTGTGGAGCTCCTGGGCAAGGTGCTGCAAGCGAGTGCCGATGATGCAGTCACGCTCATTGACCACGTACGTTGGATCGCGTGCCTTGCCCTCGCTCTGCTTGTGCTCCCCTGCTCACCTCTTCGTTCATTTTCTGCGGATTGTTGCTTCCATCACGGCGCGACAGGATGAGCGCCT
>Ga0213833_1001453_pt1 | contig 16928 bp, 6 predicted proteins | sample SWATP21_FD_160575 | JGI IMG/M metagenome (GOLD analysis project Ga0213833, IMG submission 160575) | Coastal seawater microbial communities from Marineland, Florida, United States - SWA TP2 #1 | ecosystem: Environmental > Aquatic > Marine > Coastal | place: USA: Florida | collected 2016-08-14
GTTTTCTCTCTCTCCCCCCCCCCCCCCCCCTCCCCCTCTTTCCCCTGCCATCCACATTGTGTCGGTGATGTCACACTACTTTCAGTTGAACTTGTTCAACGCTTCCACGGACTGGGTAGTGGGCGACAATGCCTCGGGCATGGTGACGCCGCCACTGTCTGGACACGGCAGCGGCGCGGTGCAGACACCCGCCACCAGTCTGGGCTTCACGTCTGGCAGCGCTGTAGGAAACGGCACGCCGTCACACCGATCCCCCATCGAGCGTGCACGCATGGAGTTCGAAGCCGCCGCGGTCGCTGCTGCACAGTCTCGCTACGCGAAGACCGGCTCGAACGTCGTGCTCATCGAGTGCAAGATCACGATTTGCAAGATCCTGGGATGGCTGATGGCGCTGCGCCTGGACTACCAAATGTCCGGCATGTTGCACCTGTTCTACTCCAACTCCGACCTGTTCCTGCCGCCGCGTCAACAGCTCAAGGATGTGTCCCTGCGCGCCCTTTCCAAGACTCGGCCCCGGTTGGACACACAGGCCGCTGCGGCTGCGGCGGGCGTCATTCACGGTGGTGTGGGACCGCGACGCAGGTCTCTTCCGACGCATGTGCACCACCTGACGTCGTTGCTGCACCCCCAGGCGAAAGTGGAGCCGCGGGGCAAGGGCGGGCTCACGCTGCACATGTTCGAGCAGGAGGCGCGGCGCATTACGTCGGAGACACAGCTGAGCATGCAGGGCATGTGCCCCAACCAAAACGTGGTGGGTGTGCTGCTGGACCTGATGATGTACGAGGACCAAGACCTCACGGCGATGGCCATTGAGCTGCTGGTGCTGCACTTCAACTCCTTCGCGCGCCTGAACAAGGCACTGAACTCGGTTCAGCTGCTGGTGTCGTCGGCCGCCATCGCCACGTATCGCCGTGTGGCGCAGATCCTGCCGCGGTTTCGGGTGCTGTGTGAAACCTCCGAGGTGTGGATGGGTGTGGAGACGTCAGACGACCTGCGAACAGGGCGGCAAGTGGTGCACATCCTGCACCTACTGGCGGACCTGATGTGGGTGACGGAGGAGGAGCAGCTGGCAGGTGCGATGAACATGGTGGACCCGGGCAGCACCCGCAACATGTTTTCGACGCCCGGCACCACCGCCACCACAACCCCCCAACGTGGCATGTCGTATCGCGGCGGCAACAACCTACGCCGAGCGGCCACCGCTGCAGGGCAATCGTCTCGCATGCTGTCGGGCGCGGCATCCTACCTCAATCTCCCTGACCTGCTAACCGGCTCCAAGTTCCTTGGCATCGACGGCGAGCGGCAGCACCTGATGCACAACATGGGCGTGTCCAAACTGGTCATGACCCTGCTGCAGAACGGCTACTCCATGCTGGTGAACCGGAAAAACGCGCGCCGTGCACGGCTGACCTTCGTCAAGTCCCTGTTCCACATCTTTTCCCACTGCTACCGCTTCCTGCGCACCTTTGTGTCGGGCATGCCGGAGCACCAAATCCACCTGGCGCCGGCGCGGGGGCTGTACGTGCACCTGCTCACCCACAACCTGCTGGGCCCAGAGTTGCTGGCCGACATCTTCACGGACCACTTCGCGCTGTGCCGTGAAGCCAAGGGCGCCTTCCTGCGCATTGTTGTCGACCACATCGAGACGCTGGCCAAGAGCAGCCGCAAGCGCAACCACCAACGCGCCAACCGCGCCATGGGCATGCCCCAACAGGGGCTAGCGTCTGCGAAAAGCGGCAGCAAAAAGGGCGCTGGTGCCAGTGGCGGCGCAGCTTGGGGTACTGGTGCCACGTCCACGAGTGCAGGCATGCCGGCAGCTGTGCCGAGCATCAGCAGTTCCACCACCGCCACCGCCACCAGCACCGGCACACAGGGCCTGCCAGCCTCGGATGGTGGCACTGCAGGTGCCACGCCTTCCGCCACAGCGACGACGAAGGCGGGAACAACTTCGGACGCCCTCCATCCCTCCACAGCAACACCACGCACAGAAGCGCCTGCACCAGCGGGAGCGTCACGGCTGCCAAGCCCCTTGTCCGCACCGGGTCTGGCGAGTGTGGGCAGTGTGTACAGCAAGCCGTCCAACACGTTGGTGCCGGGTTTGTTGGCCCCGTTGGAGGCTGTACTGCGAGTGGTGACACCAGAAGGACCTCGGTGCGTGATGCACGTTTGGCGTGTGGGGGTGGATGGGTGTAGAGATGGATGGGTGTGTGGGCGTGGATGGGTGTGTGGGGGTGGATGGGTGTGTGGGTGTAGATGGGTGGGTGTGTGGCAGAATCGTGTTCACCCTCCCTACGTAACGGGTCGTTCTCAGGCACATTCTTAGCAACCAAGTCAAGGTTCTTCGGCTGCTTCAGGAAAAGCAAAGCACGGTCATGCCACTGATGATCGACTCTGTGCCGGGGCTGGCAAGGCTGATTCGATTGTGCGAGGCGGACGGGGCAACGGAGCGCCTTCGCGCAGCGTTTTTGCACCGGCGTCGCGCCCCGTCCCATCCGAGTGAGAGTGTACAAGAGACGCAGCAGGTGTTGCTGCGCAGCACAAGTTCCAGATTTGGGACGTCGTTTTTCATGCAGCACCAGTCGTCGTCGCGTAATCTGCGTCGCGGCGCGTCTGTGCACTCGGTTCGGGGCACGGAACCCACCACTGTGTTCGACCGTCCGAGCACCGATCCTGTTGCAAAGGTGGGTGGCACTGGGCGCGCAGTGGTTGTTGTTGCTGTGTGTGTGACTCGTTTCTAACGTGGTGTGTTGCCAACGGCTTGCTGCGGCGCCGTATTGCTGATGTGCTGCGTGTGTGATGTCAGGACCTTCGAGATGAGTTTGAACCGGACGACCTGTTGTACTTCTTCCGCCTGCTCTCTGTCCTGACCAAGTGTGCCGGTGGCCAAAACAGCCACACGGAGTCCAGTCTCCAGTACATCCTGCCGCTGGAGAACTGCACACGCGCACTCACCCACCCACAAATCCCCTTGCCGTTGAAGGCGGTGCTGCTTGACCTGACGGTGGAGGTGTGGCTGGTGACCCAAATTCGGCTGGAACAAATCCGGTACCACGAGCCGCTGCTTCGATTCTGGGGCAACGAGTTCACATCCGTGGTGAGGCGATTCGCCAGTCGACCCAAGGTGGCCAAAGCCAAGTCCGACGCCAGTGGTGCACCGCATCACCACCATCCCCATCACCACCACCACCACCATCACCACCACCACCACCACCACCAAGCCTCGTTCCTGAACGATCCCCTGACGGCGGTGGCGGAGGATGGTGAGGACAGCGACGCTTCTGACGGGTCTAGCTCTTCGAGCGACACCGATGGCGCCCTTGGTGATCATTCCCGCGTGGCGCACTCCCTGCGCACCAACGGTCGCTCAACATTAGGCGCCACGCTGGGTGGCATGGACGCCACTGGCAGGCGCAGAGGCAACAAGAACGCCGTTGGCGGTGGTGGTGGTGGTGGCGGCGGCGGCGGCGCGACGACGACGCCACCGTCGCTCTCGACCACCCTCGACACGGTGACGCAAGAGTGGAGGGCCGGGCACGCCGTCAACCTGGTGTACGTGTTTGAACACCTGCTGCCCGCGCTGGGGACGTTCCTGGTGATTCACTGCGACTCGCGCGTGCTACCGGACGGCTGCGTGCGGTCGCTCAAGCGCGTGTTCAACGGCCTGACGGAGTGGGCCAAGCACGAAACCACGCGCAAGCACCTGATGGTGGAGGAACGCGAGGCCATGCTGGTGGCCATCCAGCTGCTCAAGGCCACACCCGCGCTGGCCGGCTTCACGTCGCGAGCGTCGTCATCCGTGGCGAACCTGGCACAGGCCATGAACCTGGGCAACACCCAAGGCGTCCTGGCGATTGTGGCGGCGGCTGCGCAAGCCGAGGCGCACGCAGGGATGATGGGTGGTGTCGCCACGACGGGTATGGTGGGTGGTGGCCTCGGTCTGACGCCCACGCACGCGAATGTCGGCGGCAGCGGCGGCGGCGGCGGCGACGATGGCGTTGGTGACTCTGGCGCGAACGTTGCACTGCTACTGTCCGACGGACGATCACAACGGCAGCGCAGCAGGAGCAGCAGTGGTGGCGGTGATGAGGCGCCGGATGGCGCCGCACGTGGCAGCGGCAACGGCGGTGGCAGTGGCCACTCCTCACCTCATAACTGGCTGTCGGGGCGCAACCACGGCAGCCACCACCACCTTCACGGCGTGAACTTGCACCACTCGCTGAGTGTGCGCAGTGTGCACAGCGTGCATGGCAGCGGCGGCGAGCATGCCGGCAGCAAGTACAGGCGCAGCGACGCGGAGTACATTGTCGAGGGCTTCAACCGCTTCCTCACTGCGGTGCAGGAGTCTCCGATGCTGCAAGACACCCTCAAGGCCGAGCAGGACAAGCTGGTGGCGGCGTTCGTCCAAGCGCGGGCTGTGGTGTGCACGCTGGGCAACAACGTGGAGGAGGTCATTTCGGAAATGGTGCGTGCGGTGCAACAGGACATGTCCGCCCGGAACGACGACCTGGCCGCCGGCCCTGGCTCCTCCGTCGTCACACGCGCACGCCGCCGCAGTGGGGCCTTCCCCGAGCGTAAATCGTCCTTGCCACACAGCGTCGGCGCCGGTGCCGGTGCCGGTGGTGGCGGTGTTGGTGGTGGCGGTGTAGGTGGCACGGGTCCAGCCATCCGGCGGCGCCGCTCCTCTGTCAAGGTGCAGCCGTTCATGCCCCGCACGCTGTCGGGGACGTTCCTTCCACGAACCGGCTCGGGTGTGAGTGTGTTCAGCACAGACGGCGGGACCTCGGTGCATGGCGGTGGTGGTGACGGTGGTGTCAAGCTCCCACTCCTGTGCAACGTGGATCTGTCGTTCGAAGACGTCATCTCCCGCGCCATTTTCTACGTGCGCAGCCACAACACACACCGCACACACATCCACATCGGGCACACCACGTCGTCAGGCGAGCAAAGCAGCCAGCTGCGCTCCATCTTCCGCCTGTTCCGCAGCGTGTTGGAGCTGCCTGAAACGCCGGAGGGCCTGGCGCTTCTGCAGCGACGCCTCACCAACCTCGGCGCCGTCAAGATGATCTACGAGCAGATGTGCAAGCCGCCCAAGGACCTGGAGGTGTACGTGGACCTGCTGGAAACCGCCATTTGCCTGCTGCGCGGCGGCAACATCCACGTGCAAAACCAGTTCCTGGAGCACCTCCGCGTCTCCCACAAGGCACTGGACGTCATGCTGCGCGAGATGCGGCTGGCCTCCAAGTGGCTGCGGGACGCCTCGACGTCCGTGTCTGCCGGCAGCGGCGGCAGCATCGCGTTGCTGTTGGGGGTGCAGGTGGAGCTGTCCGACAGCGCCGACGCTGGCGACGCCCCCAACGGCTCGTCGCTGTCGAAGAGCGTCACGCGACCGCGCACGGTCGAGATCGCGACGGTGCTGCACCTGATCCAGGTGCTGTGCGAGGGCCACAACCTGGCCATGCAGAACTTTTTGCGCACGCAGGGTGGCAAGGGTCGCGCCAGCAACCTGGTGGCGGAGGCTGTGGTGGTGCTGCACGACCTGGCGCCGCACCTAACGGCCACCGGGCCGCCGTTGATTCCGTTGGCCATCCAGGCGCTGGACACGTTGATCGAGCTGGTGCAGGGGCCGTGCCCTGACAACCAGATGGAGCTGGTGACGCACAAGTTTGTGGAGGTGGTGGGCGGCATCGTGGAGGGGGGCTGCGGCGCCGGCAGCATGGTGGGGAAGGAACTGCAGCAGAAGTGCATGCTGGCGCTGACGTCGCTGTTTGAGGGCCGTCGCGACCGCGCAATCCACCACCGCGTGGCGTCGCTGCTGAACACGCAGACGCTGAAGGAGACGATGACGGCGGTGTTCCTGGACTTCAAGGCCACCCACGTCAACTACTGCGACGAGGCGTTCCTGCAGGTGTTCAACACCGAGTTTGGTGTGACGGACGTGTCCGCCACCGACGCCGAGCGTGAGGACAAGGTCGTCATCGAAACCGGGTTTGCCGTCTTCATCCTGTTCTCCTACCTCGCGGAGGTGGATTGGGACATGGCCGCGGAGGTGGAGGGCACGGTGGCCCAGTCTGCCGACGAGGCCGCCGCGTTTCGATTTTTCCGCAAGCACACGGCGAGTGTGGAGATCGTGCGAGACCGGGAGCTGGAGCGGTTCCTGTTCCCCATCCCGCCCATGTGTGCGCACCTCACGGAAACCACAAAGGACCGCCTGAAGTGGAACTTCAACCGCGACAGCGCCGCGACCAAGATCGAGGGGCTGTTCAGCGCCACCGGCGGGCTGCTGGGCGAGATGAGGCACCAGCAGCGGCTGTACAACCGCCTGCGGCGCGTGTCGTGCTTTGGGTGGATGTACCACCGCCGCCACCTGTGGATCGACGTCGCGTTTTTCCTGGCGGTGCTCATCAACCTGTTGGTGCTGGGGTGCTACGCAGCGGAGGGTCCCGACGGCCAGGGCGCCGTGACGTGCTCGGACGAGCTGCTGCGCGTCAGTATGGGCGTGTCGGTGTACAGCATCATCCAAGGGCTGGGCATCCTGCAGCTGGTGGTGGCGGTGATCATCCTTGTGGCGTACATCATGGATTTTGGCACCCTCACCGCCAACCGTGCCATGAGCCAGCGCACACCCGGTAGTCAGGGTGCCACAGCCGGGGTGCTCGGCATGCACCTGCCGGCCACACACTCACCGGATGAGGACTATGACGACGTGACGCTGGACGATGTGTTGCTGCATCGGCTGTCGCCCAACACGCACCGCCAGCGTTCGTGCATGGCCCGTGCGTATCGTGCGCTGTGCAAGGCTGGGTACCGCTTGATGTGGTTGTCGTACCTGTGGCGCTCGTACCGCATGCTGTACAGCACCATTTACGTGGTCATGTGCGTGCTGGGCCTGTCCCTGCACCACTTTTTCTTCTCCTTTTGCCTCATGGACCTCGCGACACGGTACGAGGAGCTCATCATCGTGCTCAAGTCCGTCATCCGACCCAAAAAGGCCCTGGCACTGACCGGCATGCTGTTCTTGGTGTGGGAGTACTGGTTTGCCATCATCGGCTTCGCGTTCTTTCGTGAGTCGTACGACCCTGGATTGGACTGCAACGACGTGGGGTGCACGACGCAGTGCTCGAGCCTGTTTGTGTGCCTCTTCACCACCTTCGACCAGGGGTTCAAGAACGATGGTGGCGTGGGAGGGTACTTGGAGAGCAACCTGTACACTGTGGGGGACGGCACGGCGGCCAAGTGGACGTGGTTTTCGCGCCTGGTGTATGATTCGCTGTTCAACATCATCTTGCTGACAGTGCTGCTGAATATCGGTGCGTTTGGTGCTGCGGGGTGGTGGTGGTGGTGGGTCCTTTGTCTCACCAGAAAGTGCCTGGTGCTGTGTGGATGATCCGACGTGGTTTTGTGTTGCGGCCACACCCCCCTTTGTGCTGTAATGTGCACAGTTTTCGGTATCATTATCGACACGTTTGCCGAGTTGCGAGAGCACAAGACACGCAAGGAAGAGGACATGCAAAACGTGTGCTTCATTTGCAACATCGAGCGCCCAGAGTTTGATCGCCAGGGCAACGGGTTTGAACACCACATCCACAACGATCACTGGGCATGGAATTACATCAACCTGATGGCGTACGTGACGGGGTTTCGTGTGTTGGTCCCATTCATGTTGGCCTGGGTTCGTTTGCATTTTGGCTGACCACCTCGACCCCCTCGTTGCAACAGGCACTTGCTGCTGAAACCCTCCACGGAGCTGTCAGGTGTGGAAGACTACCTCTTGCGCCTCATTCGCCGCGACGACCTGTCCTTCCTCCCCCTCCAACGCGCTCTCGTGCTCCAGCACGTCACCGCCGGCGGCGGCGGCGGCGGCGGCGGAGTGGGTGGTGGCATGGGTGGTGGCATGGGGTCACTGGCGTCGCGGGTGTACGGACTGGGCTTGGGAGCCGGGGGCGGGCATGGTGACCTCCACCGCGGCGCCCGACCCATGTACGGGGTGCCACCGGGTGCGCCGGCTGCTTCTGCAGCAGCTGCCGCCCACGCCGCCCACGCCGCCGGCTTGCACCATCACGCCGCCGCCGCCGCGCCGCCGCCGTTTGGAGGACCCAGTGGTGCCTCCGTCCCACCACCGGTGGGCGGGGTGTCCGTCCGGAGCAGTGGCGCCGAGTCCTACGTGCACGGCATGGCGCCACACCACCCGTTGTCGTACAACGCCGGTGCCGTTGCGGGGGGCGGCATTGTGGGTGAGTTTGGGCCGGAGGCGTCCGTGATGTCGTCTGCCGCGGGAACCAGCGTCGCCGCTAGCTTGGGTGAGCCGTTCACGCCGTATCACCATGGCCAAGACATGTGGATGCGCTAGTGTGAAGGCACTGCACTCATCAGGGAGGACGCATCGGCGTTGGGGTCGCTGTCAGTGGCCAGTGGTGGTCGCTGGAAGACAGTGGTGGCTGTTTGTCGTCATCGCTGTTGTTACTGTTGTATTGTTTGATATTGTCTTGGGTTTGTATGTGCCTGCGGGAGGAGGGATGATGGGATGACGAAGATGGTAGGATTCGCGTGTTTGTTTCGTTATTTGTTTTGTGCTTCTGCGACTGGCCCCTGCCGAAACCCTCGGCTCATGCATCTGCATTATGCATCTGCACGTTGGTTTCGTGCTGGTACAATGGTGTGCATTGGGTATTTTCCAACGTGCACTGTGGGGCTTCCGCTTTTCTTCGTTGCGGCGAGCTTGCTGTGTGCAGGTGCGGTGATTGAATCGCCCGCGCCATCGTAACACACGGCAGTCGCTCGCTCCGCACTTTTCTGTGCTGCATGCTCACTGGTTGCACCCGTTTTATCCCACACAAACCACCAAAGCGTCTGTTTCTGTTTGCGTTGTGGTGGAGCACGCTGGCATCTTTCACAAACGAACACACCGCCACAACATCCTGCTTCACACATGCCCCCACGACTACCCCTATCCCCGACGCTTCGACAAGCGCCACGAGTCTGGCGGGTTGAACCTGTCGTACAACGGCTCGATGCGCTCCATTCTCTTGCGCTTCGTCATGTGCTTCGGGTCCGCCTTGGCGTAGAAGCGAGGCGCCAGTTCCACCAGCCAGCGCGGGTCAATGGCCATGCACGAGCGCATGTACTCCTTGGTGGTCAACACCAGCTCGTGGTAGATGACCCACTCGGGCTGGCGATTGAACAGAGACGACGCGGGGTGCACATACACGGTTTGCCCTTCCACCATGGTGCGATAGCCTTCGGTGGGGTCCTTGCGAGCGGCTTGTGTGAAGAAACCCGCAGTGATAGCCTTGCGGACGCGGTCGTACCTGACATAACAACGGAAACAACAACCCAACACAGGCACGTGCGCGGGGTTGGCGTTACACACTGCCGATGACACATGCAAACCACCACACACCGCCACCGCCACAGCCACAGCACACACAAGTATGCCACGTACCGACGACCGGCAGAAACAACGTCCAGCTTGAAGCGGTCCATGATGCCAAGCAGCTGCTTGCGAATGTCCTGCGCACGGCGCATCGCGCGGCTCTGGATGAAGTTTTCGTAGCACCAGGCGTTGGAGAACTTGGAATTCTTCCACGCCTCGTACACTGCGAGTAGCGTCAGGTGGTCGCCCTCGGGCTGGAAGAAGCGGCTCTTCTTTTGGTCGGCCTGCGCCTGCTTTTCCTTGGGGCGGTAGAACACGTTCTCCACCGACAGCATGGCGACCACGGTCAGCACCTCGTCACTGCACTTCTTGTCGACGGACGTCAGCAGGATCTTGGACAGCGACGGCTCCAACGGAAACTCTGCCATCTTGCGCCCCAGCCGCGTCAACAGCCCCTCCTCGTCCAGCGCACCCAGCGCATACAGCGCCTCCATGGCGGACACAAACACCTGGATGGGCGGCGGGTCCATGAAGTCAAAGTGCAGCAGGTCGTTGATGCCCATGGCCTTCAGCTGCAGCACGACGCTCGACAGGTTGCTGCGCTGGATCTCGGGCACGCTGTTCGGCAGCATCTCCGACTTGTACGCCGCCTCGGTGTACAGCCGGTAGCACTTGCCGGGGCCGGTTCGGCCGGCACGGCCCGCGCGTTGGTTCGCGGACGCCTGCGAGATGGGAACCACCACCAGCGAGTCCATGCCCACCTTGGGGTTGAACACCTTCTGCTTGCAGAACCCCGGGTCCACCACGTAGTAGATGCCGTCGATGGTCAAACTGGCCTCGGCGATGTTCGTCGCGATGACGACCTTGCGCGCGAACCGCGGCGCCGGCTCGAAGATGCGGCTCTGCATTTCCGCTGGCAGCGCGCCGTACACGGGCAGGATGATGAGCTCGGGGATGTTCTTCGTGCCCAGGCCCTTCATGCGCTGGTACAGGATCTCGCACGCCGTGTCAATCTCCTCCTGACCCGTGAGGAACAGCAGGATGTCGCCCGCGGCCTCCGACAGGTGGATCTGCATCACCGTGATCAGCGCCGCGTCGACGTAGTCCGTCTCGGGGTCCTTGGTGTACAGCACCTCGACCTTGAAGGTGCGCCCGGGGATGGAGAAGATGGGGCAGCCGAAGAAGTACGCCGAGAACTTTTCGGCGTTCAACGTCGCGGACGTCACCACCAGGCGCAGGTCCTTGCGCTTCTTCACCAGCGCCTTGAGCAGCCCAAACAGCACGTCGGTGTGGATGGTGCGCTCGTGCGCCTCGTCCAGCACAATCACGCTGTACTTGGTCAGGTTGCGGTCCATCAGGTACTCCCGCATGAGCATTCCGTCCGTCATGTACTTGATCTTGGTTTCTGGCGAGGTGCAGTCCTCAAACCGGATCGAGTACCCCACCTCCTGCCCCAACCGGCACCCGTACTCCTCCGCCACCCGCTTCGCCACTGACATGGCGGCCACACGCCGCGGCTGTGTGCACCCCAGCATGCCGCGGTCCAAAAACCCGGCCTCCGCCATGTACTGCGTCATCTGTGTGGTCTTGCCGCTGCCGGTTTCGCCAATCACCACCAGCACCTGGTACTTCGCGAACGCCTCCATGAGCTCCGACTTGAGGGTGAAGATGGGCAGGCTCTCGCGCTGCTCGCGGATGCTCAACTTGGACCGCTGGCCACGGCCCACGGCCTTGGTATACCCCGTCCCGATCTTCCACTCCGCCACATCCGCCGACTGCCCGACGTTGGCCAGCTCTGACGCAAAGTGGCGCTCACCCGCCTCCGGCATGGGGTCGTTCCACGGCCGCGCCAGGTCCTTCGGGATGTTCTCCAACAGCTCCCGGCGCTGCTGCTCCTTCAACTCGCGCCGCTCCTTCGCCAGCGCGGACTGGGTCATCGCCGCCCGCTGCATGCTGCCGTCGGGGTTCTTCACCACCTTGATGGGGCTCATGTCGCGGCTGAGACGGGTCTGGCCCGCCAAAAACGGCGGCTCCTCGTCCTTCAACTCGATCTCCACCGCCTCCTCGGTCTCCTCAAAGTGCAGCAGCCCGTGCTCGTCGTCGAACGTCGGGTACTCCTCCGGCGCCAGCACGCCACTGTTGATCAACCGCTGCTGCTCCCACCGCTCCTGGCTGCTGGGCCGCGTCAACCCCCGCCGTTGCCGCATGGCCGCCTCCTCGTCGTCGCTGCTGTCGTCCGCCGCCGCCAACGCCGCCTTCAATGCCTCGGGGTTGCTGGAGTTTCGCGCTGCCAGCTCACGAGCGGCGGCCGCGGCGCGCTGTTGGCGCGCCGGCAACAAGTCCTCGCCTGTCTCCTGGTCCACGTCCTTCATGCTGAGGCTCAGCTTGGCGCCGGTGACGGAGATGACCTTCACCTTCACCTGCTGGCCACGCTCAAGGGCGTCCTTGGGCGTGGTGAGGCGACTGCGGTCGCCTGGTTTGCGCTTGGGGTTGGGGATGAGGGATACGTGGCACAGACCTTCCACGCCACGGTAGCCGTCCAGCTCAATGAACACGCCAAAGTCGCGCACCTTGCTCACCTTGCCGTTGTAGATGCCGTAGAGCGTGGGGCTCGACGAGTCGCCGCCCTTGCCCTTGCCCTTGCCCTTGCCCTTCCCTGCCGCGTCGCGTGACGTGGACGACGGCTTGTCACTCCACCTGGAGCGCCTGTGGGGTGAACGGGAGTGGGTGCGGCTGCGGCTTCGCCCGCCACGATCCCGACGCGACCGCTTGCGACCGCGGCTGCGATCCCGACTGCGGCTGCGACCACCACTGCGGCCACGGCCACGGCGACTGCGACCACGACTACGGCTACGGCTGCGACTGCGACTGCGGCGCCGCCGCCGCCCACGCTGGCGGTCTGGAGAAGCGGATCGAGACCGGCTCCTTGATCGCCGTCGCAACAGTCCTGTGCCCGCCGCAGCACCTGCACCTGCACCTGCACCTGCGCCCGCGCCTGCGCCCGCGCCTGCGCCCGCACCTGCGCCTGTCCGTGATGCAGATGCAACACCACGACTCGAGGGTGGCGGTGAGACCGCACCCACGTTGTCCTCGTCGTCGCGGTTGGGAATGGCGAGGCCGGGGAAGGCCGCTGACTTCTCGTCGCGTGCAGGTCCAGCCCGTGGGCCTGACGTCCCAGCACCAGCGGCACCCGCCGCACCCGCGCCACCAGCAGATGCAGAGCCTTTGTGTACTTCACGCAGGAGCTGTCCAATGAACGAGTCATCGAACGTCGCCCCTGCCTCCGCAAGAGCCGCCGCAAACGCCTCGGGTGTGGAGTGCTCCTTCGCAAGGTGGATGATGAACTCAGCCAGGTCCTTACTGCCCATGCCCATCGCCGACTCCAGCATCGTGCACACCTTCGCTACCAGCTGCATCTCCTGCAGCTTCTTGATGGTGTCCATGGTGGCCGTCTGCTTCCACACACGGGCAGACGACTGCCGGCCGATCGTGTGCAGGCGGTGTGTGCTTGGGGTGGAGCGTTCAACATAAATTTATGCGCTGTGGTATGATGAATACATGTATTTTGAGTAGCTTGTCACATGTTTTTGGTGTGTGCACTGCTCTGGCGAGCAGCCTTTCCGTCACACTCAGTTGCCGCAGAGTCCTGCTTGGGCAGTTGGTCACAGCTGCAGCAAGTCGAAGCAGCGTGAAACAAACCACGTGGTGTGGTGTGGGTGGAGTTGAGGCGTGTAGTGGCGCCGTTTCGATCACAAGCGACAGCATAATTGGCTGTCAGCGTCGACGGCCTGCCTTGACTCTGTTGGCATGAGTGACGACCTGTATGAACGGCTTAATGACACGGGCCATTCCGATTTGCTGCCAACTGGCACAACGGTTCGTCAGTAGTGCAAAACTTCCCTTGTTGATGTGCTATGATGCTGCTGTAGCCACCACACACCCCCGTGCCAACCTCTGCCGACACTTCTCGTGTGTTGCACCTGTGCATTGTCCATCGATGCCCTTGTGTCCAGGCGTTCCCCTCCACTGCCCGTGCCCCTCGCATTTTCTGGGCTGTAGTTGCGTTTGTTTGTGTTCTGTTTCCAGTCCTTCTTGGCGCTGGGACTTTCTCCTCAGGGTCTGCGGGCACTGCCTTGGTTGTGCTGTCGTTGTTGATTCTGTACGTCTTGCATGCTGTCTGCGTGCTTGCAGTGCGCTGTGTGGCGGAGTTCAGAGTATTTCGCATCACTGAACCACTGACATGATGTGGGTCGACTTGTGTGTGGTTTTGTGTCGTGTTGCAGAGTGGGGGGAGTGGGTGGGGCGTATTGGCTCAAACGCAACCACGTGGCAGCACACGACAGAACAGTCCGACAGGGCGCATGCCTTGAGGGCGTGTTTGTCTTCCCTGATGGACAGGTGCGTTCTATTTGTTTTGTTTTTCACCTTGCTTCAACGATGTCGCGTTGTGTTCACGGTCGGCTGTTTGTTCCGCGGCTGTGTCAAGCGTGTGCAGCTCTGCGTGAGGTATCAGCACCTGTTCACGGAGACGAATGCTATGATCAAGCCTGCACTGCTTGGCAAGGTGTGTGCAATTGCCCGTAGCTCGGATGAATACCGCGTTCTAGCCGTGACAATGGTGCATGCCGGTGCTGGCTCCTGTCGCTCGCCGCAGGCTGACGTTGAGATCAAGTTTTCCTGGTCACGCTGTGGTCGGATTTCCTTCCTGCGGTGCGTGTGTGGTTGTGCCTGGGAGCCTGGTTTGTTTTCGTCCTGCTACTGCCTTGTATGTTGCTACAGTGCTGCTGCTGTGCATTGCCTTTTACTGACCTCCTTGCTCGCCCTTGTGTTTGAGACGATATCAGGCTGCACTACATGGACGACACGGGCCGACAACAAATAATCAGGCTGCCGTCGACAGGGCTGTCCACGGACGTCATATCCATTGCTGCGGCTGTAAACGATGCCAAACTTGCAGCGCTCAAGCTAGAGTTCGAGCCACCTGTTGGTGTCGGTGGGCGCCCTTTGTTGTAGATCGAAGAGAGTTGCACTTGGGTGCGGGGTTACGTTGGGTCGATCGGTGACAGCGAGAGTCAGTGGTTGACGAAGTCGCTAAAGTGCTTGAAACTTGGAACGTCACACCAACGTAGCACAACATGGCGGAATCTTGCCCGAGCGTGTGTGGATTCACTTTGTGCTCGTATCCAGTGCTGCATTCCTTTGAGAGTCGCCTTGAGAGTTGCATACAGCTGTGCGTCGCGCTGTGTTGGGTTGGGGCCGCGCGCAATTGTTCCCGGGCGCATGCATTTCATGCACAAGAGTGGGACGCATTTGTTGACACCTGCCGTGCTCTCGCAGATACTCGTCCACCATGTGGTCTTCTCTCAAGCTTCCTCAGATAGCTGCGTGCCTGGGAAGCAGAGCAACATCAACACGGTGCGAGTGCTGAGCCTGCCGCTGTCTTGGTGCGCGTAACCTCACCCGTAGCATTCGCCCATCATCTGCACCCATCGACCATGCGCCTTGACAGTCGCCTCGCTTCAACTGCAGCCGCGCGCGCTGTTCGCCACTCCCCATCTGCCGCTGCGTTGCTGGCGCGCACGATGGGTGGTGGACTAGCAGCGTCTCTTGCTGTGTACGCCGCGGTGAACACGACTGACACGGCGCGCTGCGTGGAGGTGCGTTCGGCGTCGCCATGCCGGCTTGCACGCATTCGCAGCAAGCTGGTGCTGAGCAAGCTCCTGGTTGCTGCTGCGGCTGCTGCCACCGTTGCTGCTACCGCCCCGATTCGTGTGTGTGCGTGTGTGTGTGTGTGACACAACGCGGTTGTTGGGTGTGGCAGATCCACAAGCTCAAGAAGAGCATGTTTGGCAACTACGAGAACCGCATTCGACGACATGCCAACCCCGAGAAAGTGTTTGAGTACTTTGCGTCGGTGACGGGTGATGATGGAGAGGTGTACATGACACCTGAAGACTTTGTGAGAGCGGTGACGCCGTATAACCCGTGAGTTGGTTGTGTATGGCACACCACGCACGAAAAGTGAAGTGGGGGACAGCACCGTTGTCCCTTGTACTAACAACACCCGGGGTTGTGTTGGTGCAGGTACATTGACACGGAGGTTGGCTCTCGCAACCGCAAGTTTGACAGCTCTCGCAAGCAGTCCAAGCCCCCCACCCCCCAAGCGTTGGCTGAGTACACACAACTCCTGGCCGCTGCGCTTGAAGACGACAATGTGACGAAGGACGAGTTGGCCGGGGTACGCTTGCCTGCACTTTCGTGGGGGTGTGGGGTTGAGCGAGGGAGAGGGAGTGATGAGGGGTCTGCTTTGCGGTTGATCTCGATGCGGCTTGGCATATTGTCCCATGCCATTGTGTTCACTTACATCCGGGTGGTTGTGGCTTGCAGTTGAAAAAGGCGCGCGATCGACTCGGCATTGACGGCACCTCCCACTTGAGGTGTGTCCACGACTTGGGAGTCAGCGTGAAGGAATTCGACGCATTGGTGGGTCTTGACAGCCTGGTCTGGAGTGGTCCGCGGCGCATCCTCCTCACTTGGCACGCTGCGGTGTTGTTGTTCCCCGCGCGGAGCAAATGAACAGGTGGAAGAAAAAGGTGGTGCTCCACAGTCTCCGTTCTATCGACTGATTGACTCCAACGGGGACGGGCTGATTGACTACGGAGAATACGTGTTCTTCGTCACCGTGCTGAGTGGTACGACCCTTGACCTGTTCAGTAAACTGACTTGTCGTCTTTCACATGACTGAACTGACAACTCTCCTGCTGCTGCGCTGCTGCCATGCATGTCGTGTGTTTTCGCAGTCCCGCTTGAGCAATTTGCCATCGCGTTCCGCCTGTTTGATGTGAACGGCGACGGTGGCATCGACCGGCACGAGTTTGCAAAACTCATGCAGCTCATGCGCCATCAATCGAACCAAGTGCGTGTGTGATGTGATGTTTGTCACGCGTTTTCGCGTTGTGGATGTTTTACGCGCTACCCCCAATGTGCCTCAAGCCCATTGACATGCTGAGACTCTGTGATTCGCCTCACCTCCATCGTGTTGCTTGAATGTTATATTGGATACGATGCAACAGGGACGGCATGTGCGTGAAGGTTCCAGCTTGGTTGACCCAGACGACCGAGTCAAGCATGGTGGTTCATTCCCCGCGTTCTTTGGGAAGGCGGGTGCGTGTTGTGGTTGTATGGTGTCTGATGTCTGGATGTCTGTTGTGTCTGGATGTGGGATGATGCGTTGGCAGCTGGCTTGGTGGCCACTGCGCACCACCCACCCGGTGTGCGTCTGACGTGATGCCGATTCGTGTGCGTTGTCGATTCAGGTGACAAGAGCTTGACACTACAGGAGTTTAGCACCTTTGTGACGGCCCTCAAGGCCGCCATTCATGAGCATGAATTCAGATGTTGGGACCGTGACAACAACGGGTCCCTGTCCGCCGAGGAGTTTGGGATGTCGCTTGTGTCCTACGCCACTGTACGTGGGCATCACAACGCACGCAAGGACGTGTGTGTGTGTGTGTGTGTGTGTGTGTGTGTGTGTGTGTGTGTGTGTGTGTGTGTGTGT
>Ga0213833_1001456_pt1 | contig 16904 bp, 21 predicted proteins | sample SWATP21_FD_160575 | JGI IMG/M metagenome (GOLD analysis project Ga0213833, IMG submission 160575) | Coastal seawater microbial communities from Marineland, Florida, United States - SWA TP2 #1 | ecosystem: Environmental > Aquatic > Marine > Coastal | place: USA: Florida | collected 2016-08-14
TTCCCCTACTGCTTGAATACTCACTGCAGCGAAACACGCGCTGTTTGTAATGTCGTCACGTGGGTTGTGCTGCATCACAGTTTCTTTCGGTTCTGCAGTCCAGCTCCGGACTGGGTGCAAGCATGGTTTCCACAGCTCCCCACAACGATCCGTGAGGTTAACCAACGGTGCGGCAGGAAGTGCTAAGCGCTGTGCGCGTGTGCGTCTGTGTGCTCCGAGTCACCTCCTTGCGTACATGGCATGCAGGCCATGGTGTGACACCAGTTCCGTACTATCCACACCAATGATGTACAGCTTCGTTCAGCAGCGATACTGGAATGTGGGCTTCCTGCGGTATTTTACCGCCAATCAGGTGTGCGATGTGTATCTGCCGTGGTCGTGGCGGCCTTAGAGCAAAGCGATGTCTTTGCTATGAACTCGTTCTCCTCATGCTGAAGTATGGCACAGATCCCCAACTTTGTCCTGGCTGCACCCACGTTGCTCACCTCAGCACATGGTGCCGTGGTATTTGCCCGCCACCTTTGGTGGCCGTTGGTGCGCACATTGCAAGCATGTGCCTCGCAGTTGGGGGTTGGTTCGCTGTCTCTCGTACGTTGCCGTCTGATGTGCTGTTGTCTCGTCTTTGCTTTCACGTGTTGTGTGCTTGTGCTGGTACGATGTTTTTCTTTCTTTGGTTTCTCTGGGCCTGGTATGCTGCCCACCGCGACCGCCACATCTCGTGCCCTGCTGGCGTGGTGTAAGTTGGTTGGGTTGTCTCTACAGGGTGCCCGTGCTGTGAAAACACTGCGTGCAAAGAGCGGACGCAGGCAGGCGCAACCGCGGAATGCTGTACAACCTGATGAGCTGCCCAGCTCAGACCACACACCCCAAAGCCCCCTCGGTCTTCTCGCCGCGCCGTTTATGGTTCACTGGCTGGCCTTGAGTGTTGTGGCACTGTTGTGGATGCATGTCCAGGTGCGGGTGCGAGTGAGGGTGCGAGTGAGGGTGCGAGTGAGGGTGCAGCTGTGCTGTTTTTGTTCTTGTTGTTGTGTTCGCTCGCGGCAGCCTGGCCTGACTGGCACTATTTGCGGTTGCTCGCAGGTGGCCACTCGTTTCTTAGCTGCATGCCCTGCATTGTATGTTGGGCATGTGCAGTAGGCACTGCATGGTGGGTGCGGTTGCGTGGGTTCACCGTGTGTGTGATTGGTGCCCCCTGCGTAGGTACTGGGTCCTTGAAATGTTGTGGCACGGATCATCGCCACAGGCTAGTGTGATGAAAGTGTGTGCTGTGTTGTGGGTGAGTGTGTACTCCCTTCTGGGCAGTGTCCTGTTTTGTTGTGCCTACCCTTGGACGTAGACATGCATCGTCAGAGGGCGTATGTGTGCCGGAAACGCACTGGGATGTTTCATGAAAGCTGTTTCAGTTTTTTTCTTTCCTTTCCTTTGCGGCAAACGCATGAAACAAAAACAAGATCGACGTGCGCAACACATGCACTTCGTTTCGCCGCAATGCCAACGCAATATCTACATCAAAGCCAATCAAACCAATCGATCACATCATCACGCCACACCATACCACGCCACATCACGTCCCACACAATATCACATCGTCACATCATACGCATGGTACAGATGCTCACTCCCCGTCCTCCATGTCCCTCTTGCACCACCTCTTGATGCAGCGACTGTCGAGCGTCACCCCTCACGGGTGCAACTCGCGCGTCGTGAACCCCCCTTGGCCATCCAACTCCAGCGCCACTTCATGGAAAGGAACCAGAGTGAGGCGGTGTCCAACGGAGATGCACGTGATGTCCGCAGCCGCACACATGGTGTAGCAACGGGCTTCAAGTGCAACATCCAGCGCAGAGGTGGACTCATCCATCAATGCATAGGCAGGTCTGCCCACCGCACGTGACCACGCCCAAACCAAAAACATCAGCACAGCAACAGACACTCATCACCACACACACGCCCCCTCCCCTCACCTGTGGTAAAGCAACCGAATGAACGAGATGCGCTGCTGCTCGCCCACAGACAGCATGTCTTGCCAGACTTCCTCCGCATCCAAACCGCCCTTGCAGGCCAGGAGGTGACTCAAGTCAAGCTCTGTGAGCAGCTGCACGAGTCGCACATCACTGCCATCTTCATGGCGAGACTCGGCTGTGTGTGGGTACAGCAACTGGTCCCGCAGCGAGCCCTGTTTCCAGCAACACAAAGAAAGCACACGTAAGTGGAACACAGAGCAGGAACACACGGCAGACTGGTGTCGGCAGAACACACAGCAGCTCACGCAGCTTCACCATAACCGTGCACGTACCGCAACGAGATACGGGCGCTGGGGAATGACAAACAACCCGCCACGCCCAGTCTTTTGGGGACACGCGATGGTTCCCGTTTCAATGGGCCACAGGCCACAGATCAGGCGGAGCACCGACGACTTGCCGCTGCCAGAAGGTCCCATGATGCTGTCGGCACAAACACAAGCACAGGCACCCACGACGAAGACGAAAGAAGCCGGATGAGATGACCAGGTGATGGGAAAAGCAGCGCAGCAACACGGACGACAAGGGGGAAAGGATGAGTGGGTGAGGATGAGTGGGTGAGGGGGGTGACTACATACAGGGTGTTCTTGCCCCGTGGAACGCAGAACGACAAGTCCTTGAACAACACTTCGCCCGTGGGGGTGCGACAGTGCACGCCGGTTACTTCCACCTCCCGTGAATCCGTCCACTGTTGGTCCTTCGTAAAGCTCTCATACAGGTCACTGCAAAAAGGCAGCAAGCCGCATGTGCCATGACGTTTCATGAACACCAGACCGTTGCACCACACAAAGCATGGGCAGTTGTTAGTCACGACGAGCGCTCAAGCAGCGAGCATCGGCGTCGCATGGTGCGCTGCGCAAAGACGTACGACATGCGTTGCACACTGTCCAGCATGTGTCCCACACGGTGGCCATACCCTGCCACTGTCGCAATTCCGGTGACATAGCTCGCGAGCTGCAACAGGGGAACAAGGCACTGTCAGCTGAGACGGGTGGTGGTGCATGCGTCTCGTGTGCGACATACCACGTCCAGCTGCGATGAGAACGTGACAAGCAAGGTGCCAAACGTGATGAAGGCACCTTCGCTCACAGCGTGGCCCGCGATGGTGTGGTTCTCGAATACAAGAACGGAAATGGCGCCATACACAATCAGCACGCCGGCATACACAGTCAGCTTGGAGATGAAATACGCAGGGAACTGGGTCCACACCAGCTTGAAGCCCCACTGCAGACAGAAGAAAGCAAAGCAACAACAAAAATGCAAGGAACACACACGATGTAAGCATGTAAGCATGTCATGCAAGACAAACAAACTGGTATGCTTGTCACACCTTCAAGGCTTCTCCAAACCGCATGTCAGCTGTGATCCACTCCTTGTGCTGCCCTCCATAAAACGTGATACTTTCGCAAAACTCGCGCATGCGCACATGTGTGCGTCGATAATCACCTTCCTGTTTGTGTGTGTGGGCAAACACACACAACGAGCATGCACAACCCAAAGCACCGCCTGATGATGAAACCAAAGCCCATGTCGCACAACACAGAGGGGGGAGAGAGGTGGGGTGGGGGGGTTCAGCACACACCTTCATGTTCTGCACGTAGGTCACAGGAACGATCTTGCGAGAAGCGAAAAAGGTAAGTACCATCATGAGGAGACTGAACGCTGCCACAAGCATCAGCGGGACAGCTCCAAACACAACCGACTTGTACAGGGCAATGCCCAATGTGATGAGCGTTTGAATAATGGAGACGCTGTTGCTCGTGAGGCCACCACCAAAGATCAGGCCCCCAAACCCAGACGCAAGGGAGCGGCAATCTGCTGCAATCCGCTGGTCCATGTTGTCAAGCTGCGGGGCGATGTGGTTGCAGCCAAACAATGTCTGGGCAACAAGAGACAGGCGGAACATCCACATGCAGCAAAACAACAACAACACGGCGCAGAAATGAGACTCGGCGAAACGGGGATTTGCCGATCGTCATGCATGTACCTGCTTGCGAAAGTACATGTTTTGGGCCTCTCGCACCATTGCCTTGTACCAATCTGTCGTGCACACAGCGCGGCGTGAGATGATATGCGTTCCATGCACGTCGACAGCGAGGCAAGAACGCACACAGCGTCACCATCTTCCCAAGCCAGACGCCCCAATTCACGAGAACGCAGTACCCCAAGAGAATCAGAACCGCGATCAACAACTTCTCGTACGCCAACCCGGTGTCTCCAAACAGCAAGGCCTGGGAGCATCGCACAACGCAACACACACGCATTGCTCGTCTCCTTGAGCCACGAACAGCCTAGCAACCTCGCACTCGGAGACACTGACACACGCGCGCACGAACAGCAGCCCGGTACAACCAAAACGACGCACCTCATAAATCGGCCCCGCCAGGTACGCCAGCTGGATTTGGACCCAAGACGACGCAACCATGACACCAACGAGCCACACGGCCACGCCCACCGGCTTTGAAATGATATGGGGGAACCCCAGCTTGATCATCACTGCCAAGCGCTTGATGAGCACCCGGTTGAACTTCATGTTCTTGCCTTCACCCTGGTCCCCGGTCAGCCCAAACCCACCCGCCACTTCCCGCACCACATCTTGGTCTTCCTCCCCATCCTCTCCCGTTTTTCTCTCCGTCTTGACGCCGAAACTGTTGCGCGCAGCGCCGCCGCCGCCCGACACAGCGGACGGGGCAGACGTGACGGACAGGCGCGCCACGGCACGACGGCGGGGCGCCGCGCCGTCACTGTACACCGCACTGGCGCTCTCCTCCACGGCCGCGTCTCCCCCCTGCAACGCACTGGCGTCGAGCTCCTCCACCGTGGCAAACGTGGCGCCGCCGTTGCCATCGAACAGCAGCATGTCCTTGTGGAAGGGGATGACGGAGGGGCGGTGGGCCACAGAAATGGGGGTGATGCCCTGCCGCAGCGCCAGCGTCATGACCAACTCCTGCATGTCCACGTCCAGGGCGCTGGTGGCCTCGTCCATCAACGCATACTTTGGCTTGTGGTACAGCATGCGCGCAAACCCCAATCGTTGCTGCTCACCGACGCTGAGCATGGAGTCCCACTCCTCCACCGCATCCAGACCCTCCGGTCGAGTCAGCAGGTGCCCCAACCGCATCGTTTCGATCAGCTGCACGATCTCTGCGTCGCCCACAGTTTGCTCCTCCGCGGAGTGGGGGTACAACACCTGGTCCCGCAGGGTACCTTCCGTGATGTACGGCCGTTGCGGAACGAAAAACGTGCCGCCAGAAGAGGGGACGATGGGGCGGAACAACCGGCCGTTTTCGATGGGCCACAGCCCAGCCACCACACGGAGCAGGCTGGACTTCCCGCACCCAGACGGCCCCATGATGACCATCCCTCGACCGGGCTTGACCTCGAAGCTGAGGTTGTGGAACAGCTGCTTGCCTTCCGGTGTGAAGCAAGAAATGGCCTCGGCACGCACGGTAGGCGCATCCTCCACCTCAACACCACGGCGGTCCAACTCGCGCTCGATCTCGTTCAACTCGTCCATGCCCTCGAAAAACTGACCCACACGGTGGGTGAGCCCCGCCAGCGGACCAGCCTGTCGCACAAGCACACAACAACAGCACACAGCACCCACAACAAAATCGTGTTTGTCAGCGACAAGGCAAGCACAAGGCAAGCAACGAATTAATCAGAACGTGCTGGTGAACGGAGCCACCTTTGCCATCCCCACTACCGGCGACTCCTGGCACTCACTTGTGTATACAGACTGGGAATTGCGGCAAGCGCCGCAAGGAGGGAGCTGACAGCCGCGGTGGCACTTTGAAGCGTTCGTGGATCCACAGCATTGCCGTCGAGACTTCCACCATCCAAACTGATGATGAACGTAACGCTGGCAAGGGCAACAACCGATGTGGACACCTGCAAGCAGCAGCGAATGGCACACACAAGGCAGCTCAAGCGTTAACCCAACCTTGAGGCCGACACACAGTGGCACCACCACGCACTTGTTGAAATGTCGACCATGTCAGCAAGAAGAAAGAACGCTTAAACAGGCTCCGGAACTGCACTCGGAACACAACCGCGTCCACGATTGGCACCCACACCACACACGTGAACACAGGAACCACACTGGGCCCACCACAACACATGCGTAAACCCGCTCACCTGCCAGTACATAGCTTCAAATGTCGCTTCGGCGCCAGCCTGTTCGCGTTGCTGGCCTCCGTACATCGTAATTGTTTCGCTGAACTCCTTTACGCTGCGCACGTCACGTGCGGCAGGCACGCAGACCAACCAGTGCCACACTGTGAGGTGACACGGTCACCACACACCCAGGGCACCACATGGCGTCGTACCGTGCGTGTAGGAATCGGAAGTCTCCTTCGGCTTGATTCACGCGGTAGGTGGCGCGAGCAACAGGGATAATCAGCAAGGTAGTGATGAACATGGACACGAACATGAACCCCATCGACGCCACAAGAGGAATCCATGACAGCTGATTCAAAATGAACGCCACAGAAGTTGCCGTCGAAGCTAGCACAATGACCAGCGATGAGGATGTGGTGTACAGCCCAAAGAAAACGCCCGATGTCTGGGTGCAGAATGCCAAAATGCTGGGTGTCACATTCAACACGCACCAGGGTCAGGCCGGCGCCACAGTGTTGGAGCAGCAACTCAGAACACACCACGCACTCTTGTGTGATGCGCTGATCAGCGTTGTCCACTCGTCCATCGACGTTGTTCAGCCAAAACGCCACTTTTCCGCGGTAATAGGTGGCATGCACGCGCTCCACCAGGCGTTCGCGCATGTACCACACCAGCTGTAGGTGATCGCCCCGGGCGGACACCACACAAACATGTTGCTGTGAGAGATGAATCACACGGGACGCTCAAACGTGGAAGTCACACACATACCTTCGCCCCCAGATACTGCACCAACACGTTCAGTGCGGCGACGCCAATGGCACAGCACGATCCCTCAATGAATATCTTGATAACCAGGGGTTTGTCTTGCTGGACGCTGCAGCCCGCGACCGTCACGTCACTCCACAACTGCATAGCACGGCAAAACCCCAAAGCAGTAACGTACATTGCAGCAAGGAACTGGGCACCGACCTGAGCCAGGTAGAAGTTGGCGACAGCGTATCCGATCGACAGAATCCAACACAGATACACCACAAGAGTGACGCGGTTGAAGAAACCTCGGTTGCCACCACACAGGCTGCCCTCCAAACCAATTGAAACCAAGCGATAAAAGCGACGAAAGAACACGCAATCAAACCCAGACTTGGAGCCCAGGGCGGTGGTTTTGATTGCTGGCACAGGTGAAACATGGTCAGCACAGCCACCGGGCCGCCATTATACCCACAAAGCACCCACGCACAATCGATGACATGCTGCCCTCCTTCAGCACCAGACTTGAATTCGCCATGCCCACCCAACGATGCTGTTGTGTGGCGCGCGGTGCCCAAAAGGGGCTCCGAAGTCGACATGGTGACGACCTCTGGAGTCTTCTGCCAAGGCAAGGGTCTGTCGCAGCGCGACAGTGTTGCCAGGACGAGCCACTAACTTGGCATGGTATTTACAAAACAAGTAACCTTGGTTTGCGGCATGCCAGGCGGCACGGTGTGGCCCACACCCAGACGCCCACCGTTGTAGGCACGTGACACGACGCCTCCTGCTTGGCTGTCCCACGGCACATGGATTTTGTGGTTGAGTCAGGGGTTACCAACGGGCAGCCCAGGATGAGCGAACAACCCGGCTCTGCACGCGATCTTATTTCGCGCGCAGCCCGGTGTGACAATATCCGTGGTGAAGTACAAGATCAGCACCGCCAACAGACAAACTGCGCGCACATGTGCAAAGGGACTCGAGCAGGGCACCCAGAGCACCCCACGCCCTGTCGAGGGAAGGCTTTTGTGTGGCTGTGCTGCAAACACGATGCACAAGTTCAACAAGTCCACGATCCGCTTTGACAGCATGCGAGATGGCTTCATCCTATCGCGCGGTGACGCCTTCCAGCCAAACTTTAGTGTCACAGACGCACCAGAAAATTGGTGGCGAACCTCACAGTTTGGAACATCGCAACGCTTTACAGAGTTTGACAAGGACAAGGTTTGTGCCAGGTCGTTGACATTGGTCGCGATCGTGCTCCTTCATGCAAGTGTCGTGTCGCCACAGGCCACCTTTCCCACTGTGGGGAAGTACAACCCGCACAAGTCCAGCGTTGTCCTGGGTTCTCCATCGATAACCATGCCTTCCAACATACCCCGCCGCACCCGTGCGACAGCACCAACCACAGGAGCTGCCGCAGAAGCGAGAAAGTGGGGTGCGGACAAGTTCTTGGAAGACCCTGGTCCAGGTCCTGGCTCTTACGATACCGCAACCTCCACGCTGCACGGCGGGGAGAAGGGTTGCACCTCTTCCTTCATGCGGAGCACACAACCACGGTTCCGCAACGATCCCAAGACAGGTGATGGCATTACCATTGCCGGACCGCTTGTCCCCTGCGATTGTGCTGTGTGTGGTGCTGACGCTGTGTGTTGGTGGCTCAGGCTTTCTAAGGGTGAAGCATGCCCTTCCACCCTCTGCCCGACACCGGAACGCAGCCCCATCCTTCGACTTGCACGCGAGTCTTCGACGGGGCACCAGGAGACGCCCAAAAGCTCGGCACCGCCGTGGTGGTCGTGCCAATCGACGCGTCCATCCCAGCCAGTCATCCGCCCCCCTCGCCGCAACCACAGCTTGGGACGACGGGGCTGGCTGTGGCTACGATCCCGGTGCAGCCGCTGCCGCCAGCGCCTGGTCTCCCATTCGCGGGCGTCAAACGCGTCGGCCACGCACGGTTGGCGCAGGCCCCACAGCTGTGGATGCCAGGATTCTGTCCACGCTCGCGGTGGCGTTGGGGCACCGGCGGCGGAACCCGTCGCCTGCGGAGCGCCGTGAGGCGTTCGACACGGCGGAAGAGTTGAAGCGAGTGGAGGAACTGGATGTATTCTCGTGCGTGCCTGCCGCTTGTGTTGCGCCGTGTCATGTGAGGGCGATGCGGCTCATGGCGAGGGTACGGGGTGTGATGTGTTTGTGTGGTGCAGCTACCGGCTGATGGGGCAGCATCATAAGGTTGCGAAAATGCTCGCGGCCAAGAAGCAGCGCGCCAAATCTGCCCCGAGATAATAATATGGTGCCCGTGTGTGACCTTATGTTTGTGTGTGAGAAAGTAAAGTGGTGGCGCATGTCCGCCGACGCTGAGCGGAGAGTCGTTAGGTGCTGGGCGTTCGTTCCTGTGTGTTGAAGATATGATTCCGTTGGTCCTGTGCCCCCGATGCAACAGTAGCACCCATCCACAAACAAAAAGCCGGCAACTGTTGTGGCAGCAACACCTCCGGGAACACCGACAGCCGCATACACGGAGTGATGTGGAACACGCAGCGCGCAGCCACACACGTGGAAGCACTGAACGTAGGCAGCGGTGAAGAAAATCAAGAAGTGCTCCCTTCGTTCGCAGTGCATTGATACACACCACTAGCACTGATGCCTTGAAAAGCAAGATGAGAAACCGTGTGGAACCAGGCGAGAAACCGTGTCGTCGTGTTGTGGAAGCTTCATCGTGTGTTCTGTCATAGGCTGTGTGAATACTTTTGAGGCGTCCCACGACAAAGCCACTTTCCATGTGATGTGTGTGCGGACAAGCATGCAGGCACACAACAGATTGAATCGCAAATCAGAAATCAGTGCAAGAGCAGAGTGTTCGTGATCGCTGTGCAGACCGCACAGCAGGGGTGAAACAGCAGACTAAGAGATGAAGGCCTTCACCTAGCAAGGCAGCAGAAGGCGCACAGCACAAGCGCGCGAAACAGGTGCCAATCGCTACATGAACACCACCCACGCCCCGTTCAGAACGTGGCTCTCCGTGTCTGCAAAGGGACGCAAGTCGAGTCGTTTACACGATGGAGCCAGCGTTGGAGGCAATGCGCGGCCACAGGTCGGCGCACTCCTTGCCAACGGGGCCCGTGATGGCGGAACCCTTCATCTCGCCCTTGGCGTTGACGATGACACCAGCGTTGTCTGTGCACGACAACAGTCCACAAACACCGCGTGTGAGCCGCGTGCTGCAAGCGCTTACACATCACCCCAACAACGCAGGCCGAAAGCAACACATGCATCGCGCGCAGCAACGATGCCACAAGCAACGACAACAGAACTCACCCTCGAAGTAGAGGAAAACGCCGTTCTTCCTGCGCCAAGGCTTGCGCTGGCGAACCACCACGGCGGGGGTCACTGCAAGAAGGAGCCCACAGTTGTCGTCAGATTCAGGTATCATTCACACAATAAGAACAGTGCGCACACTCACCCTTCTTGCGCAGCTCGGGCTTGCCCTTCTTCACGGTGGCCATGACCATGTCACCGATGGCAGCAGCGGGCAGACGGTTCAGACGAGCACCGATGCCGGCAACGGAGATGACATACAGGTTCTTGGCACCAGAGTTGTCAGCGCAGTTCATCACCGCACCCACGGGGAGACCCAAGCTCATCCGGAACTTGTTCCCAGTAGCACCACCGCGTCCTGTGCACAGAGATGCCCAAGCAATGAGCGGATGGCACCAACACGGCACACAACCCGGGCCCTGCGCACAGTATGCCGCCACGAGCACGACTCAGCAACCCCATACACATGAACATGACGTACCACGCTTGCTCATGATGAAAGATGCGCTGAAATTGGCGCAGACAAGGCTCCCTACCGACGAACGTGTGCTCTTGCTTGCGAATGAAGCGACACAGCCGTCGCTCGTGGCGACCGCATGGGGCGGCAAAAAAATGCAAGCCATTTCGTACAAAATTCACTGTGTGACTAATACATGTACTTATTGTGGTATATTTCAATAGTAGTTACCATTCGCGGGAGCAGGCCGAAGGCGGCAGCGTCTTGACTTGCACAGGCTCTGCTCAGGCCAGCGTCCTGTAGTGGTTGTTTGCCGTGGCGTAATGTCGTCGCTTTTGCGAGCTCGTAAATGGGCGGCTTCTAAGCTGAGGTTTGTGGACGTTGTGTGTTGCTGTGCGCCTTCATCCGTGCTCACACAGTGCTCGCGTGCAGCGACACGAAAGCGGGGCGGGCGACAGTAATCAAAACCATTGGTGAGGATGGAGACCGCGTCATCACATCGCTTTACGAAGCATGCAAAGCTGGTTCGTATGTTTGTTGAACAGTATCAGGCGCCGATACTCACCCCCTTGTGCGCTTCAACCAGTGTCTGGAGACAAAAAGGCCAAGTCACTCAAGAAAACAGCGATTCGCCTTGCGCTGAAGGTTGGAGTCAACTGGCAAGACGGGGCCTTTGCCTCACAGGTTGGTGCCGCTCATTTGTAAGAACGTTGTGACCTCATGCTCATACGCTCCCCTGTTAGGACGTGTCGTACTGCGTTGAGCCCCTCATCACCCTCGGCCGCATGGTGATCGACCTGTGCACCCGGGGGCCTGACGCTGTCCCGCAAATACCTGCCCTGCAAGCTGCTTTAACGGCTGCATACAACATGATGATGCCCTTGATCGCACCTGTCATGAAGGTTAGTCGCGCATGATGCCATACTTGTGGTGGGGACGGAGCTGAAGTGCAACTGTTGCTTGCAGGCCGGCAACTCAGCCATGCTGACGACTCTCCATGAGTACTTTTCGAGCGAAGCGGTCCGTGTGGTAGACATTGTGATTGTGTTGTGAATGCTGTGTCGTGTATGTGTGCGTGTGTGTGTGTGTGTGCGTGTGTGTGTGTGATAGAGAGCTGTATGTTGGTGCGTGTGTTGCTGCCCTGCCTCACGTTTGTTCGCTGTGGTTGTGTGTGACACACAGTTCCTGACGCCGTTTTTTGGGGAGATGATGCTTGCAGCGCAGCGGGCCGGTGTGGCAGAGTCTCTCGACACCATTCTCACTACGCATGCCAATTCGATTTCTGCCACCCAGGTTGGCGCACGTTGTGGCTGCTGTAGACCTGGGGGACGACCTCACTGACTGACGTGTGCTCGTGCCGTGCGTGTTTGTGCAGCGCTGTTCAATCCCGGGCTGCTTGCTCCCAAGATGTGACATTCCTGGGACACAGTACTGCACAGGCCACCATGCTTTAAAGTACAGTGAGCCGCCCACTTTGGACGACTTTTTGAAGAACACAGAGCACACGCGTTTGCTGCAAGAGTTTATGCTTGAGGCCAGAAAGGATGAGAAGCACTTGCTTGAGTTCTGCTTGAAAGCCCAAGCCTACAAGAGTATCTCCAGCCGGGCCACGCGAAAGCATCGAGCGAAGCCTTTGTATGAACAGTTTGTGCTGCCAACAGGGGAGCACAGTGTTGGCCTGACTGAGGGGTGTGTCGCGGAAATCACGGCGAGCCTTGACAGCGGGCGTATCTCGCTCTTCAACGACGCCCGGGTGGGTACAGAGTGTCGCGCGTCGCCTGCTGAGAGCCATCTGCGCGTTGTCTTACTCTACTTTACTTGTGTTGGTTTGCTCAACAGGAGGAGGTATTAGACAAGCTTGATGAAATTTTCTGCGGGCCGTTCCGTGCGTCAACGCAGTACGCCGAATTCGCGCGCCTTAACCTCGGCATCAAAGTCCCACCCATGCTTGGGCTTGCGCGTATTACCGCCGCTGGAACAGCCAGTGGGGCGGAGCTAACCAAGCTGTGGAAAGGTGCGGCCGCCAGCGGAACCCGCGTTGGTTCTGTTGCCTTTGTGCAAGCCAAGTACGTGCACGGAGCGGCGGACCTCGGCATTGCCAGAGCTCGGGCAGAGACGACAGGCGACACCACAGGGACATCTGGCGCTGGTGCTGGTGCTGGCGCCGGTGCTGGAGCGGGGAGCAGTGGGGCAGGAGCTGGGGCCCCAGCCAGTGCACGGACATCCTCCGCATCTGTCGGAGCCAGAGCCGGAGCTGGAGCTGGGGCTGGGGCTGGGGCTGGAGCTGGGGCTGGAGCCGGGGCAGGCGCGAGCCGATAGCCAGTGGTCGGTGTTGTGTGTGAACCAACTCTCCGTATTGACGTTCCCTTACAGCGTGATGTGCCAGCGATTTCACTTAGGATGTGGGCAACACTAACAGCAGTTCTTAGTCAGTCAGCCACCTAACGAACTCTCTGAAGAATCTCTTCCGAACACACCACACTGACAACGTCCACATTTCCACATTTGGGCTCTCAAATGCGGGCACCAAGCCATTTGAAACCCTCGGCATAGCCCATCTTCAGCATGATGCTGCACATGAACAACTCGATGGGGCGGCGCTCGGCCTCGCCCTTCGGTGCCTGCAAGTTGCCACAGCACGCAAGGGGGTGTGAGGGAGGATGGTCGAGGCGCCAAGAAACGAGCCCTGATAAGCATACGAACATCCTTGCCGGTTGTGTGGTGCAGCAAACCAAGTTGTGCCAACATATCGCCCTCACTAACAGCCTCGGGCTTGTCAATCTTGTTGCCAAGGACCAGGAAGGGCACATTGGTCAAGTTATCATCGGCAAGCAATTTCTGCGACCAGAACCGAACGATGAGAGCTGATGCGGAGCACAGCATGGCATACAATGAAACGCACGTGGAGCTCCTTCTTAGCCTCTGGGAAACGCTCTGGCTCCGCGGCGTCAACAAGGAAAACGATGCCGTCACACTTGGCACAGTAGTTGGACCAAATCTTGCGCGCTGCAGACACCACCATGTTAGAGCCATCAGCAGCTGTCAACAACTTTTGCAGGGTTCAGAGACGACGATACGACATACCTGGTGCGTGGCCACCCAGGTCGTACGTAGTGAAGCGGATCTTGCCAATCACAAGCTCCTCAGCAGCTGGGACGCACAGCACAAACCACGTCAGCCATGCCACCAAACGAGAGATCGCAGCGCACAAACGAACTTGGATGAAGCGTGGGCTGGTGCTGGCGCATGTGCTCATCCTTCAACATTTGCAGAAGGGTCGTCTTGCCAGCATTATCCAGACCCAAAAACAGCAGCTTGGCACTCTTGTGGCCAAGACCTGAGCAGGAGGTCAGGACAAGTGTGAGCATGGGCGCCCACCGGCAGTGTGGCTGCCAAGAACCATCCAGCAGCACCCTTCAAGCACGAACCCAGGTAGTTCAGCACACTCCAAAACCAGTTGACGACAAACATTGTGCTGCAGTTGAGGCGAGTGGCGAGTTGGGGGCGGGTCCGAACGACAGATGGAGACGTCAAAAGTGTGAGTGCCAAGCACCATGACACAAAACCAGAACCCACCAAACGCCAGCACGAAACACGCGCGCAAAACCACACACCTTGGGGGATAAACTGTGTGCTAGAACGATCACGATAGCCGGCAAACAAGTTCAAGTTGACAGGCGTCAGTAAAGTTCAGGAACAACACGAGCGACGACCCGACGCGCTTTTGTGCCGTCAAAACGGCTGGCACAAAATCGATCAATTTGGGTGACGTCAACCTTGCCACAAGAGGGGATGCTCTTCACGTGCCTGCATTTTATGTGCCACGTCCAGGTCTTTTCGAGTGTCACTATTCTATGCATGTTGCACACGTGCGAAGCATGGAACACACAAGTGTCAGCTGGCGGACACGATCGAACACCTCACTACACAATCCAGCTGCAAGTCACCATGGCTGACAAGAAATCCCCTGCACAGCAAACAGATGGGAAGTACCCGGTTCGGCTACGGGTGTACGATCTCAGGTCCGTGTCACAGCGCGCAAGGTTTGTCTCGATACAGATCAAGCACTCTCACTCACCACATGACTTGCAGCGGAGGAATGGCTAGACAGATGAGCAAAGCTTTCTTGGGGAAGCAAGTGGATGGTATCTGGCATACCGGAGTTGTTGTTCATGGCCAAGAATTCTTCTTCGGCGGAGGCATTCAGTCACTTCCTCCGGAAACCGTCACCGCCTCGTTTGGGATTTCGCCGGTGCAGGTGTGTTCCAGCCTGTGTGCCCGTCGCTGTGGATGTCTCCCTCACCACATGCTCCACTGCAGGACATTGTTCTTGGCTATACGAATGTGGATCTAGACACAATCAGGGCCTTTCTGATGGGAGTTAGGTGTGTGTGGTGTGGATACACACAACAACCACCATGGAATCCTCACATGCACGTGTATGGCGCGCTTGCGCAGTCCCCGCTTCACGCAGGCCACATACGACCTCTTTCGACACAATTGTAACAACTTTTCGGATGAGTTATGCAAGTTCTTGATCGGAAAGGGTATCCCTGAGCGTACGTATCCCGCCTCCAACAAACCCGGCGTCAGTCTGACACTTGCCTCATGCACCGACACAGATATCATCAACTTGCCCAACGAAGTGTTGAAGACTCCGCTTGGGTAGGTTGCTGCAAGACTCTCTTATTGTCGCTGTTAAGTCGCTGTGTCCTCACCTCGATGTTTCCATCTGTTGTTCCTTGCCTTCAGCCAAATGCTTGCGCCCGTGGTCACCCAGATGCAGAACAGCATGTACGGGTCGCTACCAGGCGGGGCCTCTGACCCGTTTTCGGCTCTCGGAGCTGCCCGTGGTGCGGCGCCGGCGCCATCCGCGGTCCCAGCGCCGACTGTCGCACCACCAGCCGAGGTCACCACCCCCAGTCGCGTGGCCGCGGTGCCCGCCTCTTCGATCATCCCCACGCACGCCCGGGCACTCGTTTCTGCGGATACCAGCATTCTGAAGACAGTAGTGGATCGGCTGGTCAAGCGCGGGGCGCTCAGCGAAGAAGAGGTTCCTTTGGCACGCGCAGCTTGCGCCAAAATGGCGTCAGGGTCGAATCAAGGAAGCAAGACAGAAGAGCCGGCGTATGTGTGCGAGGGTGACGTGTGTCGCCTTGTGGCACCTGCACTTGTGCCCGACGATCCATTCGTCCCTGTGCTTGTTCGACTCATGAAGGCAACTGACAAGGTACCATGTCGCGTTGCAATGCTATGAATTTGTTGTTTGTGAGCTGTGCCTTGACAATGTATGTGCCACCTGGTTGATGCAGACCATTGGACCGGCGCTTTGTTTGGCCAGAGCAGCCGTTTTGGATTCCGCATTCGTTGCGCCCCTTGCCAAAGGTACGCGGAATCTTGTTCGGTTCCCTGGTGCCCTCTTTAATGTGTGTGTTGGTTCACGTGGTGAACCTTTGTGCAGAGGGAACGGCTCTTTCAACCATGATATCCAACCTGGCTGATGGCACGTACGCAACTGTCACTCCACGGCTGATGGCACTCGCGACGATCGCGAACTTGTACGTACAGTTGAGCTGGTGGACGGGGTTTTGCAATGATGCACCATTCTCATTGTCATATGATACCCAGGTTCGCCACTGATGATGGTGTTGCGTTCTTGAATGGTGACAACCTTTCGCGAAGTCTCGAAGCAGGACTTCAAGGTATGGCTTGTGTGCTGTGCGTGTGTGCCAGCAAGTGCTCACGCCATGTTTCCATGGCTGCAGCCCTCGGCAGTGACCAACGGAAACAACTGCGCCAGCTTGGCGCCGCTCTTTTGCACAACGCTGCCCTGCGACTCCCTGTTTCCAGTGATTCTCTGTCGGATGACCTCGTCCAGATGCTGTGCGCTTTGTGCGACTCGTTCACGGAAGAAACGGACGAAGAAACCGCGCGCCGTCGCCTGCTCGGAGTGGGCATTGTTGTCAAGCGCGCCGGGCTCAAGGCGGCCGAACTTTTGTCTGCCATTGGGTTCGTGGGTCCAAGCTGTGCTGTTTTTCCCTCACGGGCTCTAACGGTGCACGTGTGCAGGTGCGTAGAGGGCCTGAAGCATGCCCAGACCAACGGAGCGTTCCCAGCTGAAACGCGAGCGCTCGCTTCCGAAATTGTGGAGCTGGTGGAAGCTGAACTTACCATCAGCTCAGCGTCAGTCGCTGCTACGCCGGGTGATGACGACGAACTTGACTAGAAAAAAAAAGAAACACACGAAG
>Ga0213833_1001458_pt1 | contig 16891 bp, 21 predicted proteins | sample SWATP21_FD_160575 | JGI IMG/M metagenome (GOLD analysis project Ga0213833, IMG submission 160575) | Coastal seawater microbial communities from Marineland, Florida, United States - SWA TP2 #1 | ecosystem: Environmental > Aquatic > Marine > Coastal | place: USA: Florida | collected 2016-08-14
CGAGTCGCCGGCTTGTTGCACCTGTTTCACGCGAGCAATGCCATGAGAGTGAGCCAAGGAGTGGATTGGGGGACAACAGTCACACACACACACACACACACACACACACACACACACACACACACACAGGTTGGCGTGCTTGTGTGACACTCGCTGCGGTACATGCGGCAAGCGTACCTGTAGAAGCCATGGCCACACATTCGCACGGAGGTTCGAGGGGACGCCCGCGACGCGCGTGGCATGCAGGATGACAGACATGTCTGCGACACACACCGGCAACCACAGTTGTTAGAACCGCCCCAGAGCGCACAAAGAGTGGCGTCACTACGCTGCGCAACGTCGGCACATGGTGCCACACCACGCAGCACAGCATCGCGCCGTACCTGGGAAGTCTGATGCCAGCTCCGCCCCCAGGGTGGCCTCCGCATCGCGAACAACAGTCGTGAAGACCGACCGATCCACATCTAAGGACAGCACTGGTGGTGGTCCAAGGTCGAGCGGCGCATTCGTGGCTGGGTTCTGCGTCGCACTTGCCGCCGCCGCTGCCGCCTGAGACGTCACATCATCACTGGCTGCGCCGACACCGCTGCCCGAAGCTGGGGTGTCGGTCCCACCACTCGCGGCACCTCCACTCTGTGCGACGGATGGGGTCTCGGCGGCAGTGTGGTCCGGGGTGAACCCAACCGCAAGAGAACCACCCTCCAAGTCTTCATCTGAGTCGTCCAGCTCAAACAAGTCGCCCAATGCATCCAGGTCAGCATCACCACTGCCGTCCACCAAGTCCAACCCTTCCAAGTTGAATGCTGCATCGTCGATCACAGCGTCGGATGCACCAGCGGTTCCTTCTTCGCCGCTGGCGTTGCCGTCATCATCGTCATCGTCGCCGAAAATGGCGTCCAGCGCGTCATCAGTGAAGGCGCCAGACGACAGACCACCTACGGCAGCATCGTTGGCATCCACGTCATTACCTGCCGTACCCAGCCCAAGCAGGTCGTCATCATCATCGTCATCGCCACCGATGGCAAACGCCGCGAGGTCATCCTCTTCCGCCATGACCAAGTGCGTGATAGAACAACGCCTGACACCAGCAGCACGAGGTCAGACGGCTAGAGTCAACCATTGCTAAACATCACGATATCATCCCAAACGCCTATCAATCAAAATGCGCCCTGAAGCGACAAGTAGAACTTTCGTGTGCACATGCAAGCCGCAACGCCCGCACTCTTTCGAGTCAGCCCTTTCGTGGTTAATTAATTAACTCATTGAGAGGATGGACAGCCTGACGCTGTTTGCAGTTGTCGCGCTGAGCATCGTCGCTGTAACCGCGTGCGTGGGCGTCATTGCTTGCATTGTCGTGTACAACAGGTGGGTAGCATGGTGTGCCCTTCGCAGTATGCGCGACGCGCTCACCTTGCTTCTCTCGTTTCGCGTGGCTTGGCTTGTCATCCTCTCCTCAGGTTCGCAGCAACAGCGGCACCCCCGCCAAGTGTTCTCAAGAGCATGGCCGCGCAGCAAAGCGCCGCAAAGCAGCAGGGAGCAGGGGGGATGGATCCCCAACAGATGCAGATGTACCAGCAACAAATGATGATGCAGCAGGCGATGCAAATGCAGATGATGCAACAACAACCAGGCTGGGGCGCTCCGACGTATGTGTTGCCGCACGGCGCACAAGGTGGTGCGCCCGCCGCACAAATGCACACACACACCACGTCTGGGTCGTCCCTGCCTGGCGTGATTTGGCAGCAGAAAGCGTCAGGAGCACGTGGTCCAGAAGTGGTCCAAGCCACATCACGCGACGATGACGTGGCCGCTATGGTTGCCGCTGCATCATGACAGCCCCCATGATGGACTTGGCCACTGTGGCGGAGACCCGGACTCCGTCGTGGAGCGTGCTTCTGTTTGTGACGTCAAGCTTTCTTTTGAGCGTTTGGTGTGCCACGTTTGTTTGGGTGGGGGGCTTCGGGCTTCTCTCGTGTCGTGTGACTGTCTGCCCGGCCTGCCCATTGTTTCCGTATGCGTTGTTTCGTTTCATCGTCGCGCAACCCCCCTTAATATACACACCGTTCACTGCAGTGTCCGATTACAGACCCTTGTCATCTGCGGAGCGGTCTCGTTCGACCACGCACACCCCAACCAAGATGGGACGTGCACACATGGGGACTTGCATCACGCGCCAGGGCTCGTACACGAGCAACGTTGCAGATGGAACAGGCTGACACTCTTCCATTGCTTTCTCACGGAGAAGTACATCAACTTCGACACCCTCCACCAACACTGACGAGGCAGAGGGTGGGGTTGGGGTGGCTGATGCTGCCGCCTGCAGGAGACCACGTCAACACACGCAGACCAAGAGCCCCTCCACTGTGGCCATGCTCCCTACCTCCACGGAAAGCACCTTACACAGTGCAGAGAAATGGAACGGCAGGCGGGCAAGTTTGTTGACGCAAAGTCTAATGCAGCGACCTGCACGTGGGTCACCCACTGCAATCACGGGAACACCAGCACCTGGCATGAGTGGGGTGCAGCATACAACACAACTCATCACGCAAGCGCAATTCGTCCGCGCATACAACCTGGACGGTCTCGTTTGGAGCTCGGGTGGGACGAAAAGTGGTGCAACAACGTCAACCGGCGATGAATGGTGCGGCGGAACTGTGGGGGAGGAAGTAGGAGGTGGCAGGGCGGGCGTACAGCGACAGTCGTGAGTGTGGATGTGGACATCACCGCCAACACAGCTGCAATCACGAACACGAACACAACCACGAAAACAAAAACAAACCTTGGCAAGCACAGCTGCATATGGCCCTTTCGATCGACGGGAAGTGGACGAGTTGGTGTCTGTTGTTGTGAATTCCGTTCGTGGCGGCCAGTGCGCAATGTTCAAACGAGTGCACAGTGAGTTGGCTCTACCCGCCATGCGCGCAAGGGACACCACAAGTAGCACCGCCAACGCACAATCAGGAAACGGCACACGCCGAGACACCTCGTTGAGCCACTGGTTGGACGAGGTATGCGCGGCGTGCGTCTGCCCGTCGTGCTCGTGACTGAAGTCCGCCGCAGGTGGAAGCAGGGCCTGAGGGTCGTCTGCAAAGGACCCAACCACAAGCTGCTCCACCTCAACATCACCCTCCGTTTGTTCTGGGGTGGTGGGGTGGCTGTGGATGGGGGAAGACATGGACTGAAGCTGGTGGAAGAGGCCACCGCGAGCCTGGTGGTGTGCCAACATGAACAAACAAAAAGACAATAACCAAGTCGAGCCCATGCCAAGGCACAATGTGTCCAAGGCACACAGTGTCCAACCAAGTCAAACTGGCTGTTGCAAGCACCTTGCCACACGATGCCTGTAAATCGAACAACGGCAACGCACCGTTGTTGTGGACTGCGACCTGCGAAACTTGGACAGACTCGACAGTTTGCTGTTGGTCCGTTTCCGTTTCGTGCTTCGCCGCCTGTAACATTCGGGTGTGATGATTGCTCCAAGTCATTCATAGCTGCGACGCATCATCACCACGACCACTCGCCCAAACAGCGACAACAACAACAACAACAACAACAAGAGACCAGACCTTGCATTCTTGGCTGGCATTGGCTGGTTGGTGGCCGCGCGAGGTGGTGGTGAAACATGCTTGAAGAAGGCCCCTTCCAAGTCCTCCACATCCGGTACTGGCCGAGCCGACGTCGACGTTTCGCCGGCGCCATCTGCTTCCACAAGTCGGTGCGAGGAGGCAGTGATGGCCCCACCTTGGCGACGCTGCCGGACTGCCCGCGATTGGGGCACGGCGATGTGGGCACGTGCACGTGAGCGTCGCGTGCCTGACCCTGCCGGGTGGCTGGGCCGGGCAGAGGCTCTGGAGTGCGAGAAGGTGCGTGAGGCAGCACGTGCGTTCTGGTGCTGGTGCTGGTGCTGGTGCTGGTGCTGGTGCTGGTGCTGGTGCTGGTGCTGGTGCTGGTGCTGCGCGAGAGACCGTTGTGCGGACGAAGAGGAGGCGTGTGGGTGGCGTCGGCCTGGCTGTGGTCGGATTGTCGGTACAGCCGCCTGGCGCGTGTGAAATCGGCTTCCACCGTTGGTCAGCGACGAAGAGGTGCTGTCGTCGTCACGAGCCCCGGCGACGTCGTCTCGGCGGCGGTTGTGGTGACGAAACTGGTCAACTGGGCTGTGTTGCAGTCGCACGGAAGGGGTGGAGAGGTCTGTGCTCCGACACACGCACGCCCCAGCAGCGAGCGTCAAGCAGCCAGCCAGCCAGCCACAAACAACCCCACAATGTCAAGGAGCCACATTCAAGTCGAGTCGGGCGTGCCGTTGGTGGCTGACCACCACGTTGCCCCACCGCAAGCACAGAGAAGTATACCCACGTACCAAGTTGTATTGTGTTCCGGGGCAGGAGTCCAACACCAAGCTCTCTGGGGTGAGAACTCGGCAAGGCGGGCGCGAGGTGGGTCGGCGAGGGGCCAGTCGTCGTGGCCTGCTGTGGCGACCGCTGCCTCCCTTCCCCAGCCGCACCAGACGAAGCGCTGGCCTCCCTACTCGCACTGGACTGTGACTCCACGTCTGACTCGAGTGGCGGGGACGAACCCACATCACTGTGATCGCGGGGCTCGAACACAATCTCATCCCACTCATCTGACGAACGCATCCACAGCACACACCATACTCCCATCACGCTCGGCCGCCACCACACCAGGCGACACACCCATATTCATGCTCAACCATACCCACAAACTTGGCGTTCCAAGCCGGGCCCTGCGTAGTGACACAGCACACAGGTCACGCCACAATGCAACCAGCAGCACCGCACGTGCGTGACGCACAAACATGGCTCGCCAGCACACAACCCTGAAAACTCGGTGGAGCTTTTTCGTGGATGACCAGTGTCGTGACAACCACCACACTCCAATGCTGCAAAGTACTACGTTGGCAGGGTTGCATCGGCACCACACAAACCTCACGCTTGTGTGGGCGCAGAAGAATTATCGGGAGCGTGCTCACAAAGCGTGCAAAACACCAATCGTGTACCCGTGTACGCTTGGCGGCGTGCGTGTCGTTCCCGCCGAGTCGTCATGCTCATGGGGGACTTGGGGCATCGATTGGCGCGGATGCAACAACGATGAGCCAGCAACGACGGGGAGCCAGGGTGGGCCGACGAGGCGTGCAGCGGACTCTTGTCGACTTCTTCCGCCCCGCCTGTGTGTCTGCTGGCGCCAGCAGTGCTGACAGTAGCACCTCTGCCGTCCCCACCCCCCTGCAGGGTACTGCTGGTGCCGCACATCCGCCTCCGCATGCACATGCACATGCACATGCACATTCGCATCCACAGGCACGGCGCCATCGGCCTCTCGCCCTCGCCGACACGTATGGGTCCCAGAGCGACGACGGCGACTTCGAGCCCGAGGTTGTACGGCTCCCCAAGCGCAGGCGGCTGAGGATTGGTGGCGGCACCCGCAGCACACGCGTGGCTGCGGCCGCCGTAACTGGCACCGACACACTTTGCACCACCGCTGCGGGTACCGGAGGCGCGGCGCGTGTGGACCCCGCACCCGAAACCAGCGCTACGCTGCTGCTGCCGCCATGCGACCATGTCGCCAGCCCAAGCCAGGCGTCTTGCGGCTCGCAGACGGAACGCAGGGGTCCCCGTGGTGAACCTATCTTCGACGTCAGCAGCGATGCGAGCAGCATCCTGCACTGCTCTGGTTCCACCGCATCATGCCACACGATGTCGCAAGGTGGCTCAAGCTCAGGCACCCGCTCAGGCGCCCGCTCAGGCACCCGCTCAGGCACCCGCTCAGGCACCGGCTCACACAAAGCTGGGACAGCCGAGGCTCCAGTCAGTCCCGTGGTGCGTACATCCGGCACTGCGGAGAAGGTGGGCGGAAATAAAGAAGCTGTGGCAATGGTCGAAGATCGCCAGACACGTACGCATTGCGCCGAGACTTCTTTACTGGAGACCTGTGCCTTCGCATCAATGATGCGTGGGCCCCGCGATGTGGCCGTCGATTTCCCCGATTCCCCTGATGACCCCGCAGCCGGGGTGCAAGACGTGGACGTGTCCGCTGCACAGCTGCTGGCCGGTTGTCGAAAGCGGCGCATGTTAAATCGCAGCCGGGCGGTACAACGGCTGGCATGTGCGCCCGGGGGTCGCACCAGCGTTCAGGGCAAGCGACGCCGGCGATGGGTGCATGACGCTGTCACAAACAGGCGGTGCGTGGGGTGGCATTGGTGTGTACGATATGTATATGATGTGTGTGTGTGTGCGTGAGGGGGGGTGCTCTTGCGTGTGTGTGTTTGTGTTCGTGTTTGTGTGTTTGTTCTTTCGGGTGGGTTTTGAACTGAGTGTGCTGGTGGGTTTTTGAGCTGGCAGGGTGTACGTCAACGCCCAAGGCGATGCAATGACAGGCGCCGCGGCGTTTCGCCGCTACATGGGGGAGAGCAAGAGCAAGAATACAGGGGGCAGGCGTCGAGGGACCAAGGTTCGCAGGGCAGGGTGGTGACAGTGCTGCCGGACTCCCGTCCCTTGCGTGTGTGCGAGTGTGTGCGTGGGTGTGTGCGTGGTTGTGGTGGGTGGCTGTGGAACATGGGAAATTTGTGAACATACGGGAATGTAGCCCTGCGCTACGATTGTTGAAGAGGTGTGAGCATATGCGCTCATGAAGAGAAAAAAAAAACAAAGAAAGAAACACAGAGAAGTCAAAGCAGCGCGGCGCGGCATCTACAACTGGTCATCACAGCACCAAGCAGCACACGTGATGGACATGAAACGAACCAAGTACACCGAAGCAGGCAGAACAACACGAAACACGCCCCGCCTTGTCGGCAACAACAAATTGTCGTCTATCAGACATGTCGATACAAGAAACCGCGGGTAGGTTCAGCAAGCAAACTGTGCTCGAGCACAGCCGCCACATCTCCCCGCACAAATGGCTTCCCCAACAAGCCACTAAACCCTGCCTTCATGTACTGGTCCTCCTTTTCCACATTGGATGTCATGGCGTACACCGGAAGCTCCGCCCACAATGGTTGCTGACGGAGTTGGCGAAGCACGCTGACGCCATTGGAACGCTGCATGACGATGTCCAGCAGGACACAGGTGGGAGGCGTTGGTCTGACCCTCAAGTGTGAGTCAAGTTCATCTCCGTCCACCAAGTAGGTGACATCCTCCACCCCCAGGTGTCGGAGCTGTGACTCGACACATCGGCGGATGAGGGCCTCGTCATCAACCACCACCACATGGTGTTGGTCCGGGTTGGGCACGGAAACCTGCCTGCCATGCCTACGCCTGCGCCGCTTTCGCCGGCGAATGCGTTGTGCTGCGTGGTATGAGGCCTGAGATGTGGGCGTCGCCATCACATGCCCATTTGCACTGCGGGTGGAGCGCTCCGACTTGTATTCTCCCTCAGGAATGTGACTAAGGCTGCGCTGCAGAGAAAGTGGCGGTGCAGCGGGCTTCTCGGTTTCTTCAGCACGCAGCGTTTGGACGGCGGAGATGTTCGGGCTTGTAGCATGGACAGCAACCTCATCATCGGTGATGGTGTCCGGGGTCTGTGTGGAGTCGGACATTTGGACATCCACATCGTTTGATGTCACACCGCCCGGCGTGGACGACGTGTCATCACTCGGCACGCCTTCACTTGGGGCGCCTTGAACCTCGAACACATGGGCCTCTTCAACATTATCAACTTGTCCCGACGCGGAAAAGTCTCCATGAGATTGCGGCTGCGACTGCGACTGCGACTTGGACTCTGATGGCGCCGGGAGTGTTTGATGCTGGACTTCCAGGGTTTGCTGAAGCTGCTGCGGCTGCGGTTGCGGTTGCGGCTGCTGTTGATGTTGCTGTGGAGAGCCGGTAACGCTATTGACACTATCTTCAGTGGCACCGGAGTCACTGGAGGCGGCTTCAGCAGGCATGCACGGAATCCCCATCACAAGCACAGTGCTCTGCGCGCCCGAGGTGCTCTTGTCACCAGGCTCGCACTTGCACGTGTCTTCTGGAGTGACAGTCCCAATGCATCCCCCCATGGCTTCCACAATCAGGCGGCAGTGCACCATGGAAATGGAAGAAAAGGGCGCCGGCACATCCATGGATATTGTGCTGGACATGGATCGGGATGGACGACTGCTGCTTGTGCGTGACTCACTCGCGGGCACAACAGCGCAACGTTCTCCTTTCTTGTAACCGACAGCTCGCACGTCGTCCACGCACTTGCAGGGCTCAAAGCACAGCCCCTGGAGCCACACATCCATCTCGGTGGTTACTTTCTTTGCAAACGCCGTCCGCATGAAGTGATGCGGGAGGTCAAGCTTCAGCAAAGACACCATCAGCATGACGCCTGTGCCGGCTGGGTGTGGGCGCAATTGCAGGCAAATCTCCACATCAAGTCCGGTGGTGAAACACTGGCAGCTGCTTGCCAACTCAGCTATGAGGTGACGAATGCGCGTGCGATCACCCACCAGTCGCGGTGGCACGCTGGGGTGGATGCCCACGCGGACACCGCGAGATCCGTCCAGTCTGGACACCAGCACATGTTGGGTGTCGCGCACCAACCACAGAATGTCGAACTCGCTTGGGTGCAGCACGAAGTCACCACGTTGGACGAGGGCCACATCGAGGAGATCATCCAGCGCACGTTGCATGATGGACACACCGCGTGTCATTCGTCGAAACTCGTGCTCACACTCTTTCTGGACGGTGCCAATGGAAGCCTGGGGCGGTGCATGCTTCACGGTGGACCAGGTGATGTCCAGGCCAGAACTCAAGGCGGTCAGGGGGTTGCGGAGCTCTGCAAGGAAGGAACGCACGCGCGCAACGACAAAATGACAAAATGGTTAAAGAGAGGGGACACAAGGACTGGTGAAAAGTCGATCACATGAGGCAGGATCCCGATCCACCCACACAAGCAAACAGAAACGACCAGCAGCACACGGCGACGGCGGCGTGAGCTGGGCGTACCGTGGTTCATCAAGCGCAGCATTTCTTCGTGGGCAGCCGTGGAGGCTGTGTGGCGAATGGAATCGGCGTTCATGGTTTGCCATCTCCTGAACTCTACAGTAGCGAAGGCAACGACGAAGCCCGCCAACATCGAGCAGCCAATACCCATAATCAGTTGGGGCACGAAGTTGCTTGCCTCATCCGCCTTTTGTTGCAGTAGCTCTTCCGCAACATAGATAGTATAAACCCAGTCATGAGAGAGAAGCTGGATGTGCCACAATGCCACCTGCACGTGCGTGTCACCGTAGTCTTGTGGCAAGTGATCCATCAGCACAGCACCGATGGTCTGGTCCACCAGCGTCTCGGTCATCACCCAGCCATCCACCGAAAATTTCTGCCACAGACTGTCGACGGTGATCTTGAAGGATATATATCCATCGTGTGTGCGGTCAGCGGCACTTGTGGGAATGGCTTGGACGAACGAATACGCCAAACCACGCGGCGTCTGGCCCAACGTTCCCACCGCCGTGTCGAGCGTGTGGAGCGTTTTGTTCACGGCCGCAGCACGAACCGCGGACCTGTTCCGATCATCCACAAACTTGGCCCATGAGTATGAGGCTGGATACGTTGTCACAATGGGGTAGTACACGGGCAACGCGTGCTCGGGGTACGGATCGCCCACCACGTTGCTTGCGTTCGGCGCCACGTTGGGGTCCTGCGGCAGGGGTTGCGAGATGGGGCGCCACGAGTGTGTCTCAAAGTCTGCCCGCTCTGCGTCGGTCACGCGCATGGATACCGAGAAACACAAGCATTCAATTGTGACATCCGACTTCTCTCCCATGAAGTGCTCCACGGCGGTGTCGACGCCTTTTTGAGGGAGAGGAGTGTGTGTGCGATTCACGCGGTCCATGAACACATGCGCCAACGAAGGAATCATGTTCATGCGTTCGTTCGTCATTGCAACGTGTGAAGCCATCTTGTCACCAGCGAGGTGAATCAGGTCGTCAAGCACGTCCTCACGAGCGCGTGAGCGAGCGGACACGACAACGTGCATCGCCACCACGAGGCACACCACAAATACCACTGCGGCCGGCAGCCAAGTTGTCAGGCGCCCCCAGTGCCGCTCGCGAGTTGTCACGGGAATATCGATGTGCACCGCCCGCGGTTCATCGGCTATGGAGCTGGAGGGCATGTCGGCACACGCTGCAACGTGGCGCTGCGCGACCCACCACGCTCCCCAGCAGCTGCACAAACCGCAAAAAGCACAAATCACGTGACTTTCCGAGAAAAAATTCAAAACACCAAACATCAGATTTGTGAACCTCAGCGGAGGCCAAAATTTTGGGTGTTTTTGGGGCGGTGTATCGCCAATGGCCCCGGCAGCACACTGGTGGTCGTGTTCCATCGCCAATCACAGTCAGCTACGAATACACGGCGAGCGGGGCGTGTCGATAACCAACAACGAATGCCAGGCGCGTTGGCCGGAAATGAACAAAACAATCGCTGAGTGTGTGCATCATCGTGAACAATCGGGGTGAAAGCGAAGAACGGCTCACGAATCCTGATGCGGAACCGACTTCGTCCGAGCGTTTGCATCCACAGCCAGCTCCGACACACCAGTTTCCCAACCGCTGGAACCACTACCAAGCTGTCCATCGGCGAGGGCGCCCACCTTGTCGGCGGCATTGGTCGTGTGGGGTCGCTGTGCTTCCTGCACCGGCGCTCCCTGCGCCGTCTCCTGTGTGTCGCGCGTGTCTTCAGGGTTGGCCCCATTGCGCTGACCATCATGCGGCAGGTGTGGTGTCCCTGTTGTTGACCCATCCGCCTCCTGTCTAGGTGGGGTGTCGGCCACTGGACGCGGCATGGGGATCAGCCCTTCCTGTGCCAACCGCTGTTCCAGCGACGCCAAAGCTTCGTCAAACACTGCTAACTTGAGCAACGGCACGCGCAACGGCGCGTCGGGTCGTCGAGGATCATCTAGTTCCCCAGTCCTTCCGGTGGGGCGACCGCGACCTCTGGAGCTGCGCTGGCGAGCACGCGGGTTGCGCGCCCGACGTCGAGCACGGCGCCGTTCGAGCCTGGCCTGCTGTTGCTGGATATGGCGCCGCCGTCCTGGCGTCATGCGCACTTGCTCAACAGAGGCGGCTGCAAAGCGAGTAATGAGGGTCAACGTGATGGGAAGGTAGAAAGGGCAGGCACGGGTGGCGGACAACACTCGGCAGGCACCTACCAAGCACCGGCGGCTTGCCGAGCCGCAAGACAAGCAAGCGAGGCTCTTCCCTATGGTTTCGTCCACTGATAATCTCGAATTCACGCTGCCACAACCAAAGGCAAGCCACAACAGGTGATGCACAACCACAATGGTCCGCGATAACAACACTGGCTCCACCTGGTTCAAGCTATGTTGGACGATTCTGGATGCGAGCGTGAACTGGGTGTCACAAGCATCACGCAACGGTCAGCCCCCACCATTTCACGGCGCCTTCGTCGCCCAATAGCCTGCAGCCACGTGCATACAGACGCAAGAACATATACGCAAACACGCATGACACGCGTGTCCTCGTACTCGCACCTGGGAGGAAGGTGAAGCTGTGTCCATGTTCGGCACATTGCGATACACATGCCATGACGCAAACGCTACAGCAACAGCCAGAACTAGAACGAAACATGCCACGTGCCACGTGTGGTCATCGCTGCAAACACACACCAGCAACATCCCACACGTACTGAAAAGGTGTTTCTTCCAATTCACCATCCTGTCGCTGCCCCATCAAAACCACGCCTGCCGGCACGACAACCCTGAGGTGTGTTATCATTTTAGTAAAATGTGAAGCCACGGGTTTATGATTGGGTGATTTCGCCAACCCACATCAAGTGGGCCGCAACAGTGACGTGGGGCGGTCCGTTTCCGCGCAACATGATTCGCGCCCACACCTGCCTCCAACTTCTTCCCCGCGCGGGCTGTAGGCACATCCGCGTGGAAACATGGAGGGTGCTGATGAATCGAAGGTTGATGACCGCTCGCAAGCTCGCCGCCGTGTCCCGCCAACCGTTCTTCCCGTGTCTGACTACAAGGCGTGGCAGTGGCGCGTGGGTGATCCGCACCATGTGCAACAGCGCACGCTTGTCTATGACAACCACTGGTGGTTTGATATTGTTGTCGTCGTGGCGCTGAGAGAAGAGCTTGAGTTTTTCATGCGGGGTTTGCCACTGCCTGAGCGCTACCGTGCCGGTTCCAGCGGAATGCCACAGTTGCCTGGCCAGGCTTTGTTCGAGTGGCACGCTTTTGTCTGCGAACATTTCCACTTCACCATGTATGAAACTTGGCTGGAGCCGTGTCAAGGGGTGCGTAGCGTGCGGCGTGTTGTGGCTTCATGTGCCGACGCGTGGGCTTCCAAGTTTCGCCGCATTGCGTGTCGAATAAATCTTCTCGGAATCTGTACAGCAATCGACTCGCATGCACATGCTTGCTGTTTGTGTCGGTGACATGGGCGAAGACCCGATGGCGGCAGCCGCTTCGCGTTTGGTCGACTACTTCCAACCCACGCTGTGTGTCAACCTTGGGGTAACCGGCTCTCTACACGACACTGACATGAAGGTCGGAGACGTGATGGTAGGTTGGTCAGTGAGGAAACCTCGCTGAGGTACACCAAAACCCACATGCTTCTTGCCTAGATTCCGAAGCAGGTGCTGAATTACACTGCCAACTCCAAGGCGCAAGACTCAGAGCAGGGGTTCTCGATGCTTCTGGGCTCGCGATCCTTCCAACTGGACCGCATGGTGCAGGATCGCTTGCGTCGGTGGCATTTGTGTGCGGCACAGGTGCAGGCATGGCAGAGCATGTGCGAAGCCGACGCCATATCATTAGTTGAAGCACTCAGCGGTCTTGGGAAGAAGGGGCACACGTTGGGCAAACTGGTCCGCCCCCGACCGCACTTTGCTATGGGACACCTTGCTTCGGGGAATGTTGTGGTTGCCAGCGAGGAGTTCAAGAAGAGGCTGAAGCAAATGGACAGAAAGTTGATTGCCTGTGCGTTTGGTTGGTGCATGTCCTCATGGGAGGGCCTAGTGTTTGCGTCTGTGTGGACAAGGATTGAAGCGGCTCACGATTTGTGACGATTTGTGTGTTGGTGTTGCGACATTGGCAAGGTGAGATGGAAGTTGGCGGCTTCCTGACGGCAGGCTCCATGTCAAGCGACTCGCGTTGCACCATGTTCCTTCCGATTCGCGCCATCTCCGATCCAAGCACGAGTGACAAGCACGCCATCGAAACCGCCGTAGCAGTCGGTGAACACCACCTCACTGCCCGGGAGTACGCCATTCGCAACGCGGCACGACTTCTTCATGCGCTGGTCACCACAGATGCCCTCCCGGTTCAGCTGCACGAGTACCGTGCGTTTTTGGAGGAACGCGGTCGACGGCAGAACTCTTCCCTCGCTCGAACGCTGAAGCTCACCAAGTCGTTGATGCAAGAACAAGAAGCGCTTCGTGCGACTCTAACGCTGCGCCGTGCAACCCGCAGCGCGGTCGCCGTTGGTTCCGGCGGTGGCGTGGCAGAAGAGGGACATGTACCGGCGCCAACCGTTCCTGCCCTGACATCATGCGGGGACGCCGGGCTTGCGGCAACGTCTGTGCCAGCAGCCGCGTCAGCACCAGAACCACGTCAACGCCACGCACCACCGACAGTGACACCACTCCTAGCACGCACACAGTGTGGAGGTACGGACACCAACCCCGGCCTTGCAGACGCAGCCCAGCCCCCTTCTTCAGAGACGACTCCCCACACCCGTGACTGCGACTACCCACCGCGTTCATTTGGAAGCGGCACACCCTTTCGAAAGCGCAGCAACTCTTTGCCGTCGATCACGCTGCGGCCCCACTTTGCGACACAGATGGTGACCGCACCTGCACCACGTGCAAGCCCCAGAAAAGTCGGTTGGGGCTGTGCCCACCCCTTAGACTCGCCAAACCCCCCAGCTTCCACAGCTCGAGTTCGACCCCAAGCTTCACACGAGCCAGCACGTGCATTCACCCAGGCAGCTGTTGCCACTGTGATTCCTGGCGTAGCCCAACCCGACCCGGCTCTCACTCTGACACCGACGCTGTCAACGATGCCACACCCCATTCGCACGGTGCCCTTGGAGATGCTGGCAGCGCTGGCGACACCTGGTACCATGGTGGACGAGGCGTCTGGAGAAGTCAGAACGACGACGGTGGTACCGGGGGCACGGTTGGCGGAGCTGTGCCGGCAAACGGTGTTGACGTCCGTGTCTCGGCACGCCAGGCTTGTCACGCGCTCTAGTGGCGGCAACACATTCACATTCCCCCGCGAGGACGGTGGCAAGCCTTGGCCTGCCGAACCGGATGACGTTGCCATTGACGACGCAGCGCGTGCGCCTTTGGCTAGCGTCATGCAGTGGCTGCGCGTTCTGAATGGAGGGGTGTCCGCGCTGACTTGGGAGGACGTGCGCCATGCTGTGGCACGTGCGTGCGGGCGCAGCCCAGGAGGTGCAACGAAACAGCTGGCAGCTGAAGGAAGGAATGCTGTGTGAGTGTGCGCACCTGTGGTGGACATGAGTGGTCGATGCTAGATGCAGACGTGCTTGGCGCTATGTGTGTGTGCAGCGGTGCACAGCTGGTGGTGTGGACACAAGTGACACACTGACACAGACAAGTAATAGCATCAACAGTAGCTATTGCAAGCGCTTTCGACCCACACAAACGAAGGAAAAGGAATGGCATGAAGAAATGCGCACAGGATTGAAGATGGTGCAGGATGCAACGGGCAGATTAGGATGACTAATGGAGAGTCACCAGCAAACAATTAACACGCGCCTCGCTTCAAAATTTTGGCTTCAAGTTGACCTTTTCGCCTGTTGACGTTACTCACCCTCCATACCTCCAGTCGGCACCCTTCGACTCGAGCGCGGGTTCACGTCCATATCAAGGTCAAGGGCGCTCAGAAACCCCGTCGACGCACGACCAGGCACAGGTGATCCAACCGCCGGCGCAGACTCCGCGACTGCGACAAGTGGCGGCTCGCTGTCGACGCTGTTCAAGGCAAGGATGGTGGCACGCGTGCCAGGTTCGTCACTCGGCGCCACACGAGCGTCTGTAGCACGCTCCGCCGCCTCATCCACGGCACTGAGCAGCGGCGGCGTGCGAGGGGGTGCGAGCGCAGGAGCTATTCCCGTGTGGAATGGGCGGGGAGCGAGAGGTGCGGCGTGCGCGGCACCGCTGTCATGCTGCATGGCACCGACGCCGAGCGGGATGGTGCGAGGGTCAGGGTGGCGAAGCAGCTTGCGGTGAAGGAGCTGCGTGGCAACAAAGTCTGTGGACAGATGAGCCTCAGAGGCCAGGCGGAGCTCGCGAGCCGAAAGGTCGGTGGGTGGTGCGGCGTTGCGTCTCGCTTGTCGCGAATCGTCATGACCACGCCTGGCACTGTGGCTCACGGGGCTGCAGTGTTGGCGCTCTTCCACAACCTGTTGCTTGGCCTGTGCCTGAGGTTGCACGCCACACACATGGACGCATGCGGGTCATCACGACTGAAAGTCACGGCACACGGGCCGAACCTCACTGCGATGCGTGCCTTCATCAACCTGCGGCGCAGGCAGTCATTGTCGGTTGATAATCGGGCGACCTGTGTCTCCAAGTCCGCGATGTTTGAGTCGGCCTGTGGTTCACAGGGTGATGAGTAGCCCAGTCAGCACGCTTGACGCGACAACCACACAACAAGTGCAACCCACACCCAGCACCAAGGGCACCACACACCTTCTGCAGCTTGCGGGCCAACTCAAGCAGCTGCTCGTCAACCGTCAGCTCCTGGTCACGTGGTGGTGGCACGGGGTAGTGACTCCAGGCAACTAGTGAGAAGGAGGTTTCGCACCTCGAGCCACACCACTTTTTCCTCTCACCTCTGATCGCCCCAGGTACTGCTGTGTCAATCGTAGCTCTGACAGCGTGGCGCTCGACACCTGTACAACGGTCAAGCAAACCCACAAAGACATGGAACCAACCAATCTCAACATCAGCCGGCCTGCACAGCCATCGGTTGAAGAGTAGCGTGAAGCAGAGGCAGATGCGATGGGGTGCGGACCGCGAGTTCGTGTTCGGCTTTCACAAGTTCGCCATGCAGAGAAGCTCGGTGGGACTGAAGGACAATCGAAACACATGATGCAAGGCACCGTTCCGTATCAGGGGGCATCAGTACATCAGTACGCGCCGTTTCGTTGCAATGATATGTGACACTCCATCCCGCCCTCCACCAACCTTCGATTCCTCTACCTCCGCCTGCAACTGACTGTTCGAAGCCTTCAGCGCCACCAAATTCTTCGTGAGGTGTTCACACTGCGTCTTCCAGCGCACATTGTCCAACTTCAAATCACGCAGGGTTTGCTCACGGGAAGCAACTTCCGCTTCATGTTGCTGACGGAGCTGCTGCATGCTTTTCTGGGCCACGCAACATGGTGTGAACCCCCACAAACATGGCGAGTTGCAAAGCAAACCACAGGCAGCACACACAACTGAACTGCACCACGGCTATCCAGCCACCGTGGAACGAACGACACGAAGTAGCACTATGAGATGGGGGTACCTGCATGGCGGTTAATTGGGCCTGCACGTGTGACAGTTCCTCTCTCGCCGTCGTTCTCACTCGGCTGCACACGTCGCTGGCACTGTGCGTCGCCGCCGCAGCCCGACGCTTCGCATCGTTTGCTTGAGCCAGCAGCAGCGCATTTTCGTCTTCCAGGCGGCTGCGTATGTGGTCGTGTGCTTCGAGCTTGGTCGTAACCATCACCGCCAAAGCATACAAGGCCCGATCCAGTCGATACAGCAGGGCGGGAGTTTGCCGTGGGGTAGCCACAGAGGATGCGCCTTGCAGCTGTGCCAGGTCGTCCGCCTGCCAACACAGCCCAGCCAGCGGGTCATGTTGTGGCGGGATCAGCGCACACGAAGGAAGAAACCCCCAT